>WBZR01002121.1_pt2 | contig 12455 bp, 11 predicted proteins | sample 5204231 | NCBI WGS metagenome assembly WBZR01 (sample SAMN12412403, study PRJNA552823) | activated sludge metagenome | isolation source: activated sludge from anammox sidestream of wastewater treatment plant... | place: USA: Virginia | collected 2017-08
GGACCAGGACGGCCACAGCGGATGGCCCGACCCGTGCGGCGCACCGTGCGCGGCGAGGGGCACGCCCGAAAAAAGAAGCTCCCGTATCGTTCCTTTGCAGCACCTTTCAGCTGACGAACGACCATCCCATCGTCTGATCATCCCTCGGACGACGAAGCGTCTTCGCGAAGGCGTCTGATTTTCTGATCATCCAATTTTCTGATCGACATGAACCTTTTCCGCAATTTCAAGTCCGTCACCAAAACCTGCTACGGCCGGGGCAGCTTCGGCAAACTCGACGAGATCCTGGCGCCGCAGCGCGCGGCCAACAAGGGCTTCATGGTGTTCGTGGTGGACGACTGGTTCGCCGACAAGGCCGATTTCAAGAAGCGCATCCCGGTCCACGAAGGCGACGAGCTCTTCTTCATCAGTGCGAAGGACGAGCCGAAGACCAGCCAGATCGATGCCCTGCGCGACGACGTGCTGGGGCGCAAGGGCCTGCCGGCGGGCATCATCGGCATCGGCGGCGGCACCATGATGGACATCGCCAAGGCCGCTTCGCTGATGTTCACCAACGAGGGCAGCAGCGTGCAGTACCAGGGCCTGAACCTGATCAAGAAACCCGGCATCTGGCATTGCGCCATCCCCACCATCAGCGGCACGGGCGCGGAGGTGAGCATGACCGCCGTGCTGACGGGCCCGGTGAAGAAGCTGGGCCTGAAATGCGACTGGACCGTGTGCGACCAGATCGTGCTGGACCCGGACCTGATCGCCACCGTGCCGCAGGACCAATGGTTTTACACGGGCATGGACACGTATATCCACAGCGTGGAGGCCATCACCGGCACCAAGAAGAACACCTTCGCCGAGGCATACAGCGAGAAGGCCCTGGAGATGTGCCGCGAGGTGTACCTGCGCCGCGACCGCAAGGACCCGAAAAGCGACGAACTGCTGATGGTGGCCAGCTACATGGGCGGGCTCAGCCTCACCTACAGCGAGGTGGGCGTGTGCCACGCGCTGAGCTACGGCCTGGGCAAAGTGCTGGACATCCACCACTGCATCGCCAACTGCATCGCCTTCGACAAGCTGGAGGACGTGTATGGCGAATACGTGCAGGAGTTCAAGGGCATGGTGAAGCACAACAACGTGCATATCCCGCAAGGGTTGGCGAAAGACTGGAGCGAGGAGACCATCGATGCCATGGCCGAGGTGGCGTACAACCTGCCGCACATGTGGGACCACGCCTTCGGGCCGGAATGGGAAAAGGTGCTGGACCGCGAGCGGATCAAGGGGTGGTACCGTAGGATGTGAAATGCCGGCCTTGAATACCTTGCAGCCGCATGTCACGCCGCCCATTCCTTCCGGTCATGGCCACCTTGGTGCTGGCGGGCGGTTGCGCCAAGGAGAAGCCTGAGTACACGGCCTCCCTGCATGCGCGGTGCAAAGGCTGCGTGGTCAGTTATGCGGGCGGGGTGTTCCAGTCGAAGAAGGACACCCTGTACGGGGCGGTGGACCCCGGCACGGGCGATACCCTCCCGGAGGAACGGCGCTGGACGGTGCAGGTGGAGGACGGCGGGAACTTGTTCTTCCGGGCGTGCCACCTGGATTCGGCGATGATCGGCGGGAGCATCGACCTGTGGGTGGACGGCGGGGTGCGCGGCATGGAGGCCAGCGCTGGCGCGGACCAGGCGTGTGTGGAGATCAACCGGGCGGTTGCCGGCCTATGAATTGGGCTTCAGCGTCAGGTAGCTGCGCCGCCCCGGGCTGCGCTTGAATTTCCAGCAGACCTCGAAGTTGAAGTAGCTGAAGGAGTCCTTCAGGCCGGGGTTGCCCCTGCGGCTGGTGTACAGGCTTTCCTCGCCGTTGGTGCCCCAGCCGGTGGGGTCGCTGATGTAGCGGGCCATCATCTGCTGCGTGCTGTCCGGGTAGGCTTGCGCCAATTCCGCGTAGGTGGCGTAGCGGTCGCTCACCGCGTCGAGCATGTCGGTGAAGAACATGTAGTAGCTCACCTCCATGCCCACGGAAAGTTGGCGGGTGATCATGTACCGGAGGCCCACGCCGACGGGTACGCCCACGTGCCACGGGCTGGGCCGCTTGTCCAAGGCGTGTCCCTCGCGCCCGCCGCCGGTGCCTTCGGCCACCCAGCTGTACAGGTCGGTCTCGTACACGCCGTCCATGCCGATCACCTGCGCATCCGCATCACCCCTGGGGGCATTGCGGATGGTGCCGTCGGCCCAAGCGTAGTAGCGGTTGGAAAGGTCCACGGCGCCATGGAACAGGTCGGCCTTGGGCCTGCCGTAGAACAAGCCGATGCCGATGAAGGAGAACGCGAAGAACCGCTGTTCGTAGAGGGGCTGGAACGGTTCGCGGTACATGTTCAGCACCAGGTGTTGGCTGATGCCGAACAGGTCGTTGCGGAAATTGAGGCCGCGCGCATAGTTGCGCATTTCACGGCCGGCCTTGCCGCCGGTGGGTTCCAGTTCGTTATAGCCCAGCCGGTACCAGCCCAGGCGCGTCTCGGTGGTCAAGGCCCGGGTGATGTACCGTTTCGGGTTGTTCAGGTAATCGCGGAAGGTGATGGACATGGCCGGGCGGATGCCGTTCCACTGCACGGGGCCGGTCCAGTTGCCGAGGTCGCCGGAGAAGTGGTCCACACCGAATTGTACGCCGACATCCAGGTTTCGTTGGCCAAGGGCACGGCCCGTCCACAACAGGCAGGCGGCGAGGGGAAGGATGTAAATGGGACGCATGGGCACGGGGTAGGGGTACCCGAAGGTACATCGGGAAGACGCGGGAGCAGGGTTGGGGTTGCTTGACCGGGCCGGCTCACTTCCGCTCCCCGAAAATGGCCGTGCCGATGCGCACCATGGTGCTGCCGGCCTTCAAGGCTTCGTCCAGGTCGCCGCTCATGCCCATGGAAAGCTCGCTGAATGCATCGGCGGGGACCATGCCTGTTGCGGCCAATTCGTGCTTCAGCGCCGCCAACGCCTCGAATTCGCGGCGCACCTGTTCCCGGTCATCGGTGAGGGTGGCCATGCCCATCAGGCCCCGGAAACGCAGGGACGGCCAGCGCGCTTGCAGGCTGCCGCCGGTGAACAAGGCCCGCAACTCATCCGGCAGGAAGCCGTGCTTGGTCTCTTCCCGGGCGATGTGCACCTGGAGCAGCACCGCCAGTTCCCTCCCGGCGGCCCCGGCCCTGGTGTTGAGCTGGCCCAGCAGCTTTTCGCTGTCCACCCCATGGACCAGGTGCACGAACGGGGCGATGTATTTCACCTTGTTGCCTTGCAGATGGCCGATGAAGTGCCACTCGATGTCGGCGGGTAGCAGGGGCTGCTTGTCCCTCAGCTCCTGCGGGTAGTTCTCCCCGAAGGCGCGTTGGCCCAGGTCGTACAGGGCCTTGATCTCTTCCACGGTTCGTGTTTTGCTCACCGCGATGAGCTTCACGCCCGCGGGGATCGCGGCCTTTGTCCGTTCGTAGCGTCCGGCCAATGCCGCCTTGTCCATCACTCGTCCTCCAGGCTATAGATGGTCAAACCGCTGCGCAGCTTGGGCTCTATCCATGTGCTTTTGGGCGGCATGCAACCGCCGCTGTCGGCCACGGCGCGCAGTTGGGCGAAGGTAACCGCCGGCAGGTGGAAGGCCACGTCGGCCTTGCCGGCATCCACCTTCTTTTCCAGGGCTTCCCGCCCCAGGATGCCGGGCACGAAGCCCATGCGCGGGTCGGCCCGCAGGTCGGTGATCCCCAAAACCGGCCCCAGCACGTGTTCGCTGAGCCGCTGCGTCTCCAGCAGCTCCACGGGCGCCCCGGAACGCGGCTCGGGCAGCGCCAGCGCATACCAGCGGTTGTTGATGTATGCCTGGACCTCTCCGGGGCCCGGCGCCTTCCTTTCGCCGCCCAGGTCGCGCCAGGGGCCCACCCGGGCCATGGCCTCTTGGAACTGCCGCGGGGACAGCCCGTTCAGGCCCTTCACGGTGCGGTCGTAGTTGTACAGGTGCAGCTCGTCGGCCGGTACCAGTATGGCCATGAAGGCGGACAGGGCGGCGGAGGCGGGGGCGTTGGCCTGCCGGGCCCTCAAGGCGCTGCTGGCGCAGCGGTGGTGGCCGTCGGCGATGTAGGCGGCGGGCAGCCGGGCGAAAAGCTTGGCGTACCGTTCCACGTCCGCCGGTGCCTCCACTTTCCAGAAGCGGTGGCGGATCCGGTCGGTGGTGCTGAAATCAAACAAGGGTGCGCCCTGCATGCAGGCTTCGAGCTCGGGGCCCAGCCCCGCCTCGCGGGGCACGGCCAACAGGACGGGTTCGGCATTGATGGCGGTATGATCGAGGTATTCGCAGAACATCCGTTCCCGCGCCTCGATGGTCTGCTCGTGCCGCTTGATGCGCCCGTCCAGGTAGTCATCCACGGCCACCGCGCCGATCAACCCGCGCGAGGTGAAGGCGGCACAGCTTTGCTCGTACAGGTAATAGGCCGGCCGTGCCTCGCGCACCAAGGTGCCTTGACGGATGAACTCGATGAACTTCGCCCTCACCTGGTCATAATGCTCTGCGCGGGGCAGTTCCTGCCCTTCGGGGCCGGCGTACAGGACATGCAGGAAGGTGTATGGGTTGCCCGCCAATTTTTCCAGCAGTTCCTGACGTGAATACTGCACAAAGGACCGTGACCCGACCAAGTGGGCGGCATGTGCCACGGGGCGCCACGCCCGGAAGGGGCGTACGTGGATCATCCGCGGTTCACGGCCACTTCTTCCCGCCAGGCGATCAGCAGCTCGGCCAGCTCTTGACCCACCCGCTGTTGTGCCTCCACGGTGGCCGCCCCGATATGGGGGCTCAGGCTCACGTTGGGCAAGGCCAGCAGCTCGGCGTGCGGTGCCGGCTCGTCCATGAACACATCCAGCCCAGCGGCCTTCACGCGGCCATCCTTCAGCGCGGCGGTCAGGGCCTTTTCATCGATGGAATTGCCGCGTGCGGCATTCACCAGGATCATCCCCGGCTTCATCTTGTTGAATTCCTCGGGGCCCAAGGCCGGCCTCCCTTCGGGATGGGCATTGACATGGACCGTCAGGAAGTCGCTCTTGGCGAGCAGTTCCTCCAAGGGAACTTCCTTGATGCCCACCCGGTGTGTCTCCCCGTTCAGGTCCACCTCGATGTAATCCACGGTGGCCTTGTTGTCGGTGTAGATCACCTTCATGCCCGCGCCGAGTGCATAGCGTGCCACCCATCGGCCGATACGGCCATAGCCCAGGATGCCCAGGGTCTTCCCGCGCAGCTCGGTGCCCTTGCCGTACTCCTTCTTCATTTCCTTGAAGGCCGTGTGGCCCTCGGTGGGCATGCGGCGGTTGGCCTTGTACAGGTCGCGGCACAGGCCGAAGAGGTGGGCCATCACCAGCTCGGCCACGCTGATGCTGCTGCTGGAGGGCGTGTTCACCACCCGGATGCCCTTTCCCCGGGCATAGGCCACGTCAATGTTGTCCATGCCTACGCCGCCGCGGCCGATGAGCTTCAGGCCCGGACAAGCATCGATGAGCTCCTTGCGGACCTTGGTGGCGCTGCGTACGAGCAGGGCCTCCACCTTCTGGCTGTTGATGTAGTCCGCCAGTTTCTCCTGGGGCACGTTTTCCGTGGAAACCACGAAGCCTTCCTCCTTCAATCGTTCCAAGGCATCCGTCGAGATGCCGTCATTCGCATGTACCCGCATGGATCACCCGTTCCTTTTTGCAAAATCCTCCATCACGTCCGTCAGCACCCGCACGCTTTCCAGCGGGAGTGCATTGTACAGGCTGGCCCGGTAGCCGCCCACGCTGCGGTGGCCCCGGATGCCGCTGATGCCCGCGGCCTTCCACAGTTCGTCGAAGGCCGGTTCCAAATTCTTGTCCTTCAGCACGAAGGTGGCGTTCATCAAGGAGCGGTCCTCCTTGGCGGCCGTGCCCTCGAACAGGGGCAGCCGGTCGATGGTATCGTAGAGCAGCCCGGCCTTGGCGGCGTTGCGCTTTTCGATCTCGGCGATGCCGCCGATGCCGCGCAGCCATTCCAGGGTGAGCATGATCACATACACCGGGAACACCGGGGGCGTATTGTACATGCTGTCCTTGGCGGCATGGTTGGCCAGGTCCATCATGGGGCTGAGCTTGCGCCCGGTCTTGCCCAGGGCCTCGGGGTCGAACAGGTACATGGTGGCGCCCGCCGGCCCCATGTTCTTCTGCGCCCCGGCGTAGATCAGGGCGAAGTCGGACACGTTCACCGGGCGGCTGAAGATGTCGCTGCTCATGTCGCTGACCACCGGCACCGGGCCCTTGGGCAGCGCCTTGTACTGGGTGCCCACGATGGTGTTGTTGCTGGTGAAGTGGAAATAATCCACGTCCGCCGGGATGGTGTAGCCCTTGGGGATGTAGTTGAAGTTGCTGTCCTCGCTGGAAGCCAGCACCACGGCTTCACCGGCCAGCTTGGCCTCGGCGATGGCGCGCTTGGCCCAGGTACCGGTGTTGACATAAGCCCCCCGGCCACCGGTCTTCATGAAGTTTTGCGGCACCAGGTGGAAGCCCATGCTGGCCCCGCCTCCGAGGAACACCACTTGATAGCGCTCGGGGGCGCCCAGCAGCTCCTTCACCAGGGCGCGGGCCTTTTCCATGACCTCGATGAACGGCTTGCTGCGGTGGCTGATCTCCAAGATGCTTAGCCCGCTGCCGTCCAGGTCGAGGACGGCTTGTGCCGCTTTTTCAAAGACCTCGTGCGGCAGGATGCAGGGGCCTGCGCTGAAATTGTGGACCTTCATCTGCGTTTCAATGGCCATAACGATTGATTTTCGGGGCACAAAGGTAGGCTTCCTTCAGGCGGGTTGGATGGCGGCGGCACACGGGGGCGAAGGTGCCGTGTTGATGAGGCGTATGTCTGCACCGGCCACCGGCCAGCGGGCACCGGGGTGATCCCATTGGCCCATGGTGCCGAACTTTGCCCCGTCCTCGCGGACGACCATCAACATGCGCATCGGGATTGTTTGCTACCCCACCTTCGGCGGCTCCGGGGTGGTGGCCACGGAATTGGGGCTGGAACTCGCCAACGAGGGCCACGTGGTCCATTTCATCACCTACGACCGGCCGGTGCGGCTGGGCACGGGGAGGGCCAACGTGTTCTATCACGAGGTGCGGGTGAGCGACTACCCGCTGTTCGACTACCAGCCGTACGAGCTGGTGCTCACCAGCAAGCTGGTGGACGTGGTGAAGCACGAGCGGCTGGACCTGCTCCACGTGCACTACGCCATTCCGCATGCTTCGGCGGCATGGATGGCCCAGCAGATCCTGCGGGCCCAGGGCATCCGCATCCCGTTCATCACCACGCTGCACGGCACGGACATCACCCTGGTGGGGCGCGACCCGAGCTTTGAGCCGGTGATCACCTTCGCCATTGAGCGCAGCACGGCGGTGACAGCGGTCTCCGCAAGCCTGCGGAACGAGACCTGCGAACATTTTCCGGTGAAGCGGGAGATCGAGGTCATCCCCAACTTCATCCGCACGGAGCACTACGACACCCCACCGGACCCGCTGTTGCGCAAGCGCTTTGCGCCCAACGGCGAAAGGCTGCTGGTGCATGTGAGCAACTTCCGGCCGGTGAAGCGGGTATTGGACGTGCTGGACCTCTTCCTGAAGCTGCGCGCCAAGGTCCCCTCGCGGCTGCTCCTCATCGGCGACGGCCCCGACCGGCCGGCGGCGGAGGCGATGTGCCGGGCCAACGGCACTTGCGGCGATGTGCTGTTCCTGGGAAAGATGACCGAACCGGAGGAGGTGGTGGCCAGCTGCGACCTGTTCGTGCTGGCGAGTGAAACGGAAAGCTTCGGCCTGGCCGCCCTGGAGGCCATGGCGAGCGGTGTCCCGGTCGTGAGCACCAACGCCGGTGGCATCCCCGAGGTGGTGGAGGAGGGCGTGGCCGGGCTGTTGAACGCGGTGGGGGACACGGCGGCCATGGCGGCCCATGCGGCGCAGATCCTGAAGGACGGCCCCACCTTGCAGCGCTTCCGCGAGGGCGCGAGGCGGTCGGCCAAGCGGTTCGACATCGCCAAGGTGCTGCCGCGGTACGAGGCGCTTTACGGGAAAGTGGTGCAAGAGGTGAAGGCCAATGGAGTTCATCAGTGAACGCGTAAGCATCGAACGGCCGGGCAACGGCCTGAGCGTGGTGATCGCAAACCGGCCCCGGAGGATGCAGACCTTCCTGCTGGTGGCCTGGCTGCTCGCGTGGACCTTCTGTGGGGTGGTCTTTTTCCGCGAGGCGGGCCGGAACGGCGATCCCTCGCTGCGCATCCCGTACATCATCCTGATCGCCTTCTGGCTGTATTTCGAGGTGCGGATCCTGCGTGTGGCCTTGTGGCGCACCAAGGGTTTCGAGCTCTGGCGCATCAAGGACGGCGAGTTCACCATCAAGGACAGCCTCTTCGGCTACGGCAAGGCGAACCGGTATTTCATCGACAACATCCGGCGCTTCGGCTTGCTGAACATGGATGAGGCCTCCTGGAAATGGCAGATGAGCGATTCCTTCTGGACGCGGGGCGCGGAACGCCTGGGCTTTGAATACCAAGGCAAGAAGATGGCCTTCGGCCGGGGCCTCACCAAGCAGGAGGCCGATGCCTTGGCGCACGTGGTGGACAAGGAGTTGAAGCGGGAAAGGAAGGCGGGGCGGTGAAGGAAGTTGCCAATGGGGCAACTCGCCAATTCGCCAATGCGCCAATGCACGAATTGGTGAATGGGGCGAAGGCCGATGGATCAATGGTGTTCTGGTGGATGGGGCTCCCTAATGCCAGGTGATCCGGAAGGCGTTGCCGCTGATCCTTCGCGTTGGTGATCCGTCGATCAAGCTTTCGAGCACCATGCGGTTCGCCACAGAGGTGCCCAGCGCCTCATCGATGCCGCGCACGGCACCGGCCGGTACGTTGGCCACCCGCAATCGCTCAAGCAACACGTCCCTTTCCGCAGCGGCCATGGCCGGTGCCAAGACCTCTGCCAAGGCAGCACGGTGCTCCACCCGGCCCGCATTCGTGCGGAAGCGCGCATCGGATGCCACATCAGGCAATTCCAGCACCGCGCATAGCGAGCGGAACTGGGCATCGCTGCCCACGGCCAGCACGATGCGGCCACCATCCGCGCAGGCAAACACCTCGCCGTAAGGGGCGATGTTCGGGTGCAAGGTGCCCAAGGGCCGGGCCACCTGTCCGGCCATCAGCCAGTTGGTAGCCTGGTTCACCAGGCCGGTGAGGGCGGCTTCCTCCAGGCTCACTTCCACATAGGCGCCCTTGCCGCTTGTAGCCCGGTGCATCAGTGCCAGCAACAGGCCTTCCTTCAGCTGGTGGGCGGCCAGGATGTCGATCAGGGCCACCGGGACCTTCGCCAAGTGCTCCTCATCGGTGCCCGTCATGCCCATGTAGCCGCTCTCCGCCTGCAGCACCACATCATAGGCGGGCCGTGCGGGGTCTTCGGCATAGCCGCGGATGTGGCCGTGGATGAGGCCCGCATTCAGCTTCCGCAAGCGCTCATGACCCAGGCCCAGTTTCTCCGCATCCTTGTCCATGTGGTTGCTGATCAATACATCGGCCTGGGCCACCAGCGCGTCGAATTCCGAGCGGTCCGCGGCTTGTGAAAGGTCCAGGAAGCGGTGTTCCTTGCCGTGGTTCACGCTGCTGAAGTATGCGCTCACGGGGCTGGAAGGGTCCTCGGCAGGCAGCTTCCACTTCCGGGTCACGTCGCCGCCGCTGCGCGGGTTCTCGATCTTCACCACGCGGGCACCCAGCTCGGCGAAGAACAGGCCCACGGCGGGGCCGGCCAGTACGCCGGCAGTCTCAATCACCAACAGGTCGTTCAACATGTCGCGAAAATACCGCCGTCCGCAGGCAGCACCGAACAAACGATTGTTCCCTCGTGTTGGTCCTTGAGCCGGTTTCCATTATCCTCGCGAGGTGATCATGAAGTTCCGCCCAAGCCGTGGCGCTTGCCGGGGCGGGACCGGTCCGGCATTGACAGCATGAGCAAGAAGAGAAGCACATCCAAAAAAGTGGAGGTCCGGCCCTTGTCGCTGGGCTCGTTCGGTGAATTGCAGACCGCGATGGCGGCGGCCTATCCGCACTGGAACGGCGGCCTGTGGAAGAAGGAGACCATCGCCCGGTTGATCGACCTGTTCCCCGAGGGGCAGTTGGCCGTGCACGTGAACGGTGTGCTGGCGGGTTGCGCGCTGTCCATCATCGTGGACATCGACAAGCTGGGGATCGATCACACGTATGCCATGGCCACGGGCAACTATTCGTTCAATACGCACGAGCCGGGCGGAAACGTGCTTTATGGTATCGAGGTGTTCATCGACCCGCAATATCGCGGCATGCGGCTGGGGCGGCGGTTGTATGAGGCGCGGAAAGAGTTGTGCGAGCAGCTGAACCTGCGCTCGGTGATGTTCGGGGGGCGCATCCCCGGCTACCGTGAGCATGCGGAACGCTTTACGCCCAAGGAATACATCGCGGCGGTGCGCAAGAAGCGCATCCACGACCCGGTGCTGTCCTTCCAGCTTTCCAACGATTTCCACGTGGTGCGCCTGCTGAAGAACTACCTGCCCAACGACGAGGACTCGATGGAGTACGCCACGTTGATGGAGTGGGACAACATCTACCACGACGCACAGTCCATGGACACGAGCTGGAGCCGCAACGTGCGGCTGGGCGTGGTGCAATGGCAGATGCGCAGCTACACGGACATTGACGGGCTGTTCGAGCATTTGGATTATTTCCTGCAAGTGGTCAGCGGCTACCACAGCGACTTCGCGGTGTTCCCCGAGCTGTTCAACGCCCCGCTGATGTCCATGTACAACGACCGTAGCGAGGCCGAGGCTATCCGGGCGCTGGCCGAGCACACGGTGCCCATCCGCGAATTCATGGTGCAATGCGCGATGAAGTACAACGTGAACATCGTCAGCGGCAGCATGCCCCTGATCGAGGACGGCCAACTGTACAACATGGGCTTCCTCTGCCGGCGTGACGGTACTTGGGAACGCTATGAGAAGGTGCACATCACCCCGAACGAGCGGCAGGCCTGGGGCATCCAAGGCGGCAAGCAGGTACGCGTGTTCGACACCGACTGCGGCAGGGTAGGCGTGGTGATCTGCTACGACTGTGAATTCCCGGAAATGGTGCGGCTGCTGGCACTGCAAGGCATGCAGATCCTCTTCGTGCCGTTCCACACGGACACGCAGACGGCGTACATGCGCGTACGCAGCTGCGCCATGGCGCGGGCCATCGAGAACGAGTGTTTCGTGGCCGTAGCCGGCAGCGTGGGCAACTTGCCCAAGGTGCAGAACATGGACATCCAGTACGCCCAAAGCGCGGTCTTCACCCCCTGCGACCATGCCTTTCCCACATCCGGGGTGAAAGGGGAGGCCACGGCCAACACGGAGATGGTGCTGGTGGTGGACGTGGACCTGAGCCTGCTGAAGGACCTGCACCACCGGGGTAGCGTGCAGAACCTGAAGGACAGGAGGGAGGATGTGTACAGCCTGCGGTTGGGCGCCGGAGAGACCAAGTCGGTGGTTGCTCCCGTGAACGGTTGATCGGATAGGTATCAAGAAGAAGCCCCGGTACGCCACGTGCCGGGGCTTCTGCATACGGATTGCTCGTCTAATGGGTGATAACGAACCGCCCGGCCTGCCGGCCGTCCACCACGGCCAGGTACAGCGCGCTGCCCGGCGGATCAAAGGGGATGGTGCCGGTGCCGCCTGCCACGCTCCGTGCCTGCCGGTGCAGCACCAGGCGCCCTTGGGCATCGAACACCCGCAGTTCGTGCGGCCCATCGGGCAGGCCCAGCAGGGCCAAGCCCTGGGTAGGAGACCAATGGGCCTGCAAGGCGGTGCCGGACCCGGTAAGCTCCTGCCAACCCAAGGTGCTGCACTCGTGGGTGAAATCCGTGCTCAGGTAGCGCACCAGCCCGCGGCCAAGAAATCCAGGTCCGGTACTCATGTACAGCGAGTCGTGGTAAAAAGCAAACGACCGGACTCCCACCAAGTCATCATCAGCCCCGCCCAAGGTGCAGAAATCAGTGCCATCCCAACTGGCGATGCCGGGGGTGGGCAGGTGGTTGACGTACTTCATTTCCCCGGCGATGAGCAGGCGGCCCTCGTATACCCCCAGCATATGGACCACCGGAGTATAGAAGTCGGAGTAGTTGTAAACCTGCAGGCCACCGGCCTCCACGCTGAGCCCGTACCACTGCTGCCCATCCCAGCGGATCACCCCCTGGCCCAGGGTGGTGCTGCTGAAGTGGATGGCCCCGCCCATGTACAGGTTGTCCTTGTATACCGCCAGGTCGCCGGCGCTGTCAAAGCCGCCACTGACACAACCGTCGCAAACGGGTATCCAGGCGCTGCCGTCGTACTGCATCATGTCCCGGAACGAGGGGGACAGGGTGGTGAAATTGCCGCTCACCACCAACCTGCCCTGGAAGCGGGTAATGTCGTTCATGTAG
>WBZR01004023.1_pt1 | contig 12449 bp, 10 predicted proteins | sample 5204231 | NCBI WGS metagenome assembly WBZR01 (sample SAMN12412403, study PRJNA552823) | activated sludge metagenome | isolation source: activated sludge from anammox sidestream of wastewater treatment plant... | place: USA: Virginia | collected 2017-08
GGCTTTCCCAGGCAGCCTGCCGGCGAATCATCTGCTCAGCGGCATGGGTGATCTGGTCGGTGACGATTTTTCGCTGGGAATTGAGCTGTTCGAGCTCGAGCACCAATTGCTGCGCGACCACTGGATTCGGCGCAAGCAACAAATCGAGCGCTAGCGATGGGTCGGCCATCCGCCCGGCCGCATTGAGCCGGGGGGTGATCCGGTAGGATATATCGACCGCACCGATTCGCCCCAGATCGACATTGGCCGTCCGGGCGAGCGCGGCAATGCCGGGACGCGGCCGCTGCGCCAGATTTGCCAGTCCCGCACGAGTGAGCGAACGGCTGGCGCCAGTCATCGCCGAAACATCGCCTATAAGCCCCAGGGCAGCCAGATCGAGATAGGCGTCCGCCCCGGAGTCATCGGAGCTGACCGGCAAACCGGTCCCGAAAAGCCCATCGACGATCAGCCACGTCAATCCGGCTGCCGAAAGATCCCGGAGTGGACCACCGTCCGGTCGATAAGCGGAAACGACGATGGTCCCTTCAGGACCGTGATCCCGCATCTGGTGGTGGTCGACGACGACCACATCCATACCCAGCGCGCGCGCATAGGCAACCTCGCCATGATTGGAGCTGCCACAGTCCAGCGCGACTAGCAGCTGCACACCGGCCTCACTGAACTCATCGATAGCGCTGCCGCTCAATCCATACCCTTCGGACCGATGGGGCAAGCGGATATGCATGCGTTCTCCCGCGCCCGCCGCCCGCAAAGCCAACCCGAGGATAGCGACTGACGTAGTGCCATCGACGTCGTAATCCCCGAAAATACCGATCCGCTCGCCGTTTCGCACCGCGGCGGCGATCCGCTCGACCGCCCGGCCGAAATCGGGGAGCTGACCCGGATCGAGTGCCTGCCGCCAGTCCGCATCGAGAAACGCCGCCGCCTCGGATCGAGTTCGCAATCCACGCCGGTAGAGCAAGGCATGCAGAAGCTTGTGATCGTGGAGCGGGTCCAGATCGGACGGCACAGGAGCCGGATTGTTCCATTCTCTGGGTCGGATTCTGGGATCGAGTCGGGCCGAAGGGCTCGGGGTCATAGTACTGTCGTCTCGGTATGGATTTTCAGGCGAACGTACGTGTAGACGCTCGTTCAGTCGACAACTATAGTGGGTTCGTGGCAAGAGCCCGCAGGTCGAACCGAACCAGAAGGCGCCGTCGCGCGCCCAGGGCGGTATTCGACCGAGCCATACGCACGGTATTGAAAAGGGGGTACCGGTGCGACCCACATCGAATCGGGCCGGAGTGATTGCAGTCGCTCTGGCGATCATGACACTGCTTTTCGGTTCGGCGGCCGCGCCATTATCGGCGCAGGATTGGTCACCGCCCCGGACCGTCTGGGTCGAAGCGGCCGGTCACACGATCGACGGCTATTTTCTCGATCTCTGGCGCACCTATCCCGATCTGCTCGGCCAGCCAGTCACCGAAGAATGGGAATCGCCGATCGTGGTCGAGGGGTACGAACGGCACGACCGATTCGTGCAGTACTTCGAGTATCTCGCCATTGTCTATGTACCCGAGGAATCGCGGCTCGACTGGCAGGTTCAGACACTCCCCCTCGGTAAGGAAGCCCTCGATCGGGACGCCAAGACGCTCGCCAAGCTCTCGCTGCCCAAGTCCGCCACCTGTGGTGCGCTCGGCGCAAGCGCCTGCAAGACGTTCGACCGCACCCGCCATACCGTGCGGAACGGCTTCCTCGATTTCTGGAACGAACACGAGGGCGAGCGCCTGATCGGCGCGCCGCTGACCGAAGAATTCGTCACCGAAGACGGCTACACTACCCAATATTTCGAAAAGACGGTCTTGCACTGGAAAAGCGGCGAATCGATCGGTCCGCGCCCGGTGGGTAGCGAATCGGCCAATGCCCAGAAGCTACCGCTGGACGCGGTTCCCCAACCAAACGCCATCCCGGTTTACGACGAATCCCTGTTCATCGAACCGGTCATCGATCCGTCGGACGTCATTCCCGGCGGCGAACCGGTCGTAGGCGTCGGCGCGATGGATGTGGGCCCCGGTCCGCAGCAAGGGCAATTCAAGGAAATCGTGGTGTCGGTCGGACGCCAGTCGATGTGGGCCTACGAGGACGGGATGCTGGTCACCGCCTCATTGGTAAGCACCGGCACCGCGTCGAGTATCGAAACGACCACGCCCGTCGGCTATTACACGATCCTGGCGAAATTCCAGACCCAGACGATGAAGGGCGTCATCGAAGACGAAGCGTACAATGTGCCCGACGTTCCCTGGGTGATGTATTTCGACAATCTGGGCAATGCGCTGCACGGCACCTACTGGCATGAAAATTTCGGTATCCCGATGAGTCATGGCTGCGTCAATCTGCCGATGAACATCGCGGAGTATCTTTACGATTGGGCGCCGGAAGGCACGGCGGTCTCGATCATTCCCTGACAGGACCTTATGGACGATACGGCCCCGTACAGCTCGGTAGAATGGACCATTTTGACGGAGTTCCCGATCCGCGTACTCGCCTCGGCGATGCGCGCGGACAAGACCGGCGAACTCGGTCTGCTCATGCAACAGGCAACCGGCCTGACCGAACTCTCATCGCGAGCCAATGAATATTCGTCCAGCCCATTGGTGCAGCGGGTCTTCGAACAGTACAAAAATCGGGGCGAAGGGGAAGCCCAGACACTGCAACTGAGCGAACAATGGGTCGACCGCTTGCTGCCCGACACCTTCGAACGCGCCCGCCAGGCTGCTCAAATTCTCGATGACAAAGCCACGGATGAGGACGCCGCCGCGTACAAACTCTGGTTGCTGGAAACGGCAGCAGCGGTTTGCGCCGCCTCGAGCACGGGCGGTTTTCTGGGATTCGGCGGCTTGCGGATCAGCGAAAAAGAACAGGCCTATCTCGACGATCTCTCCGGCGCCCTCGGTATCTCGATCGATCGGAGCGAGGAGTAGGCAGACACGACCATGCGAACATCGGCGCCCAACCGCTCGACGGCTCCCCGATCGGGAAACGACCAACCGAACACGACCGAATATCTGGCCCGGGCCGGGCGCAGATGAAACCCATCGCGCACCTCATCGACACACTCTACGGATGCAGCCGCCCGGTGTTTTTCCGGCTCGACCCCGAAGAGGTGCACGATCGCGCCCTCCGGAGTCTGGATCGTCTATCTTGCCATCCTCGTCTACTCCACGCACTCGAAGCGGTCGCACCGGCGCCCGACCCACGCTTGTCGGTTCAGGTCTTCGGTCAGGAGCTACCCCTGCCGCTCGGCATCGCCGCGGGATTCGACAAGAACGCGCTCGCCTTTCCCGCATTGCTCGCGCTCGGCTTCGGTTCGGTCGAAACGGGAACGGTTACGCCGCTTCCCCAATCCGGAAATCCCAAACCACGCGTTTTCCGGCTTCCCGAAGACCGCGCCCTGATCAATCGAATGGGCTTTCCCAATCGCGGAATGGAAGCAACGGTCAACGAGTTGGTGCTCCGCCGGCAACCACGGCGGTTGGTCGGTTGCAATATCGGTCCGAACAAGACCTCCGTCGAAGCCGGAACCGCTCCCGAGGATTTCGCCGCCGCCTGGAAACGGGTCGCGCCCTATTGCTCGTATATCGCCGTCAACGTCTCTTCGCCCAATACACCGGGCCTTCGCTCCCATCAACGCGCCGATGCCCTCCGCGCGATTCTGGGGGCTATCCAACAGGCGCGCACGCAACGCCAGCGCCGCCCACTGGTGCTGAAGATCTCTCCCGATCTAGCCGAGTCGGAATTGGAGGACATCGTCGCGGTTGCACGGGAATTCCGGATCGATGCCATCGCCGCGACCAATACGACGCTGGACCGCCCGAGCAACCTCCGCTCCGGCAATGCAGGCGAGGCCGGCGGATTGAGCGGCCAGCCTCTGGCGGCGCGATCGGTCGCAACGGTGCGGGAGCTGGTTCGGCTGGCCGATGGGACGATCGACATCATCGCCGCCGGCGGTATCTTTACCGGCCGTGATGTGCTGGCCGCGATTTCGGCCGGAGCGCGCTTCGCACAGACCTATACTGGCTTCATCTATCGCGGCCCCATGATGCCGGCGCTGGTCCAGGACGAAATGCTCCAGCTCATGCACCGGCACGGCATTCCGAATCTGGATGAGCTGCGCGGTACGAACCGGCCGATTTGACCCGGCTCGTCTCGCCGTGGCCGCTCAATTCCAGTAGAGAATCGCCAGACTGGCGGCGCCCCAGAACAAGATGCTGATCTGGATCGGCCGGTCGTGAATGAGCAGCAGCTCCGGACTACCGCCGAGATGCTCTTTGTAGATCAGGAAAAGATAGCGGAACACCGCATAGAGCACGATCGGAATGGTGAGCATCATCGAGTGGTTTTCGGGCAATGTCGGCGCGGTGAAGGTATAGACCGAGTAAGCTACCACCGCCGCCGACGACGTCACCGCGATGATCTGATCCAGCAGCGGGACCGAATAGGTATCGAGATTGGCCCGGTGCAGACTGGCCGCATCGCGCAGCATCAACAGCTCATGGCGGCGTTTCCCGAAGCCGAGCATCAGCGCCAGCAGCATGGAGCAGATATAGAGCCAGGGCGAAATCGGCACACCGATGGCCACCGCTCCAGCAGCCGCCCGCAATACGAACCCGAGCGAAATGATGATCACATCGAGCAGCACGACTCGTTTCAGCCGCAGCGAATAGGCAACCATCAACACCAGATAGGCGCCCACCACATAGAACAGTTGCCGATCGATCAGCCATGCGCCTGCCAGTCCGGTCAAAGCAAGAACCACGGCGAGGATCTGGGCCGTGCGCGGTGCGACCTCGCCTGCGGCGATGGGTCGAAACCGTTTGAGCGGATGATGGGCATCCAGCTCCCGATCGCGCAGATCGTTGAGCAGATAGATCGAGCTGGACACCGCGCAGAAGATGACGAACGCGCCAACCGCTTCGCCGATCCGCCGGATGTCGAACACGTTCATCGAAAAGAGCAGCGCGGCAAAGACCAGCAGGTTCTTCGACCATTGCACTGGCCGCAGTGCGCGAATCAATGGTGGCAGGCGACGCCCGGGTTCGACCAGCTCCCGCTCTTCCGGATGCTCCGGTGTCGCGGGGGCGACGATTTCGCCTTCTGAAAGATCGATAGTCAGACCCGAGTCACCCGGCAATCGATCGAGCAGTCCTGAATCGGGAGAGTCCGGCATAGCCGCCCCTTGCGCTGCAGCGCGCGGATCCGCCGCTACTGATAGATGATCAGATCGGGCTGCGGATCGATCGACAACACGTCCCGCGGCGACATAATCGGATCGTCCTGCCCGTTATACCAAAGCTTGAATCCGTGAAACTCGAACAACCCAGCCCCGGCGAGCACCCTGTAGGTGTCCTGCTTTTCCTCGGGTGTGCCAAATCCATCGACCTCGAGAACGAACTGCACACCCGGCACGGGTTGGATTTGATCCCGATTCGTCAGGGAGTAGAAGCTGAATTGGTGCATGATGAGCAGCTTGGGCGGCAGCCCATTCTCGGCTGAAATCCGCGCGAGCGCATTTTGCGCATAGGTCACATCGGCGGCATCGATATCGCCGATCACGGTTCCGGGCACCTCGTCGTCGTTCACCGAGAATTCCGGATCGAGCGCCAAATGCACATGCGAATACTTGAGATACGGCTCCATCGCCGCGACCTCTTCCTGGACCGTTTTGTGACCGAATTGCACATCCAGAATCAGCAGCAAATCGTTGGCTGCCGTAAAGTCGATGTACTCCTGGAGCGTTTCCTCGCCAATATAGGCCAAATAGTCCCCATCTGCTCCTGGTGAGTGCTGCGCAACCGAAGCGATCACCTCGAACGCCAACTTGTACGGTCGGTCATCGATCGCCTCGTATTCGGCGGCTTGTGCTTTCAATTTTTGCAGCAGGGTTTCCATATCGTATTCGCCCAGGATCCCCATGTTGGGTTCGCCCGGGAAACCATAGAACGACAACACGCGGTATCCCGGCAAGATCTCGTCACCCACGACGGTGACCTCGGGTTGCGGTGTCGGCGAGGGGAGCACAGTCTGGGTCGGTTCGGGCGCAGTCGCCTCCGTGGGAATTGTTTGCTCGACTGGTTCGGTGGGTGACTCGGGCGCCACAGCAGTGGTAGCGGTCGGCAGAACGGCGGCAACCGCCGGCTCCTCGGTTCCCGGAGGTGGATGCACCAGTCCGGAATAGCGCCATGGCAGGATCACGAGGATCAGGAGCACCACCAGCAGGCCGGCCAACAGGCGCTCCGACGGCAGCCATCCGGGCAGATGAAACCGATCGCGGGAGCTCGGTCCAATCGCGTCCGGCGGCGTTTGCAGCCACTCTCCTGAAAATGGTTTTGGTCCGGCAGGTTCACCGGATCGCGATGGCCGGCGCAATGGCAAGTGCGCAACACTCCTGATACAAACAACCGGCCAGCCAGCAAAGAGGACTGCCGACCACCGCAAGATGAAAATGCAACAAGCGCGAACGATCGTACGTTCGCGTTGCCCAACCTCGTGCAAGGATATGGAAGCGGACCCGCTTGTCAAGCGCCGGGCTCATCGTCCACTGCATGTTTAGCGCGGCACAGGTAAAATGGACACCCGCGAGTGAATCCAGCCCGGTCGCCGTGAATTCCACCCGGCCCTTCGTGCTGAGCCGCCGCCGCCGGCGGCTGGAACGTGAGGTTTGCTTGAATCGCACCAATGCATCGGTTGCGCTTGGCGCCTTGGCGACCAGTTTGTTCCTCGCCTTCTTGTTGACACGCTCCAGCGCGCAACCACGCGAACTCGTCATCACCGTAAACCCTGCGCTCCTGACGCAGGTAACCGGTGAACGACGCGCCACCCAGGAGGCCCGTGCTCCCGGCGCCGCATCCCCAATTGCCGGACTCGCCTCCATGCTGGGCGGCGGCAGTCCCTTGCCGGAAGCGACGACAAGTCCGCGGGCTGGAACCCCCTCCCCGATAGCACCCAAGCCCACAGAAACACCCAGGCTCGTTGTACCGCCGAGCTATACCTCCACTCCACCAGACGCGCTTCCTGCCAGCCCGGTTGCCGCGGCATCGGAATCGAGCCCAGTGCCTGCATCGCCGATCGCGTATTCGACAGTCGCGTCTCCAGCCGTCGAACCAGCAGCATCACCGATTTCCGTCGCCGTCGAAACCGCCACCCTCGTCCCAGCGACCGTAACATCCACATCATCGACTACACCCACCCAGACCGCTACGACCGAGCCGTCCAGCACGACGACGGAGACACCATCACCCGTTCCCACCGAAACGGCAACACTCGTTCCATCGAAGACAGCGACGGCTACATCGGTATCGACCAGCACCGCCATTCCATCGGGGACTCCGTCCGATACTCCGGCGTCGACATCTACCAGCATGGCAACCGCCTCATCGACATCATCCAGCACCGCCGCTGCAACGCGACCCAGCACGGCAACGGCTTCCTCGACCCGTACCAACACCGCGACCGCCACCTACACGCCAACGGCAACACGAACGAGCTCGGCCACCGCCTCCTCCACCAGGACCGCGACTGCGACCGCGACACCGAGCCCAGCAGACACCGCCACCACCATACCGACCCACACCGCCACGATGACGCCAACCAATACTGAAACAGCGATCCCGACGAGCACCCCGACCGCGATCCCCACGCATACCGCCACGACAAGCCCGACGAACACATCGACCGCAACACCAACCCACACCGGAACGGCGACGGCCTCATCGACTCCGACTCATACCCCAACTGCCACATCGACCAACACTGCGACGGTGACGGCAACGAGCTCCGCAACGCCTACATCGCCCCCAACCAGTTCGGCTACAGCTTCACCGACCAACACCGCGACCGCGACATCGAGCGCCACAGCAACGCCAACCGCGCCTCCAACTCACACAGCGACATCGCTTCCCACCGAGACCGCCACGTCCCAACCGTCCAGCACGGTCACCGCATCCCCAACCGATACCCCGACCGTCACCCCGGTCGACACCAGCACCCCGCTGCCCACGGACACGCCCGTTCCAACCGAAACCGGCACGGCGATACCCACGCCCGAGCCCACCGCTTCGCCAACGGCAGCACCGCAGCCGATCGCACAAAACGCGCTCTGGCGCGGCGATCAGAACCGCACCGGTTTCACCGACAGCCCCAGTCTGAACGATCCGGTGCAGATCCTCTGGTCGAATCAGCTCGACGAAAGCACCTTCGCCTCGCCTATTTTCGCCAACGGCGTGCTTTTCGTTGGCGGAGACGACGAGATCATGCACGCGTTCGATGCCCAAACTGGCGGGACGGTCTGGGAATATCGGGCCGGCGACGAAATTTCGTCATCGCCAGCCGTTCAGGATGGCGTCCTCTATTTCGGATCGTTCGATGGTGTCGTTCATGCGCTCGATGCCGATACTGGCAATCAACTCTGGTCGGTGGAAACCGGCGCGGCTATCCATTCTTCCCCGGCGGTGGTCGATGGCCTGCTGCTTTTCGGCAATTACGCGGGGACTTTCTACGCGCTGAATATCCAGAATGGCGAAGAAGTCTGGCGTATCGATGGCGGCGTCCAAATCTCTTCCTCTCCCGCCATCGCCGGGAAAACCGTGGTCTATTCCGACACAAACGGGCTCGTGCGGGCGGTGTCTCTGACCGATGGCACGGTGCTCTGGACTTTCCAGGCAGACGGCGCGATTTTTGCCACTGCTGCCATCGGCGAGGACCTTGCCGTCGTGGGCGATTTTGCCAACCAGCTCTACGCGCTGTCACTGGACGATGGCACGGTCGATTGGCGCTTGCCCGCGGGCGGACCGATCTACTCCTCGGCCGCCATCGGTCAGGGTATGGTCTATGTCGGATGCGACGATGGCAATGTCTACGCCTTTGCACTCGATGACGGCGCTGTCGACTGGTATCTGCCGACCGGCGATCAAGTGCGCAGCTCCCCGGTGATCGCCGGCGGACAAGTGATCGTCGGTAGCTACAATGGAACGGTCTACGGGATCGACGGCCGCACCGGTGAGGTGCGCTGGAGTCAGTCTGTTGGGGCCAGCGCCGCGGTCACAGCCTATGACGGGGTCGTCTATGCCGTCACCATCGAAGGCCGTATCGTTGCCATCGCCGGCGCCTGAGCCGCACGTTCCCGAAGTCACGCCCGAACAGGGCCACGGCGCGCTGATCGAGCTTGCCTGGGTTTCGCTCAAATTGGGACTCACCTCGTTCGGCGGCCCCATCGCGCATCTCGGGTATTTCCGGGAAGAATATGTTCGCAAACGCCAGTGGCTTTCCGAGGAAGCCTTCGCCGATCTGATCGCTCTTTGCCAGTTCCTTCCCGGGCCCGCCAGCAGTCAGGTGGGGATCGGGATCGGCACCATGCGAGCCGGGCTGGCCGGCGGAATCGTCGCCTGGCTCGGTTTCACCCTGCCCTCGGCGATGCTCATGACCGCGTTCGCATTTGGCGTCACCCGCTTCGACATCGCCGAAACCGGTTGGGTGCAGGGTCTCAAGATCGTCGCGGTGGCCGTGGTGGCGCAGGCCGTATTGGGAATGGCCCGCCAATTCTGCATCGACCGTATCCGCGCCACCATTGCCGTGCTCGCGGCCATTGCAGTGCTGCTGGCGCCGACCGCGTTTGCCCAAATCGGCGTCATCGTGGCTGCCGGTATCGTCGGGTATATCGCCTTGCAGGGAGTCATCGGTAAAGAATTTCGCCCGCACGGCAGCGTGTCGCTCGACCGGCGTATCGGCATCGCGGCGCTCGTCGCCTTTGTCGCTCTTCTGGGTGGCTTGCCATTGCTGCAAACCAGCGCGGGCAGTGGGGCGTTGGCACTGTTCACCGCGATGTACCGCACCGGATCGCTCGTCTTTGGCGGCGGTCATGTCGTCTTGCCGTTGCTCGATGCACGCGTCGTCGGACCCGGCTGGGTGACCAGCGACCAGTTTCTGGCCGGATATGGCGCAGCTCAGGCCGTGCCGGGGCCACTGTTCACATTTGCGGCCTATCTTGGCGCTATACGCGAACCCTCCCCATCCGGCGTGACCGGTGCGACCATCGCGACCGTTGGCATCTTTCTCCCGTCGTTCTTTATGATCTGGGCGGCGCTGCCGTTCTGGAGTACGTTGCGCAGCCGCCACCAATTCCGGGCGGCGTTGGCCGGGATCAATGCCGGCGTGGTCGGCATTCTGGCCGCCGCGCTCTATACCCCGGTCTGGACCAGCGCGATCCTGCGTCCAGCAGATTTCGCGTTGGCGCTCGCCTGTTTCGGGCTCTTGCTGGCGTGGAAGGTTCCGCCATGGGTCGTCGTGATCACCGGAACGATCGGTGGCGAGTTGATCGCCCGGCTGATGTAACAGTCCGCACCAGCAGCGACTTGGCCGCGGCAACCGGTTTTCAGTCCTGATGGACGATCACGGGCGTACCGATGCTGGCCCAGTTCCACATGAATTCCGAATCATCCAGCAGTACATTCAGGCAACCGTGGCTGCCGGGGCGCCCGATGGTTTCCGGGGTGCGCCACCACGCGTAGTGAATGGCGTGACCCTCGTCCGTGAAATACTGGGTATAGAGCACATCCTCCAGCTTGAAGAAATGCTCCGCGCCGATCGCGCCACTGGACATGGTTTCGTTCGGTACTCGCCAGAGAATCGTGTATTCGCCCGGGGGTGTTTCCCATCCCGGCATTCCGGTGGTGGTCACCACCACCCGTACCGGGTCACGGTCTTCATAAAGGGTGATCAATTGCTGGGTTAGATGGACATCGATCCAGCGACCCGATTTGGGCGCGTTCGTGGGTAATGGCGTAGGCAAGACCGGCGCATTGCGGCCGACATTACGGGCATAGATATAGCCTTGCCCTTCCAGTTTGGCCCACTCGTCGGCGCCGGGAAAAAGCTCTTCGCCCTTGACCCAATCGACGACAACGATCGAGCTCCGATCGACTTTCAATTCGAGCACATCCGAAACGGTGGTGGGTTCGGCACGGACGTTGGTGTCGCCCAGCGTGGCTCCCTGCCAGACCTTTGGATTCCAGTCTTTCGGATCGATAGTTGGGAGCGGTGGCGGGGTTTTCAGGAATTCGGAGGAAACCCACCCGGAATAACCGTCGGCATACCCCGCTACCCAATCGGCCTTCTCATCCCCGGCGATGATGAATTCCGCCGCATCCGGAAGGAGTTGCACGATATCGGCAGTGAGACTCGGTCCGGACCGGAGCCGCAAGCCCTCGGGCGAATTGATCAGCCAGGTGACGCCCCCCATCGGGGGAGCAGGTGGAAAGGACGGATCGCCAGCGTCGATCAGATCGGCGTTCACTTGACGTCCGATCTTCGCCAATCGCACATCGCTTTCGCCGTGATCGACCAGAATAGCGCGTTCGAAAACCTGCGTGGTTTTGCCCGATGCCGAATCGACGAAGGGTTCGCTAACCGGTAGTCCCAGCACCGAGATATCGCCGGCATTGCCCCAGTAGGACGCAAACCGGCCGCTGACGCTATGCCCCGTTTGCGGAAAATACTGGCAGAAAAACGCGTCGTTCGGACATCCGTCCGTTCGTTCGAGCGCCCCGGCCGGGACAAAGCTGGCGATGAAGTCCTGCGGCAATGGCACTCCGGCCACATCGGCCGGCGGTTGCTGCGCCGGATCGAGCAGCAACGTGATCCCCTCGAAACTCTGCACGATCCCGACACCGTCCCGAAATCCTTCCTCGGAAATCGGCTCCCCGACTGCCTTCTCACCGCCCAGCATCGACCACTGGCGCAAAAACGACCCACGCAGATTGTGCCCGCTGCCGGCGAAATAGCGGCTCGATGCATCGCTCTTCGCCGCCGCCAGTCGCGTTCCAGTATTGGAGAGCAGCGCCACGGCGCCGGCGGCCGGCAAAGAACCGAGCAACCGGCGACGACTGAATTTCGATCGAACTCTGGATGTCATTTTCCTCGACCCGACGGGGAATAGGTTCGCTGCCGGGGATGCAGCCACGATTCACTCTGCGCCTTCCGGCATCGCCCGCCCACGGGCCGAATCGCCCACCAATTGTGGCACGCTCGCCCGGTCCAGCGGTAGACCGGTGCTCGATCACCGCACCCGTGATTCCAGACCGGCATCGCTTCTCAAAACGCCAACGACCATCGCATCGCCCATAGCCTCACTCGAAGCGTCGCCATTGATGGCGACCTCGGTGGGCAGATTCGGTCGGCTTCGGGCGGTCGGGCGGACCGCAGGCCGTTCCGGGCAGCGTGACGATCACGATCTCGATCAGCGGCGGCCGCCGTTTGCCAGTCGAATGTAATAGAGCAGACTCAACACCGAGGTGAGGAACGCGGCGACATAGGTCCAGGCCGCGGCATCGAGCACCTTATCGACCGCGGCGGCGTCCTCTGGTCCGGTCAGACCGAGATTGCGCAATTCCTGCTTGGCGCGGCGGGAAGCATCGAAC
>WBZR01004027.1_pt1 | contig 12446 bp, 11 predicted proteins | sample 5204231 | NCBI WGS metagenome assembly WBZR01 (sample SAMN12412403, study PRJNA552823) | activated sludge metagenome | isolation source: activated sludge from anammox sidestream of wastewater treatment plant... | place: USA: Virginia | collected 2017-08
GGGCTTGCTTCGGGGTCGCTTGACTCTACACCGGCTTCATGGTCTGCAATCGCGGCATGGTCGATCCGGACGCCCGCATGACACGCGCTCAGGCTCACAGCCACGCCCACAGCCACGCCCACAGCCGGGCCTGCGGCGCCGCGCAGGACGGCTGCTGCGCCGCACCTCCGCCGGCGGCAGCGGACGCCGTCCTGCCGCCCGGCTGGAAGCGCTTTCGCATCGCCGCGATGGACTGCGCCGCCGAGGAGTCCGAGATCCGGCATGCGGTCCGGCGCGTCGCCGGCATCCGCGGCCTGCGCTTCGAGCTCGGCGCGCGCACGCTGGCCATCGACGCCGAGGCGCCCGCCGCGGTCGAGGCCGCGCTCGCCGCGATCCGCAAGGCCGGCTTCGACCCGCAGCCCCTGCCCCGGGCCGCGGCGCCTGCGGCCGGCGACGGCCACGACCAGGGTTTCGACGCCGGCGGCCCGCGCCGCCTGGCTTCGGCGCTGCTGCTGGCGGCGGCGGCCGAGGCGATCGGCTCCCTCGCACCCGAAGCCCTGCCCTGGCTCGGCGCCGGCCTGGCGCTGGCTGCAGCCGCGATCTGGCTGGCGGGCCTCGACGTCTACAGGAAGGGCCTGGCCGCACTGGCCCGGGGCCGGCTCAACATCAATGCGCTGATGGCGGTGGCCGTGACCGGCGCCTTCGCCATCGGCCGGTGGCCGGAGGCGGCGATGGTGATGGCGCTGTACGCCATCGCCGAAGCCATCGAGGCGCGCGCGGTGGACCGGGCACGCAAGGCCATCCGCAGCCTGCTGGCCATGGCGCCGGAACAAGCCTCGCTGCGCCAGGCCGACGGCAGCTGGGCCACGGTACCGGTGGCCGGCGTGACCGTGGGTGCGACGCTGCGCGTCAGGCCCGGCGAACGCGTGCCGATGGACGGCGTCGTGCGCGCCGGCAGCACCAGCATCAACCAGGCGCCGGTGACGGGCGAGAGCATCCCCGTCGACAAGGGCGTCGGCGACCCCGTGTTCGCCGGCACCATCAACGAATCGGGCACCTTCGAATTCGAGGTCGGCGCGCCGGCCGCCGACTCGACGCTGGCGCGCATCATCCACGCCGTCGAGCAGGCGCAAGCCACGCGTGCGCCGACGCAGGGCTTCGTCGACCGCTTCGCCGCGGTGTACACGCCGGCCGTTCTCGGCATCGCGCTGGCGCTGGCGGCAGCCGGGCCCTGGCTGTTCGGCTGGTCGGGGCTCGAGGCGGTCTACAAGGCGCTGGTGCTGCTCGTCATCGCCTGCCCCTGCGCGCTCGTGATCTCGACGCCGGTCACCCTCGTCAGCGGTCTGGCGGCTGCGGCGCGGCGCGGCATCCTGATCAAGGGCGGCATCCACCTCGAACAGGCGCGCAAACTCGAGGCCGTCGCGTTCGACAAGACCGGCACCATCACCGAGGGCAAGCCGCGCCTGGTCGACTGGACCGTCGTCGCGCCCGACGCCGACGCCGCGCACATCGAGCACATGGCTGCGGCGCTGGCCGCGCACTCGGACCACCCGGTGTCACGCGCCATCGCGGCCGGCCTCGAGCCCGACGGTGTCGAGGCGAAGGACTTCAGGGCCATCGCCGGCCGCGGCGTGCAGGCCGATATCGCCGGCACGAGCTATGTGCTCGGCAACCACCGCCTGATCGAGGAACGCGGCCAATGCTCGCCGGCGCTGGAGGCGCGGCTGAAGACGCACGAGGACGCGGGGCGCACGGTGACGATGCTGGCCTCGGCGCAAGGTGTGCTGGCGCTGTTCGCGGTGGCCGACACCATCAAGCCGCATGCGCGCGAGGCGGTGGCCGCGCTGTGCGCGCTGGGCATCACGCCGGTGATGCTGAGCGGCGACAACCAGGCGACGGCCGACGCCATCGCACGCGCGGCCGGCATCACCGAGGCCCGCGGCAACCTGCTGCCCGAGGGCAAGCTGCAGGCCATCCGGGCGCTGCAGCAGGAGCACGGCCCGACGGCGATGACCGGCGACGGCATCAACGACGCGCCGGCGCTGGCGCGCTCCGACATCGGCGTGGCAATGGGCGCGGCCGGCACCGACACGGCGATGGAGGCGGCCGACGTCGTCGTGATGAACGACGACCTCAGGCGCATCGCCGAGCTGGTGCGCCTGTCGCGCGCCACGCACGCCGTGCTGTGGCAGAACATCGCGCTCGCCCTGGGCATCAAGACGGTGTTCCTGCTGCTGGCCGTGTTCGGCAGCGCGACGATGTGGATGGCGGTGTTCGCCGACATGGGCGCCAGCCTGCTGGTGGTGTTCAACGGACTGCGCCTGCTCGCTCGGGCACGCGCGGCCGGGGCGGATGCAAGCAGCGAGCCGTGAGCTTCCCGGTGCGCGCGCTTGCGGGTCAGCGCGCGCTTGCGGGTCAGCGCGCGCTTGCGGGTCAGCGCGTGCTTGCGGGTCAGCGCGGGCGTGCCCGGCACACGGGCGCGCCGGTCACGACGCGCTTCACGCCGACGGCGGCTGTGCACCCGGCCCGGCAGCGGCGCCGACCGCCGCCGATCGCCGCCGATCGCCGCCGATCGCCGAACCGATCACGCGCACAGGCCTGCGCTCACCTTCGGCTCGGGGTCGCCGATCCGCGGCTGCGGCGCGGCCGAGCTCGAACCCGCGCGCGCCGCTCGCTAGGAGCGTGGGCGACTCCTAGGAGCGTGGGCGACTCCTAGGAGCGTGGGCGGCAGAAATCCGCCCACGCTCCTAGGCCCGGTGGGGCTGCAGCCAGCGGCGCAGCTCGGCTTCGCCAGCCTGCGCGGCGAGCTGCTCGGGTGCCGCCTCGCCGCGCAGCCAGGCTGCGGCCAGCACGCCCAGCGCCGGGCTGCTCTGGATGCCGTAGCCGCCGAGCGCGGCAGCCCAGAAGAAGGCCGGCAGACCGGGCTCGAAGCCCAGTACCGGCTCGCCGTCGGCGACGAACGAACGCAGCCCGGCCCAGGTGCGGCGCGGGCGGCGGATCGTCATCGTCGTCGCCTCTTCGATGCGCTGGATGCCGAGCGCGACGTCGAGCTCCTCGGCCACGACATCGTGCGCGTGCGTCGGGTCGGCATTGGCCGGCGAGCCCAGCAGCAGCCCGGCGTCGGGCTTGAAGTACCAGCTCTCGTCCAGTGCGATGACGGCCGGCCAGTCGGCGCTGGCCACGCCTGCAGGCGGATCGAACAGAAAGGCGCTGCGCCGGCGCGGCTCGACACCGGCGCGGCGCGCGCCGGCAAGGCCGGCCACCTCGTCGGCCCAGGCGCCGGCGGCGTTGACCACGATGTGGGCAGCGAAGCGGCGCCCGTCGGCGACGCCGATGCGCCAGCGTCCGCCGTCGTGCGCCAGCGCGCTCACGCGCGCGTCGGGGGCGACGACGGCGCCTTGCGCGCGCGCACGGCGCAGGAAGCCCTGCAGCAGCGCGTCGACGTCGATGTCGAAGGCCGCCGGATCGCGCAGCGCCGCCGCCGCCGCCTCGGGCCGCAGCACCGGCACGAGGGCGCGCGCGGCGTCGGCGTCGAGCAGTTCGGCCGCGCCGCCTTCGTCCAGCAGCGTCGCGCACAGCGTTTCGGCGTCGCCGCGCCGGGCCGCCGTGCCGACGAACAGCGCGCCGCGCGCACGCAGCAGCGGCACCGGCGCGAAGCCGGCCGGCGGCGCGTCGAAGAAGGCGCGGCTGGCGCGCGTGAGCGCGCGCACCGCCGGCGGCCCGTAGCTCTGGGCGAACAGCGCCGCCGACCGGCCGGTGCTGTGGTACCCGGGCGCCGCCTCCGCCTCGAGCAGCAGCACGCGCGCGCGCGGCGCCGCGTGGCAGGCAATCGACGCGCCGACGATGCCGGCGCCGACGACGGCGATGTCGAAGGCCGGATCGTTCGTGGCTGCGTGGCTCATGCGAGGCTGCTCCAGGGAATCGGCCGCGCGCACCGCCGGATGCGGCACGCCGCGCCCATGCGTCCTGCGGCTGCTGCGCGCGCGGCGCCCGGCACCGGATGCACCGACCCGGCTCGGCGCGCAGGCCGATTCTCGCGCCTACGACGCAGGATCCGCAGCGGCCGCGGCGCGTACCGGCCGCGCCCGCGCCACGCGGCAGGCCACGACGTAGCTCAGCGCCACGAGCGCGATCACGCCGATGCCGACGCCGAGTTCCGTACCCTCGCTCCACTGCTCGAAGCGCTCCGACAAGAGGCGCGTCGTACCGAGCGCGGCCACCAGCAGGCTGATGCCGGCCACCGCCGCCGTCATGACGCGCGAGGCGAGCACGGCCAGACGGTCGGTACGCTCGATCAGGCGGCTGATCCACCAGCCGTTGGCGCCGTCGGCGACGAGCATGCCCAGAACGAACAACAGCCCGAGCGTGGCCGCGTGCTCGACGCCGCCGAAGCGCACCGCCATCACCGCGAACAGCGCCGACTGGCTGAGCGTGTCGAACGACAGCGCGAACAGTGCGCCCACGCCCATCACCACCAGCGGCCCGCTCCTGGGGCCGACGCCGGCGAGCAGGCGCTCGACCAGGCGGCCGCGCAGGCCCACCAGCGGCACCACCGCGCCGGGCGCGGCACGCAGCACGGCCTCGAGGTTGACGGCGCCGATGAGCGCGAGAAAGCCGATCGACACCACCGCACCGAGGGTCTCGAACCAGGCCGGCGGCATCCACTTCGAGCCCAGCAGACCGGCCAGCAGCGCGATCGCCATCACCACGGTGCCGTGGCCGAGCGAGAACAGCGCGCCGCTGTAGCGGGCGTGCGGGCGGCGCTGGCGCGCGCCGACGCGCGTCAGGCCGTCGATGGCCGCCAGGTGGTCGGCGTCGAGCCCGTGGCGCAGGCCCAGCAGCAGCACCAGCGCGCACAGCGCGCCCCAGTCGGCAGGAAGATCATGCATTGCAGCACTCCGCGCAGGCGAAGCGGGAGTATGAGCTTCGACGAACTCTTCATACAAGGCCCGCAAACCCGCGCCGCCGCGGCCGCGCGCCCTGCCCTTGCGCAGGATCAATCGCACCCGGACGGCGCGGCCCACGGCCCACGGTCTGCGGCCCGCGGCCCGCCGCGCGGCTCAGCGCCGCTTGCACGCCGGCGCGGCCGCGCCGGCCTGCCCGAAGTGCGCGTGCCCGTGCGTGTGCCGCACCGCCATCGGCACCAGGCGCAGCCAGCCGTGGCTGACGCCGGTCTGCGCGACCACCGACTGCGCGGGCGCATGCATGCGCTCGGTGCGGGCGCGCCGCATCACCGTCTCGAGGCACTGGGCGTGAAGCGTACGCCGTCCGCGCCTGCCGCCGCCGGCCCCGGCCCCGGCGCCGCAGGCGCGCGACGCCGCCCGTTCAGCGGTAGCGTGCGCGGCCGTAGCCGCCGCCGCCCTGCGGCTCGCGCGGGCGCGCTTCGTTGACGACGAGTGCGCGGCCGTCGACCGACCGTCCGTGCAATTCGCGGATCGCCGCCTGCGCCTGTTGGTCGCTGCCCATCTCGACGAAGCCGAAGCCCTTGGAGCGGCCGCTGTCGCGGTCGATCATGACCTTGGCGGAAGTGACGGTGCCGCAGGCGGCGAAGTGCTGGTGCAGCGATTCGTCGGTGACGGAGTAGGCGAGATTGCCGACATAGAGCCTGTTGCCCATGGTGATCTTTCGGAGTACGGTGCAGCGCAGTGGAATTGCTGCGAGGGGGACGGACGAGCGCCTTGCCCGAGGGCGGCGCTCAGCGGACCGTCCGGCGGACCGGACGGGCGGCAGCGCTCGGGCGCTGCTCGAGGTGGCGGAACGTGATGCGGCCTTTGCTCAGGTCGTAGGGCGAGAGTTCGAGCAACACACGGTCGCCGGCCAGGATGCGGATATGGTGCTTGCGCATGCGGCCGGCCGTGTAGGCGACGAGGCTGTGGCCGTTTTCCAGCGTCACGCGATAGCGCGAGTCGGGCAGCACCTCGTCGACCTGTCCGCGCATCTCGATCAGTTCTTCCTTGGCCATCGGGGCTCCTCGAGCAAGTGAGTCTTTCGGCCGTCGACCTGCCGGCGCAGCCAGCGCATGCCTTCGGCGGACGCGCAGCGGCGTGTGCGCGCGGTTTGTGAAGCAGGGCACGACGCGCGACACGCGGTCGGGCGTGCCTGAGCCGTGTCGGTTTCGGCTGGACGCCGCGGCGGCGAAATCGCCCCTGTCGGCCGGTCGGGTGAGAGGGGAGACAAGGGGCAAGCTCACCGAAGGCGTGTCGCTCGGTTGGGGTTCATGGTCAAGGCCAGGCGCACGCAGCGCCTGGCCCGCAGGCCCGGGCCCGCAGGGAAGGAAAAGGGCCGCGGAGCAGCAGGCCGCCGGCGCGGCCGGGGGCCGGTCGGCGGGTCGAATGAAGGCGACCGGAGGAGAAAGCTCGCCGCTGTGGGTGAAGCTGACGGCCGGGACGACCGCGGCAGCGCTCAGAGGGGCCCGAAGCGCCGCGCGTGAGCGGCAGCGTGTCGTGTCAGGCGATCGTTGCGCCGCGCGTGAGCGTTGTGCGCGCAACGGGCAGATTCTACCACTCGTGCCGCGCTCGTCCGCTCGCGCGTGGTCACTCCGGTGCGGTCGATTCAGCGGATCAGGAACGACAGCATGCGTTCGGCCAGCTTGCCGTACGGCGGGTACAGCAGCTTGGTGCCGGCCCAGCGCGCCTGGTGGAAGATCGGGCGCAGCTTGGAGAAGGTCTGGAAGCCCTCGTAGCCGTGGTAGTGGCCCATCCCCGACTCGCCGATGCCGCCGAAGGGCAGGTCGTGCTGGCCGACGTGGAACAGCGCGTCGTTGATCGACACGCCGCCCGACATCACGCGCTCGAGCAGCCGGTCGATGCGCCGGCCGTCGTGGCTGAACGGATACAGCGCGAGCGGCCGCGGCCCGGCGTTGATGCGCGCGATGACTTCGTCCAGCGTGTCGTAGGCGACGACGGGCAGGATGGGGCCGAAGATCTCGCGCTGCATCAGCGCGCAGTCGGGCGGCGCGTCGAGCACCAGGTGCGGCGAGATCTTGCGCGTGGCGGCGTCCCAGGCCGGGCCCGCAAGCAGGTTGATCACCTTGGCGCCGCGCGCGCCGGCATCGTCGAGCGCGGCAGTCAGGCGCTCGAACGAGCGCCGGTCGACGACCGAGGTGTAGTCGTCGCAGTCCAGCCGCGGGTAGCGCTGCGGCACGATCGCCTGCGCCGCCTCGGTGAAGGCCGCCACCTGCGCGCGCGGCACGTAGACATGGTCCACCGTCGTGCAGATCTGGCCGGCGTTGAGCAGCTTCACGTAGAGGATGCGCTCGGCCGCCGTGCGCAGCGGGAAGTCGTCGCACAGCACCGCCGGCGCCTTGCCGCCGAGCTCGAGCGTCACCGGGCACAGGTTGGCCGCCGCCGCCGCCATCACCGCGCGGCCGGTGGTGCCCGAGCCGGTGAACAGCAGGTGGTCGAACGGCAGCCGGCTGAACTCGACGCCGACTCCGCCGGTTTCGTCGAAGACCTGCAGCTTCTCGGACGCAAAGTACGCCGGGATGCGCTCGACGAGCAGGCGCGCCAGATGGCGCGAGTTCTCGCTCATCTTCACCAGCGCGCGGTTGCCGGCGGCGAAGATGGCGGTAAGAGGCAGCACGCTCAGGTTGAGCGGGAAGTTCCAGGGCACGATCACGCCGACCACGCCCAGCGGCTGCGGCACGACGCGGTTGCTGGCCAGACCGAACACCATGCGGTCGACCTTGCGCCGCTCGGGCTTCATCCACTCGGCCAGGTGACGCAGCGTGGCGTCGATGCCGTCGACCGCAGGCAGGATCTCGGCCAGCAGCGTCTCGTGGCGCGAGCGGTGGCCGTAGTCGGCGCTGATGGCTGCGCAGATGGCGTCGGTGTTCTCGCGCACGAAGCGCTCGAGCGCGCGCAAATCGGCCTTGCGTTCCTTCAGCGTGGGCACCGGGTGCTCGAGGTAGGCGCGGCGCTGCCGCGCCAGCGCGTCGTGCAGGGTCATCGCGATGTCTTCGCTGCTGCGTTCCATGGCTTCCTCGCTTGCGCCGCCGGATGCGGCCGCTGCGCCGCGCGTTGTCCGGCGCAGCGCGCCCGGATTGTGCGGCTGCGTCGCCGCGCCGGTTCGACCGCGGCCCCTAACGCCGGCGCGGCCGCTCCATGATGCGGCCCGGGCGCACCCGGCAGCCGCGCAGCGTGCGGGCACGGCCTGCGCGGGCCGGCCGCCGCACCACCGGCCGGCGCGCTGCTATCGTGCCGCGACCCCGACGCATGGAGCCAAGCGATGAGCCCGACCGTCAAGGCCTACCTGATCGAAGAGGCCGCGGGCGCCGTGCGCGCGCGCTTCACGAGCCTGGCGCCCGAGGCGCTGGACGCCGGTGACGTCGAGCTGCGCATCGACTACGCCAGCGTCAACTACAAGGACGCGCTGGCCGCCACCGGACGCGGCCGGATCATCCGGCGCTTTCCCTGCGTCGGCGGCATCGACGCGGTGGGCGTGGTCGAGCGCTCGGGCAGCGCGCGCTTTGCCGCCGGCGACGCCGTCGTCGTGCATGGCTGGGGCTTCGGCGTGTCGCACCATGGCGGTTATGCCGAGCGTGCACGCGTGCCGGCCGAGTGGGTGAACCGGGTGCCCGCGGGGCTCACGCCGCTCGACGCGGTCACGCTGGGCACGGCCGGCTACACCGCGGCGCTGGCGGTGGAACTGATGCAGCTCAACGGCTGCCGGCCCGAACGCGGGCCGGTGCTCGTCAACGGCGCCACCGGCGGCGTCGCCGGCATCGCGATCGACCTGCTCGCCCGGCTGGGCTACGAGGTGGTGGCCGCCACCTCGAAGGCGGACGAGACCGACTACCTGCTGCAGCTCGGCGCGCGCCGCGTCATCGCGGCCGCGCCGGCTCCGGGTGCGGCGCCGCGGCCGCTGGAAAGCGCGCAATGGGCCGCCGCCGTCGATTCGCTCGGCGGCGAGCCGCTGGCCGCGCTCATCCCGCGCATGCACAAGGACGCGGTGATCGCGAGCATCGGCAACGCGGCCGGCATCGCGTTCACGACCACCGTCATGCCCTTCATCCTGCGCGGCGTGCGGCTCGTCGGCGTCAACTCCGACAACGACGTGGCCACGCGCGAGCACCTGTGGCAGCGGCTGGCCGGCGATCTGCGGCCGCGCCACCTGGCGCGGCTGCGGCAGCTGGTGCCTTTCGACGAGCTGCCCGCCGTGATGGACGCGCTCGTCGCCGGGCGGCACCGCGGGCGCAGCGTCGTGCGCATCGGCGCGGCCTGAGCGGCAGCCGCCCGGGCGCAACGCGGCCGCGTCGTCAGGCCGGCTTGCGCCGCACCGCAACGCCCGTCAGTGCCAGACCGGCGAGCAGCATGGCCCAGGCTCCGGGTTCGGGCACCGGCAGTGCCTCGAAGCGCACGTTGTCGATGGGCGCGCTGACGTATTGGGTGAAGGTGCTGGCCACCGCGAAGTAGATCGGCACCAGATTCGCATTGCTCGACGGCGTGAAGAAGAGCGCGACCGGGCGCCAATCGAGTTGCGCGCCGAAACTCGAACTTCCGTCCACGGTGGTCGTGTAGCCGCCGATCGAGGCGGTCAGGTTCCAGGTGAACGGTCCGTTGCCCGGCGCGCCGCTCGTCGGCGAGAAATCGAAGCTGAGCTTGTACGGCGTGCCGGCGACGAGGTTGAACAACGTCGTGCTCTTGATCGTGCCCGTGGGCCCCTGGCCGTAGGTGGTGTCGATACTCAGGACGACGTAGCGATCGGTTGAAGCGCCCTTGGCGAAGTCATACGCGAGTCCCTGCACGACCTGGAAATCGCTGCCGGTGATCGCCTGGCCTGGAAGGTGGCCGCTGTTCGTCGACGTGCCGTCGAAGTTCTCGACCCAGGCCGCCTGCGCGGCACCGCTGGCGACGCTCAGCAGCAGCGCCACGGCCAGACCTGCGGATCCTTGGAAGGTATGCTTCATCGGGAACGCTCCTGCGATTGGGCTTTCGTCTCGCCGCGCGCCGGCGAGCTCCAGCCGTTGCAAAGCAAGGACCGCACCAGGTGGACGGCCAGCCCAGAGCGCATGGCCTTCCTGCGAGGAACAAGCGCGACGGGGCGAAGAAGCCCCTGCGCCCGACCCGCCGCCGTCCGGCCGGCCTCGGCCACACTGTGTAGTCCCCGACAGGGATGCAAATGCACTAACGTCGAGCCATCCGCAGCTCCTGCCGGAACTCCATGCACGCAGCCGCCACGTCCGGGCCGGGCGCCTTGCCCGATCACATGCCCCCGCCGGCGATCAACCGGGCGGTGCTCGATCTCTACCGCGCCAGCCGTGAGACTGCGCCGGGCCGCTTCCAGGAGCATGCGCTGACGATTGTCGAGACGCTGCTGCCTTTCGACTCCGCCTGGTGGGGCATGTCATCGCCGCTGCAGGTCCAGCGCCCCTACCTGCACCGCTGCGACGCGCGCATCTTCCAGGACTACGTGGCGCACATGGCACAGGACCTCCTTCGCGAGGCGCTCGTTGCGCGGCCCGGCACGACCATCGACCTGGATGCCCTCGTCGGGCGCGCGCGCCACCTGCGCACGCCGCTGTATCGGGCGTTCGGTCGCAAGTGGGCGATGGAACGCGTGCTCGGCACTCTGCAAGTCGAGCCGGTATCGGGGCTCTACGAGTCCATCGTGCTGTGGCGCCACGACGCACGCCGCCCCTTCACGGAGGACGAGCGGCGAACCAAGGAGTGGCTCGCGCCGCATCTGGCGCAGGCCCACCGCATCGGCCGTCTGCTGCACGTGCTGGGCGAGTCGCCCTCGGCGCCACGCGCCTGGGCACTGGTCGACGAATACGGCCATGTGCGCGAGGTGTCGCCCGCTTTCGTGCCTCTGCTGCGCAAGGAGTGGCCGCGCTGGCTGGGCGAGCGGCTGCCCGAGTCGCTCCCCTCCCTGGCGCAGCTGCGCGCGGGACGGGCCTGGGTCGGCGACAGCATCGCCTTGAATGCATCGGCGCGCGGCGCGTACGTGCTCGTCGTGGCACGCCACGCGTCGCCCATCCACCGACTCGGTGCGCGCGAACGCGAGGTCGCTCTGCGTTACGCGCGCGGCGAAAGCCATGCGGCCATTGCGGCGGCGCTGGGCCTGGCGCCGGCCACCGTGCGCAACCATGTCGCACGCTGCTTCAGGCGCCTTGCCGTGCACAGCAAGATCGAACTCGCCCGCCGCCTTCTGGCCGAGTTCCCATGACGCACGTGCACGCCTGTGCGATCGCCCGCGGCGTACACCGGCGGCAGCGGCGGCGGCAGCGGCGGCCGGCGGCGACAACGTACCCGTTCGTCCCATCACACGCGCCGGCCCCGCCGGACGCAGCGCCGGCCCCCCAGCACGGGCGCCCGGCCTGTGCTGCCCAGCCCGCCGGCGCGTTCAGCGCGGGGCGTCGGGTTGCGCCGCCGCCGGCGCGCGGTGCACGGCGAGGTGGCGCGGCGTCCAGGCCTGCGGCTTGCGCGCGACGAAATGGTGGCGCGCCACGTGGTAGCTCGGGTCGAAGCCGTAGAAGTTGCGCTGCATGCGCCCGAGTTCCTCGGCACGGTATTGCGCCAGCGGCTTGACGGCCTCGTCGGCGGCGCGCCGCCGGGCCTTGGCGGCGATGCGCCCGGCGAGCCCCGGTGCCGCGGCCAGCTCCAGCGCCGCGGCCTGTGCCGCGGCGTCGAACGAGGCCGCCTCGTCGGCCAGGCAGCGGTCGACGAGCCCGAGCGCGCGCGCCTCGTGCACGCCGATGGGCAGCCGTCCCTGCATGATGCGGCGGCAGGCGCCGTCGTCGGGCGCGCCGCCCAGGCGCCGCGGCAGCAGATAGGTCCAGTACTCGCTGCCGTACAGGTTTCCCATGTTCTTGTAGTGCGGGTTGAGCACGACGCCGGCGTGCGCCCATACCTCGTCGGCCGCCAGCGCGAGGAAGCAGCCGCCGGCACCGGCGTTGCCGCGCAGCGCGGCCACCACCAGACGGTCGGTGAGCCCGATCAGCGCCAGCGCCACGTCGTCGATGGCGTTGATGTTGCGCCACGAGGCGTCGGCGGCACTGTCGTCTTCGGCGTCGGCGGCGGCTTCGATGTCGTGCAGGTGGATGCCGTTGCCGAAAAAGCCCGCGCCGCCGGCGAGCACCAGCAGCCGTGTCGGGCGTGCGCGCACTTCGTCGAGCGCGGCGCGCAGGCGCTCGCATTGGCGCGTGCTCATCGCGCCGTTGTGGAAGTCGAACTCGAGCCAACCTACGCGAGCGCCGGCGGGCCCGAGCTCACAGTAGCGCAGCTCGTCCCATTCGTCGTCGGGGTGCTCGAGCGGCACGGCGAGCTCGGGCAGCGCCGCCGCCTCGGCGGCGAAGGCGCGCGTCGCGGCCAGCTTCAGCTCGGGTCGCCCGGGCGCGGCAGCGCCGGCACGCACATGGCCGATCCACAGCGCCGCGTCACGCGTGCGCACCAGCAGCGCCGGCCCACGCCGGGCAAGCAGCGCGCCCGGCGCGGCCTGCGACACGGCCGTCAGCACCGCCCCCAACG
>WBZR01004028.1_pt1 | contig 12444 bp, 9 predicted proteins | sample 5204231 | NCBI WGS metagenome assembly WBZR01 (sample SAMN12412403, study PRJNA552823) | activated sludge metagenome | isolation source: activated sludge from anammox sidestream of wastewater treatment plant... | place: USA: Virginia | collected 2017-08
CCGCCGTATCTCCATGTGGGCCCCCATCCTCAACGCCCCACATACCGGCTTCGACTGGCTCGCCAACCTCTTCGCCGCTCAGTTAGGCTTACGCTCGCGTCTCACCACCTTCCCAACTCCTATCCACACCTAACGCACCACTTCCGACCCAACCCCCGCCCGTGCTATCCTTCAAGGTGATGCGAACGCTCGCTCAATCGCGCCAGGTGATACCACCCCCGCGGCAATCCCGCGGGGCTGCTATTTAGCACCCTTTCTCCGCGTTTCTCCCCTCCGTACTGATTCGTTCTTCAACCGCTACGAGAAAGGTTTCCTGCCCTCATGCCTACCGACCGCGTTCAGCTCTACGACACCACCCTTCGCGATGGCTCCCAGATGGAGGGCATCTCGCTCTCGGTCGAAGACAAGGTGCGCATCACTCGCAAACTCGATGAACTCGGCCTCGAATGGATCGAAGGCGGCTTCCCTGGCTCAAACCCAAAAGACGCCGAATACTTTCGCCGCCTCCAGTCCGTCGAACTCAAGAACGCAAAGGTCAGCGCCTTCGGTGGCACCCGCAAGCCCAACCTGACCTGCGAGACCGACGCCAATATCCAGAGCCTCGTCGCCGCCGAAACCCCGGGAATCACCCTCGTCGGCAAAGCCTCCATGTACCAGGTCCGCGAGATCCTCGAAACCTCGGCCGAGGAAAACCTCGCCATGATCGCCGAGACCGTCGGCTACTTCAAAGCACTCGGCAAGACCGTCTTCTTCGATGCCGAGCACTTCTTCGATGGCTTCACCGACGATCCCGACTACTCCCTCCAATGCCTCGCAACTGCGGCCCGCGCCGGTGCCGATGCCCTCGTCCTTTGTGATACCAACGGCGGAATGACCACGTCCCGCATGCTCCGCGCAATCGAGGCCGCCCAGCATCGCGTCAACGATGTCCGCCTCGGTATCCACTGCCATAACGACACGGGCCTCGCGGTGGCGAACTCCATGGCCGCTGTCGAAGCCGGCGTCTGGCAGGTTCAGGGCTGTGTCAACGGCTACGGAGAGCGCTGCGGCAACGCCGACATCCTCACCATCCTTGCCAACCTCAAGCTCAAGATGGGCCTCGATGTCGTCGAGGATGAGCAACTCGCACGCCTTACCGAGGTGTCGAACTACGTCTCCGAACTAGCGAACATGGTCCCCAATCCGCAGGCCCCCTACGTCGGTGCCAGCGCTTTCGCACACAAGGCTGGTTACCATGCCGCCGGTGTAATGAAGGACGAGCGCGCCTACCAGCACATCGACCCCGGCCTCGTTGGCAACTCCAGCCGCGTCCTCGTGAGCGAACTCGCTGGCCAGCGCAACCTCCTCATGAAGCTCCAGGAGCGAGGCATCGACTTCCCGCTCTCGCAGGCCGAGGTGAAGTCGCTCCTCGAGACTGTGAAGGAGAAGGAGAGCCAGGGGTACCAGTATGAAGGTGCCGAGGCCAGCTTCGAACTCCTCGTCCGCCGTACCCTGCCAGGCTATCAGGCGCCATGGGAGATTGAGGACTTCGTGATCGTCGAACGCCGCCGCCAGGGCCACGGCCGCTCGCCGCTCAACGAAATGGTCGCGGAAGCCATGGTCAAGCTCCGTGTCGAAGGTGAACTCCAACACACCGCTGCCGAAGGAAATGGCCCCGTGAATGCCCTCGACGCCGCCGTCCGGAAGGCCCTCTCCGTGAACTACCCCGCCCTTTCCAGCGTCAAGCTCGTCGACTACAAGGTCCGCATCCTCGATAGCAAAGACGCCACCGGTGCGCGCGTCCGCGTTCTCATCGAGAGTACCGACGGGACTGCCTACTGGACAACGGTCGGCAGCTCCACCGACATCATCGAAGCCTCGTGGCTTGCCCTCGCCGACGCCCTGGAGTACGCCCTCCTTCGCGCCGCCTGATTACCGCACCCGCTCCAGGAGTCGCGTCGCCGCAGCCTTCGCCGCGCTCTTCGCCTCAATCTGCGGCCCGACGCATCCCGGGCAACCGTTCGTGCAGTCGCACGCTTTCACCAGCGCGAGGCAAGCCTCCACCAGGTCCTCGCGCACCTCGAATAGCTTCTCTGCGAGGCCGACACCACCCGGTACCGAGTCGTAGAGGTAGACGGCAGGCAGCCCGCTGTAGGGCGACCGCACCTGCGATTGCGCCCCGATGTCCCGCGGGTCGCACAGGCAGTAGATCGGCGCAAGGTTCTGCGCCAGGTTTGCGATCCCCGCAAGCCCGAGCGCCAGCGCCTCGCGGTCCAGCCCGTTCGTTGCACGTTCGTCGAAATTCAGCCAGTACGCCGTCGTGTGTAGGTTCTCCTCGGGTATCGCGATCTTTCCCCACCCCACGTTCTCATGCGTATTCAGCTTCACCTTCTTGAAGATCGTGGCAAGGAATGTAATCGCCACCTCGCCGCTCTCATGCAATCCCGCTCGCGCACCCTCCTGCCGGAAGCTCTCCAGCACCTTCAGCTCCACCGCGAGTTGCGCATCGGTGTAGTAGTCCACCGCCACGGGCGTCACGTACGCCTTCTTGTCGTCCCAGTCGAGCCACTCAACCTGGTACTGCTGCCCACGATGGATGTAGATGGCGTCTTCGTGGATCAGCAGCGGCGCACTCGGCCGGTCGCACTCACCGATGACCTTCGGAACGGGCCCTTGCTCGATGATCACGAAGTTGTCGGTGCTCGCTGTCCTGAGCGAAACCTGCTCCGCCGGGTACGCCTCACTCATCCAGTGGTAGCGCCCATTCGCCTTCTGTAGCACGCCCTCCTCATAGAGGATGTCGAGCAATTCATCGGTGTGCGCGCCGAACACCTCACCCTCGTTGAACGGCAACTCGAACGCCGCGCATTTCAGGTGGCTCCCCAGGATGTAGAGGTTATCGGGGTCGATGAGCCCCCGCTCCACACTTCTGTCGAATACAAACCCCGGGTGCGTCGCCACGTACTGGTCCAGCGGGTTCGAACTCGCCACCAGCACCGAGAGCGATGTCTCCTGCGTCCTTCCTGCACGCCCGAACTGCTGCCATAGGCTCGATAGCGCGCCCGGGTAACCCACGACCACACTCGCCCCCAGGCCCCCGATGTCGATCCCCAGCTCTAGTGCATTGGTCGCCACCACACCGCGCACCGTGCCATCGCGGAGCCCCCGCTCGATCGTTCGCCGCTCGTTTGGGAGGTACCCACCCCGGTAGCCAGCAACCCGCTCGGCGTCACCAGGCTTGTTCCGCAGGGCATCTCGCAGGTAGGTCAACAGCAGCTCCACTCGCGTCCGGCTTGGTGCGAAGACGATTGTCTGGATCCCCGACCTGATGAGTTTCGCCGCCACGTCCCGCGCTGCCTTGATCGACGATTGGCGGATCCCCAGCTCCCGGTTCACCACCGGCGGGTTGTGGATCACCACCACGCGCTCGCCTGCCGGCGCCCCGTTGTCATCGATGAGCTCCACGTCGTCGCCGACAAGCGCCTGCGCCAGCTCGCCCGGGTTCGCGATAGTCGCCGAGCACAGGATGAACGTCGGGTCCGACCCGTAGAACTGGCAGATCCGCCGTAATCGCCGCAGCACGTTCGCGAGGTGGCTCCCGAACACACCGCGGTAGGTGTGGAGCTCGTCGAGCACCACGTAATCGAGACTCTCGAAGAGCTGCACCCACTTGGTGTGGTGCGGAAGGATGGCCGTGTGCAGCATGTCCGGGTTCGTGAGTACGATATGGCCCGCCTGCCGCACCGCCCGTCGTGCGTCGGCCGGTGTATCACCGTCATAGGTGAAGGTCCGCACGTCCTTGCCGATGTCCGTAATCAGCCCGTGCAACTCGTCGAGCTGATCCTGCGCGAGCGCTTTCGTCGGGAAAAGGTAGAGCGCCCGTGTCGAGCTGTCCTTCAGGATGCTGCTCAGCACCGGCACGTTGTAACAGAGCGTCTTCCCGCTCGCCGTTGGCGTCACAACCACGCTGTTCCGGCCCGCGAGCGCATGCTCGATCGCCTTCGCCTGGTGCGTGTAAGGCTCCTCGATCCCGCGCCGCTTCAATGCCTCGAGCAGCCGCGAGTCCAATCCTTCCGGCCACTCACCAAAGCGCGCCTCACGAGCGTCGACTCGCCGCACCACCGTATCCGTCGGTTTCGATTCCAGCTCCGCTACAATCCGCGCCGCGATGAGCTCCACGGGGGCCGGGCGTACTGCGGGCACCGGGTATTGCGGTGGCGGCTTAGCCACGTGGAATGCTATTGAGCAGAGTCGCACACATGTTCGAAAGTATGGTAACCCGCGCTACGCGGTGTCAAGCCCATGGCCGCGAGTACCCGCCATCGTTCGCCCCGGCTACAGTAGTGGAGTGAACGATCAGATCTCCGCCTGGCGCGACGAAATCGACCAGCTCGACGACCAACTCCTCGACCTCTTTAATCGCCGTGCCCACTGTGCTATCGAGATCGGGATGCTCAAGCGCCGCGCCCAGCTCCCCATCGACGTCCCCGAGCGTGAGGCGCAGGTTATCGCCCGGGTCGTCCAACTCAACGAAGGCCCCCTCAATGGTGATGCCATTCGCCGCCTGTTCGAAGCGGTCATCACCGAGTCTCGAATCGCCGAGCACGCCATGCTCGAAGCGACGCCCACGACCTTCGCGGAGTAGGCACACGCGCTGCCACAATCGCCAGAACCCACCGCATCCGGCCCGGGCAGGGTGACCCTCCCTGGAACTCGCTTTACTCGGCGCCCACGGGCGCGCCGACCACTCCCGTTGTCGCGACGGGCACCTCCTCCTGCTCACCATTTGCTGGCCGCGCGAAGAGAATAACCAGCGCCGCCAGGTACGTGAGCAGCGCCGTTACCGTGAACGGCACCGAGTACCCATCCGTCCGGTCGTGGAGGAAGCCGATCCCGAACGGCCCCGCGCCTGCGCCAACCTGCCCTACCAGGTTCACCAGCCCGAAGATCGTCCCGAACGACACCAGCCCGAAGATCTCCCCCACCAACAGCGACTGCATCATGTACACGTTGCCGATCGTGAATCCAAAGATCAGCGTCAGCGCCCACGTCGCCGCAATATTCTCCGTGTGAATGATCAGCAGGATCGCCGTCGCCTGCACCACGAACAGCACCACGGTCAGCTTCCGCTTGTCGAAATTGTCCGCGAACATCCCGACTATCAGCCGTGCCACGATACTCCCGCCCGCTGTCACGCTTAGCGCGAACGCCGCCGTACTTCGCGATCCCAGCCGGTCTTCCAGGAACGAAATCTGGTGGAACACATAGCCCGTCTGTGCGGTCAGCACCAGTAGGAATGCCATCGTCAACGCCCAGAACGCCATCGTCCGCCGTGCCTCGGCCGTCGTCCATCGCCGCAACTGGACCTGCTCTGCCAGCAGCGAGTGAGCCGTCTCAGGGATCGGCGGAAGGTTCGTCCCGTCCGGCTTCAGGCCCATCTCGCGCGGGTCCCAGCTGATGAGCAGCACGATGACCGGCAGCGCCACGGCAGCCACGAGAATCCCCATCGAAGGCGCCGCCAGTTCCGTACCCCCGATGTCGATGAGCTTCGAGATCAGTGGTGAAAGGATTACCCCGCCGAGTGAGACCCCGGTCGATGAGATGCTCATCGCCTTGGCCCGCCGCCGCACGAACCAGCGTGTCATGATCGCGTTCACCGCCACGCCCGTCGACATCCCGTTCGCGACGGCCAGCACCGCGTACACCACGTACAACTGCCACAGATCGCTCACGTACCCGATCGCCGAAGCGCTGAACGCCACGATCACCACGCCGCTCACCATGTACCTGATCGGCCCGCTCCTATCGATCCGCGGCCCGATGAATGCCGACGTTAGCCCCGAGATGCTGAAGTACAGGCCCGTCGCTCCCGAGACGGCCGTCGTCGACCAGTGGTGTTCGTCCTTCAGCGGCTTCAGGAACACCGCCAGCCCGTAGTACCCCACCCCAACACCCACAAAACTGAGGACCGCGCACGCCGCCGCAATGTACCAACCGTAATACACGCTCTTCGGCAGGAATCGGGCAGCGGGTGGCAGTTTCACGGCAGGCGAAGTATCCATCGGCCGGAGTCTACCGGGTCATTTCCAGCACCGCACGTGCTCCCACCGCCATCCCCAAAATCGACCCTCGCCGAGGCCCCTGGGTGCCCCAATCACACCCGATTGAACGAGCTGGCTATCGAGAATCGGCAACTACGAACCGCTTGCCGTGATACTAAGGCAGCACCCGCGTAGACTCGCCCACACGCAGCAACCTGGGGGGAACCGATTGGCAGGGGGAGCACTCGACGACGTTGTAGTCCTTGAACTCTCGGTCGGTGTCGCCGGCGCCTATGCGGCCAAGCTCTTCACCGACCTGGGAGCCCAGGTCATCAAGGCCGAACCCGCTGCCGGCGACCGTATTCGCGCTGAACGCCCGCTCATCGATGGCGAGTCCGCCTTCTTCGACTATCTCAATGGCAACAAGCTCAGCGTCCAACTCGACCTTGCCGACCCGCGCATCGACACCATCGCCGCTCATGCCGATGTGATCGTACATAACCTTCGCGGACCCGAAGCCGGCGCCCTCGATGCCCGTCTTGCAGCACTCAATCCCGCCGCGGTGATCGTCTCACTCACGCCCTATGGCCGGTCCGGACCTCGGGCCGGCTGGCACACGAGCCCGCTCACGGAATGGGCCACCAGCGGCTTTCACTACATCGCCGGCGACCCGCAGCGCGAACCGCTCTCGCTCCCCGGCTTCCAGGCCGAGTTCCATGCAGGTATGCATGCCGGCGTCGCCGCCATGGCCGCCCTCTGGCATGCGCGCCACTCCGGCCAGGGTCAGCGCATCGAGATCTCCCACCAGGAAGCCCTCCTCAGTGACCACGCCTGGGTGACCACCCTCTGGACCCATGCCGGCCAGGTCCAGAAACGCACCGGCGCCCTCTACGCCAGGTGCGCCGACGGCTACGTCTATCTCTTCAACCTCATCCCCTACCCGAACCTCTTCGTCCTAATGGGCCGCCTCGACCTCCTCGAAGATGAGGGGCTCATGGCCCCGCTCACCTGGCAGGCTCGCTTTGGCGAAGTCTTCGCCGCCTTCTCCGAATGGGCCGCCACACGCACCAAGCAGGAGATCTATCACGCCGCCCAGGAACTCCGAGTCGCCATCTCACCCGTGAATGACATGGCGGATATCGCTGGCAGCACCCAACTCCATGCCCGCGACTGGTTTGGCAAAGTCGAAGCCGGTGGCCGAACCTTCCATACCCCCGGTGCCCCATACAAGCTCACCGCGTCCACCGTCGCCACGCACTCTCGCGCTCCCGGGCTTGGCGAACACACCGAAACGGTCCTCTCCCCGCAATTCGCCTGGGCGAACGCCTCCGCTCGCAACTCGAAATCCGGAACTCCCGGCTCTCATCTGGAAACGCGCAACTCGGCGCCAGCGGGCCCACTCGATGGCATCCGGGTGGTGGAGGTTACTGCCCACTGGGCCGGCCCCATCGCTGGCCGCCACCTCGCCGACCTTGGAGCCGAGGTCATCAAGGTCGAACTAGCAACCAAGCCCGCGACGCGCTCCCTCGCCTGGGTCGGCGGCGACGTCACCTGGCCCCGTCACTACCATCGCAGCGGTTACTTCAACAAGCTCAACCGAAACAAGAAAGGTGTCTGTCTCGACCTCGCAACCGAGCGCGGCCGCGAACTCTTCCTCGGCCTCGTGGGTAAGTCCGATGTCGTGCTCGAAAACAACTCAGCGCGTGTCATGGCCAACCTCGGCATCGCCTACGACACCCTTCGCGAGGTCAACCCCGGCATCGTCATGTGCTCGATCACCGGCTTCGGCCACACCGGCCCCGAACGCAACTACTCCGCCTTTGGCAGCAATATCGAGACCACCAGCGGCCTCGCCAGCCTTCTCGGCTACGGCCCCGGCGACGCCTTCAGCACGGGTACTTACTACGCCGACCCCATCACCGGGACGCACGCCGCCTTCGCCATCCTCGCCGCCCTCCATGTTCGCCGCACCACGGGCCGTGGCCAGTGGATCGACTGTCCACTCCTCGAAGCAGTCGCCCCCTTCTACGCCCAGGAACTCCTCGACTACACCGTCAACGGCCACATCCCCGAACCCTGTGGCAACCGCTGGGGTAACGTCCCCCAGGATGTCTTTCGCACCGCCGGTGCCGACTGCTGGCTCGCCGTCACGATCACCGACCCCGAAGCCCTGGCGAAGGCGATCGGCCTCCCTGCAGGGGAAGCGCGCAACTCGCAACTCGTAACGCACAACCTGGCTTCCTGGTGCCTCGAACACGACCACAACGAAGCCGCTGAGATTCTCCAGGCGGCGGGCATTCCTGCCGCCCCCGTCATGGCGAACTGGGAGATCGTCGGCGATAACCACCTGAACGACCGCGGCTTCTTCGTCCGCACCCGGCACCCCGAAGCCGGCACCTGGCCCTATCCCGGATTTCCCTGGCGCTTCGAATCAACCCCGGCCTCCGTTCGCCATCATGCCCCGCTTTTCGCACAACATAACCACGAGATCTTCTCCGGAGTTCTCGGCCTCACCCAAACCGAAATCGCCGCCCTCTATGAATCCAACATCACCGCCGATGCCCCGGCCTTTGCCGCCATCGGCCACCTCTAGGAGTTGCCAGGTGCGACGAGTGCGGTGCGAGTACCATGGCACCTCAGCCGGCCATCTCCCCGTGAATCACACTCGTAACGCGCAACTCGCAACCGGCAACGCAACGAGGCCCGGGACCCCGTGATTCTTCTCCTCGTGCCCCCCGGCTTCGACGTTCCATCCTCCCTCTGGGAACGATGCGCCGTCATCACCTGTGCCACGACGGAGGCCGCACTGGCCGCCCTCGCCATGCCCCGCGACGGCCTCGTCATCGTTACCGACGCCCTGCCCCCCGCCGACCTTCCTCGGGTCGCAGAAGCCATCCGCTCCTCGCCGAAACCTGCGATCGAAGTTCGCTCACAGCGTTGGGACGGCGATGCCTTCTCCCCCGTCAGCGCTGCCTGCCAGGGTGTCATCTCAGGCTTCGGCCCCAACGGCCTCCGCGCCGCCGCCGGCCTGCTCATGATTGAAGCCACGCCCTAATCCACAGCGACTCCGATCATCGACCAGAACACCTGCTCAGCGATGATCCGTGTTCCATACTCACGTGCTTTCTCAGCCTTTCCAGACAATGTCTGAGGGTCGGCAACGACCAGGATGTCCAGCTTCTTCGTCACATTCGGCGATACTGTCAGGCCGGATTGACGTGCCAGGTCCTCAGCGCGGTCTCGCGTGATCTCCTCCCCGCCAATTGTGCATACGAGCTTTCCCGTGAAGCAGATCGAGTTCCCGGCAAGGCTCTGCTTGTGCATTGCGGAGGCTGGTGAGTTCGAGGGAGTGCTGTTCCGATAGCCAGCCACTTCATCGAGGTGTGATGTTGGGATGCTCAACCATTCTGCCACGGCCTCGAGATCCCTTCGTTCCGAATCCGAGATGATACCGTCGGCGAGTGCTGCTTGGACTAACGTTCCGAGGTAACTCGCATGAATGGCTCGTACTGCTACGGCATCAATTCCCCAGTCGGCGGCGAAGGCGGCGAGTGACTCGGCTTCCGTGCGACTGATGAACCGATCTTCCAGGGCGCGGTCGAGGATTGCCACGTACGACATAACTGCCCGAGAATCCGCAGCCTTCTCGAGCCCCACCGCGAATGGGAGTTGAGCAACGAGCAGGCCCAGGTAGCCTCGGTGTTCATGGACCATCGCTTCTGCTCGCTGACGAGAAACAGAGTGCCGGGAAGGCTGATATGGAAATGCAAATCGCGCGGCGTCCGATGGGCGAATGTGGCCCACCAACTCCGGGTTCGCGGCAGCCATTGCGACAAGTAACTGAGCCGTGGCGCGCGCGTCATCAACTGCATGATGCTGGCCTGCATACTCCACCCCCAACCTGGAACAGCACCCTTCCAGGTTCCGCCGGTCAGGGCAAAATGCCGCGGCAAGGTCCATGGTGCAGATGTAGGAGCGTCTTGCGGGGAATGAGATCCCTGCCCGTCGGAATTCTGCTTCGAGGAACGAGAGATCGAAACGGATGTTGTGTCCCGCGATTACAGATCCATCCAGCGTCTCGAGGATGTCACCTGCGATCTCCTCGAAGGTTGGCGCGTCGGCGAGCTCGGCAGCAGAAATACCATGGACCTCCACCGCTCCGACGTCTCGATGGGCGTTCACCAGGGATTCAAATACTCGTTCCGTCTCTCCCCGCATGTTGAGACGGATGACCGCTACTTCCAGGATCCGATGGTGATGATTCGGTGAGAGCCCGGTTGTTTCGAGGTCAAGGACAGATACCGGCGCTGGCAAAATCAAGTGATCCACCTTCCCCGATCAATTCGATGACCCTTAAGCATACAGGCACGACGTTTGGATACCAACCGGCACCGTGAGATACCGGCGCATGAAGCGAGTGCAAGAGCGCTCAAACATCACGTCGCTGACCCTTCAGCACTCTCCCCATCCCAACTCCTGTGACCAGTGCCATGATCGCTGCCATCAGCAGCCCGCCCACTCCGAAGGCCACGCCGAACACCCACCCCGGCGAGCTATCCGGCACCAGCATCGGAGCAACGAATGTCGCCGGCAGACCAGCCAGCCAGGCAACGACATTCCACCAGATCCACGCCGTCGATCCCGGTACGCAAACGCGGAGCACCAGCCACTGGCCAATGCCAATCGACACGAGCAGCGGACCAGCGAATAGCACTACAAAGGTCACGACCAGCCATCCCGGCGCACCAGTTTCCGCAACTGTGCCTGGCGCCATCCCCATCGCCCACGCAGCCATCGCCGCAGCAGCCGTTGCCATCACCCAGCGCCGCCCAATACCTGGCAACACATCCTTCAACACCAATGCCTGGCTCAACCCAAGAACTGCGCCTTCTGCCCCACCCGCGACCACCACGACGCCTGCCAGAAGGAGCGGCGCCAGGTCCAATGCCCAGGCCGTCCCCCATATCGCGGCCGGTATCGCAAATCCCAGTGCCTCGCCCACCGTCACCCGTACCCACCACCGCCGCAACGAGAATGCGTTCACCTGTTCCTGGGCATCGAGTTGTGCCACAATCGCCATCGAGCCCAATATCTGCCCCATTCCGGCCCCTCAAACCGGCCTACCGGTCCAGCGTCGCCGGCCATGAGTAGCAACTCCCACGTCAACCGTGTACCGTCGCCCGCATGCGCGTCCTCGTCACCGGCGGCAACCGCTACATTGGCCGCCATCTCGTCGAAGAATTGGCTCGCCGTGGACACGATGTCACGGTCTTCAACAGCCACCCCTCGCCCCTTCCCGATGGTGTCCGCCGCATCCACGGGGACCGCCAGCAGCCTGGCGTTATCCACGACCTTCTCGGTCCCATCCGCGACCAGTTCGATGCGGTCCTTGATAACACCTCCTACCAGCCCGCCGACGTCTTGCCCATGGTCGAACTCTTCCGCGGCCACGTTTCCCACTACCTCTTCACCAGCTCCACTGCTGTGTACCTCTGGTCCGATATCCAACCTGTCACGGAAGCTTCCACAGTCTCCGACGACGAGTCGGTGAATCCCTCACGCGCGTATGGTGCGGGCAAAGTCCGCTGCGAACGCCTCCTCATGGAGGAGTTCGCCCGGAACGGCTTCCCCGCCACCAGCCTCCGCGTCGGCCACACCCTCGGTCCCCACAGCCCACTCCCTCGCGAGCACGGCTTCTTTGCCCGTCTCGAGGCCGAACGGCCCATCCTCATCCCCGGCGATGGCCTTCCCTTCATCCACCTTGTCCACGTCGATGATGTTGCCGCCGCCATGTGTGCCGCCATCGAAACCGATGCATCGGCCGGGCGAGTCTACAACATCAATGGCAGCCAGTTCGCGAGCATCGCCGGCTATATACGCCTCCTCGGCAGCATCACCGGCCGCCAGCCCAGGCTCGTTTACCTCCCTCGTGATGTTGCGAAGACCATCCGCCCGCCCATCCTGCATTGGGCCGAGTGGTATCGCGGCGGAGCCGTCTTCTCAATCGAAAGAGCCCTTGGCGAACTCCCCTGGCGCCCACGCTTCACCCTCGAATCCGGCCTCGCCGATGCCTACGCCTGGTTCAAATCCGAAGGCCGCCACACCTACACCTTCGATTACACCCAGGAAGACCGCATCCTCGCGTCACTCGCACCCACCGGCTGAGTGAGTCCCCCCGCCTCCTCACCCCGCCAGCGTAATTCATAGCTTAAACAACGATTCATAACGCGTGCATACTACTCGCATATGCTCCGACACCTACACGTGGAATCTCCACCGATTAATGCTGAATGCCGTATTCCCGGAGTAGCGTTCCGTTAGTTCATGGAAGGGTGGCCGGCATAAGCGGTGCTGGGGGCATCTTAGGGCAAGATCTCGGCGAGGTAATCGCGGCCGTTGACGCGGGCGTTCTCCTTGAGCATCC
>WBZR01004029.1_pt1 | contig 12441 bp, 12 predicted proteins | sample 5204231 | NCBI WGS metagenome assembly WBZR01 (sample SAMN12412403, study PRJNA552823) | activated sludge metagenome | isolation source: activated sludge from anammox sidestream of wastewater treatment plant... | place: USA: Virginia | collected 2017-08
TTCTTCGTAGCCCACAAGCATAAATCAGACTCAACATTGCCCTGTGTTTTATGTTGCCATGTGCTTTCAATATGGCTTTTACTTCTTCTTTGCTCAATACATTGGGCAATTTTTTGGGCTTTTTGGGTCGGTGAATCTGTTCAATATTCAGTTTTCGGTTTTGCACAGTTTGAAAAAACAGCTTTACGGCATTTACCATTTGGTTTTGATACGAAGCCGATAGTTTGTTTTTCAGGATATACTCATTGTTGAAAATAATAATGTCTTCATTTCCGATTTTGTTCAAAGCCTTTTCTGAAAAGAATTGCAAAAGAATCCGAATAGCTTCGGTATAAGTTTTTATGGTACTTTCACTATATCGTTTGCTTTGCAGCCATTGCGAAAATCTTGCAATTTGTTGTTGAGCTTCGACTGATAAATGCTTTTCGGGTGGCAGCATGAATTTCTGGCGGTATTCTTTTGTATCGGGTAAATGCCAAACTTTGAGCGAAGCACTCCATTTCGCCCCATCTAATTTTTTAAAACGTCCTATCAGTTCCGCTTTCTTTTCAAACAAAACAGCAATGCGTTTTTGCTTTTTGTGTATGATAAGTTTGGCTGTGTACATAATTACTTAACATCAGTCCGTCTAATAACGTCCTTAGTTTTAATTTCCACTGCTAAACTACTCATTTATTTCATTTCTAAGCAATTCTAAAGAAGCTTTTTTTCAAAAGTATATTTCCCTATGATGAAGAATAAGATGCTGTAAAACGGCTTAAAATAGCTATTCAAAACTAAAGCTTAAAAAGGCTTAAATTGAAGCCTTTCTTTTAGGGTTATTTTGGAAAAACGGATATTGTGTAGCTACTGCAGATGTTAGTCAATGTATTTGCGTTTATAGCATTCATCAATAGTATGATTAAAAACCCGAATGGATTCAAGAGCGGCAAGAATAATTTTATAAGGATTAGAGGATACTTCTAGATTTGTGTCGTTTTCCAACCAGTGAATGAATTTTTTGTAATTTTTATGATGTTTATTAGCTAAGTCCACATACGACTTTACACTGTTTATTTCAAAATCATCCGCAGGATCGGAAAAAAGGTCTGGGTAGGCTTTAAAATTAGTGTAAGAGCTAATTACATCATAAATGAACCCTGTATCATAAGGTAATATACGTAAAAAATCATCAAAATTTTTTGTTATTACAGAGTTAGGTTCTCCCTCACTATCTATCCAAATTAGAGGACAGTTTTCTAAAGAATTGTCTTTATTGTGATTCCAAAAGCCAATTAACGAACCATCACCTGTCCGAGCAAATAATGATATTTGCTTATTCGTCTTGAGTTCTGAGTTTATCAACTCCAAATCAGCAAACGAGTCTTTCGATTTCTTATAAAAATCACAAAATTTGGCGAAATTATCTGGTAAAATCATTTTTTTAGGCATATAAATTTAATTCTATTTATTAAATCGCTTAATCGTCAGTCTGTCTAATAACTCCTTTAATGGTTGATTTTCTTCACAAATCTACGTATTTATTTTAATTTAAAGCAAATTAAGTAGCATTTTTTTCAAAAGCATATTCCCCAAATGAAAAATAAGATGCTGTAAAACGGCTTAAAATAGCGCAAGCCATGCAAAAAACAGAGGTAACTCTGCAAAATACCTTTCGTTTTATTATTGACTACATCACAATGCCTACAACTCCAATATAAATCACCCAAAAAACCAACTTAAAAAGCATAGTTAAAAAAACAAGTGTGCTTAAAACGCTTCTAATGAAGCCGTTTTTGCTGTTATTTTCATTCTTAGAGAGTTGTGCAACAGCTACAGATGTTATCCATCTCTTCCGCAGAATCAATGCCACACACGGTATACGCGATGTCATCATCCGCAACGATAATGGCTCGCAGTTCTTAGCCAACGAGGTAAAAGCATATCTGAAAAGTGTAGAAGCCCGTCAGGAGTTCACGCACATTGCAACCCCCGAAGAAAACAGTTACATAGAAGCTTTCCATAGTATTCTCAACCGGGAAGTGGTGCAGTGATATGAGTTCGATGATTTTTATGATGCCAAGTTAACCATAGAGAGATACATGCAGTTGAATATCTTTGCTTAACAAATGACCTTGCAAGCGTGGAAATTACCTCAACTGATTTTGAAAAACCGTCCAACTTTTAGGGGGTTAGTACACTTCATTCGCCTGACACAAGACAAGGCAATAATTCCGACTGACAAATTATTAATCACTGACTGACACAGACTAAGAATAGGTACAACGACATGCTAACAGTGATCTAAATAAGAGCGGGCTGACCAGGGCAAATCAAGTTCAGTTCTTCAATCAACCCTTTGTGTCGGTTGACAGTTTATCGCTCCGGAATCTCATACTTCTAAAAGCTCCTAACCTGTCAAACTATTTAAAAACTTTTCACCAGTTTATTGAATACTTTTATAGTTACTAAGAATTAGCACCCTATCCTGTTGTTTTGTATCTTTAAACATGCAATGCCTGTAAGGAATCAACCGGATCCGTATGTATTCTAAGCAGCTATATCCCATGGCCTTTTGGCATTTCATTACATCAACTCCTATAGCCCTTTTTCAGAACCACTTCAATCACTCCAGCGACTTATTTAAGTATGCTTTTTTATACTTTTGGTTTATAATACAGGATTTTAGACGCACTGCCGTTAGCTGCAACTGCATTACGAGATGATTTCGCTATTATTTTTTTATGGGAACTTTTTTTCACATACCTGTTGATCAGCCATTGAATGATATGGTTCAGCTTTTCTGGCAGGTAAACAGAGAAAACGACCATTTCAGACGTGAAGTCATTCTTCCTAAAGGAATTATTGAAATCGTCTTCAACTTCCTTCCTGAAATAACATTCAGCGGGAAGCTTTACAATAAAACTTTTACCATGCCCAAATGCTTCATTCAAGGGTATCATGACAGCACCATTGAACTTGACTTACCGGGCAGCCAATTTCTCTTTGGTGTAGTTATACATACTGCTGCTACAAAACACATCCTGCAGGTTTCAGCAGGAGAATTTGCAAGGCAGTGTATTGATATAACTCTGGTAGATACTTCATTTAGTTCATTGTGGGATCAGCTTGCTGCGAAACAATCATTTCAGGACAGGGTAGCACTTTTTTCGGACTGGCTGAAAAAACGTTCAGATTGTCTTTCCACCCGAGAACAGAATCTGAATAAATTATTCTCTTTAAGAACAGACAAACACTTATCTGTTCCTAACTTATCGCAATGGCTGTGTTATTCATCAAGACACCTTGCCAGAATATTTTATGAGCTGACTGGCATGAATACTGAGCAAACTTTACTTTATTTAAAATATCTGAAGGCCATTCATCTTATTCATCACGCTGATTTATCACTTACACAGGTTGCTTATCATTGTGGGTTTTCAGACCAATCACATTTCATCAAAACCTTCAAATCATTTACAACACTCACTCCTAACGAATACCGGAATAAGAAAAGTGACATTGCGGGGCATTATTTTGAAGATGTCCGTTAAATACAATATTAAAAAGTGTGTTATAAGTTTTTTTGTCTGAAAAATCAGGCATAATGAATAGTAAAAACATATTCTATGTTTTAACGTGCATCTCCTTTTGCACGATTATTGGAGCAGGTATATATGAGCACATTGCTGTATGGCCAAGAGCTTTTTCCGAACCACCTCAATCGCTTACCATGTTTCAAGGTAATTATGCGATTCGACCAGCACCATTCTGGGCAATAGTTCACCCGATTACACTGGTACTGTTTTTTATCACCCTTTCATTAAACTGGAAATCTGGCATGAAAAACTATATTTTGATTCCTCTGCTTACATACATCGTCATGCTCGTATTTACTTTTGTTTACTTTGTCCCTGAATTAAAAAGTATTATCGGTATGCCCTTTACCACAACTATTGATACAAATATCCAAAACAGAGGCAGCTTATGGATTACGCTCAGCTTAGCCAGGATGACTTTTATTGTTATCAGCGCCTTTATTTTGTTTTTGGGCTTAACAAAGGCTGATAAAAGATAGCTTAACAATTTATTATCCTTTTAAGATATCGCTATCGCAAAGATTTTGAGTTCATTACATCATATTACTAACAGGCCGGATAACCTCTTTGAAGTTATAATCTTAACTAACCTGCAAGTAACTGGCTGCCGACCAGTTGTTCCGATCTGGAGCCAACGTGCTATTATAACCATCCGCTTCTTTTTATACTTTTGTTTTGCATTAAACATTAGTGTTACCCACCCTGCTGTAGCCATACATCAATTGTTTACGTTCAAGCCAATTAATAAATCAAACAACTCTTCATTAGTATGAAAAGGAAGGAAATAATATTACTGATTGGACAAAAAGGAAGTGGAAAAACATTCATAGGAACTCTTGTTGATAAAGAGTTGGGGATAACATTCATTCGCGTATAATATTGGGCTAAGCAAGTCAAGTAAGAAAGAGCCGTTGCTAATGAAGACTATCTAAAGCAAGTATTTGAGGAAATTGAAAAAGGTATCAGGGCTTGTTTACAAGAAACAGATAAACTTATTTTTGAATCGACAGGTCTGACAGAGTATTCTGACAAAATGATTCAACATTTACATCAAGACTTCCAGGTTACTACAATCGGTGTTTTTGCAAGCAGTCCCGTTTGTCTGGCAAGAGTTCAATCCCGGGATCAGCAAGCCCATATTAATTTTTCTGCCGACCAGGTTTTAATAATTAATGAAAAAGTTAGAGCAAGAAATTATAAAACTAATTTTAACATAAACAATGAAAATAAGTCTGAAATTGAAATTCTAAATGAAATTAGAGCCATGGTTGGTTGAATAACCAGCATAATTCGAAAAAACAAAATGCTTGTAATATTGATTCGGTATTTACTCCACACAGGTTGATGTACACCACCTGAGTTTTACAGATAAAATGTAATTTAGTAATTAATTAGGACTTTGTACTCCGAATTAAAGATCTTGTAGAGGAATTAGAACAAAATCAGTGGACACATACATACACCGGAACAAACCTTGATGCTGATAAAATTGCTGTTTCATTTTCAGTCAGCAACATAATAGTCTCTTCAAAAAATGAAGCTGGTATCAAAAATATATTTGCAGAAGAGTGAATTGCAAGCGTATGATACAGTGAGAAAATACAGCCTGAAAAGAACACCACTTCAGATTATTTTGAAGAAACAAACAACAGATATACAAAAAAAACAGCTACTAACCGGGTATTACATCAGACAGGATGATGATCTCTTATAATATTTTTTTACTTCACCGGAATTTTGTTTCTCAACTCACCGGCAGTGCTGAAAGCTCCTCCTGTCGTCAATATCAAAGTCGTCAAGTGGTCTAAAAACCCATCTCCTGTTGGTTGAATGTTTTTTTGAATTCCAAAAAACATAACCCTCCGTTGTTTTGTATCTTAAGATTGCGCAGAACATTAAGGGAACAACCTGTCTGACTTACCATTTTAAGGGAACCACTCAAATTTTTTATCTGCGGTTAACCGAACTCTGTCCGTTTATGATGAATATCCGACTGAATAGGTAGGCCCATTTTCCCATTACCTGCAACCCTTTAAACACTCTGCATTGCAGGCAACATGCTGTACGTAGCTTTTTTGTCAGAAATGACTGTGGTAATATCTGGCTAATGCTTTGCTTAATTCTTGCTTTATTACTTTTGATTGATATTTGAGATTTTCAGTCAGATTAATAGCTTATATCTATGAGTATAAAAGACGGCCAGGATTAAACGATTTGTTACCCACAGCGTCTTATGACAGGCAGTGATATGAAAAAAATTTACATTTTCATCAATACGGTAATTGTCTCATTGAACTTAAATGCTCAATCCCTTTACTTCCCACCGGCAACGGGCAACACATGGGACACAATTTCACCAGCAACATTAGGTTATTGTCAGACAAAAATTGACAGCTTATACGACTTTTTGGAAGCTGAAAACACCAAAGCCTTTATGTTACTCAAAGACGGGAAAATAGTTTTGGAGAAATATTTTGGAACACATACTCAAAGTTCACTTTGGCAATGGGCTTCTGCCGGAAAGACAATCACCTCGTTTATAGCCGGAATTGCACAACAGGAAGGGTACCTGTCGATTTCCGACACAACCTCAACTTTTCTGGGTCAGGGCTGGACTAACTGCACACCTGCACAAGAAGAAAAAATTACAATCCGGAATCAGCTAACTATGACCTCGGGGCTTGATGAGGGAGTGACTGACCCATTTTGCACATTAGACACCTGTCTGGTATACAAAGCAGATGCCGGCACACGTTGGGCATATCATAACGCACCATATACGCTTCTTGATGCTGTGATTAAAAATTCAACCGGCCTATCACTGAACTCATACACAACTCAAAAACTAAAAATCCCGACCGGAATGACAGGTTCGTTTATTCCTCTGGGCTATAACAACGTGTTTTTTAGTAATGCAAGAAGCATGGCAAGGTTTGGACTTCTGATTCTGAACAAAGGCAACTGGAACGGGAATCAAATTATGACCGATACAACCTATTTCACTCAGATGGTAAATACTTCCCAAACGCTAAACCTGTCTTACGGATATTTATGGTGGCTCAACGGAAAATCATCTTTTATGCTGCCTCAAACTCAATTTGTTTTCTCCGGAAGTTTGTGTTCTAATGCTCCTCCGGATATGATTGCAGCATTGGGCAAGGGCGGTCAATTTCTGAACGTTATTCCAGGTCAGAATTTAGTTTGGTTAAGAATGGGTGATGAACCAAATAATTTTTTGATCCCTTACCTGCTAAACAACGATATTTGGGCGTATTTAAACGATCTGCAATGTGTCACAACCGGAATCAATGAACCAGAACCTCAAAAAGGTTCTGTTCAGATATTTCCAAACCCAGGGCACGACAATCTGAATTTAAAATCAGAAATACAGGTCTTAAAAGTTGAAATACTTAACATGCTCGGACAAGTAGTAAAAATTTCAACCCCAAAGTCAACTGAGTCAAGGATTTCAGTAAAAGAATTGGTAAATGGCTTTTATTTTGTAAAAGCAATTTTAATCAACGGTCACATCTGGGCAGGAACACTAATGAAAGAATAACTACTGCCTGCACGGGTATTGCATCTGGCAGGATAATGATCTTCTATGCCACTTATTTGTTTAACGATACTTTCATGTCTCAACTCACCGGCAGTGCTGGAAGTTCCTGCTTTCACCAGGCTGCAAACCGGGCATTGTACCGTGCACTTTACAACCAAAGAATAAACGCTAAAAATATCAAAATGAAAAAAAGACATTTAACAACAGCGGCAATCCTTGCTGCCTTTGCAGCAGGACTTTATCTGAATTTGGTTTCTGCCAGAACATCTTCCGGCTACTTCGCAGGAATAATCAAAACAGAAGCTCAGAACCAGTTGAAATTAGGAGCATTTTCTATCAGCCTGAGTGTAAAAGACTTAATGCTATCAAAAGCGTTCTATGAAAAGTTAGGATTCAGCACGTTTGGCGGAAGCATGGAACAGCACTACCTCATTATGAAAAATGATCATGCGCTCATTGGACTTTTTCAGGGAATGTTCCAAGGCAACATGTTAACTTTCAATCCGGGCTGGGACGAAAATGCCAGAAACCTGGAAACATTTGACGACATCCGAAAAATTCAGAAACAGCTTAAAGGCAGCGGGCTTATACTAACAAGCGAAGCGGATGAAAAAACTGAAGGGCCGGCAAGCCTGATGCTGACTGACCCTGATGGCAATGTGATTTTATTAGACCAGCATCGTTAAATTCGTCCCGATGAAAACATTTGGTAAAACAGTTAAAGAAATCCTGAACAACCTTTCGGCTGACCGGGCTGACCCTTTCAACAAACTACACAATGTAATCATAAAAAACCTGCCCGAAGGTTTTGAAGCAGCCATTAGTTATGGCGGCCTGGGCTATGTGGTTCCACATTCTATTTATCCGGCCGGTTATCATTGCAAACCGTCTGAACCGCTCCCTTTCGCTGGAATTGCTTCACAGAAGCACTCCATCAACTTCTACCACATGGGTATTTATGCAGACCCGACACTTTTTAATTGGTTTGTAAAAGAATTTCCCAAGCACAGTAAGCAGAAATTAGATATGGGAAAAAGTTGCATTCGCTTTAAAAAAATGGATGACATTCCTTACAAACTGATTGGAGAATTAATGCAGAAAATAAGTGTGAATAAATGGATAAGCATTTACGAATCAAACCTGAAAAAATAGTATATCCCGTCACTGAAAACAGCTGAGTTTAGCTGCTACATAAAACTTTCGCAGCTCTGTTATAGATTGTGCCACAACTGTCATCAGGAATTCTTCGCATAAGAATCATGAGACAGAAAGGGATTGTAAGAGATTGGCGCGGCTGTGATAATTTGTTACGAAGGCGTCTTTTTGTATACAGAATAATAGCTGATAACAGCTGATTGACTGAAATAAAAGATCAGGGTTTTTAAGGATAACCTTTCTGTAGTGGTTTCTGTTCCTTCTTTATTAACATTGTTATGGACACTGCTTTAGCAATCTATGATTCCCCAATGGTTGAGGACTAATTAAACAGTTTAAACAATAATTACCTGTTTTATCAAATTGTTAATCCGGATTCAAAATCTGCTTGACAAAGCCTGAATGCATATCTGAAGAAATCCGCAATGGCAGCATGCATTATTATGTTAGTTTTGCAGTTAACAAATGCATTCAACTGGAGAAGTGAAGATGCATTTGCATTAGTCGCTGCTGGCTAAAAACAGATGCAGAAATTCTAGATATAATCATTAATCAAAACTATTAAAACATTAAAAAATGAAAATAATAACTACACTTTTCTTTCTGCTCTTATCCGGAACAACCCTGCAGGCTCAAATCCAAAAAGGCAGCGACATGGATGGTGAGGCTGCGGATGACTATTCCGGGTGCTCGGTTAGTATGTTTGATGCGAACACAGTAGCCATTGGAGCTTATGGGAATGACGGAACCGGCAACGATGCAGGCCATGTACGAATTTACTCCTTCAACGGCAGTGCATGGATACAAAAAGGAAGTGATATTGATGGGGAAGCAACTGGTGACAATTCAGGCTTCTCAGTAAGTATGCCCGATGCTAATACAGTTGCCATTGGAGCTTCAGAAAATGATGGATCAGGTAGTGCAGCAGGTCATGTTCGAATCTATTCCTGGAATGGTACGATGTGGGTGCAAAAAGGCAATGACATTGACGGGGAAGCGTCCGGTGACCGGTCCGGCTCATCGGTAAGTATGCCCGATGCCAATACAGTTGCTATTGGTGCTCCCTGGAATGACGGAACAGCCAATGGTGCCGGCCATGTTCGAATCTATTCATGGAATGGCAATGCCTGGGTGCAAAAAGGCCTGGATATTGACGGAGAGGCAGCAAGTGACAATTCAGGCTCTTCTGTAAGTATGCCCGATGCCAATACCATTGCTATCGGGGCTCCCTGGAATAACGGAACAATCAGTGCTGCCGGCCAGGTGCGCATTTACTCCTGGGATGGAGGTGCATGGGTTCAAAAAGGTCTGGATATTGATGGAGAGGCAGCCGATGACCGGTCAGGCCATTCGGTTAGCATGCCTGATTCTAATACAGTTGCAATCGGGGCTCCCTGGAATGACGGAAATGGTAACAACTCCGGCCATGTGCGCATTTATTCCTGGAGCGGAAGTGCATGGGTACTTAAAGGTAGTGACATTAACGGTGAGTTTGCACTTGACCGGTCAGGATCTTCTGTTAGTATGCCCGATGCTAATACAGTTGCTATTGGTGCTCCCTGGAATAATGGAACCGGCAGTAATGCCGGTCATGTGCGAATCTTCTCCTGGAACGGAAGCACATGGCAGCAAAAAGGCAATGACATGGACGGGGAGGCTACTGGTGACTTTTCAGGCTGGTCGGTAAGCATGCCCAATGTCAATACAGTTGCTATAGGTGCTTATTTGAATGACGGAACAGGTAGCAATTCCGGTCATGTACGTGTGTATTCCTTTTGTACCACCTCTACTGCTTCCACTATTTCACCGATAGCTTGTAATAGCTACACAAGTCCCAGTGGCAATTATACCTGGTCCAACAGCGGTAGTTATCTGGATACCATTCCAAACTCAGCCGGATGCGATAGTGTGATTACCATCAACCTGACTATCCATTCCGTGAATGATTCGGTAACCAATACATCACCAACTCTCACAGCCAGTGCAACCGGAGCTACTTATCAATGGGTGGATTGCAACAATACCTATAATGCTATCAACGGAGCAACCGGCCAAAGTTTCACAGCTATAGTTAATGGAAGTTATGCAGTAATTGTTACTCAAAATGGCTGTACCGATACTTCGGATTGTGAAACTGTAAGTAATGTAGGAATAATTGAAAGCGGGATTGGTAATAGTTTCACATTGTTTCCTAATCCTACAGACGGTGCCATCACCATTAACCTTGGTCAGACAATTGATAATTTAACAGTTACAGTAAAAAACGCACTGGGTCAGGAAGTTTACTCTAGGACTTATAATTCTGTAACAAAGTTTGAGTTGCAATTGGATGTAACGGCAGGTATGTATGTTGTAACACTTACATCACAGCAAAAGTCATTGGCACATGTAAAAATCATTAAGACATAGATTATAGAATTAATTTTTGTTGGCAGAACTTTCAAATAGATTACGATAAATGAATAAGAAAATATCTTAGTATAAATAAAATGAAAAAAACTGCATTTTTAATCTTTCTACTCCTTACAGGAACATCAATAAAAGCACAAATTCAAAAAGGAAACGATATTGACGGATTGGTAGCTGGTGACTTCTCAGGCTACTCGGTTAGTATGCCCGATGCAAATACAGTAGCCATCGGATCCCCTAGAAATGATGGATCATTTACCAATGCCGGTCAGGTGCGTATTTTCTCCTGGAACGGTAATGGATGGGTGCAAAAAGGTAACAACATTTATGGTGAGGCTATATATGATGAGTCAGGCTGTTCAGTAAGCATGCCTGATGCAAATACGGTTGCTATTGGAGCATGTTTGAATGACGGAGCAGGTACGGATGCCGGTCAGGTGCGTATATACTTCTGGACTGGTAGTGCATGGGTAAAAAAAGGAATTGATATATACGGAGAGGCAGCTGGTGACCAGTCAGCCTATTCAGTAAGTATGCCCGATGCCAATACGGTAGCCATTGGGGCTCCTTGGAATAACGGGCATGGCAATGGTCCCCTAACCGGTCATGTTCGCATTTACTCATGGAATGGCTCCTGGATACAGAAAGGTAGTGATATTGATGGCGAGACATATGATAACTATTCAGGCTGGTCGGTAAGCATGCCTGATGCCAATACGGTTGCCATTGGTGCTCCCTTTAATTCCAATAATAATGGTAGCTATACCGGTCAGGTGCGTATTTTCTCATGGAATGGTAGTACCTGGATACAAAAAGGCACCGATATTGATGGAGAAGCAACTTTCGACCAGTCAGGCTGGTCGGTTAGCATGCCTGATACAAATACAGTAGCCATAGGGGCTCCTTTTAATGACGGATCAGGTATAGATGCCGGTCATGTGCGCATTTACTCCTGGAATGGCAGCACATGGATACAAAAAGGTAGCGATATAGATGGAGAGGCTGCAGGCGACAGTTCAGGCTGGTCGGTAAGTATGCCCGATGCCAATACCGTGGCCATTGGGGCTCCATATAACGATGGAACAGGTTTAAAGGCGGGTCAGGTGCGCATATTCTCATGGAATGGAAATTCCTGGGTGCAACTCGGTAATGATATTGATGGAGAAGCAGCAGGCGACTATTCAGGCTGGTCGGTAAGTATGCCCGACAATAATACGGTAGCCATTGGTGCTTATAAAAATGATGACAACGGAAATGATGCAGGTCATGTTCGAGTATATGGCCAGATTCTCTCAGGAATTATCGAAAGTCATTTGTCTGATTTTACAGTTTATCCTAATCCGACAAGCGGTACTGTAACTATTAATCTTGGTCAGGCAATTGATGATTTTACTATCTCGGTAAAAAACACACTGGGTCAGGAAGTTTACTCTAGGACTTATAATTCTGCAACAAAGCTTGAGTTGCAATTGGATGTACCTGTAGGAGTGTATGTTGTAACACTCTCTTCGCAAGAAAAGTCATTGGTACCGATTAAGGTAATAAAGCAATAAGTAGAGGAAGTTTGGTCTTTCAAATAATCTTCCATTCCTTCAATCATTCCATAAAATGCAAGTTCAGAGGTATTGGGAATAAACGCAAATACCGTATTCTTCAGGTCATTATCAATAGCACCCAGAACTCCTGTACAGAGTTGCTTTCCTAATTCTTTTCTTTCACGGTAGATATCGGCATCGTTAC
>WBZR01004030.1_pt1 | contig 12441 bp, 11 predicted proteins | sample 5204231 | NCBI WGS metagenome assembly WBZR01 (sample SAMN12412403, study PRJNA552823) | activated sludge metagenome | isolation source: activated sludge from anammox sidestream of wastewater treatment plant... | place: USA: Virginia | collected 2017-08
GAGAGGTCCTGGCGCACCGCGCTGCCCACGCTCGCCGTGCGGCTCTCCAGCAGACCGGTCAGCGGATCGTAGCTGCTGATCACGCCGATCCCCGGGCTCGCGCTGCCGAGCGTCTCATCGAGCGCCTGGCCGCGGGCATCCATGGTGTACAGCTGCCAGAACACCGTGGCCGGGGCGTCGTAGTCCGAGACCTTGTTCAGCAGGCCGTGGTCGTAGCCGTAGCGCACCCGCAGCGGCGTGCCCGTGCTCGCCGGGTAGGTCAGCGAGTCGGGCATCCCGGCAGCGTTGTAGTCGCGCTTGAGCACGTAGGGTCCGCCATCGGCCGTGATCGTGGTCTGTGCCAGTCGGCCGGCCGAGTCGTAATCATAGACCTCCACGTAGCCGTCCGGGCCGCTGACCTGGCGCAGCTGGCCGATCTCGTGCAGCCCCGCCTGGGTGCCCCAGGTCCAGGTGCTGGTGCCCTCGGGTTCGGTCCGGGTCAGGGGGCGGCCGAGCGGGTCTGGCCGCCGTGCCATCGGCCCGACGGACTTCGTGTCGGTGGGTGACCGCGGCTGGCTCGACGCACAGGGCTATCTCTATCTCAGCGGACGGATCGATGAGGTCATCAACAACGGGCGCCTCAAGGTTTACCCGGAGGAGATCGAGCAGCTCATCCTCAGCCATCCGGCGATCGAGGACTGCGTGGTCTTCCCGATCCCGGACCCTGTGTATGGCCAGGCCATCGCCGCAGCCGTCACCATCGCGGCCGGACACACATTGCGGGAAGCGGATCTTTGCGCATGACTCGCCGGCCGCATGTCGGAACACAAGCTGCCTGTACGCATCTGGTGCGAAACTCAGCCACTGAGGGCCAGCGCCGGAAAGGTCAACCGGCACGCGCTGGCGGAGCGGCTGCTGGCCGGCTCGACCCGAGCGGCCGAGCGAATCTGCCCGCATCGGGTCATGCAATGATGCGTCTGGGTTCCCGACATCCGGCAAAACCAGGCTGCCAGGCGAAATGCCGGAACGTCCGGTCGCGGAAGCTCACTGGCAACCGGCTGCTGCGTCACTCGATCACCGCTACCGCAGGTCGCCTGCTGCGCGCCGGTCGGCTACACTCCGGCGGCATGGGCTTTGAACGTCCTATACGCGACGACGCTGCGGCCAACATCGTCCGCCCGGCCACCACGCACTGATGAACCGGCAATCCATACGCTACAGCGCGCTGGCGCTGCAGGTGACCACGCACTCCGTGGGGCATCTCGCCAGCGGCGACGACACCCGGCGGCAGCTGCGGGAGAACATCGCGCGCCTGGCCCGGACCGTCGCTGCCAGCACGCAGCTCGTCGCCCACACCAGCGGCTCGGCCGTGCGGCTCGTGGTACTGCCGGAATACGCGCTCACCGGCTCGCCGACGCCGGGCCGGTTCGCCATCTGGCGCACGCGGGCGGCGCTGGTGCCTGGCGGCGCGGAATACGAGGCGCTGGGGAGGATTGCCCAGGATGGCGGCCTGTACCTGGCGGGCAATGCCTACGAGGCCGATCCCGCCTTCCCCGAGCTGTATTTCCAGGCCTGCTTCATCATCGGCCCGGCCGGCGACGTCATCCTGCGCTACCGGCGCATCGTCTCGCTGTATTCGCCCTCACCCTACGATGTCCTGCAGCGCTACCTCGACCTCTACGGCCCGCAGGCGCTGTTTCCCGTGGTCGACACGGACATCGGGCGCCTGGCCGCGGTCGCCTCCGAGGAGATTCTCTATCCCGAGATCGCCCGCTGCCACGCCATGCGCGGCGCCGAGATCCTCGTGCACTCCACCAGCGAGATGGGCAGCCCACGGCCCACCGCCAAGGACATCGCCAAGCGGGCGCGGGCCGCCGAGAACCTCGCCTACGTGGTCTCCGCCAACGCCGCCGGCGTGGTCAGCACCCCGCTACCCACCCAGTCCACCACCGGCATGGCCAAGATCATCGACTACGATGGACGCATCCTCGCCGCCGCACTCGGCGGCGGTGACAGCCTCGCCGCCCACGCCGAAATCGACCTGCACGCCCTGCGCGCGCGCCGTCGCCAGCCGGGACTCACCAACGTCCTCGTCCGCCAGCCCTTCCAGGCCTATGCCGAGAGCTACCGCAGCGTCACCTTCCACGCCGCCGGCCAGCTCGAAGCAGCCGGCATCACCGCCGAGACCGCCACGCTGCGCGAAGCGCAGCTGCGCGACATCGAGCGGCTGGCGGGGCTGGGGTTGATTTGAGGGCCAGCGTGGCCAGCTAGCGACGCCGCCCCTTCGCGCCGCCCTTGCGGCTGCTGCGTTCATGAGCGTGCGCCTCGCCGTCCCCGTGGTCGTGGACGTAGAGGTCGGCGGTGCCTGCGCCAGCCTGGCCGTCCTCGTTGGCGTAGTCGTAGGCGGGGAACTCGAAGTCGTGCGGATGGTTGTGGCCGTCCGGCGAGCGGATCCACTTGTAGAGGTTCGGCTTGTTCCGGCGCAGCTGGGCGGCGGAGCGCTCGCGGTTCTCGCCGGGAGTGGACCACGGGTTGAAGTGGAAGTAGTTGTGCAGGATGCTGTCGGTGCGGCCGAAGCCCAGCACGCCGAGCTCGCTGGCGAAGGCGCCGTGGTTGATCCAGGCGGGCCGCCAGAAGTAGCCGCCGGTCGGCAGGTTGCCGAACTGCATCATCGAGGAGGTGCCCCAGATGTGGTAGCTCTCCTCCGCGCAGTCGTGGTAGGAGATGTTGTCCTGCCAGTAGTTGGGCGTCATGCAGTAGAGCAGCGAGTGCGCGTGGGTCTGCGGGTCCGAGCGCAGCATCTTCACCATGCAGCCGGGCGCCACCGACGGATTGACGAAGTTGGCGACCTTCCACTGCAGGCCCTCGTAGGCGTCCACCATGATGAGCTGGTCACGCAGCGCCCGCGGGTGGTCCTCGTCGGACTCGAGGAAGCTCGGCTCGCCGTAGTTGTAGAACATCAGGCCCTCGGCACCGCGCGGCGAGCTCATCGCCGGCATGGACACGCCCGCCGGGACGAAGAAGTAGTTGCCCTTCCCGTACACCTTGTCGCCGTACTGCACGGATCCGGACAGGATGAACAGTTCCATCTCCGAATAGCTCATGCCCGGAGGCTGGCGATAGCCCGACTCGAACCGCACCGTCATCGAGCAGGCCCCGGTGTCGGTATCCAGGCTCAGCATCTTGTACTTCATCCCCTTGGGGAAACCCGGCAGGGTCATTCTCTTGAAATCGACATCGCGGTCGACGAAAGGCTCGATATGCGGACGTGCCATGGCTGTGGATCTCCGTGAATGCGCTTGCTGGCCGGACTCTGTACCGGAACGACGCGCCCGGCAAATCGGCCGGGCGCCGGGCTTTGTCATGTCGTAATGACAATAGAATGCCGAAAAAAGCCCCGGAGTGAAAGCAGCATGACGCCGCGAGGCCTTGAACGGAAAATGGTCGGGGCGAGAGGATTCGAACCTCCGACCCCCTGCACCCCATGCAGGTGCGCTACCAGGCTGCGCCACGCCCCGAATCGGAAACTGCGGAATGATCCTGCCACCTGCGGATCGTGCGAACCGGCGAGCCGCGCAACGTGTGCGGAGACCGCCGGTCGGGGGTAAAGAGCCCGCAAGGGCGCGCAATCATAACCCAGCCGCCGCCGCCGGGGAACCGCGGGCGCTCAGCGGCGCAGGATCTTCAGGATTTCCTCGAGCTCGACGCGCAGCTGCCGCACGATCTGCTGGCTCTGGGAGACGTCGCTCTTCGCTTCCTCGCCGGTGAGCTTCTGGCGCGCACCGCCGATGGTGAAGCCTTCGTCATACAGCAGGCTGCGGATCTGGCGGATGATCAGCACGTCCTGACGCTGGTAATAGCGCCGATTGCCGCGGCGCTTCACCGGCTTGAGCTGCGGGAACTCCTGCTCCCAGTAGCGCAGCACGTGCGGCTTGACCGCACACAGCTCGCTGACTTCGCCGATGGTGAAATACCGCTTCCCTGGGATGGGCGGCAGTTCGTCGTTATTTCCCGGTTCCAGCATAGGCTTCCACTCGGGCTTTTAGTTTTTGTCCCGGACGGAAGGTCACGACCCGCCGCGCGGTGATGGGAATTTCTTCGCCCGTCTTCGGGTTCCGGCCCGGCCTGGTATTCTTGTCGCGCAGATCGAAGTTGCCGAATCCGGACAGCTTCACCTGTTCGCCGCTGGCAAGGGACGCTCGCAGGTCCTCGAAAAAGAGGTCGACGAGTTCCCTGGCTTCGCGCTTGTTGAGGCCAAGCTCGTTGAACAGGGATTCTGCCATATCGGCTTTTGTCAGGGCCATGACTGCTGATTCTCTCGCTGGCCGGCCTATTGTCTGATTCTGGCCTTGAATTCGCGGCCCAGCGCCGCAGTCACTTCCTGCAGGACGCCGTTCGCTTCCTCGTCCGTTAGGGTGCGGGATGTATCCTGCAAAATCAAGCCTATAGCAACGCTTTTTTCAGCGTTGCCAACCTGCGGACCGGTGTATATGTCAAATACGAACGCATCCCGCAGCAGCGCGGGCGGCGTGGTGGCACGCACCCGTGCCAGCAGGCTCGCCACGGGAATGTCCCGCGTCACCACCATGGCGATATCGCGGCGCACCGCCGGCAGCTGCGAGAAACCCGCGAACGAAGGCTTCGACGGGATCAGCGCTTCCAGCGACAACTCGAAGAGCATCGTGCCCGGCAGCTCCAGTTCCGCGGCGAGCGCCGGGTGCAGCTCGCCGAGCCAGCCGGCATCACGGCCCGCCACGCGGATGCGGGCGGACCGGCCCGGGTGCAGCGCCGGATGCGACGCCACCTCGAAGCTGACGGCATCCAGCCGGCCACCCCGGGCCAGCAGGGCTTCGACGTCCGCCTTCACGTCGAACACGTCCACCGGCTGGGCGCGCTCGCCCCATTGCTCGGGCCAGCGCGGGCCGATGGCGATGCCGGCCAGGCAGCGCTGCTCCTCCGGCGCCTGCCCGTCACGCCCCAGGTAGCGCGCGCCGGTCTCGAACAGGCGCAGCCGCGGTTGCTGCCGGCGGAGGTTCTCGCGCGCCGCCAGCACCAGTCCGGGCCACAGCGACTGGCGCATCACCGCCAGCTCGGCGGAGATCGGGTTGGCCAGCTGCAGTGCCGCCGCCGGATCGGCGCCGAAGCGGCTCGCCATGGCCGGCTCGATGAAGCTGTAGGTGATGGCCTCCTGGTAGCCGCGCGCCACCAGCAGCATCGCTGCATGGCGCACCGGATCCGGCACCTCGCCCACCGCTGCCGGCTGCACCGTTGCCGCACCGGGCAGGGCGGGAATGCGCTCATAGCCGTGGACGCGGGCAACCTCCTCGATGAGGTCCTCCTCCCGCTCGATGTCGAAGCGTGCCGCCGGCGGCGTCACCAGCCAGCCCTCCCCGTCCGGTTTTACCTGCATGCGCAGACGCACCAGGATCTCCTGCACCTCCGCCGGGTCGATCTCCACGCCCAGCACCCGGGCGAGACGCGCGCGGCGCAGCCGCACGGCATGGCGCACCGGCAGCCGGGCCGGTTCGCAGCGATCCACCACCGGCCCGGGCCGGCCACCGGCAATGGCCAGCACCAGTTCCGTGGCGCGCTCGATGGCGCGTGGCGGCAGCGTCGGATCCACACCACGCTCGAAGCGCAGCGAGGCCTCCGTATGCAGGCCGAAGCGCCGGGCCCGGCCGGCCATGGCGGCCGGCGTGAAGAAAGCGGCCTCGAGGAAAATGTCCCGCGTGGTGGCGCTGACCGCCGTACGGCTGCCGCCCATGATGCCCGCCAGCCCCACCGGTCCCGTCCCGTCGGCGATGACCAGCACGTCTTCCTGCGGGTGGACCTCCTGGCCATCGAGCAGCACACAGGCCTCGCCCGGCCTGGCGAGCCGCGCGGTGACAGCGCCATCGAGCCGCGCTAGGTCATAGGCATGCATCGGCTGGCCCAGCTCCAGCATCACGTAGTTGGTCACGTCCACTACCGGGTGAATAGGGCGCACGCCGCAGCGGCGCAGCCGCTCGCGCATCCACAGCGGCGTTGCCGCATCGGGCCGCAGGCCGCGGATGATGCGGCCCGCGAAACGCGGGCAGGCGCCAGCATCGGCGAGTTCGATCGGTTGCACATCGGCAATCGTCGCCGCGATGGCCGGCTGCGCGGCCTCGGCCCGCGGTGCCGCCTCGAGGGCCGCGACTTCGCGGGCGATGCCGAGGATGCTGAAGCAGTCGGCGCGGTTCGGCGTGATGTTGAGATCGAGCACCGGATCGCCCAGCTTCAGCAGGCCCGTGACATCGCTGCCCGGCACCGCATCGGCATCGAGTTCCAGCAGGCCGTCGACACCGGCCTCCAGGCCCAGCTCCCTGGCCGAGCACAGCATTCCGGCAGAGGGTTCCCCGCGCAGTCGCGTCGGCTTGATGACCAGGCCACCCGGCAGCCGCGCACCTTCCAGCGCCGTGGCGTACAGGCCGCCTTCGCGGACATTGGCGGCGCCGCAGACGATGCCGAGCGGCTCGGTGGCGCCGATGTCCACCTGGCACAGCGACAGCTTGTCGGCGTTGGGATGCCGCCTGAGGCCGACGACGCGCCCGACGACCACCCGCTCCAGCGGTTCGCCTGCCCTGTCCAGGGCATCGACCTCCAGGCCGAGCATGGTCAGCCGCCGGGCCAGCGCCTGCGGGTCCAGCCCGTGGGGAACCTGTTCCTGCAGCCAGGAGTCGCAGATCTTCATCGGCGCCTCAGTTGAACTGGCGCAGGAAGCGCAGGTCGTTGTCGAAGAACAGGCGCAGGTCGTTGACGCCACAGCGGAGCATCGTCAGGCGCTCCACGCCCATGCCGAAGGCGTAGCCGGTGAACTCCTCGGGATCCACACCGGCCTGGCGCAGCACTTCAGGGTGAACCATGCCGCAGCCGAGGATCTCCAGCCAGCGCCCGGATTCGGCCTGCACATCGACCTCCGCCGACGGCTCGGTGAAGGGGAAATAGGACGGCCGGAAGCGCAGCGTCGCCGGGCGCTCGAAGAAGCGCTCGACGAACTCGTGCAGCACGGCCTTCAGGTTGGCGAAGCTGACACCGCGACCGACCACCAGGCCCTCGACCTGGTGGAACATGGGCGTGTGGGTCATGTCCGAATCGCAGCGGTATACACGCCCTGGGGCGATGAGCCGGATCGGTGCCCCCTGCGCCCGCAGCGCGCGGATCTGCACCGGCGAGGTATGCGTGCGCAGCAGCCGCCCGCCAGGGAAGTAGAAGGTGTCGTGCATGGCGCGCGCCGGATGGTTCTCCGGGATGTTCAGCGCCGTGAAGTTGTGGAAGTCGTCCTCGATCTCCGGCCCCTCGTGGACCGCGAAGCCGGCGCCGCGGAAGATCGCCTCGATGCGCGCCAGCGAGCGGCTCACCGGGTGTTCCCCACCCGGCGCCGCACCGCGTCCGGGCAGTGTCAGGTCGACGCGTTCCCCGGCCAGCGTGGTCGCCAGCTGCTCGGCCTCGAGCTGGGTGCGGCGCTGTTCCAGCGCGGCGATGACGGCATCACGGGCCACGTTGATGGCCTGGCCGGCCGCCGGGCGCTCCGCGGCCGGCAGCCCGCCGAGCTGCTTCAGCAGCGCCGTCAGCTCGCCCTTCTTGCCGAGGAAGCGGACCCGGACTTCATCGAGCACGGCGAGGTTCGCGGCCTCGGCCACGGCAGCCCGCGCGCGACCCATGAGCCCTTCGAGTGCGTCCATAGGTTCCTGCAACAGAACGGCCCCGGCACCTCTGCCGGGGCCGTCCGGTGATCTCCGCCAGCGGCCGCGGCCGGATCAGGCCGCGAGCTGGCCCCTGGCCTGCTCGGCCAGGGCGGCGAAGGCCTCGGCATCGTGCACCGCCAGGTCGGCGAGGACCTTGCGGTCGACCTCGATGCCGGCCAGCTTCAGTCCGTTGATGAACCGACTGTACGACAGGCCGTGGGGCCGGATGGCGGCGTTGATGCGGGCGATCCACAGGGCGCGGAACTCGCGCTTCTTCACGCGGCGGTCGCGGAACGCATACTGCCCCGCCTTGATGACAGCCTGCTTGGCCGCACGGTAGACCTTGCGGCGACCGTTGTAGTAGCCCTTGGCCTTCTTGAGGATCTTCTTGTGGCGCTTGCCTGCGGTAACGCCACGCTTGACTCTTGCCATGTCTTGTTCCTCCCGTTACGCGTAGGGCAGCTGCTTGCGCAGGCCCGGCACGTCGCATTCCTCGACCTGGTGCATCGGGCCGAGCTGGCGCTTCCGCTTGGCGCTCTTCTTGGTGAGGATATGGTTCAAGTGGGACTGGCCGTGCTTGAAACCGCCATTCCCCGTTGCACGGAAACGCTTTGCAGCGCCGCGCTTGGTCTTCATCTTCGGCATGTCACTCTCCTGGGGCCTGAACCGAACCTCGCGGCCGGGGCAGGCGGGTTTCGGCCAGAGGCTCCGGGCGGGATGCCCGGCGCTGGCTGGCCGTCACTCACTTTCTCTTTGGTGAAATCACCATCACCAGCTGGCGGCCTTCGAGCTTCGGCATCTGCTCGACTGCGCCATGCTCCTGAAGGTCCTGCTGCACACGTTGCAGCAGCTTGAAACCCAGGTCCTGGTGCGCCATCTCGCGCCCCCGGTACCGCAGGGTCACCTTCGCCTTGTCACCTTCGCTCAGGAAGCGCACCAGGTTGCGCAGCTTGACCTGGTAGTCGCCTTCCTCGGTGCCGGGGCGGAACTTCACTTCCTTGACCTGGATCTGCTTCTGCTTGCGCTTGGCAGCATGGGCCTTCTTGTTCTGCTCGAACAGGAACTTGCCGAAATCCAGGATCCGGCATACCGGCGGGTCGGCGGTGGGGGAAACCTCCACCAGGTCCAGTTCCTGGGACGATGCCATCTCGAGCGCCTGCTCTCTGGTCATCACCCCGATCATCTGCCCGTCGGCGCCGATGACCCGCAACTGGCGGGAGTCGATTTCCTCGTTCCGCCGAATCCTCTTGCTAGCGACGATGCGTCAATCCTCCATAGCGACGCGGCCGCGGCTCGCGACCTCGGAACCAAGGTGCCGGGACAGTGCCTCGAGGGACATCGTGCCCAGATCCTTGCCGCTTCGCGTGCGCACGGCCACGGTCTTCGTTTCGGCTTCCCGGTCGCCCGTCACCAGGAGATAGGGAACCCGCTGCAGCGTGTGTTCGCGAATCTTAAAGCCGATCTTCTCGTTTCTCAAGTCCGCCGCGATTCGAAAGCCCTGATTTTCCAGTACTTCCTTGACCGTGCCGGCGTAGCCGGCCTGGCGGTCGGTGATATTGAGGACCACGGCCTGCACCGGCGCCAGCCAGGACGGCAGCCGGCCGGCGTGGTGTTCGAGCAGAATGCCGCAAAACCGCTCCAGGGAACCGAACATGGCCCGGTGGAGCATGACCGGCACCCGCCGCTGGCTGTCGTCGGCGACGTAGCTGGCCCCCAGACGCCCCGGCAGGTTGAAGTCCACCTGCAGGGTGCCGCATTGCCAGTCCCGGCCGATGGCGTCGCGCAGCACGAATTCGAGCTTCGGGCCGTAGAAGGCCCCCTCCCCCGGGTTGCGGGTCATCTCCAGGCCCGCCGCCTCGGCCGCGGCCAGCAAGGCCGCCTCGGCCCGGTCCCAGATGGCGTCGCTGCCGACACGCTTCACCGGCCGGTCGGAGAACTTGATGCGGATGTCCTCGAAGCCGAAGTCGCGGTAGATGCCGAGGATCAGGTGGGTGATCGCCACCGACTCCGCGGTGATCTGCCCCTCGGTGCAGAACACGTGGGCATCGTCCTGGGTGAAGGCGCGCACGCGCATCAGGCCATGCAGCGCCCCGGAGGGCTCGTAGCGGTGGACCTTGCCGAACTCGCAGATCCGCAGCGGCAGCTCGCGGTAGCTCTTCAGGCCCTGGTTGAACACCTGGATGTGGCCCGGGCAGTTCATGGGCTTGATGGCGTAGACCCGCTCGTCCGGAGTCCGGGTCATGAACATGTTCTCGCCGAACTTCTCGACGTGACCGGATTGCACCCAGAGGCTGCGATCCATGACCTCCGGGGTGTTGACCTCGAGGTAACCCGCCTGCTGCTGGCGCTCGCGCATGTAGCCGATGAGCTGCTGGAACAGCGTCCAGCCCTTCGGGTGCCAGAAGACGGCGCCGGGCGCTTCTTCCTGGAAGTGGAACAGGTCGAGCTCGCGGCCGATGCGGCGGTGGTCGCGCTTCTCAGCCTCCTCGAGACGGTGCAGATAGTCCTTGAGCGACTTCTCGTCCGGCCAGGCGGTACCGTAGATGCGCTGGAGCATCTCGTTGCGCGAGTCACCCCGCCAGTAGGCGCCGGCCACCTTCATCAGCTTGAACGCCTTGAGCTTGCCGGTGGACGGCACGTGCGGGCCGCGGCAGAGGTCGAACCAGTCGCCCTGCCCGTAGAGGCCGATCTCCTCGCCTGCCGGGATGCCGGCGATGATCTCCGCCTTGTACTTCTCGCCGAGGTCGCTGAAGACCCTGACGGCCTCATCGTGCGGCAGCACGCGCCGGCTGACGGGCAGGTCGGCCCTGGCCAGCTCCTTCATCTTCGCCTCGATGGCGGCGATGTCCTCGGGCGTGAAGGGCCTCTCGAAGGCGAAGTCGTAGTAGAAGCCGTCCTCGATCACCGGGCCGATGGTCACCTGCGCGGCGGGAAACAGCGCCTTGACCGCCTGCGCCAGCAGGTGCGCGGTGGAATGCCGGATGACCTCGAGACCGTCGGCATCCTTGTCGGTGACGATGGCGACGCGCGCATCGCCGTCGATGCGGAACGAGGTATCGACCAGCCGGCCATCGACGCGGCCCGCCAGCGCGGCGCGTGCCAGGCCGGGGCCGATGGCGGCGGCCACCCCGGCCACCGTGACCGGGTGATCGAAGCTGCGGGTGCTGCCATCGGGCAGGGTAACGACGGGCATCGGTGGCCTTCGGGGCTGTACGCTGGAATGGTAGGCGCGAGTGGAATCGAACCACCGACCCCTTGCATGTCAAGCAAGTGCTCTAACCGCTGAGCTACGCGCCTGTGGGCATTCGGGCCGCCGGCAGGCGGCCAGGGAGGCGCAACGATACCCAATCGGCCGCCCCCGCCGCAAGGCACTCAGCCCGCCTGGCGCGACGGGGGCAGTCCCAGCCCCTGCTCACGTAGCGCCGCGATCTGGTCCCGCAGCCGGGCGGCCTGCTCGAATTCCAGGTTGCGGGCATGCTCGTGCATGCGCTTCTCCAGCCGGCGCAGTTCCTGCGCCGTGCCCGCGGGACCCAGGCTGGCGTAGTCCGGCGCGGCCGGTTCGGCCACCCGCCGACGCTCGCGGCCCCTGCCGCGGGCCGGCTCGCTGCGCGCACCCTCGAGGATGTCGCGCACGTCCTTGCGGATGCTGGCCGGGACGATGCCGTGGGCCTCGTTGTAGGCCAGCTGCCGGGCGCGCCGGCGGTTGGTCTCGGCCATTGCCCGCTCCATGGAACCCGTGACGCGGTCCGCATAGAGGATGGCGGTGCCGCGGACGTTGCGTGCCGCCCGGCCGATGGTCTGGATCAGGGATCCCTCCGAGCGCAGGAACCCTTCCTTATCGGCATCGAGGATCGCCACCAGCGAGACCTCCGGCATGTCGAGGCCCTCGCGCAGCAGGTTGATGCCGACCAGCACGTCGAAGCGGCCGAGGCGCAGGTCGCGGATGATCTCCGTGCGCTCCACGGTCTCGATGTCGGAGTGCAGGTAGCGCACCCGCACGCCATGCTCCTGCAGGAAGTCGGTCAGGTCCTCCGCCATGCGCTTGGTCAGCGTGGTGATCAGCACGCGCTCGTCGTCGGCCACCCGGCGGTTGATCTCCGACAGCACGTCATCCACCTGCGTGGCGGCGGCGCGCACCAGAACTTCCGGATCCAGCAGCCCGGTCGGCCGCACCACCTGCTCCACCACGGCCTGCGATTCGCGGCGCTCGTACGGACCAGGCGTCGCCGAGACATACACGGTCTGCGGCGCGATGCGCTCGAATTCGTCGAAGCGCAGCGGGCGGTTGTCCAGAGCCGATGGCAGGCGGAAGCCGTACTCCACCAGCGTCTCCTTCCGCGAGCGGTCGCCACGGTACATGCCGCCCAGCTGCGGGATGGTCACATGGCTCTCGTCGACGATCAGCAGTGCATTGCGCGGCAGGTAGTCGAACAGGCAGGGCGGCGGCTCCCCGGGCTGGCGCCCCGAGAGGTAGCGGCTGTAGTTCTCGATGCCGTTGCAATAGCCGACCTCGTTGATCATCTCGAGGTCGAACATCGTGCGCTGCTCCAGCCGTTGCGCCTCGAGCAGCTTGCCCGCCTGGCGAAGCACCGCCAGGCGCTCGCGCAGCTCCTCGCGGATCTGCTCCACGGCGCGCAGCATGATGTCGCGCGGCGTCACGTAGTGGGTCTTCGGGAACAGCGTCAGGCGCGGCACGGACTCGCCCTGCTCGCCGGTCAGCGGGTCGAACCAGGTGAGCGACTCGATCTCGTCGTCG
>WBZR01002421.1_pt1 | contig 12440 bp, 7 predicted proteins | sample 5204231 | NCBI WGS metagenome assembly WBZR01 (sample SAMN12412403, study PRJNA552823) | activated sludge metagenome | isolation source: activated sludge from anammox sidestream of wastewater treatment plant... | place: USA: Virginia | collected 2017-08
ATTGCGCTGTTGTTTAAGAATGTGGGCGGTTGCCAGTTATAGGTATAACCTGCTGCAACTGTGGACTGCAGATTTACACTTTGACCTAAATAAATTACGGCTGAATCCGGAATAACTTCCAGTGGTGGTATTGAGTCAATATAAACTACTGTAGCCACAATAGGAGGCAAGGTGCAACCATTGGCATCCGTTACTGTTATCGTATAATTGCCATCACACAAATGTTGTATTGAAGAGGTTGTATTTCCGTTACTCCAGTTATAACTGTAAGGAGCAGTGCCCCCGGTTACCTGTGCAGAAGCTGTACCCACACACAATCCTCCGCAGTAATCAGGTGTGGTGCTTACACTCAAATTCAAAGGTGCAGGTTCGGTAATTGCAAGTGTAGCTGAGGCAGTGCATCCGGCAGAGTCGGTAATCACTGCATTGTATGTGCCGCTGCAAAGATTACTGATGGAATCATTTGTTTGTCCGGGTGGATTTGTCCACAGTATGGTGAACGGCCCCTGATTATTTACCGCCTGTATATAACCGGCACCATCGCAAAGTCCTGAACAGGAAACATTTTTTATCAAATGAGTAGAGGCAGTTAACACCGGCAAAGCAGTCACAGTTTTGACGACAGTATCTTTACAGCCGTCAGCCGATGCTATCAGTGTTACATTATAGTTGCCCGGAGAACTATAAGTGTGTTGTGGGTTGTGAATACCTGAAGATGTGTTATCTCCAAAATTCCAGCTGTAAGAAACCGATGAAGGAGTAAAAGCCGAAAGAATGGTATCATTAAACTGAAACTGATTGGTGCAGCTGTCTTTGGTAAAAGTAAAATCAGCAACCATCTGTGGCCGCACATTTACAATACCGGTGACGGTATCCGCACAGTTAGGATTAAACAGCGAAAATGCCAGCAGCGTTACTGTATAAGTTCCGGTATCAGGATAGGTAAATACGGGATTAACAGCATTGGATGTATCATCAGTAGCACCATCCACACCAAAATCCCAGTGATAAGATACTGCACCATAACTTCCATTCTGAAAAGTTACAGTATTGCTGCCACAACTGGTTATAGGATTCAGAAATGCTGCTACCACCAATGAAGGACATGGCACCACATTCAGCTGATAATCTCTGCGTGTCTCACCCAAATAAACATTGTTGCGATATTCTTTCGCACAAACTCCAATCACAAACTGACCATAAGTGTTGGGAGTGGCAGTGAGTAGTCCTGTGATGGAATCAATACTCAGTGGCTGAATTCCCAGAGTACCATTCAGCATATTGTTTACTCCGTACGGAGGAACATAAATCACATTGTTATAGGGAGGAGCAGTAGGTGGTGTAGGTGCAGGATTCAGGGTATCGCCACCAATAAGGGGTGTACATAAAGTATAACGAATGCTGTCGCCATCAGGGTCGGTTGCAGAATGGTCGAATACCAACGGATAATTGAGACAGGCGAAAGGAGGAGGCAACGCATTGAAACGCGGACTTGAATTCGGGAAAAAATTACTGGTGCGTATTTCTCCGATATATGTGGCTCCAGTCTGATCCGGATTTAAAATGTTGTTTATGGTATTATTCCTGCAGCAACGCTGATAAACGATGTAGTATGCACCTGATGTGGGAGGAAGATTGAGAAAAAATGTATAAGATGCTTTGCGGTAACAAATGTTGGTAGGAGGAATAAAGCAGGGATTGTTGATGGTAGGAGGAATAAGTACAGAGTCGGGATTTACTGTGACTGCCAGTTGTCGTACCAGATTATTATTCTGATCATATACACCAACGGAAGCGGGATTGTCGAAAGGAGGAACACCATTGAAACAGTCGCGATATATAATCATGGTAACGCGGTAGTTGTTGTTTCCCAGATAATCGTAATAAATTTCACCACCAACAATATGTGTGGCCATTGCCTGCGAAAATCCCAACAGCACAAACAGAAAAATTATAAAACTCCTGAATCTATTTTCAATGCTCATACACATGCGAAAGTAAACAAAGATAGCGAAACATCATGGTGCAACAACCTTATTGCAATATTTATTTTACATTCATCAGTTATTCTGAATCAGCTCAACGGTAGAAGGTTTTTCAAGGTCAAAATCAGACAAACTGAAATTACTGCTTCGCAGTGGATTGTATTTAAAAACATCCACCCCTTTGCCCGGAAGTTCAGGATAGAAAGCAAAACTCAACTGAAAATTACTCAGTGCCAGATAATCGTTGCGGATGAGCAATCCCAAACCAAACAAAGAATAAATGCGGCTTCGCGAAAATGCTTTTCCGTTTTCGCCCAACATTCCAAATGATGCCACCAGATAAGGACCAAACCTGAATCCATAAAAATCAACCGGTGCATACGACTGTGTCTGAAAAGAAACGGTAATTCTGCTGGTGCCATAAGGATATTCTTCAAAACCATTCAGCTCATCTTTAAAAGTAATCACTTCATCAGACACCCTGTCAATACCCAATACCGACTCCATGCGCAAAAACTGTCGCAGTTTCCATTTGCCTGCTGTGAGCAATGGTGTGAAGTAACTGCCGTTTATTTTTACTGTTGACTCACGCGGGCGTGCTGTATAAAAATAAGTTCCATACTGACCAATTGCACTGAAATATCCCAATGAAGTATAATCGCCCACACCGGCAGTAAATCCTGCATACCACGTTCCGCTTCCGTTTTTTTCGCGGTAGCCAATGGTTGCTCCCAACATTCTTCCTGAGGGAACATCTTCTGTTTGTCCGTACTTAAACAAATATTTTTCGGTGTTATAAAAACGCGAAGAATATCCAATGCCTGCCAGATAAAAATTCTGATTGGTAAAAATTCCCAACGTATCAAACAGCGGTGATGGTTTTACAGGATATTGTTCGCTGTAGAAACGTGCAGTAGTAACCAGCCGCGAACCTCGCTGATAAGCGGCATTACCTCTGAGAAGTTTCAAAGCATGACCTACCCACAAATCGGTAATGTTTTGGCGGTAAGTGGTAATCTGAGTAGTATCGGCAGCCATAAATCTTGATTTCACAAAATTCTGACTGTAGGCAGCACCACCTGCATAACGAGTGTCATAAGAATAAAACGGACGTTCAGCAATGATACTTTTCTTTTCGCCATGATAGGCATCGTAGGTGTAAGCAACCTTTGCCATGGCGTAGCTGCGCAAAATATCAGGAACCGTATAACCGGTTTCATACACATCCGCTTTTCTGTTGTAATACCATTTGTACGAATTCTCGAATGTATGACCCATACCGGCAAAATTTCTCTCTGAAATACCAATTCGTGTGGCAGTTTCCGAAGTACTTCCGGTTACAATTAAGCTCCATGCATCCAGCACATACACATTCATATCCACCTTGCCTGTGCTGTCGTTCAGGTGAGGGAGGATTTTTACTTCGCGCACATAAATCTGTTTTCGTATAAGCCTTTCCGATTCCTGCACTTGCAGTGAGTCATACAACTCTCCGGGCAATATCCGCAGCATACCCATAATCTGACTCGTTCTTGTTTTTCTATGCATGAAATTTCCTGCCTTGGGCAAAAATCCTGAAGGTCTTCGCAAGGTATCACTCAGCGAATATCCAAACGGATCGTAAACCGTAACATGTATATCACCAACCGCCAACCCCTGCCACTCCGGATTCTGATAAATCACTTCTGTTTTATCTGCTCTGCGTTGTTTGCTTGTTTTGCCTGCAGGCCTGAAAATAAGACGGTAAAACTGACGGAGGTACTTGTTGCCCGAAGTTTTGTTCTCCATATTACGATAGAGTTGCTGCGTACTGTTTTTAGCGCTGTCGGTTTGTGCATGCACATCTGCAGTAAGACAACAAAAACAGATGACAGGAAAAATTTTTCCGAAAAACCCTCTTACCAAAACTGAAAACATACACAACAAGCTGTTACAAAAATGCAAAGAAAAGATTTGCAGGATGAAATGCGAATATCAGAACAGCCAAGAATGAATTATTTTGAATATGATGACTTTTTTAAGAAGTTCCTTTGCTGATACTTTTCTTTTTGAAGTAAATTTCTTTTCTTTAGGGGGTGAAATGAATCAACAAAAAAGAAGCTCCACAAAGGTTTGCGGAGCTAAGAGTACAAATACTCTACGGCTTATAGCCTTGTTGCTTTTTTCTAAGAAGGAAATAATTTAATAGGATTCCAAAAACAGAGTTTTGGATAAAATGACAAATAACACTAAACACAATCGCATAAGAATAACAACTCTTGAGCAGTTAGAGATGCAAAGTCTGTTGCATACACTAAATATGACACCGGAACAACGAATGGAATATCTTCTTAAACTTCGTTCAGTCATCCATGGAAATGATTTAAGTAAAACAGAAGAATTATTTTACAAAAGCAGAGTTAAGATACACCGATTAGATGAAAATTCTTGAGCCTTTATTTGTTGATGTGCTAAAAAAATTGAATGAAACAAAAACTTCTTTCATGCTCATAGGAGGCTATGCAGTAAATTATTATGGTTATGGCAGATATACAGGCGATTTGGATATTTGGCTAAATCCTGATGAAGGAAATAAAAAACATTTTCTTGAAGCACTCCGTTTACTAAATATGCATCCTGAAGATATTGACCGTATAAGGAAATGTGATTTCAGAGAAGCTCAGGTGTTTTCTATAGGTGAGCCTCCATTACGAATTGATTTTCTTACTAAGGTTAATCTGGTAAGTTTTGAAGAAGCTTTATCTCATCAGAAGTTTTTTACAATAGAAGACTTCTCTGTTGCAGTCATTGGTTATGATCATCTCATTCTCACAAAAATAAACACTAACAGACCTAAGGACAAAAATGACATAGAGCAATTACAGCAAATTCACAATCCTGATAGAAAATAACTAATTCCTGCTAATGATAAAACACACTATTTACTTCGAAAATCCCTCCTATCTGAGTTTAAACAATGGACAGTTGTTTGTGCGCCTGCCCGGAATACCTACACTTCTAAGTTTGAAGAATTGAAAGAATTTAATCAAAGATACCCGATACTTGGGATAGAAAGGAAATTACAGCGTTTTGGCGCCATGACTTGCCCTGAAATAAGTTGACAGAAATGTTAGCTTAATTTCGCACAAAATGAGTCAAAAAAGTAAACCCAAAAGAGCCAAATTTTAGCCATCGCTTGGAAAACGGAATCATTAATTCTGTTATATTTGCCAATATTTGTCAAGACAATAATTTTATAATGGCGACACAACTCGGAGACAAAATCAGAGAGCTTAGAACAAAGCAAAACCTGCTTTTAAGACAAGTTGCCTCTAAACTTGACGTTGACACTTCTATCATCAGCAAAATGGAGAGAGGTGAAAGACCAATCAAGAAAGAGCAAATTGCAATCTTGGCTGACATACTTAAAGCAGACAAAGAAGTGCTTTATACACTTTGGCTGGCTGACCAAGTTATGGACGTGATAAAAGACGAACCATTGGCTGACGAAGCACTCAAATCAGTTTCTAAGAAAATCAAAAAAAGGAAATAGATGGCATCGAACTTTTTTACAAACCAAGGCGAGAATACGCTCTACAAAAAATTTGTAGGTGTGTTTGAGCATATGCAAAATATAGAATTCTTCAAATCCGTTATTGGCTATTTCCGTGCATCAGGTTATTTCGCAATTCGCAAACACTTCCCTGAGAATTTAAAAGTAAAAATTATTGCAGGTATCAATGTTGACCCTTTCATTGCATTAGCTCAAAAACAAGGACTTTTATTTAATCTAAACGCAAAAGATACCAAAGAATCATTCATTGAATCGATTCAGCAAGACATCATCAATGCGAAGTATGGCAAAGACATTGAGGCGGGAATCTTACAATTGATTGGTGACATTGCAGACGGACGAATTGAAATAAGAGCACACAATTCAAAAAAACTTCATTCAAAATTTTACATTTTTCTTTCTCCGAATTTCAATGAGCACAATCCCAACGGGATGGTGATTATGGGTTCATCGAATCTTTCTGCACAAGGTTTAGGATTGGAAGATGTTGAGTACAATTACGAAATGAATGTTGAGCTAAGAGATTATGAAAACGTAAAATTTGCCAACACCGAATTTGAAAAGCTTTGGGAACAAAGCACGCCAATACTTCCAGTTGATGCACCGGCATTGATTAAGAAAACTTATTTAGATGCTGCTCCTACTCCTTTTGAACTGTATGTAAAATTCCTAATTGAATTTTTCGGTAAAAATATTGAATACGACCCGGACAGCATCAGCGATATTCCATTGAAGAAATTCAAAAAACTAAGCTATCAAATTGATGCAGTAAATCAGGGTTATGAGTTACTGTTAAAACATAATGGCTTCTTTTTAGCAGACGTAGTTGGAACAGGAAAAACGGTAATGGCTGCATTGTTGGCTAAGAAATTTATCATCAACAATGGACCGAAAACCAAAATTCTAATTGTTTATCCGCCAACACTTGAAAAAAACTGGAAAAGCACTTTCAAGGAATTTAGGATTGATGAAAAGTGCCATTTTATTGCTAATGGTAGTTTGAGCAAAATTGTAGAAGGCGACCACAACTATGCCGACAAAGAACGCTATGATTTAATTTTAGTTGACGAAGCACACAAATTCAGAAACCACAGAAGCCAGCAGTTTGAAAACTTACAAGTAATCTGCAAATCAGGACGTGAGAACATTGGTGGAATTGAAGGTTTTGAAAAAAAGGTTGTGCTGATTTCTGCAACCCCATTGAACAACAAACCCGAAGATATTTATTATCTCATTTCTCTGTTTCAAGATATAAGAAACAGCAACTTGGGAGAACCTAATCTGCAAAAGTATTTCTATCCGCACATTATCCGATACAAGACGCTTATACAACAAACACCGCTTGATTTACAAGCTATACAAGACATTTTCAACGACATCAGAGATAAAGTTGTCAAGGACATTACCATACGCAGAACCCGAACGGATTTAAAGAAAAATGAACGTTATGCAAAGGACTTGCAAGAGCAAGGTATCATTTTCCCGAAAGTGGCTGACCCATTTGCCAATGAATATGAATTACCCCACAACTTAGCAACGCTTTTTCTTGACACGGCAAACAGCATCATTGATAAAAATAAAATTGACTTTTTCCGCTATCAGGCAATTGCCTATTTGACAGACGAAGCAAATAACGGTCTTTATCAAAGTGCTCAGACAATTTCCCGTTCATTGGCTTTCATTATGCAAACGCAGTTAATCAAGCGTTTGGAAAGTAGTTTTTATGCTTTCAAAAATTCGTTGAATAAAATCACTGCTTCTACAAAGCAAATGATTGGAATGTATGAAAGAGACAGTGTTTTCATTGCCCCTGATTTAGATATTTCGGACTTGCTGAACAAAGGCTACACCGATGAAGAAATTGAAATTGAGATTCTGAAAATAGACGATGAAAAGCCAAAGAACAAAAAGTTCAAAAAAGAAGATTTCAAAGCAGGATTTATTGAAGGCTTGCGTAGAGATTATGAAAACTTAAACGCTTTAAACGAGAGATGGCAAGCCATAGAAGAACATAACGACCCGAAATGGAATGTGTTTATTCAATTGCTTGAAAACGAATATTTCAACAAGGACAAAAACGAGTTAGGCAAACTGGTAATCTTCACAGAATCGGCAGATACTTTAAATTACCTGACTTCAAGACTGAAAAAAGAAACGCTTTACAAAGTTCTTAGCATCACTTCCGACAATAGGAATAAGGAGTTTGAAACCATACGTGAAAATTTTGATGCCAACTACGAAGGAACTTTTAGAAACGATTACGACATCATTCTCACAACTGATGTATTAGCAGAGGGTATTAACTTACACCGAGCCAACGTAATTGTAAACTATGATACACCTTGGAATCCAACAAGACTTATTCAACGTCTTGGACGCATCAACCGAATTGGAACAAAAGCCCAATACATTTACAATTACAACTTCTACCCTTCCGAACACGGAGACAATCGCATCAATCTTCGTCAAAAATCTTTGGTAAAACTGCAAAGTAGCCACAGCACTTTTGGAGAGGACAACAAAATTTACACGCTGGAAGAGATTATAGACCAGTTCAGAATGTTTGAGGAAAAGGAAGAAGATAAAGATCTAAGAACAGAATATTTGGAATGGTTGCGTAAATATCGTGAACAGAATGAAGAGCATTTTAACACAATCAGAAAAATACCTTTAAAAGTCCGCTGCATTCGCAAAGCAGCAGAAAAGGAAATCAGTGTTGCTTTTGTGAAAAATGGCGACCACAAGAATATCTATTTGCATTCGGAAGGAAAGTCGTTTTCAATTCCTTTTGAAAAAGCAGTTAAGATTTTTGAAGCTCCAAAATCAGAAGATGGCATTTTACCTGTCCCTGATTTGCATTACAAACACATCAACAACATTTTAGAACAGTTTGAAAGAGACATCACTACTCCTGAAATGATTGGTGGCACTGATGACAAATTAGACGTAAGGTCAAACAAGGCTTTGAATGATTTGAATAATTGGTTAGCAAACCAAATTCTGTCAGCGCCTGAAGCCATTGAAGCAGGAACAAATTTATTGCCTTTGCTAAAGAATGGAACTTACACCAACCTGACCAATGAAGTTTACAAATTAAGAAACGAAACAAATCCAATGAAACTGGAAATGGAATTGATAAAGCTTTCCAGAAAATACACTTCCAAAATAAAGCGGGAATCAAAAAAGGACTTAGAACCCTTGCAACCAAAAATTATCATATCCGAAACTTTTGTATAATGGAGATTAAAAAAGACATATTCGTTCAAATTCAAAACATTATTTCCAATGCTCAAACAAAAGCCATTCGGGCAGTTGATAATGAACGGGTATTGATGTATTGGCAAATCGGAAAAATAATTTTTGAAGAGGAACAACAGGGAAAAGATCGTGCTGATTATGGTAAATATCTAATCAAAACCATTTCCGAAACTTTTCAACCACAATTTGGAAGTGGTTTTTCAGTCCGTCAATTAGAAATGAACAGACAGTTTTACCGAATATTCCCAAATACGAACGCACTGCGTTCGCAATTGAGTTGGACACATTTCCGAACACTCATACGTATTGACAATCAAGATAAAAGGGAATTCTATATTGCAGAAACTGAAAAAAACAATTGGACTGCCAGACAATTGGAACGACAAGTGAGCAGCCAACTTTTTGAACGTTTATTACTGAGTAATGATGTAAAGGATGTATTAGCTGTTGCCAGAGAAGAAAAAATGCCAACCGATGCCAAAGAAATTATTAAAGATCCAATGGTATTGGAATTTTTAGGGCTTAAAAGAGAAGCGGCTTATTACGAAAAGGATTTAGAGTCTGCCATTATCACACACTTACACGATTTTTTATTGGAGATAGGCAATGGATTTTCTTTCGTAGCAAGACAAAAACGTATTCATTTAGAGGGGGATGAGTTTTTTATCGACCTTGTTTTTTACAACCGCCTTTTACAATGCTTTGTAATCATTGAAATCAAAACAACCAAACTCAAACACGAAGATATTGGCCAGTTACAAATGTATGTAAACTACTACGACCGTTATGAAAAGCAGGATTTTGAAAACCCAACTATCGGTATTTTGCTCTGTGCCGATAAAAACGATGCGGTCGTAAAAATTACCTTGCCCGAAAATAACAAAACCATCATCGCCAGTAAATATCAACTCTATTTACCTTCTGAACAACAATTGATAGCCGAAGTAAAGAAGGAAATAGAAAAACTGGACAACAAAAATGACGAACAATGACCATCACAGAAATAAGACATATCCTTGAAAGCCCATACGACAGAAAAGTTTGGAAAAACTTCCTGCAAACACAGTTTACCAACAATAAACTGAATGCAGAAGACCGTGTCATTTCGTTATCTGACAAAACATTGAGTAAGCAATGTTTGAGTTTGGGTAACTACGAACTAAACGAATACACCAAAATCGGAATCTTTGAAGTTGAACTAAATGAAAAAGTAAACATTACCCGAAACCGTGTTGCTTTAAGAAATTTAATTAAAGATTTGACTAAACAGGTTGCAGGTGCAATGGTTGTATTTGTACAGGGAGATAAATGGCGTTTCAGTTATATCAGCAAACGAAAAGTAAAGAACAAAGAAACCAACGAAATTCAGGAAAAAGAAACAGCACCAAAACGCTACACATACTTATTTGGTAAAGGTGAAAAAGCATTAACTGCAGCTCAACGTTTTGACAAACTTATTCAAAAACAAAAAGGTAATTTTTTCGATTTACTTTCTTTAGACGATTTCGAAGATGCTTTTTCGGTAGAAAAATTAAGCAAAGAATTTTTTGATAAGTATAAAGAGGTGTATGAGGATTTTGTCGAGTTTATTACCGGAAAGCGTTACGTGAAAAGAGGTAGTAAATGGACAGAAATTACTACCCATGAAGCACATTTTCAACTCCGCAATTACTTTGGTGGCGAAAATAAACATGCCCGAGATTTTGTGAAAAGAATGTTGGGTAGGATTGTGTTTTTATATTTCATCCAAAAGAAAGGTTGGTTAGCTGTTCCAAAGGGTAAAAAATGGGGTGAAGGAAATCCAGATTACTTATTTGAATTGTTTGATAAAGCAAAATACAAGGAGAGTTTTTATAGCGATTATTTGGTGCCTTTATTTTTCGATACTTTAAATAATCCGGGAGTTCAAAAAGACAGTAACGAATTACGCTTTCCATATTTAAATGGTGGTTTATTTGATAAATCTCAAGATTACCGGTACGATAAAATAGCACTACCATCTGAAATATTTGAAAAGCTATTTACAACTTTCAACAACTACAACTTTACAATACATGAAGATGCACCCGATGAACACACAGTAGCTGTTGACCCGGAGATGTTGGGGCATATTTTTGAAAACCTATTGGAAGATAATAAAGACAAAGGTGCTTTTTATACGCCAAAAGAAATTGTACATTATATGTGCAAGGAGAGTTTGAAGGAGTATTTACTTGCTCACGATGAAAAACTATTTACTGATAACGAAATTGCAGTTGTAGCAATTGAAAAAATTATTCAGCAACAAGAATTAAGTGAAGATGAGAGAGAATTTGCTGAAAAAAATGCTTACGCAATTATTGGCGCATTAGATAATGTAAAGATATGCGATCCAGCCATTGGTTCGGGAGCATTTCCGATGGGATTATTACAGGAAATATTTAATGCGCAAATCTATTTACAGGAACTTAAGGGATTTAAAAAAGGAATTACCGATGCAGAGATTAAAAAGCACATCATTGAAGAAAGCATTTACGGTGTAGATATTGATGCAGGTGCCGTTGATATTGCACGATTACGCTTTTGGTTAAGCCTGGTTGTAGATGAAGAGGTGCCTCAACCTCTACCAAATTTGGCATTTAAAATTGTTTGTGCAAATACATTGATTCCGCTAAGTACAGATAAAAGCATGCAGTATCAGATTGCAGGAGCTACGGATATTATTAAAGAAATAGAAAAGGTACGACATAGTTATTTTGATAGTAGTAAAGAGGAAAAGAAGGAATTAGAGCGCCAGTTTAAAAATCTACAAAACAAACTGTGGAATACTGCCAAAGACTGGGTTGTAAGCAAAGACGCTGAGATTTATCAAAGATTGTTAGAGTTTAATCCTTTTGAAGATAAAAGCTGTTCTTGGTTTGATCCTTGGTGGATGTTTGGCGTAAAAGATGGATTTGATATTGTTATTGGCAATCCACCTTATGTGCAGCTTCAAAAAGATAGTGGGAAATTAGCAAAACTGTATCAGCCATACCAGTATGACACTTTTGAAAGAACAGGCGATATTTACTCATTATTCTATGAACGAGGTGTTCAGCTATTGAATGACAAAGGCATACTTTGTTACATAACTTCCAATAAATGGATGAGGGCAAATTATGGAGCTAGCACACGAAAATTCTTTGCTGAAAAAACCTATCCACTTTTGCTCATTGATTTTGGTAATGTTCAGGTATTTGATACAGCTACCGTTGACACAAATATTTTTATCCTTCAAAACAAACCGAAAGCTAACAAGCACGAAAGTAAAGAAGCACTTGCAGTCCGCATAAACAATGACTTCAATATTGAAGACCAAAGTTTACAAGAGTTTGTATTAAGTAACGGTTATAAACTTTCATCATTAAATCACAACGCATGGGTAGTAGGTGAAAAAGATATCTATGACATAAAAGATTATGTAGAACAACAAGGCACTCCGTTGACTAAATGGGACATTGTTATAAACTATGGACTCAAAACAGGCCTGAATGATGCCTTTATAATATCAGGCGCTGAAAAGGACAAGCTAATACAAGAACATGAAAGTAGCGAGCAAGTATTAAAGCCAATTCTTAGGGGTAAAGATATCTCCTCTTGGTATCCTGAATTTGCGAATTTGTGGC
>WBZR01004031.1_pt1 | contig 12440 bp, 12 predicted proteins | sample 5204231 | NCBI WGS metagenome assembly WBZR01 (sample SAMN12412403, study PRJNA552823) | activated sludge metagenome | isolation source: activated sludge from anammox sidestream of wastewater treatment plant... | place: USA: Virginia | collected 2017-08
CCCGGCCGCGCGGGCGATCGCCGGGCCGGCCGCGTAGCGCTCGAGGCAGCCCCGGTTGCCGCACGGGCAGCGCCGCCCGTCCGGGACGATCGTCAGGTGCCCGAGCTCGCCGGCCAGGCCGCCGAGACCGGTCGCGAGGCGCCCGCCCACGATGACGCCCCCGCCGACGCCGGTGCCGATCGCGACGCAGACGAGCGTGTCACAGTCGCGGCCGGCGCCGAGCGCGTGCTCGGCGAGCGTGAGCGCGCGCGCGTCGTTGACGAGCGCGACGGGCAGGCCGAGGCGCTCGGCGAGCGGCGCGACCAGCGGCTGCTCCTCCCAGCCGGGGAGGTTCGGCAGGAAGACCGCGACCCCGCGCTCGAGGTCGAGCGGCCCGGGCGCGCCGAGCCCCGCCGCCGCGACCGGGCCGGCCGCCGCGAGCGCCCGCCGGCCCAGCTCCGCGATCCGCTCGAGCACCGCGGCCGGCCCGTCTGGGGCACCGGTCTCGAGCCGGCCCTCGTGGACGATGCGAGGGCCCGCGGTCCCGTGCTCGAGCACGGCCGCCTTGATGTTCGTCCCGCCGAGGTCGAGGCCGAGCGTGCGTGGCGCTGGCACGCGGCCAAGGGTAGGCGAGAGTGGGCGCGGGCCGCGTACGATGTGGGCGATGGCGGTCGAGCAGGCCACGGGCACGGTCGAGAGCCTCCGTCGCTCGGAGCTCGCGGCGGCGATCCGGCGCGGGCGGCTCGTCGCGATCATGCGGCGGCTGCCGCCGGCGGTCGTCGACCCGACCGTGGAGGCGCTGCTCGCGGGCGGAGTGGCGGTGTTCGAGTTCACGGCCGACAGCGAGGGCGCGCTCGCCTCGATTGCCCGCTGGCGCGCCGCCGGCCGGGCCTTCGTCGGCGCCGGAACCGTACGCCACGCCGACACGGTCGATGCGGTCGTGGACGCGGGCGCCCAGTTCGTGGTCGCCCCGACCTACGACGAGAGCGTGGTCGAACGCTCGCTCGAGCTCGGCGTTCCCTGTCTGCCGGGCGCGCTCTCCCCGTCCGAGGTCGACGCCGCCTGGCAGCAGGGCGCGACCTTCGTGAAGCTGTTCCCGGGCGCGCCCGTGGGCGCCGGCTACGTGAAGGCGCTGCTGGCACCGCTCCGGGACGTCGAGCTCGTGGTCACCGGCGGCATCGACGAGTCGTCCGCGCGGTCGTACATCGACGCGGGCGCGGTCGCGGTCGGGGTCTCCACGTCCGGTCTCGGCCAGCCCGCGGACGCGGCGGGCGACTTCGCCGCGCTCGCGGCGACGGCGCGCCGGCTGCTCGACTCGCTCGCGTAGGGCCCGGCTACCCGACCGGCGCGCCCGCCGGCGCGACCCGGAGCTCCTCCCGGCGCAGGGCGACGAGCGTGGCGAGGAGCGAGACCGCCGCGAACGCGACGCCGATCCAGAACGCGAGGCTGAACCCGTCGGTGAGGGCGCTCGCGGCGTCGGCGCCGTCAGCGAGCAGCCCGTCCGCGCGGGCGGTCGAGACGGTCGTCAGGATCGCGACTCCGAGCGCGCCGCCGATCTGCTGGGAGGTGTTGATCAGTCCGGAGGCCAGCCCCGCCTCGATCGGCGGCACGCCCGCGAGCGCGGCGATCGAGACCGGAACGAACGCGAAGCCGAGGCCGACGCCGATCAGCAGGAAGCCGGGCAGAAGGTCGGCGGCGTAGGAGCCGCCGACGGAGATCCGCGTGAAGTAGAGCAGCCCGCCCGCGAGCAGGAGCATGCCCGTGGCGAGCACCGGCTTGACGCCGGCCTTCGTCACGAGCGCCTGCGCGATGCCGGATGCCACGATCGCGGTCAGCGAGACCGCGAGATAGCCGACGCCCGTCTCCAGCGCCGAGAAGCCGAGCACCTGCTGCATGTAGAGCGAGAGCAGGAAGAACATCCCGAACACGATCGTCCCGAGCCCGAAGCCGATCAGGTTCGCGCCGGTCGGGGTGCGCCGGCGGAAGAACCCGAGCGGTACGAGCGGCGAGCGCGACCGCGACTCGATCGCCAGGAACGCGACGTGCAGCGCGGCCGCCCCGAGCAGGACGCCGATCGTCTGCGCGGAGGCCCAGCCCGCGTTCGTCGCCTGCGTCAGCCCGTAGACGAGCAGCATCAGGCCCGCCGTGATCGTGACCGCGCCGAGCGAGTCGAAGTGGCGCTCCAGGTCGCGCGCGCGGCTCTCGCGCACCACCCTCGGGACCACGAGCAGTGCCGCGACGCCGATCGGCACGTTGACGAAGAAGATCCATTCCCAGCCGATGTACTGGGTGAGGATGCCGCCGAGGAGCACGCCGATCGCGGCGCCCGAGCCCGCGATCGCGCCGAGGATTCCGAGCGCCTTGTTGCGCTCGGCACCCTCCTCGAACGTGACCATCACGATCGAGAACACCGACGGCGACAGTACCGCGCCCGCGGCGCCCTGGAGCGCCCGCGCCGCGATCAGCATGCCCGCGGACGCCGAGAGCCCGGCCAGGAGCGAGCAGAGCGCGAACAGGGCGAGCCCGATCATGAAGAGCCGCCGGCGTCCGAGCAGGTCGCCCACCCGCCCGCCGAGCAGCAGGAAGCCGCCGAACGTGAGCGAGTAGGCCGAGATCACCCACTGGAGATCCTCGGGCGCGAACCCGAGGTCGGTCTGGATCGAGGGCAGCGCGACGTTGACGATCGAGATGTCGAGGACGACCATCAGGTAGGCGACGCCCAGGACGGCGAGCGCCTTCCAGCGCCTCGGATCTGCGGCAGCGGCATTCATCGCTCTCCCCCCTGGCTCTGGTTCCCCGGCTCTGGCGCTACCAACGCACGCCGCGCGGAACTATTCCCGAACCGTGCGCCGGCGGGTAGGCTCGTCGGCGTGAGCCCGGCATGACCCTGCCCCTGCCGCCGCATTTCGACCCCGGCCGGGCCGGCGAGGTCTGGCGCGTCCCCTACGCAGAGCGGGCCGCGCAGGCCGAGGAATGGGCGGGCGCGCACCGGATCGGGCCGGCCGCCGCGGACGAGCCGCGGGTCTGCCTGCTCGCGATCGACGTCCAGAACACGTTCTGCGCGCCCGGGTTCGAGCTGTTCGTCGGGGGACGTTCCGGCCGTGCCGCCGTCGACGACACCGTGCGCCTGTGCGAGTTCCTGTACCGGAACCTGGGCCGGATCACCCGCGTGATCGCGACGCTCGACACGCACCTGCCGTTCCAGGTCTTCCATCCCGGCTGGCTCGTCGACGCGGACGGCAGGCACCCGGAGCCGTACGCGCGCATCACGGCCGCGGACGTCGGTCGGGGCTCCTGGCGGATCGAGGCGGCGGTCGCGCGGACGCTCGGGGTCGAGCCCGGCGAGGCCCAGGACATCCTTGCCCGCTACACGCGCGAGCTGGCGGCGGGCGGCCGCTACGAGCTGACGGTGTGGCCGTACCACGCGCTGCTCGGCGGGATCGGGCACGCGCTCGTCGCCTCATTCGCCGAGGCCGTGTTCTTCCACGCGATCGCCCGGCGCAGCCAGCCCGAGCTGCGGCTCAAGGGCGCGACGCCGTTCGCGGAGCACTACTCCGCGCTCGGCCCCGAGGTAACGGTGGGACCGGCCGGGCGGCGGCTCGGGGAGCCCGACCGCGCCCTCGTCGAGAGCCTGCTCTCCTTCGACGCGATCGTCGTCGCCGGCCAGGCGAAGAGTCACTGCGTCGCCCGGACGGTCGAGGATCTCCTCCGCCACCCGGACGCGGCCGAGGCGGGGCTGCCCGAGCGCGTCTACCTGCTCGAGGACTGCACGTCCCCGGTGGTCGTGCCGGGAGCGGTCGACTACACGGACGAGGCGGACGCCGCGTTCCGGCGCTTCGCCGCCGCCGGCGCCCGTGTCGTGCGCTCCACCGAGCCGCCAGAGCGCTGGCCCGGCCCGGGGCTTTGAGCGCTGGCCGCCGCGGGCGCGCCGCCCGCCGCCGCGGGCGCGCGGGTACACTGAATCGCGGCCAGCCGAGCCCGGGCAAGCGATGCTTCTCTTCACCCTGGTCTTCCTCGTCCTCCTGAAGATCCCCGTCGTCTACCTCTGCTACGTCGTCTGGTGGGCGGTGAAGGATCCGCCGCCCCCCGGCGGCGGCTATCCTGACGCCGAGGATGATCCCGGCGCGAGCGGTCACGATCCCGGCGCCCGCGGCTGGCGCCCGCCCAGGCGGGCCCCGCGGAGTGGCGGCCCGCACGGACTCCCGGCCCGCCGGCCCGGCACCGTGCCGGCGAGGCAGCGCGTGAGGGCCCGGGCGTGAGCGCGAGCGAGCACGAGTACCGGGCGCAGGAGTACGGCGGCCCCGACCGCACCCTTCCCTCCCAGGTTGTCGCCGGGTACCTGGCCGCGCTCGCGCTCTTCGGCGGCCTGGCCGCGATCGTCTACTACCCGGGCCGGATCGGCCTCGCCGCGATCGTGGTCGCGTTCGTGGCCGTCGCGATCGGCCGGACGATCCGACGGCTGACCACGCTCGCGGTCGTGGTCGCGACGCTCGGCTGGCTGGCCGGGATGGTCGTCTGCGTCGTCCTCGACCGGCCGATCTTCTAGCCCCGGCGAGGCGGGTCGGGTGGATCCGTCCGTCACGCGTGGTCTACACTTGGGCTGCCCTGATCCCGAGCATGGAGGTGGGATGACGGTGGACGGCAGCCAGTCGTTCGCGAAGGTGATCGAGGAGCACCTCGAGCTGAAGCGCCGCAACGCCGCGCTCAACCGCGAGATGCCGATCGAGCGCTACAGGACCGCTGACCCCTTCGAGAACCATCCGCTGTTCAAGTCCGAGGAGCAGGCCCTGCTCGAGGAGACCCTCGGCGGGACCCAGCCGCTGGACATGAACGAGCCGAGCTACGCCCTCGCCTGGCCGACCGAGGAGAACCCCCCGGCGTCCGAGCCGGACGAGGACACCCTCTGGGGCCGCTCGCGCGATTTCGACTGGGGCGACTAACAGGATCCCTTCTTCGTCCAGCTCAGGCTGGCGCTCGCGACGAGGCCGCTCACGGTATCCCGCGTCGTCGTGACGAAGGAGTAGTTGCCCGGCTTCCACGCCCCGCTCGCGCAGGCGTACCCGCGTGCGGCGGCGTTGAACGTGTAGCCGAAGTTCGGCCCGCCCTCGGCGCAGTTCCCGACCGCGCCCTTCTTCGCGAGCTTCGTCCGCTTCGTCGCGCCCGTGCTCGACGAGTAGAACACCTCGATCGAGACCCGGAGCGTTCTCGTCTGGCTGCACGGCTTCGTGTCGTCGAGCCAGACACCGCGCAGGTCGACCGTCTTCGCGGCGACGATGACGCCGCTGACGACGTCGAGCGTCCCGCTCGTCGCCATCCCGTACGCGGCCGGCTCGTTCGCCGCCGTCGCGGCGGGAGCGGCCAGCGCGGCCGCGACCGCCAGCGTGCCGATCACGGTTCGTGTGCGCATTCCTGCCTCCCCTCGTCTCGGTTGGCGGAGCGTAGCGCGGCTACAGTGACGCCGTCAGGGGGCGTTAGCTCAGCTGGGAGAGCGCCGGCTTTGCAAGCCGGAGGTCGCGGGTTCGAATCCCGCACGCTCCATCGGAGGAACCGAGCCGGCTACGGCCGGCCCGCCAGCCGCACGGTCACCGCCGTCACGCGCGTGTTGCCGTGCAGATCGGAGGCGGTTGCCCTGGCCGTGGCCTTGCCGGGCAACGTGACGCCGCGGGCGCCGACGCGGACGACCTGCGAGCTACCGCCCCAGACGGCGAACGCGGCCTGGCCGACCGCCTTCGCGCCCGCGAGGAGCGCCAGCGTCCCCGAACAGCGGGTCTCCGTGGCCGGGCAGGAGACGCGGATCGCGGCCTTGCCGCCCGCGACCCGGGCGGATTTCGCGAGCCCGACCGCCGGGGCCGTCGCGTCCGGCGTCGCGAGGATAGCGATCGCATTCGAGCCGCTCGCCGGCACGTAGAGGTGGCGGCCGTCCGGGCTCAGCGCCGCCTTCCCGGCGGTCTCGAGCGCCCGCGCGTCGCGGCAGACGATCGAGCTGACGGCCAGGCAGCCCGCCTCGCCCGGGAGCTGCGCGAGCGTACCCGTGCCGCCGCGCGAGAGGACGGCGACGCCGCCCACGCCCGATCCGTACGCCCAGTCGCCGCGCGGATCGACGAGGAGAGTCGCAACCCCGACACCCTGCAGGCGCGGTGCGTTCCCGATCTTGCGCAAGACGCTCCCCTCGAAGACGTAGGGGACGAGGCCGAGGTAGGCCATGCCGTCGGGCGCGTACGCGATCCCCGGGGCGATCTGCGGATCGTGCGTGCAGCCCGCCGTCGCGGAGCTGGCGACGCAGCCGCCCGTCCCGCCGATCGGGACGAGGCCGCCCGTCGCGGTCGTGCCCAGCGCGCGGGCCTGGAAGCTGCCGCCTGCGAGCACGTGCCCGCCGTCGGGGCTCGCAGCCACGGCACTCAGGTCGAACGGCATGTCCTGGGCCGTGCACCCGTCGCGGCCGCCGTCCTCCACGCAGCCGGCGGCACCCGCGAGCTGCTCGAGCGCGCCCGTCTCGGGATCGCGGGCGAACACGACGACACCCTGGACGCGGGTCACGTAGTTGGGAGGGAAAACGTAGAAGCCGGCCGCGTAGAGCAGCTTGCCGTCCGGGCTGAACGCCAGCGCGCGAGGTGTGGGCATCCCTCGGGCGAACCCGCAGCCGCCCTCGCCGGTGCGACTCACGCACCCGTCCGCGCCCTCGAGCTGGGTCAGCCCCCCCGTGGCCGGGTCGCGGGCCAGGACCGCGATCGTGCCGCCCGGCCCCGACGAGGCGACGTAGACGTTGCGGCCGTCGGGGCTGACCGCGAGGTCGTACACGTAGTCGAGGCCGTGCCCGGGCTCGCAGTCGTCACCCGGGCCGCCCGCGCTCACGCAGCCGCCCGTGCCGGCGAGCCGGGTCAGGCGGCCGCTCGCGGGATCGCGCCGGAACGAGACCAAGGCGTCCGCCGTGCGCGCCGCGACGTAGACGTTGCGCCCGTCGGGGCTGACGGCCGCGACAGCGGCCCCGTCGAGCCCCGCCACCTCGGTGCAGCCGTCGGCTCCGGCCGAGCTCGAGCAGCCCGCTTTCCCCGGCAGCTGGAGCGCGCCGTCGACGCTCGCGGCGAGCGCGTCGCCGCAGAGCGCGAGCGCGCCCGCGGCGGCGGCGATCGTGGCGACGATCCGCATCGGCGGTCGAAGTATTGCAGCCACCCTCGATTGCGGCCAGCTTGCGCGATTCTCGCATCGCGTGCTGCAGGAGGTGCCGCCGGCCGTCGCTCCGCGCTACAGTCGGCGGGTGGCGAAGCGGGCGTCGGCCGGGGCGATCGAGCGACTCGCGGGCCGGCTCGCCGCCGAGCTCGGGCCCGAGCGTGTGTCGGCCAGCGAGGCGGTGCGCGACCGCCACGGCCAGGGTGAGTCCTACCACGCGCCCGCGCCACCCGACCTCGTCGTCTTCCCCGGCTCCACCGCGGAGGTTGCGCGCGTCGTCGCCGCCTGCCGGGGCGAGCGCGTGCCGATCGTCCCCTACGGGGCCGGGACGTCGCTCGAAGGGCACGTCGCCGCGGTCGCGGGCGGCGTCTGCGTCGACCTCTCCGGCCTTGACCGGATCCTGCGGGTCTCGGTCGACGACCTCGACGCTACCGTCGAGGCCGGCGTCACGCGCAAGCGGCTCGACGCGAAGCTCAGGCCCGAGGGTGTCTTCTTCCCGGTCGATCCCGGCGCCGACGCGACGATCGGGGGCATGATCGCGACCGGCGCGTCGGGCACGACGACCGTCCGCTACGGGACGATGCGCGAGAACGTCCTCTCGCTCACGGTCGTCACCGCTGCGGGGGACGTCGTCCGCACCGGCTCCCGCGCCCGCAAGTCATCCGCCGGGTACGACCTCACCCGCCTCTTTGTCGGCTCCGAGGGGACGCTCGGAATCGTGACCGAGGCGACGCTGCGCCTGTACCCGACGCCCGAGGCGATCGCGGCGGCGGTCTCGAGCTTCCCGACCCTCGACGCGGCGGTCGCATGTGTGATCCGCGTGATCCAGCTCGGGCTGCCCGTCGCCCGGGTCGAGTTGCTCGACGAGGTGCAGATGGACGCGATCGAGCGCCGTTTCGCCCTTGGCCACGCGGCCGCGCCGACGCTCTTCTTCGAGTTCCATGGCAGCACGAGCGGCGTCGCCGAGGCGTCGGAGGCGGTCGGGGAGCTCGCCGCCGAGGCGGGCGGCGGCGGCTTCCGCTGGGCGGCGACCGAGGACGAGCGCCGCCGGCTGTGGGAGGCTCGCCACGGCGCCTACGAGGCGAATCGCGCGCTGCGCCCGGGCGCCCGGGGATTCGCGACCGACGTCTGCGTGCCGATCTCGCGGCTCGCCGAGTGCATCGCCGCCACCCGCCGGGAGATCGACCGGCTCGGCCTGGTCGCGCCGATCGTCGGCCACGTGGGCGACGGCAACTTCCACGTCGCGGTGCTCCTCGACCCGGACGACCCGGACGAGCTTGCCCGGGTGGAGGGCTTCCACGATCGCCTCGTGCGCCGCGCGCTCGAGCTCGGTGGCACCTGCACGGGCGAGCACGGCGTCGGGTACGGCAAGGCGCGCTACCTGCCGCTCGAGCACGGGGAGGAGGGCGTCGCCCTGATGCGCCAGGTGAAGGCGGCGCTGGACCCGGACGGGCTGCTGAACCCCGGCAAGGTGCTGCCAGCGCGCTGACGCGGAGCGGCGGGTATCCCGGCCCGGTAGACTCCCGACCTCGCCGGTCAGGAGCCGGCTAGGTCGGGGAGGGACGCCTGCCCATGAATGCCGAGGATGCGGCCACTCGGTGTACGGAGATGCTTGCCTCGCTCGCCGAGATCGCGGCCCGGCTGCGCGTCTGCGCCGACTGGTCGGATGAGTGCGAGCCGCTCGTTGCCACCCTCGGTCGCGTGGCCGGCGTCGATCGTTCCGTGCTGTGGCGAAACGACCGTGCCGAGGGTGGGGAGCTCTGCGCGACGGTGCTGACGGAATGGACCGCGCCGGGGGTGCCGGTCGGGCGGGGAACGCTCTGGGGCGACGACTTCCCGTGGGAGCCGGGCGGCTTCGGCCGCTGGGCGGCGAGCGTCTGCGAGGCGCCGATCCAGGTTGCCGGCCGGTGGTGGGGGCGGCTCGGCCTCGGCTCGGCGGACGACGGACGCCGCTTCCGTGCCTGCGAGATCGACGCGCTGCGGGTCGCCGCGGCGTGCCTCGGGGCCGCGATCGAGCGCCAGCACGAGCTCGAGCGTCCCGTTCCGGCTGTGCCCGCCGCGGTCACGCCGCCAACCGCTCCGCTCGCGACGATCCTGCTCGTCGAGGACGAGCCGCTCGTGCTTCGGCTCGTCGAGCGGCTGCTCGAGGGGGGCGGCTACGCGGTCGTCCCGGTCGCGACGCCCGGCGAGGCGCGCCAGCTCGCCGCGGCGATGCCCGCCCCCGACCTGCTTGTGACGGACGTCGTGCTCCCGGGACGTAGCGGCCCGGAGCTTGCGGCCGAGCTCCGGCTCTCCTGGCCGGGGCTGCGCGTCCTCTACGTCTCCGGCTACCCGGGGGAGGCGTTCGGCGAGCGCGGGCTCGAGCGGGGCGAAGGCCTCCTGCACAAGCCGTTTCGCGGCACCGAGCTGCTGGCCGCGGTCAGAAGCTCGCTCTCCTGAGTGCCCTCACGACACAACCCGGCGGGCCGCGCGGCCTCCGCCAGGATCCAGTTCGTGCGGTGGTACGGGAATCCAGGCCGAATCGCGCGCAGGTAGGATCGGCTGATCTTCCGGCTTCGGAATCTGGCTCGCCCCTACCGGCTCGCCTACCTCCAGTCCTCGTTCCCCGGCTCGCCCGAGATCGGGCCCATGGAGCACCGGCTCCTGCTCGATGCCGTCGAGCTGGCCGACAGGCCGCGCGACCCGGCGATCCTGGTCTGATGACTCGGCTCGCCTGGACACCCACGCCGGAGGTCGTCGAGCGCGCGAACGTGACGAGGCTGATGCGCCGCCACGGGATCGCGAGCTACCGCGAGCTCGTGCGGCGCTCGCAGGAGGAGCCGGAGTGGTTCTGGCCCGCCGTCGTCGACGACCTCGAGCTCCCGTTCGAGACGCCCTGGGAGCGCGTCGTCGACCTGTCGGCCGGGATCGAGTGGGCGACCTGGTTCGGGGGCGCGACCCTGAACATCGCCGAAGCCTGCGTGCACCAGCACGCCCGCTCGGCGCCCGCCGCGACCGCGTGCGTGTTCGCCGGCGAGGACGGGGAGCGCAGGGAGCTGAGCTACGGCGAGCTCTCGCGCGAGGTGACCCGCTTCGCGGAGGCGCTCGCCGCGCTCGGCGTCGGCCCGGGCGACCGGGTCGGCCTCTACCTGCCGATGTCGCCCGAGGTGGCAATCGCCTCGCACGCCTGCGCGCACCTCGGCGCCGTCCAGGTGCCGATCTTCTCCGGCTTCGCCGCGCCGGCCGTGGCGGAACGACTCGCGCATGCCGAGGCGAAGGTCGTCATCTGCCCCGACGGGACGCTCCGCCGCGGTAAGCCGCACCCGGCCAAGGCGATCCTCGACGAGGCGCTGGCCGCGGCGCCGTCGGTCGAGCACGTCGTCGTTTGGCGGCGGCTCGGACTCGACTGCCCGCTCACGCGGGGACGCGACCTCGACTGGGACGAGGCGGCTGCCGACTCCCCCGGCACCCTGCCGCCGCTCGCGGTCGAGGCCGAGCATCCCTACCTGATCGCGTACACCTCCGGCACGACCGGGAAGCCGAAAGGGGCCGTGCACGTCCAGGGCGGCTTCCTCGTCAAGATCTCCTCCGAGGTCGCCTACCAGGCCGACCTGAAGCGCGGCGAGCCGCTCCTCTTCGCCACCGACATGGGCTGGATCATGGGGCCGTGGACCGTGGTCGGCGCCCACGCGCTGGGCGGCACCGTCGTCTTCATGGAAGGCGCCCCCGATTGGCCCGGACCCGACCGGCTCTGGCAGCTCGCCGCCGCCGAGCGGGCCGGCGCGATCGGGCTCTCGCCGACGCTCGTGCGGGCGCTCATCCCTCACGGGGAGGAGATCGTGCTGCGTCACGACCTCTCGGCGCTGCGCACGCTCGTCACGACCGGGGAGCCGTGGAACCCCGGGCCGTACCGCTGGCTGGCCGGCACGGTCGGCGGCGGGCGCGTCCCGATCGTGAACATCTCCGGCGGCACGGAGGTCGCCGCCTGCTTCCTCTCGTGCACGCACGTCGAGCCGATCAAGGAGTGCTCGCTCGGCTTCCCCGCGCTCGGAATGGCGATCGATTGCGTCGACCGGGAGGGACAGCCGGCGCGCGGGGAGGTCGGCGAGCTGGTCTGCCGCCGGCCCTGGCCGGGCATGACGCGCGGCTTCTGGCGCGACCGCGAGCGCTACCTCGACGCCTACTGGCGGGCGATCCCCGGCCTCTGGGTGCACGGCGACTTCGCCTCGGTCGACGATGACGGCTACTGGTACCTGCACGGCCGCTCCGACGACACCCTCAACATCGCGGGCAAGCGGATCGGCCCCGCGGAGCTCGAGTCGGCCGCCGTGGGTCACGAGGCGGTGCTCGAGGCGGCCGCCGTCGGGGTGCCCCACGACGTCAAGGGCGAGGTGGCGTGGCTCTTCTGCGTGCTCGCGCCCGGTCGCGAGCCCTCCACCGCTCTCGAGGCCGAGGTTGCGGACGCGGTCGCGACCGCGCTCGGCAAGGCCTTCCGGCCCGACCGGATCGCATTCGTGCCGGCCCTGCCGAAGACGCGCAGCGCCAAGATCGTCCGCCGCGCCGTCCGAGCCGTCGCGGTCGGGGCCGACCCCGGCGACCTCTCGTCGGTCGAGAACCCGGAGGCCCTGGACGCGATCCGAGTCCTGGGTACGTCCGGGACCTGAGCTGCCGTCGCCGGGCTGCGCGGCGGGGCCCGGCCGGTCGCGCGCGGCTAGCGGCGCGCCGCGGCCATCCGGCTCGACCTACCCCGCGAGCTGCTGCCTCAGGGCGTCGAAGCCGCCCTGGAAGACGCCGTCGCCGACGAGCTCGACGAGCCCGGCTTCGTCGGCCGGATCGCAGGCGAACTCGGCCGTCCACTGCACGTAGGCGCGGTCGCCGTCGGTGATCGGCGTCACGGAGAGCGTGGCGACGTAGTCGCTCAGGGGCATCGGTGCCTCGAGGATCGAGTAGGTGCACGAGCGGTCGGCGTCGGACAGCGCGAGCAGCCGCTCGCGGATGTGGCCGCCGTCCTGGAGGTGGAAGCTGCGCACGCAGCCGACCGAGTCGGACGGTCGCCCGTCCTCGATCTCGCTCGACGCGATCGCCGGGTGCCAGTCCGGCAGCCCGTTGAAGTCGCGAACGCGCTCCCAGACCGCAGCTGCCGGCGCGTCGATCACTGACGATCGAAAGACCCGTGCCATTTCCCCTCCTCGTCGGATACCGCCGGGGAGCCTAGCCTCGATTCCCCGCGAGCTGGGCTGGCGACGGAAGCAGAGACGTCCTCCTGTGCAGGGATGATTCGGGTTCTCTGGACCTGCTCCCTGCACAAGGAGGAC
>WBZR01004034.1_pt1 | contig 12436 bp, 13 predicted proteins | sample 5204231 | NCBI WGS metagenome assembly WBZR01 (sample SAMN12412403, study PRJNA552823) | activated sludge metagenome | isolation source: activated sludge from anammox sidestream of wastewater treatment plant... | place: USA: Virginia | collected 2017-08
TCGCCCTCTTCGGCTCGCTGATCGTCTTCACCCAGGGATCCGCCCTGGCGCCGTTCGTCTACACGATCTTCTAGGTGTCCCCGGCCGTGTCGAAGACGGAGCTCCGGACGTTCGGGCTCACGGTGGGCGCCGCGTTCGCGGCGCTCGGCGGAATCAGCTGGTGGCGCGGCCACGAGCTGCCCCCGCGCGTCCTGTGGACGCTCGGCGCCGCGCTGTTCGTGCCCGGGCTCCTGTTCCCGGCGGTCCTCGGCCCGGTGCAGCGGGGCTGGATGGCGTTCGCGGCCGTTCTCGGCCACGTCAACACCCGCATCATCCTGACCGTCCTGTACTACCTCGTGATGACCCCGGTCGGCCTGGTCATGCGCCTCTTCCGCGACCCGCTCGACCGCTCGCTCGGCGACGGCAAGGCGTCGCACTGGATCAAGCGCGAGCCGCGGCCCGTCGACGTCGCGCGCTACGAGCGGCAGTTCTGATCGCGCGGCCGCTTTTCCGTCCGGGAACGACTCGCCGCCCTCATCCACGCGGGCCTCGAGGCGTTGATCGCCGCCGAGGCCGCGCGCCGCCTCGCCAAACTCGGCGGCTCGGATACGAGCGCGGCCGCGGGACGCCGCCGCCTCCACGAAGCCGCGACGCGGTTGCGCCTCTCCTTCGACGCGTAAGCCGCGGCAAAGCGCGTACCCCCCCCGCCACGAGGGACGCGCGAGAACCGATGCGCCGGCCCCTCGCGCCACGCCGTATCGACCCGCCTCCTCCACCGTGTATCCTCGCCCCATGGACATGGCACCCGGAGAGGACACCGATCCCAAGGAGACGCAGGGCTGGCTCGAGTCGTTCGACGCGGTGATCCGCGAGAGCGGGACGGCGCGCGCGCGCCAGCTGCTCGCACACCTGATCGAATACGGCCACCTGCACGGTGTCGCGGCCCCGTTCAGCGCGAATACGCCTTACGTGAACACGATCCCGGCGAGCGCGCAGCCGCCCTACCCCGGCGACCGCGAGATCGAGCGGCGGATCAAGAACCTGATCCGCTGGAACGCGGCGGCGATGGTGGTGCAGGCGAACAAGCACTCGGGCGGGATCGGCGGCCACATCTCGACGTACGCGTCGCTCGCGACGCTCCTCGAGGTCGGGTTCCATCATTTCTTCCGCGCCCACACGGCCGAGGCCGCGGGCGACTTCGTCTACTTCCAAGGCCCCGCGGCGCCGGGCGTCTACGCGCGCGCGTTCCTCGAAGGCGGGCTCCCGGAGGCCCGGCTCGCCAACTTCCGCCGCGAGCTCGCGGCGGGCGGCGGACTCTCGTCGTATCCGCACCCGTGGCTCATGCCGGAATTCTGGGAGTGGCCGACGGTGTCGCTGGGCCTCGCCGCGATCTCGGCGATCTACCAGGCCCGCTTCGCGCGCTATCTCCACGCGCGCGGCCTCGCCGACACGAGCCGGAGCCGCATCTGGGCGTTCCTCGGCGACGGCGAGATGGACGAGCCCGAGAGCATGGGCGCGCTCACGCTCGCCGCCCGCGAGCACCTCGACAACCTCGTCTTCGTCGTGAACTGCAACCTGCAGCGCCTCGACGGTCCCGTGCGGGGCAACGGCAAGATCATCCAGGAGCTGGAGGCGGCGTTCCGCGGGGCCGGCTGGAACGTCGTCAAGGTCGTCTGGGGCGACGATTGGGACGACCTGCTCGCGCGCGACATCGACGGCCTCCTCGTGCGCCGCATGGGCGAGGTCGTCGACGGCGACTACCAGAAATACACGGTCGAGTCGGGCGCCTACATCCGCGAGCACTTCTTCGGCGTCGACCCGCGGCTGGCGGCGCTCGTCGCGAGCCTCACCGACGCGAAGTTGAAGCGGATGCGGCGCGGCGGCCACGACCCCGAGAAGGTCCACGCCGCGTACGCGGCCGCGGCCGCGCATCGCGGCGAGCCGACCGTGATCCTCGCCAAGACGATCAAGGGCTACGCGCTCGGCGCGACGGCGGAGGGACGCAACATCGCGCACCAGGCGAAGAAGCTCTCCGGAACGGAGCTCCGGGAGTTCCGCGACCGCCTCGGCATCCCGATCGGCGATGCCGACCTCGAGGGCATGCCGTTCTACCGCCCGCCCGACGACGCCGAGGAGATCGCGTACCTCCGCGAGCGGCGCGCCGCGCTCGGTGGTCCGGTGCCGCGGCGGCACGTCCGCGCCGAGCCGCTCGCCCAGCTCCCGGAGGATCTGCTCGTCGAGTTCCGCGCCGGGGGCGACCGTGAGGTCGCGACCACCCAGGTGCTCGTCAGCATGCTGCGCACGTTGATGAACCACCCGACGCTCGGTCGGCTGATCGTCCCGATCGTGCCGGACGAGGCGCGCACCTTCGGCATGGACGCGCTCTTCCGGAAGTTCGGCATCTACTCGCAGGCCGGGCAGCGCTACGAGCCGGTGGACTCGGACGTCGTCGCCTACTACCGCGAGGCGACCGACGGTCAGCTCCTCGAGGAGGGCATCACCGAGGCCGGCGCCATGGCGTCGTTCACCGCCGCGGGCACCGCCTACGGCGCCCACGGCGTGAACGCGATCCCGTTCTTCTTCTTCTACTCGATGTTCGGCTTCCAGCGGATCGGCGACCTCATCTGGGCGCACGCCGACGCGCGCGGCAAGGGCTTCCTCGTCGGCTGCACGGCGGGCCGGACGACGCTCGCGGGCGAGGGGCTGCAGCACCAGGACGGCCACAGCCATCTCCTCGCGAGCACCGTGCCGACCGTGCGCGCCTACGATCCCGCCTACGCCTACGAGCTCGCCGTGATCGTCGCCGACGGCATCCGGCGCATGTACGGCGCCCGCGAGCACGCGTTCTACTACCTGACGGCGATGAACGAGGTGTACCTCCAGCCGCCGATGCCCGAGGGCGCCGAGGTCGGGATCGTCAAGGGGCTCTACAAGGTGCGCCCCGCCGCGGACCCGGCGCTCGGGCCGCGCCTCCATCTCTTCGGAAGCGGAGCGATCCTGCGCGAGGCGCTGCGCGCCCAGGAGCTCCTCGCCGCGCGCGGCGTCGCCGCCGACGTGTGGAGCGTCACGAGCTACTCCGAGCTCCGGCGCGATGCGCTCTCGTGCGAGCGGTGGAACCGGCTGCACCCCGGCGACCCGCCGATCACGTCGTGGCTTGAGCGCGCGCTCGGCTCCGAGCCCTGGCCGATCGTCGCCGCGACCGACTACGTGAAGGCGGTCGCCGACCAGATCACGCCGTTCGTTCCCGCCGGCCTGCGCGCGCTCGGCACCGACGGCTTCGGCCGGAGCGAGACCCGCGAGGCGCTCCGGCGCTTCTTCGAGGTCGACGCCGAGAGCGTCTGCGTCGCCGCCCTCGCCGAGCTCGTCCGCCGAGGCCGGATCGAAGCGTCCCGGCTCCGGGAAGCGATCGCCGCCTTCGGCATCGCGACCGACGGCGCCGACCCGTCGACTCTCTGAGACTCGCGTCGCGTTCCGGCTCCGCTACGGGACGGGATCGAGCGCGCGCAGGTAGACCGCCTCCACCGCCGCGGCGGCGCGCTCCCAGGAGAACTCGGTCGCCCGCAGGAGGCCGAGGGCGCGGTGCGCGGCGGCGGTCGCGGGCGTCCCGACCACGGCGACGAGCGCCTGCGCCAGCGCCGCTTCCGTGGGCTCGTCGATCAGGAGCGCGGCATCGCCCGTGACCTCGGGCACGGCGCTCCGGCGGAGCGCGATCACCGGGCATCCGCACGCCATCGCCTCCACGAGCGTCAGGCCGAACCCCTCGTAGAGCGACGGGTTCACCAGCGCGGCGGCGCTGCCGTAGAAGAGCGGCAGCTCGGCGTCGGCGAGCGGACCGATGAGCCGCACCCGCTCGCGCGGGAGATCGGGCCGATACCCCGGCCGGATGCGGCCGGCGAGCACGAGCTCGGCGCCGGGCAGCGCCGGGGCGGCGCGCATGAAGGCGGCCGCCAGGAGCTCGACGTTCTTCCGCGGCTGCAGCGTGCCGAGGTAGGCGATCAACGGGCCGTCGCCGAGGCCGTGGCGCGCGCGGAACGCGCCGAGCGCGGCCGCGTCGTTCACCGGGCGGAAGCGCGGGCTCACGCCGTTCGGCGCCACCTGCACCTTGCCGGCGACGCGGGGAAAGCGGACGCGCAGGTCGGACGCCGAGTGCTCGGACACGGTGAGCACGACCCGCGCGACGCGGACGGCGTGCGGCGTCTCGACGCGCAGGTGCCAGCGCTGGGCGAGCGCAAAGGTCTCCGGGTGGTGGTACACGGCGAGGTCGTGGATCGTCACGACCGACGGACACGGACAGCGCACCGGCACGGCGTTCTTGGTGCCGTGGTAGAGGTCGGCGCCGACCCGGCGAAGCGTGCGCGGCACGCGCGCGTGGTCCCAGAGCGGCTGCGCCCACGGCGTGCGAAGCCGCAGGTGCTCGACGGCGACCGGGATGCCGTCGAACGCCTCCGGTCCGTCGGTGAGCACGACGTACTCGACGCCGGGCGTGCGCCGTTCGGCGAGCGCGCGGACGAGCTCGATGGCGTAGGTCGCGGGTCCGCCGAGCGTCCGGACGACCGCGCCGATCGCGACGCGCCTCACGCGCTCCCCGGCGCCGGCGCGGCGAGGAGGGGCGGCGGACCGCCGCGGGCGCGCAGGCCGTCCGCGACCCCGCGCGCGAGCGCGGGGACGACGCGTACCGCCTCGCCGCGGAGCGCGTAGGCGACCGCGCTCGCCGCGAGCAGCGCCGCGTAGGTCGGCGCGAACAGGCACCACGCGAAGACGCCGCCGTGGCGGCGGACGAGGAGCGGGAGGTTCCGCGCCTTCAGGTAGGCGGCGAGCGGCGTGAAGCCGCCCACGAAGCCGCGGAAGCCGGCGTGCCGCACGGTCGTCGCCGGCGCCACGACCACCCGCACGCCGGCCGCGCGCGCGCGCAGGCAGTAATCGACCTCCTCGTAGTAGGCGAAGAAGCTCTCCTCGAGCCCGCCGATCCGCTCGAAGCAGGCGCGGGTCACGAGGAATGCGACGCCGAGGACGCTCGGCACCTCGACGGGCGCCGTGCCCGCGCCGCGGACGCGGAGCCACGTCCGCGGCAGGCAGACGAGCGGCAGCCACACGCGCTCGCCGCGCGACACCTCGCGTCCGCTCGCGGCATCGACGACCCGCGGCGCGACGATGCCGGCCCGCGGGTCGCGCGCGACCACCGCCCCGAGCGTCGCGAGGAGATCCGCCGCGACCTCCGCGTCGTCGTTCAGCACGAGGACCGCGGCCGCGCCGCGCGCGAAGGCCGCCGCGAGCCCGACGTTCACCGCGCCCGCGAAGCCCCGGTTCTCGGGGAGCGCGATCATTTCGACGTCCGCCCGGCCCGCGAGCGCCGTGGCGAGCGCGTCGCGCTCCGCCGGCCGCGAACCGTTGTCGACCACGAACGTGCGCACCGGCCCCCCGGCCTCGAGCCGGGCGACCGACGCGACGGCCGCGGCCGCCGCCGTCGCGCGGTTCCACGTCGGCATGACGACGCCGATCGGCGCGGGCTCCGCCATGCCTCAGGCGACCGGCGCGCCGGCAAGCGCGGTCGCGAGGGGCGCCGCGTCCCCCGCGGCGAGGCGCGCGCCGAGATCGGGAAACGCGGTCGCGAGCACCGTGCCGAGACGCACGCCCTGCGCGCCCGCATCGAGGTGCTCGGCGAGTAGCCGGGCCGCGGCGGCGCCGACGCGCGGCGCGAGGTCCGGCGTGTCGCGTAGCCGCCGCAGCATGGCGGCGAGCGCTCCGCCGTCGCCGGCTCGCACCGTCAGCACGTCCTCGCCCGGGGTGAAGACCTCGCGGAGCGCCGGCGAGTCGGCGGTCACTACGGCGCGCCCGCACGCCGCCGCCTGGTACACCTTGGTCGGGATGACCATGCGCGCCTTGCTCGTCGTCCCGAAGATGCCGAGCGCCACGTCGCACCCGGCGAGCCGCGTCGGCAGCTCCTCGTACGCGACCCAGTCGACGAGCTCGAGCGCGGCGGCCCCGCGCGCGGCGGCGGCGCGCATCGTCGCCTCGCGCTCCGGACCGGTGCCGATCATCGTGATCGCCACGCCGCCCTCGCGCCCGAGTCGGGCCGCCGCCTCGACGATCACCCGGGTGCCGTGCAGCGGCACGTACTGCCCGTAGAAGAGGACGCGCAGCGGCTCGCCGGGGCCGCGTACGCGCGCCGGAGTCGGTCGGAAGGCCGGCTCGGCGCCGAGGTAGAGCGTCGCCGTGCGCGCGCGGGCCGTGAGCCGCGCCGCGATCCACGTCCGGTGCGTCTCGGTGTCCGTGAGGACGAGATCCGGCCGCTCGAGCGTCCAGCGGTCGAGGCAGCGCGCCGCCAGGCTCCTCACGCCGCCGCGCCGGTACACGCGGCGGTCGTCGACCAGGGTCTCCGTGAGGGTGACGAGCGGCGCGAAGACCAGGCGCGCCCGCCGTCCGGCGACGAGGCGCGCCAGGAGCACGTCGAGCTGCCCGTTGAATCCCGTCACCACGAGGTCGGGCGGTGGCAGGGCGCGAAAGCGGCGGCGCAGGCGCGCGGCGGCGCCGACGTACGCGAGTCCGAGACGGGCCAGGCTTCGCGCTCCGAAGAAGCCGGCGTGCTTGTCGCGCGTCCGCTCCCAGAGCGGCTCATGGCACACGTCGACGGCGATGCCCGCCGCCCGGAAGGCGGCGGCGAGCAGGCGGTTGGCGGGGTGCGCGGCGCTGTAGGTTCCGAACAGAACGGCGCGGATCATCGCGGCCGTCGGTCCGCGACGCGGCGCGGCGCCGCCTCGTCCTCGCGCGGCGGCGCGCCGCGCGCCTCGGGACCGCTGCCGGCCCGCAGCTCGAGCCGGCGCATGCGCAGCAGGATCTCCTCGGAGAGCTGCCGATTGCGACCGACGAGGTCGGCGAGCACGCCGAAGAGCCAGGTGACCGCGCCGATCATCAACAGCGCGCCCGCGAGGATCAGCGACTGGATGTGTCCGGCGCCGCCGTCGCTGACGTAGTTGTACAGGAAGCGGATGCCGATCAGGGTCGAGGCCGCGATCAGCACGCCGCCCATCAGGAAGAAGAACTTGAACGGTTCGTAGAAGGCGTACATGCGGAGCAGCGTCGCGACCGAGCGCCGGATGTAGTGCGACGCGCCCGAGAAGAGCCGCGACGGCCGCTCGGTCGGACGCGCGCGCACCGGCACGTGCGTCACCGCGATCTGCTTCTTCCCCGCCTGGATGATGGTCTCGAGGGTGTACGTGAAGTCGGAGAGGACGTTGATCTTGAGCGCCGCGGCCCGGCTGACCGCCCGGAAGCCGCTCGTCGCGTCGGGGATCGTGGTGCTGGAGAGCTGCCGCACCGCCCAGCTGCCGAGCCCCTGGAGCGCGCGCTTGGCGACGCTGAAGTGCGCCAGGCGCGAGGGGTCGCGATCTCCGACTACCATGTCGGCCTCGCCGCGCAGGATCGGTTGCACCAGCGCCTCGATGTCGCGGGCGTCGTACTGGTCGTCGGCGTCGGTGTTCACGATGACGTCGGCGCCGCGCTGGAGGGCGTGGTCGAGCCCGGCCGCGAAGGCGCGCGCGAGCCCCTGGTGATTCGGAAAGCGCACGACCTCGTGGACGCCGTGGGCGCGCGCGACGTCCGCGGTCGCGTCGCGGCTGCCGTCGTCGATCACGAGCACCTCGACCTCGTCGAACCCGCGGACCTGGCGCGGCAGCGCGGCGAGCGTCCGCGGGAGCGTCTCCTCCTCGTCCAGGCACGGGATCTGGATCACCAGCTTCATGGTCGCCCCTGCGAGCGTGACACAGCGTCCGCGGGAGTGTCAAAGCCCGATTTTTCGCTGGGATACAGCGTGGCGAGCCCGGACGACTCCGCGATCGACGGGATGCGGATCACGCCCCTGCCCGAGGCCCCGCCCGCGATGCCGGCGCTCCTCGCACGAGCGGTCTCACACCGCGGACGTCCAGAGTTCGAGGAGCGCGGGCAGGACGGTGAGGTCCTCCACGACCCAGGCGGCGCCCGCCTGGAAGAGACGTTCCTCGCTGCCCTCGCCGCCGAGGACGCCGACGGTCAGGATGTCCGCCGCACGGGCGGCACGCATGTCGTTCGGGCTGTCGCCGACGCCGAGCGCGCTCGCGGCGTCGACGCCGAGCCGGCGCAGCGCCTCGCGGTGCATGTCGGGCGCCGGCTTCGGCGGGAAGAGCGGGGAGCGGCCGAGCACTGCGCCGAAGCGATCGGCGGCTCCGAGGCGCGCGAGCGCGGCCCGGATCGGCGCCTCGCCGTTGGCGCTCACGATGCCGAGGGCGATGTCACGATCGGCCGCGAGTTCGAGCAGCGCGGCGGCGCCGCGCAGCCAGTCGGCCCGCGCGGCGCCCGTGTGCTCGTGATGCTCGAGGATCGCGAGCGCCCGATCGCGGATGCCGTCGGCATGCACGCGGGAGGCGCGTGCGGCGAGCGCCTCGTCGAGCGCGACGAAGAGCCCGAACGCGTAGCTCCGCCGCGTCACGCGCTCCGGGTCGAGGCCCTCGGCGCGATAGAGCTCCATCACGTCGCTCCGCGCCGCCGCCCAATCGACCCAGCGGCCGAAATCCGTGAGGGTGTGGTCGAAGTCGAAAAGGATCGCGCGGAGCGCGCGCGGCGCGGGCGCGCTCACGCGCCGCGGCTCCGTCCGAGCGTCACGAGCAGGTCCTCGTGGAGCTCGAACCAGATCTGGTGCAGCGAGTCGACGCGCGGGCTGGCGACGAAGCGCAGATCGCCGGTCGCGATCGCGGCCGCGGCGTCGGCGATGCGCCGTGGATACGGCGCGAGACGCGGCGCCACCGCCGCGAGCGCGGCCGCGACGCCGCCGACCGCCGCCGCGGCCGCCATCACCGCGGACTGCGCCGCGGGCTTGGCGGCGTCCGCGGCGAGCTGCCACGCGGTGATCGCCTCCTTGAGCCCGCGATCCGCGGCCGGGAAGCGCGTGTCGTAGAGCGCGACGAGCGCGCCGCGGTCGATCGGCTCCTCGGCAACGATGCGGGCGAGCAGGGCCCGCCCGTCGTCGGAGAGCGTCACGAGCGGCGCCGGGACGGCGCGCGGCGGCGTGCCGGGCGCGGGCGCGACCGGAACCGTCGCGCCGCGCGCCGCGAGCGCCGCGAGCAGCGCGTCCGCCGCGGCCGGGTCGCACCCGACCGCGCGTGCGACCCGCGCCGCGTCGCCGCGGCCATGCACGCGGAGGGCCATCAGCACCGCGAGATCCGAGGTCGCCATCCGCGGGCCGTTGTCCCGTCGGCGCTCGGGTCTGTCAACCGCGCGCGCCGGCGCGCGGCAGGTACGGCCACATCCACCACTGCTCCGGATGCGCGCGCACGAAGGGGACGAGCGCGTCGAGCACCGCCGGCATCTCGACCTCGCCCGCGGGCACGCGCGGACCCGCGCGCACCGTGAACCCGCGCGCATCGCGGGTGATCGCCAGCGTCTGCACTGCGCTGCCGGCGATGCGGGCGAGGGTCGGCAGCCCCGCGGCGAGGCGCACGCGCTCGCCGAAGAGCGTGCACGTGGTCGCGCGCCCGACCGCGTCCCCCGGGACGTCCGCCAGGAGATAGAGCGGCTTCCCGGCGCGCAGATGCCGCCGCACACCCAGCATCGACGCGCCGTCGGTCGCGAAGAACGGCCGCCCCGCCGTCGCCTCGGTCCAGGCGACCTTGCGCTCGGCGAAGTGCCGCTTGGCGGCGGCCATGGGATTCGCCGGGTCGATGCCGCGAGCGATGAGGGCAAGCTCGGGCGCGAGCCGCCGCCGGAGGTCGAGGTAGCCGAGCACCGGACTGCCAAGGTGCAGGCCGACATAGACGACGGGCCCATCCTCGGCCGGGAGCGGCAGGGGATGGACGGCGAACGCCGCAGCGAGAGCGTCGGACCGCCGCATGAAGTACGCGGCGTCGGCCTCCTCGCGCGCCTCCGACGCGAGGCTCGACCGGTGGACGCGCGCCGCGTCGGCGGACGTAGTCGCGAGCCAGCGCGCGATGCGATCGGTCGCCGCGGCGCGGCGACCCCGATCGCGCCGCCACTCGACGGCCGCGACCAGCGCGGCGTAGATGCCGCCCCAGCGCGGATCGCGCGCGGCGAGCGGCAACAGGCGCGCGTAGCGGCAGCGGTCCCACGCGGCGCCGGCGCTCACTTCTTCTCGACCGGACGCGCGCCCGACCGCTCGCGCATGATCTCGCTCGTGCGTCGCATCTCGCCGGCCTCGCCGCGCCGCATCGCGGCGCCGAACTGCTCGGCGGCGGCGCGCATGACGGCCGCCTCGGCCGGATCGAGCGCCGCGGCGATCGCCGCGAGCTCGCGCATCGCGCCGCCGATCGCCTGCATCGCCCCGGGCACGTCGCCCCGGGCCTCGAGCCCGAGCGCGCGCGCCAACCCGTCGCGGACGGCGTCGAGGCGCGGCGCCGCCGCCGGCCCGACGACGACGGCCAGCTCGCCGAGACGCGTGATCAGCGTCGCGAGGGCCGGCGGTGGCTCGTACGCGTGCGCCATGTGCTATGGGCCGCCCATGCCACTCTTCGTGATGATCGGCCACGACGCCCCGGACTCCAAGGAGAAGCGCCCCCGGCACCGTCCGGACCACCTCGCCCACCTCGAACCCCTCGCCGCGGACGGCCGCGTTCCCCTCGCGGGACCCTTCACCGACGGGAGCGGCAGCCTGATCGTGCTCGAGGCGGACTCGCTCGCCGACGCGTGGGCGATCGTGTCGCGCGATCCTTTCGTGGTGAACGGCATCTACAACCGCGTCGAGCTGAAGCCGTTCCTGAAGGTGTTCCCGACGAGCCAGTAGCGCCGCGCCTCGATCGTGAGGTCGGCCATCAGGCGGTCGAGGTCGAACGCCTCCAGCGCGAGGGTCTGCCACCGGCGTACGTGCGGCAGCACGTAGTCGCGGCAGACGCCCTCGAGCTCCCAGGCGAGGAACGCGAGCAGGTCGTCGTACGCCTCGGGCGACGCCGGCACGTCGGCGATCGGCACGATCCGCACCCCACGCGCGCGGCGCAGCTCGTCCCAGTCGGCGAAGAAATCCTCGTCGACCTGCGCGCCGTTCTCGATCTGGAAGAACGACGCGGTGGCGTACCCGATGGCGCGCGGCAGCGAGAGCCCGAGCGTCGCACCGGGGTCGCAGAGGTAGCAGAGCGTCGGGTCGTGGTGCGCCTCGTCCTCGGAGGCCCGCTCCTCCATGAGAAAGGCCTCGGTGTACTCGATCGCCGCCCAGGCGCGGCGAAAACGCGGCCGCGCGAGGATCTCGGCGGCGGCCGCACGCGCACCGCCGAGACCGGCCCGGGCGCGCTTGGCCGCGATCTCGTCGCCGAGCCGGAGCGCCCGCAGATACTGCCGGCGCCAGGCCTGGAAGGCGTCGAGCAGCGCCGCCGCTGCACTCGCCGGCGCCGCTCCCCCCCAGACGGGAGGCTGCAGCGTCGCGATCGGCGCGAGCGGCCGTCTACTCATTCTGGCCGGCGGGCGCGCGCCGGATCGGACCGTCGCCGACCGGCCGCTGCGGCGCGAGCGGCAACGCGCCGGCGGGGTTCGCCATCGGCGGCGCGTCGACGGCGTCGGCGAGGCAGGCCTGGACGTCGGGGGTGGTGAGGCCGAGCGCGCGCGCGATCTCGACCGCGCTCGCGCCCTGGTGCTTCATCTCCTTCACGCGCGCGCAGTCGAGGCCCGCCCCCGCCGGGAACGCCGCGAGCACGAGCACCGCCGCCGCCATCGCCACCGTTCGCATGGTCGCACCTCCGAGGGTCCACCCTATCCCGTGCGCGCGCCGCGATGAAGCCGTCCGCGTCTATTGGTCGTACGAATGCGCGTGCTACAACCCCGAGCGGTATGCCCGCGGTGCGCGCCCGGACCGTCGACGCGCGTGCGGCGCTCGCGCTGGCGCTTCTCGCCTTCGGGATCCGCCTGGCGTGGGGCCTCGCGGCCGGCGTGACGCCCGGCGCGGCGTTCGACGACGCGTTCTGGTACCACGCCACCGCGACGACGCTCGCGAGCGGCGGCGGCTACACGAACCCGCTCACCGGCCAGCCGAGCGCCGCCTGGCCGCCCGGCTATCCGCTGCTGCTGGCGTTCGGCTATCGCCTCGCCGGCGCGGCGCCGGCAACGGCGATCGCGATGAACGCGCTCTTCGGCGCGCTCGCGTGCCTCTTCGTCGCGCGCCTCGGCCGCCGGCTCGGCGGCGCGCGCACGGGCCTCGTCGCCGCGGCCCTCCTCGCCTGCTACCCCGGCCACGTCTTCTTCGCGGCGCTCGTGCTGTCGGAGACGCTCTTCACGTGCCTCGTCTGCGGACTCCTCCTCGCGGCCGTCGCGTGGCTCGCGGACGCGCGCGGAGCGCGGCCCCTCCGCTGGCTCGCCTGGGGCCTCGGCGTCGGCGCGGCCGCCCTCGTACGCGCCGAGGGCGTCGTGCTCGTGCTCGTGCCGGCGGCGAGCCTGGCCCTCGCGGGCGAGCGCCGCACCGCCGTCCGCGTCCTCGCCGCCACGCTCCTCG
>WBZR01004037.1_pt1 | contig 12427 bp, 25 predicted proteins | sample 5204231 | NCBI WGS metagenome assembly WBZR01 (sample SAMN12412403, study PRJNA552823) | activated sludge metagenome | isolation source: activated sludge from anammox sidestream of wastewater treatment plant... | place: USA: Virginia | collected 2017-08
GTTGAGCTTGGCGGTGTGGATGACCTGGAGGATGTTGTCGTGGTTGTCCAGGGTCACCCTCTGGTCCCCGGTCGCCACGATGTCCTGCTGGGTCTCGCGGCACACGTGCGCCCAGTCGAGCATCGGGCGCACGAACTGGGCGAAGGCCGCCGGGTCGGGCACCGCGAAGAGCTCCAGGGTCGGCGTGAACGTCAGCGCGAGCGTGGCCGACGCGCCACCCGCGAGGGCCGCGAACTTGGACAGGCTCGCGAGCGTCAGCACGAGCTCGAGGCTCGTCTGGTCGTTGCCCGCGAGGACCATGCCGAGCGGCTGGCCCGGGGTGAGCGAGAGCGGCACGCTGATGCCCCAGCGCGGCCGATGGTCCTGCGTGGGGTCGTAGTTGAGGATGGTCGACTCGATGTCGGTGGGCGCGGTCGTGTAGACCGTCCCGACCGAGGACACCGCCGGCAGCGCCTCGGGCGCCTCGGCGGCCTCGAGCAGGTACGCGCCGAAGCCCGTCACGTTGAACAGTGCCACCGAGCCGTTGACCTTGAGCTCGATGGACTCCACGAGGCCCCAGGGGCCCATGGCGTCGGCCGCCACGGCTCCCGTGCCGCCGCCGGCCGTGAAGTCGTAGCCGGTCGAGGTCAGGCCGTCCACGTCGACCCAGATGCGCGAGAGGAGGCCCACCTTGGGCAGCTGCCAGCGCAGCTGGCGCTGGCCGGCCGCCGTGTCGGTGCCGCTCGCCCAGGTCGCCTGCTTCCCGTCGATGACCATGGTCTGAAGGTGCAGGAAGTCGGCGACCGTGACGGCCGGCTCGATCGGATCGGGGTAGTTGATCATCGGATCAGCCCACCAGCTCGGTCAGGCCGGGGATGCCCAGGCGCGCCGCGACCATGCGCAGCACCGCGATGAACACCACGGCCATCAGGCCCACCTTGACGAAGTTCTCCGGTGACACCTTCATGGGTCGTTCGGCTCCCGCTCGATGATGAGGGGCGACGGGCCCACGATCCCCGGCGCTTTGCGGCGCGGCATTCTATGCCCTCCCCGGCGATCGTCAAGCCCCCTCACAGCGAGAGCGGCGCGCACTCGATCGCGCCGTCGGGCAGGTCGGGCGCCCAGTACCAGAACCCGTGCTCGACCCGGGGGCGCTCGTAGCGGCCGATCACCCGCCGGACGAGCCCCTGGTCTGCGGGCATGTTCAGGTCGAACGCGAGCACGTGCGACGCCTCCGAGAGGATCGTCACCGGGATGCGCTGCGGCCGCTGGGTCGCGACGATGGTCGTGACCGGTCCCTGGGGCCCCGGGTCCCGGCCGCGCCGGAGGCACATCGTGAGCCACGGCACCGGGCGCTCTGCGCTCACGTCCTCCGGGAGCTCGTCGACCGCGAGCGCGCAGCTGCCCGCGTGGTATGCGATCCGGCACAGCGCGTCGCACCAGACGTGCTCGTCCTCGAGCAGCGCGGGCCGCAGGATCGCCCGCTCGTGCCGGCGCGGCCACTCGCGCGCCCCCTGATGGGCTCCCTCTACGATCGCGGCGCCCAGGAGGTCGTTGCGGCGCTTAGGGTCGAGGAGGGCCCACCGGCGGAACGGCGTCAGGAGCGCACGGAGCATCACGCTCTTCCCTGACCCGCTGCGTCCGACGATGGCCACCCGGCTGCCAGGCTCGATGCGTCCAGCGGCGGCGGCTCGTCCGCCTCGCCGGCCAGCCAGTCGGTCAGCCACCGGATGCGCTCGAGCACCGCGGCCGCGCGCTCGGGGTCACGCTCCGCCGTATCGGCCAAGGCCGCCAACGAGCCGCGGACCGTAGCCCTGATCGTCCCCAGCACGTCCACCCCCGCGAGCCGCGCCAGCCTCGCGGCCGTCCCGACCGCGGGCGGCATCGCCCCCGTCATCTCGGCGTCCGGCACCGACTCGAGCAGCCTGTCGATCGCGCCCACGAGCTCCCGCAGCCTCTCCGTCCTCAGCATCTTCCTCAGCCTCCCGCTCGGCCCGTCGGGCGGCGAGCGCCGTCCGCCACGTCTCGATGATCGCGTCGCCCCACGCCATGTAGACCGCTGCCCCCAGGGTCGTCACCTCGGTGACCCAGGCGGGCAGCGTGGAGCTCGCGGCGGCGCCCAGGCCCAGGCGGTCCGAGACGCGCGCGATGACCGGCTGGGCGGTCTCCGCCACCCGACCGACCCGGGCATCGTCGGCCGCGTAAGCGTCACCCAGGGCCATCCGCACGAGCTCGTTGACGAGCTTCGCGCCGAGGTCGCCGAAGGTCTCGCGCACCTCCCCCGCGGCCGCCTCGTCAGGGGTCCCGGGGTCGAGGGCGACCGGCGGCGCGTCCCCCGGCGGGGGAGGCTCCGGGCTGACCGGGTCGAGCGCGAGCTCCACGAGCGGAGGCGGCTCGGGCGCTGGCGGCGGGGCGAACCGGGGACGCCGCGCCTCGCCGGGCGGCACGGGCGGGCCCGAGGACCTGACGAACCGGCCCGATGCGTCGCGGGTCATCGGCCGATCTCGCCCAGGCTGCCGCGCCAGACCCGGCCCAGGAGCGACCCCCGGGGGCTCGCGGACGGCGGGGGAGGGGTGTTCGCCGGCGGCTTGGGGCTGCCGCCTGGCTCCGTGCCCGCCGCCGGCGGCGGCGGCGCGGCTGGCGCCTGCCTCACGAACTTGCCCGATGCGTCGCGGCTGCCGTGCCGGTGGGGGTCGGCGCCGCGGACCTTTGATCCTGCCACGTCAGGGGCCCTCCGAGGGTCGTGCTCCGGACGGCCGTCGGCTCGTGGGGTCCTCGGTCCCGGCCGGAGCGGCGCGGCATTCTACGCCAGCCGCCGGCAGCCATCGGTCCCAGGGCGCCGGCGCGTCGGCGGCGATGGCCCGTGCCACGGTGCCGGCCCGGGCCCAGGCGGCGCGCGGCGCCGGCTCCCAGCGGACATCGAGGGACTGGGCCACGGCGGCGGCGCATCGGCGGCACCACCCCTTCCAGGTCCCTCGAAGCCCGGACCCATCCTGGTCGATGCGGAGCGTCCACCGGGCCGTCCTCGCCCGGTGCCCCGCCGGGCACCGGCCATACAGCAGACGCGGCGGCGACAGCCGGCCGCGGGCCGATCCACGCCGGCGGGAAGGGTCCGCGGCGGCCCGGTGGAACCCCTCGCGCGATAGATATCCCCCGTAGGGGGTAGAGGTCGCAACATTCGTCGTGGGCCAGGCGCGCCGTGCGGACGCGGCGGCGAGCGCGGAGCCCCGGTGGGAGCGCCAGGTCGTGGTGATGCCGTTCCGGCCGCGCGTCGAGCGCCTGCCGATGAGCGAGAGCGACGCCAGCCGGTCCAGCCCACGGGACACGTTGGAGCGGTCGATGCCCACGGCGCGTGCCGCCTCGTCCAGGGTGAACTGGTGGTGGCCCTTGGCCATCCGGGCCAGCACCCAGGAGAGGAGTGCCCGCTGGCCGCCCGAGAGCCACATGGTCTGACCGGACCAGCGCTCGCGAGCGGGCCAGCTGAGGGCGCTCGAGGTCATGGGCGGGGCTCGCGATCGGTGAGCACCCAGTCCTCATGCGTGACCATCGTGTACGCGATGGGGATCGCGTCGGCGGCCTCGCGGTCCGCCTCGTGCTCGGCCGCCTCCTGCGCGGCCGCGTCCTCGTGCAGGTCCCAGTCGCGCGACCGCTCGCGGTGCTCGTGGCCACGCGGGCCGTAGGAGCGGCGCCGCCGGTGATGGTGCGGGCGGCGGGCCATCACCAGCCCACCAGGCGCCGGCGCTCACGCCAGCACTCGTGTGCCTGGTCATGCCACGTGCAGCGTCGCCGGCCGCCCCGCAGTCGGCGCAGGATGCCCCTCATGGCTGGTCACCCGCCGTGGCCGTCGGAACGGAACGCATATCCGGCCCGGTGCCCGATGGGGGGGTATCGGTGTACCGCCACCGGGCCCGGAACGGGCGCGCGGGCACGCCGCGGCGCGCCCGGAAGGCCCTCGAGCGGCACCGCCCGGTGCAGTAGCGGGTCTTGGCGTGGTCGCTGTAGAGCGGGCCGCCACAGGTCGCGCACGCCCTAGTCATGGTCGGACCCCAGGACATGGACCCAGCGCCAGTCGGGGCCCGTGTAGTAGTCGGTGAACCTGATCGAAATGGGCCAGCCGCACCGCTGGCACAGGAGCCTCGGCGGCTCGGGGTCATGGCCGGCCGCGTCCTCCGGCTCCGGAGGGCGGCCCTCGAGCGCGGCCCGCTCGAGCAGGTCGTGCAGGTCGCGCGCCGAGGGAGGCGCAGTGGGGGAGCGGCGGGGCACGTCGCCCGCTCCCCCGCCCGATGCGTACGCCTGGGCGATCGCCGCCATGAGAGCAGCCGGTGACAGGTCGGGGTCCGCCGCGTAGGGGGCGCCGCGCCCGAGGGCGAGCTCGTGGTCTGTCATGGCCCCACCAGCCGGTAGGTGGCGGCCCAGCCCGTGACGGTCTCGCCGGCGAGCAGCGATGCCATGAGCCCCGCCAGGCTCGCGGCCGGGTCCTCGTGGTCGCGCACGCTCGAGCGCAGGCGTGCCTCGGCAAAGCCGAGCGTGACGTAGACGGCGTTCGTGCTGCCGGGCGCGAGGGTCTCCACGGGGTGGGCCGCGTCGGCCTCGTCCGCCACCTCCCCCGCATCGAGGGCGCGCTGCCATCCCGGCACCTGGTAGTGCAGGCCGAGCGAGTCCGGCGCGAGCTCGCCGGGCCGGAGCTTGCGGGCGGCCATCACGCCACCACCCGGGCCGCGACGGCCGCGAGCTCGTGGGCACGCAGGTCACGCTCGCGCGGCGGGTCCCAGGAGCGGGCGACGGCCGCCATCGCGCAGCCGGGCGAGCACACCCAGTCCTCGAACCGGGCGGCGCGCCACGCCTCGCGGTCGAACGGTCGCAGGTGGGATATCTCATCGCGCCGGCCGACCGTCAGGCGGCGCCAGCCCTCCGGGTAGGTGGAGGGGCGGGATTGATGCTCGAGCGCGCAGACGCCACAGACGAACGTCCAGAGCTCAGCGGTGACCAGGGGCATCGGGGTGGTACCTCCGTGCGATCCACATCGGACCCCCCGGACCTAGGTACCACCATCAGCCGACGATCCGCGCTCCCCCGATCGTCCCGGCCGTTACATAACTCCCACTGTCGACCAGTGCTCGTACGCAACGGCCCATGACCGAGGTACCAGACCCCAGGCTGATGGCTCGACCCACGAGGGGGAGCCCATCAACGGAACGATCTTACGTCATCGTGTCAACCACCCAAGAGACGACACGACCCACCCAGCGTGTGAACGGGGCGGGTCGTGTCGCGTTGAGCCCGTGGATCGCACCAGGGGCAGGGTCACGATATCCGCTCACGTCAAGCCCCCCGCAATCGCGGCTGCCCGCTGGGTCGGGCGAGCCAGCCCGGGCGCCACCAGACGCGCGGCTCGTGGGGCTGGTATCGGCACCTCGTGCGCGCGGGATGGCGCCGGTGGGCGTCGAGCCCAGCCGCAGTGTCGTATCGGCGCAGGCACCCTGGGCACGTCACAGCCTCACGGCCCGCGAGCCGGGCCCGGACCTCCCGAGGGTCCGCGAGCTCGCGCGCATGGCCGCCGCCCTGGCGCGCATCGCGGCCGCCCGGGCGCCCCGCCTGGCCAGCGCGCCACCCAGGAGCGCGGGAGGGTTGGGGGAGGGCATCCGCCTCGGCGCCCGGGGCACGGGCTGGCCGAGCGGACCGGCGCGCCACCGGGCGCGCGTCACGTACGGCTCGGCCCGACGGGCCACCCGGCCCGCGAGCTCGCCGGCCAGGATGTTGGTGACGAGGGGCATCGTGTCCTCCCTTACACTCGGACCAGATCGAGGGTGACCCGTTGGATACCCAGCCCTAGCAGGGCCGCGTCGGAGTCGTGCGCGGTGATCTCGACCTCGAGCGGATCACCCGCGGCCAGCAGGGCCAGCCCGGTCGCGCTGTAGGAGACCCAGGTCGTCTCGTTAGTGTCATCGAAGCCCCACGCCGGCGAGTGCATCCCCAGCAACGCGGACGCGAACGCCGCCGTGAAGCCAGCCTCCACCGGCACGTTCATGCTGTCCTTCGCGTTGACCTGGGCCGATACCGTGACGAGGTATGTCCCATCGATGGGCACCGCGCCCTGATAGGGGCCCACGCCGCCCGTCACCCACGACGGACCGCGGTACACGTCGATGGAGTCCCAGTCGGTGATCGTCGCGGCGTCCGGTGAGGTCGTGAAGGACGGCCGCGACACGGTGACCGCCCGACACACGATCCGACCCAGGATGCCGATCATGCGAGCCCCAGGATGGCCGCGAACCAGGCGCACGACCCGCTGTAGGTGCCGTCCCACGCGACCTCGGGCCCGACCGCGCGGGCGACGAACGAGCGCAGCTGACCGCCGATGCCGACCACGTGGGCGTGCGGCGCGGCCACCGAGCTGAAGCTCCACGTCGGCGACGCGGCCGCGGCGGCCAGGAGGAGGAGGTCGCCCTCGGCCAGGCCGCCCGCGGCGACCCTGGGGCTCGCGCTGGTCGCCGTGGCGGTAGCGAGGGCAGAGACCGAGGTGACGGCCGACTCGTCCGGGAGCCGGACGAGGGACGCCTGCGCGGCGCCCGCGCTCCCGAACGCCACCGTCGCGAGCGCACCGCCCCCCCCGGCGCCGACCACGCCCGTGTACACGGTCAGGTACTGGGAGCCCCCGTTGCCGGCGTACCGCTCGGTCCAGGTCACCCCGGTCTGCGTGATGCCGGTGGGCTTGCGGCCCGTGCTCCCGACGACCGCCAGCAGGGTCTCGCCCTCGGCGGACGAGGCCACGGTGACCGCGAGGCTGCTGCCCGAGCCCCACAGGTCGCCCAGGCGCTCCGCCGAGGGCGCCAGCGGCGGCAGGGCGACCGCTCCGGAGCCGCTGCTGAGGATGCCGACGGCCATCAGGCGAGCGGCCCCACGAACGGCGCCCAAGAGCAGTCGGTGCCCGTGACCACGGCCTGCACGTCATCGGCGGGCACGGCCCCCGGGTAGTCCACGACCAGGCGCAGCGACCGGGCGTCGCCCGGCACCGGGATCGTCATGTACGCCTCGCCCGGCACGGCCACGTCCCAGGCGGTCGCGCTGGGCGTCGACGGCGTGTCGTTCGTGGCCCACCGCCCGTAGATGGGGGCGGCCAGCGCGTTGGTCACCAGGACCGCGCGCAGCCCCTTCACGTGGACGGTCACCGTGGCGCCGTCGCTGGCGCCCAGGCGCCCGAGCTCGCCGGTCATGCCCTCACCCCTTCCGGTACCGCCCACAGGCGGCGCTTGCGCCCGCGCTCGATGACGAGCTCCACCGCGTACCCCTCGCCGAAGCCCCTCCGGGCCGCGAGCGCCGCGAACCGTCGCCGGTCCGCCTCGAACGCGCGGGGGAGGGCGCGAGGGCCGCCCAGGCGCGACACCATGTCGGCGCGGAGCTCCACCACCATCAGGTCGTCGCCCGCTGTCGCGGCCTGCGGCGGCAGGACGAGCCCGGCGGTCCCCGTCCGGCGCAGCACGACGCGCACGGTCCAGGGGTCGGGCCCCGACATGGCCATGTTGAGCGGCGAGTCCTCGCGCAGCCTCAGCATCCCAGCGCACCCCCTGACCAACGTACGGGTGACGCGCCGGCCGATCGAGGGGCACCCTGCGCGCCATGAGCAAGCCCACCCAAGCCCCGCCTCCGGGATGGGAGCCCGACGCTCCTGCATGGGGCCCGCCACCCGGCTGGGTGCCACCCCAGGCGCCGGTGCCCCCGATGTGGAACGGCGCCCCGCTCTACAGCAGCGACGACCAAGTGCCACCACCTCCGGGCACTCAGGTGGTCTATGTGGTGGACAAGCGGCGCCGGGGCAACCATCCACTCACGATCCTCCTGCTGCTGATCATGGCGGCCGGCTTCTACTTCTTCGTTTGGGAGAGCCCCGCGTGGCGCTGCAATCGCGGCGATATTGGAGCGTGCTTCATAGCTGGCTCGAAGTAGGCGGCTCATGCTGTCACCCCACGCGCGGCACGACGCGCCAGCTGGATGACGACGCCTGGCTCCCGGAAGAGCATCCAGGCTCCCATGAACATCATGCCGCCGATCACGACCAGCAGCAGACCCTTTCCAACGATGTCCCCGACACCTGAGAGGACATCCCCGACCAGCGACCCGCCACCCGTGCCCACGGCGAACGTCCAAAGGTCGTCCGCCTGACGGGCGCCGCCCAGGGTCGATAGGTCGTTGGGGAGCTCGCCCACAGGCCGGCCGAGCCACTGCCGGAGAGCGTTCTCCGTGCTCGATCGCCAGTCACGGATTTTCTGCTCCACCAGTAGGCCGCCACCCGGCAGCTGCCATACCGCGTTGCCCGCTAGGCCCTGTCTGATGCGCTGCTCGAGGTAGTCGAGGATGCGGGTGATCATCGGTTGGTCAAGGGGGGTACTCGCAGGCACGCCGAGCGTGGCGCCCCAGCCACGATCGCTCACGGCAGACGCTGCGGTAGCGAAGGCCGCGTCGAGGCCAGATGGGCGTCCGGCACCCAGAGCGGGGGCGCCACCCGGTGCCCCTCGAGGTCGCGAACCTCCGACCACCGACCCGAGGGCTCGCCAGTCGGTCCCTGACCGCACCCAGTATGTCCATCCAGCGCCACCAGGAGCCGAGACCCAAACACCCCCACGGCTATCGGAGCCACGTCGGACGTCGGCTGAGGTCGGAGGGCGGCTCCCTGCAATGGTCGGACCCAGCGATACGCGGTCCCGGCCGGGGGCACCGGCTCCGCCCCCGGCCCCGGCTCCGGAGCCGGCTCCGCTTTTGGGATGGGCCGCGCGTACCTCCCGAGGTCCTCCACCGACAGGCTGGACGTGTTCCCGTCCACGATGCGCCCGCGGTGCCGGATGAGGGGCGATGGGCCGTGCTGGTGGATGATGGGCTTCAGGCCCCCGAAGCCCCTCGAGCGGACCAGCGCCGGGCGCCAGTCGGCCATCCAGAGGTAGGTCCGGTCGCCCAGGGCGTCCCGGATGCGCGCTCCCCCGAAGCGCCCCCACTTGCCCGGGCTGGTGTAGAGGAGCAGCGGCCGGTCCTCGCCCGCGAGCTCGCGGAACCGTCGGCCGAACGCGCGCACGTCGGCGAGCGAGGGGGAGCTCCCCCGGCTCGGCAGGTTCTCGACATCGAGCGCGAGCAGCAGCCCGTCGAGCGTCCCCCCGTTCGCCGAGCGCACCGTGCGCACGAAGAACTCGGCCTGGTCGCCCCCGCCCTTGCGGTGCCCGCCCTTGGCCCGGGGGCTGACGAGGAAGTGGTACGCGCCCACCACGTCGATGCCCGCGCGCCTGGCCGCCGCGAGGTGCGAGCGGAAGGCGCCGTCGGCCATGTCCCCGTCCTGGGTGGCCTTGATGATCGCGAACCGGACCCCGGCACGCTCCGCGGCGGCCCAGTCGAGCCCCGCCTGGTAGACGGCTACGTCGATGCCCCGGATCATCCCTGCCAGGACCCCGTGCCCCGGCCCACGTAGTAGCCCGACAGCGGGCCGCTCGTCAGGCGCACCAGCGTGATGGAGCTCCCGCCCGCGGTCCTGCCGCTGACGGGCTGCGAGGTCGACCACGTGACCGCGGAGCCCGCGGTCCTGGTGCCGACGCTGACGTAGCGCCCCGTGCGCCCGTCGCGCCGGTAGTAGTGGAAGCGCTTCCCACGGGCGATGGTGATGCGCGGGCCGGGGTCCGGGCGAGGCGCGCTGGGCGTGCCCCCGCCCGTCGATGGGGGAGGGGTCACGGGCGATGATGGCTGGCCGGTCCCGGGGTCGCTGGTGAACGGGTCGTACGACCCCGACGCCGCGCCCCCATAGCTGGGCAGGGCGTACGAGGCGCCGAAGTCGAGCGTCCCGCCCCCGTCGGCGACCAGCGCGCCGTCCGCCTCGAGGTCGCCATCGGCAGGCTCCGCCTCTCCCTCGCCCATGGCCGGCTGGCCCCGGCTGACGAGCGTCGCGCCGATGAGCAGGAGCGCGCCGCCGCCCGCGAACAGGAGCGGGCGCTCCCGGAGCTCCTTGGTGATGCGCTCGAGGGGGCTCTCAGCCACAGTCGATACACGGCAGCCTGGCCGCGCCTCCGTCGCTCGTGGTCACCTGGTCCGACTCCGCGGCCGCGACGCTCGAGGACCGGAAGGGCGCCACGTACGTCCGGCGGTAGGTCATGGGCGCGGACCGCCCGACCCCGGCCCTGGCCACGACGGACACCGCGCGGGCGTCGGCCTCGGTGTAGGGCGGGGGGGGCGCCGGCCTGGCGCCGGCCTGTGTGGCAAGCTGCGCGGCCCATCGGCCGCCGATGCGCGTGCGCCGCTCGTGCAGCGCCGAGGGCGCCACCCGGGGGCGCGGCCCGGCGGGGATGGGCGACAGCGACGCGCGCGGCCCCGGGCGCAGGGCGCGCAGGAGGTCGCCCGCGGTCACGCGCGCATCGGTCAGCTGGGCGATCCCTGGTCGGTCCGTGGCCAACGGTCAGGCCCTCGGCGACCAGAAGGGCGCCGCGTCCTTGCCGGGCTGGCCCCGCCGGGCGCGGACGGCCCGAGCGGTCGCGCGGTCGCCGTAGGCCGGCTCGCCCGCGTCGTCCCGCCCGACCATCACGTCGATGTCGGCGCCCAGGACGATCAGGTCAAGCTCCTGGGAGCCGTCCTCGTGCCCGACCACTCGGCACACCACCGCCGGCAGCGCCTCGATGCCGTCATGGAACAGGACGACCTCCCCGATCATCGCGCCCTCCGCCTGCTGGGGCGGGTCACCCGCTCGATCCACCGCCCGCGCGCGTCCCGCCTCATCTGCCTGGCGCGCTTGCGCCACGCCCTCGCTATCGCCCGGTCGCTCGGGCGGCCCTTCCGCCTGGCCATCGGGTCACCTCCCCTGGAGCACGCGGACGCCGCGCGCGTATCCGCCGAACGCGGTCCCCAGGAGCTTGTTTGCCCCTCGCCACCTGGTGAGCAGCAGGTAGGCGAGGACCGCCAGGAACGTGTACCACAGCAGCTTGGACGGCAGGACCATCGCTTCAGACCCCCTTCAGGCCACGGATGAGCTTGTCGACGAGCGGGGCGATCTGGTCCGCCCGCGTGAGGAGCAGGTACGCGAGGATCACCACGAGGGTCCGGCGCACGAACTGCGAGCCCGACGGCCCGACGGAGCCGATGAGGACGAGCACGATGCCCAGCGCCACCCATGGCCCGAACGTGAGGTACAGGTCCTCGCGCTCGCTCATGCCTGGCCCGGCCTCGGCTGCACCGCGGGGTGCTGGACCTTCGCGGCGGCTGCGGCAGGGGCGCCCTGGGGCACGGACCCCTGCTGCACCGCCCTGGTGTCCCGGGTCAGTCGCGTGAGCCAGTCGAGCCGGCCCGTCACGAACATCATCAGGAGCATCACGCCCACCAGGAGCATCAGGATGCCCGCGGTCGGGTTACCCATGGTCGCCCTCCGGGGGGGCGACACCCAGCCTGGCCGCCGCGACGGGCGCCGAAGGGGCGCCGGCCGCGTCCAGGCGCAGGTTGGCCGCCTGGACCTGGGACGCCAGGCCGTTGATCTTGGCCGCGGCCGCCGCCTCCCCCTGCCGGGCGCCGATGGCGGCCCCGACGGGCGTGGCGAGGACCGCGCCGATGGCGAGCAGCGCAGCGCTGTCGAGCCACTGGTCCCCCTCGCGGTACACGAGACGGTAGAGGATCGCGGACGCGATGAGCGCGACCACGACCAGTGCCGCGACGATCGCGCTGTACCGGCCGAGCGGCGATGACACCGGCGTCACCGGTCCAGGTAGGAGAGGGCCGCGAGTGCCGCGACGGCCAGCAGGAGGAGCCCCGCGGGCCGCGAGAGGAACGAGGCATCGAGCCTCCCCCTGACGGTCAGGGGTGCCTCGGCGTCGATGCCCTCGGTGGCGGCGCGCACGCGGCCGCCCCCCGCGGTGCCCTCGCTGATGGTGGTCGGGGCGCCGGTCGCGTACGAGCCGTACACGTCGGCGCTCCGGACGCTGGACTGTCGGACCTGTGCCGGCGGCAGGCCCGCCGGCACGTCCTGCACGGTGGCCATGGCGCCCCCCTCAGCCCGCTCGGGCGTCGAGCTGGACCAGGCGCCGCTCCGCGGTCCTGATCCAGGGGCCCGTCCCCAGCGTGGTCCCCGACGCGACCTTGATGACGGAGCGGATGTCCGTGTAGGAGTCCGCCCGGATCGCGTCGCGCAGGGTGCCGGTGCTGAAGAAGGACCACACCCAGGCCGGGATGTCCTTCTGGAGGGCGCGGCGCTGGCGGCGCATCTGCGTCGCGAGACCGTGCTCGTAGCGCGTGTCGGTCATGTTGAGGATGAACTGCCCCGACTCGAGGGCGTCGGTGTTCACGACGCCGTTGAGCTTGGCGGTGTGGATGACCTGGAGGATGTTGTCGTGGTTGTCCAGGGTCACCCTCTGGTCCCCGGTCGCCACGATGTCCTGCTGGGTCTCGCGGCACACGTGCGCCCAGTCGAGCATCGGACGCACGAACTGGGCGAAGG
>WBZR01004038.1_pt1 | contig 12427 bp, 11 predicted proteins | sample 5204231 | NCBI WGS metagenome assembly WBZR01 (sample SAMN12412403, study PRJNA552823) | activated sludge metagenome | isolation source: activated sludge from anammox sidestream of wastewater treatment plant... | place: USA: Virginia | collected 2017-08
TGCGGGCCCAGCGGCGTTCCCGTGAAGACCCGGCCAGAGGCCCCGCCGGTACACTCAAACCCGTGCAAGCGATCGCAAAGACGCGGCCGGCGCCTGGCGTCGAGATCGTCGAAGTCCCCGAGCCGAGCGTGCGGCCTGGCCACGTCAAGCTGAAGCTTGAAGCCGCCTCGGTGTGCGGAACCGACCTCCACATCTTCCAGTGGGACGCGTGGTCCGCTTCCCGCATCCATCCCCCGCGGATCATCGGCCACGAGTTTTGCGGCACCATCGTCGAGCTTGGAGAGGGCGTGACCGAGCGCGCGGTTGGAGACTTCGTCGCCAGCGAGTCGCACATCGTGCCTCGGACCAGCGAGTACCTCAAGCGCGGGCTCGGGCACGTCGCTCCTGAAACCCAGATTCTGGGCGTCGACGTCGACGGCGGGTTCGCGAAGTACGCGGTGATCCCAGTCGACAACGCTCGCCCGACTCCGCGCTCGGTTCCCCCCAAGATCGCCGCCTTCCAGGATGCGCTCGGCAATGCGGTCCACACGGCAATGGCAGGCCCGGTCGAGGGGTGCGACGTTCTCATCACCGGCATGGGGCCGATCGGACTGTTCGCGGTCTCGATCTGCAAGGCGCTCGGCGCGAAGCGGGTCATCGTAACCGAGGTGAGCGACTACCGAATCGCTCTCGCCGAACAAGTCGGCGCGGACGTGATCCTCAACCCGAAGAAGGAAGACGTGTCCTGCGCGCTCACCAAACTCGCGCCGTTGGGAGTGGACGCGACCCTCGAAATGTCCGGGCATCCGTCGTCGCTCGAGCTTGCGATCGACCACACCCGTCCCGGCGGGCGCATCTCGATGCTCGGGGTCTTCCATGAGAACCGGCAAACGATCGACGTGAACCGGGCGATCTTCAAAGGGCTGAACATCCAAGGGATCGTCGGTCGAAGGCTCTGGGAAACCTGGGACCAAATGGGGGCATTGCTCGCCTCCGGGAAGCTCAACCTCGATCCGGTGGTGACCCACCAGATGCACTACACCGAGTTCGAGCGGGCGATGGAGCTGATGAGCGCGGGCCAGGCAGGCAAGGTCGTCTTCACCTTCGAAGGCGCAGTCTAGGACTTAAGGAGCCACTTCGCCTTCATTCCCGGCCGGTAGGCGATGCCGAGCTTGCCCTTCCGGTACGTCACCTCACCCAAGAGGACGTCTTTCCCGTGATCCGCGCCGGTCAGCACAGCAATGACCTTGCCCTTCGTTTCCTGCCGCAGGGCAAGCACCCGATGGGGAATGAAGACCGCCGAGTCGACCCGGGTGGGCTTCGGACTGTCGAACCGAATCAGCGATAGGTGGGTGCGGTGAAGCCCGGATCCCCACGAATACGTGTAGAGCAGTTCAGGCTTCGCGTTGTGGTCCAGATCAGTGATGACGGTCGTCTCGAGCCCCGCACCGCCGAAGCCGATCGCCATCGGAACCACCGTCCCGTCTTTGATGAGATAGGCGACGACGTCGTCGCCGCTCCAGCTCTCGTCGCGCAGCGTGAAGACTTGCGCGCGCAGCCGGGCCCACGTCTCGGTACTCGTCACGTCTGAAAGCGGTGGCTTGGTATGCCAGCTCACGACCTTCGGGCGATGAGCTCCCGCCCAAGCTGCGACCAGCCTTTCGGCGGCAGGAAGATCGAGGCGTCCAAAGACAATCCAGAGTGCGGCGATCGCGATCACGGTTACTCGTGCTGAACGTGTTGTGGGATCGAGAGAGTTCCCGCGCCTGAGTCGAGATGGGGCTAGGGCGAGAGCCCCGCCATCAAGGGGAGCCGAAGAGAAGCTCGGACTTGGGATTCGCGCCTGAATCGTATGCGGTGACCACGAGCTCATTGTCGCTTCGGTCGAGTGTGAAGCCGCCCGGCACCGCCCGTTCGGGTGGTGTCCCTTCCTTGGCAAGTAGCTTGCGGAACTCGTCTTCGCAGGCGGTTGCAGTCTCGCCGTAGGACGAGGCGTCGATGGCGCAGGAGAGGATGCGCCGGAACTGAAGTTCGGCGCCGATGCCTGCCCTAGCCATACCACGCTCATAGGTAGGGGTCGTCGAGATCAGCGCCGCCGCAAATCCGGTCCCGATCAAGACACTCGCGATCAACACCCGCGGCAAAGAGGCAATCGCCTTCACACCAAACGCGAGGGCTGACAAGACCAGCAAGCACGCGGACGTCACAAAGGCGCCCCAGATCGCCCAGTGTTTGGGCAAATCCCGAGGATCGACCGCCCCGACCGTCGACGTGTCCCCAGGAGTCCACCTGAGGTCCAGATCTTCCGCCATCTCACGCCTTGAGAGGACTCCGCTCAGCCGCGTCAAGACCTCGCCAGACTCCATAAAGGGGGCAAGGTCCGGATGGCCGATCGGGCTCCATCTGCCAAGGCCGCGCGTCACTTCGCGGGCGGCAAACCGATAGAGCGAGCGATGTGTGGCAGCGTTCTTCCCAAGGACGAAGAGGTCGAGGTGCAGCGGTTCCGCGTCGACCCCGGTTAGCCGCATTGGGTAGACCGGCGTGGCCGCCCGAAACCGGATGCGGAGCGGGTGCGGAGTCGCGAGACCCTTCTGTTCGGTTCTCAGGTTCGCCACAACGATCGACCATCCTTCTTTCCGGTACTGCTCGAACGTCGCGTGGAGGGCTGGCGGCAGATTGGGCACGCTTTCGACACCCTCGACTCCAGAAACGACAGCCACGTTGTATGAGCCGATCCTTGTCGCTTGGGATGCGGACCCGGCTGAACCCGCCTTTGCTGACTCGGCGAATACCGGATAGAAGACCCAGGCTAAGACCGTCACTAGCGCCATTGGCAAGATCGTGAAGGCCAACCATCGTCCGAACCGCTCACAGCGGCGGCGGACTGTTGCGGCATACAGGGAGGCGGCCAGCACGAGGAGGGCAGGCGCGAGCGAGGACTCTGGCGTCGAGACCGGAATGGGGAGAGTCGCCTGGAGAGATTCGAGGGCGCCTGGGGCGAGCGCATCGATGGCCTCGGGCTTCGAGGGCACCGGAATCAACCACGTGTTGTCGGGCGAGGACGCGACGTAGTCGGACTCGACGATCAACGTCTCCACACCGGACTTCCAATGGAGGAACGCACGCTGCTTCGGCATAGCCGGCAGTTCGCCGCTGACCGACCAGATCTTGCCGTCGGGCCACCCGAATCCTGCTGCCACCAAGAGCACGACGACCAAGGCGGAACGCGGACGAATCCGAGGACTCACGACGGTCGCCAGCGTACCTTGGGTGCAGGACGTGATCGTCGCTGCTCGCATTCACATCGAAGGCTGAGCCGTTGTAAGTACACTCGCGCGGATGGACGAGATCACCGCGGAGTTTACGGTTCCCGACTTGGTCGCGCCGGTCGAGCTTCGCGTGATTCCGCGGGTCACCGTCGCCGCCAAAACCGACCTTGGCCGCGTGCGGGAGAACAACGAGGACAAGTTCGAGTACTACATCCCCGAGGATTCGCCCCGGCTCGCCGCGCGAGGTCTCGTGTTCGTGGTTTGCGACGGCATGGGTGGCCATGCCGCCGGGCAGATCGCCAGCGAACTCGCCTCGAAGACGTTCATCGACGTCTACCTCAACCACCCCTCGACTGAGCCGGCGACCGCGCTGCGAGCGGCAGTCAGTGCGGCCAATCGCTACGTCTTCGACATCGCGAGCGCGATCGCCTCGCGCCGCGGGATGGGTACGACCCTGTCCGCCTTGGCCCTCGTGCAGGACAAGGCATTCGTCGCCCAAGTCGGCGACTCGCGGGCTTATCGGTCGCGCAGTGGAGAGCTGGCGCGCTTGACCAACGACCACACGTTCGTCGAAGAGATGGTGGCGAAGGGGATCCTGACCCTCGAGCAGGCGGAGCGCCATGAGAAACGGCACATGCTCACCCGCGCGATCGGGGTCGAGCAAAACGTCGATGTCGACGTCTTCGAGCTCGACCTGCAGGAGGGTGATCGGTTCCTTCTGTGTTCGGACGGTCTGCTCAACCACGTCGGCGACCCTGATATCGGGCGCACGCTCGCCGATCTCCCGCCCTCCGAGGCCACCTGGAAGCTCGTCAATCAGGCGCTGATCGACGGGGGCAGCGACAACTGCACGGTCATGATCGTCAGGGTCGACCGTCTCGAGCCGGCCACCCCATGATCGCCGAGATCGTGAGTGTCGGCACCGAGCTCTTGATGGGTCAGATCGCCGACACGAACGCCCAATACCTTGGGGCGCTCCTGCCGGAGCTGGGGATTTCCCATCACGCGCGCCAGACGGTAGGTGACAATCAAGCTCGGCTGGTGGCGGCGTTGCGACTCGCCCTCTCCCGCTCGGACGTTGTGTTCACGATCGGCGGTCTTGGCCCCACCCAGGATGACCTGACACGCGACGGGATCGCCGAGGCACTTGGAGTGGCGCTGGCGCACGACGAGACGATGGCGGAGAGGCTGCGCAAGCTCTTCGCGCTGCGCGGGCTGTCGTGGACCGAGAATCAGCTCCGGCAGGCGATGGTTCCACAAGGAGGGCAGCCGGTCGAGAACCCAAACGGCAGCGCCCCAGGCCTGATCTGCGAGCAGAACGGCAAGGTCGTCATCGCCCTTCCAGGACCCAAAGGCGAGTTCGTCCCGATGGTGGAAGGTCCGATACGCGCGTACCTCGCCGCCAGATTCACCGGTCAGGTCATCCACTCGAGGCTGCTCAAGGTCTGTGCGCTGGGGGAGAGTTCAGTGGAGGCTCGGCTTGGCGGGCTGATGGATGGCGCCAACCCATCTCTTGCGCCCTACGCCAAACCGGGAGAGGTGCACTTGCGGCTCACCGCGTCCGCAAGCGACCGTGACGCTGCGGACCGTCTGCTCGATCCGCTCGAGGCTTCGATCCGCAGTGAGCTCGGTTGGACCGTGTTCGGGGTCGACGACCAAACGCTCGAGTCGGTCTGCCTCGATCGGTTGGCCGAACGGGAACTGAGCCTCGCGGTCGCAGAGAGCGTGACCGGTGGTGGCCTTGGGGCGAGGATCACCGACGTCGCCGGTGCGAGCCGTGTGTTCAGAGGTGGCATCGTCGCGTACAACGCGGACGTCAAAGTCCGCCTGCTCGGGCTCGCCCAAGACCTGCTCGACCAACATGGACCGGTCTCGCGGGAATGCGCCGCTGCGATGGCCGATGGAGCCCGCTCGGTTCTCAGCGCCGACGTCGCGCTTGCCACGACGGGAAACGCGGGACCCACCGCCGATACGGACGGCAAGCCGGTCGGCGTCGTCTTCGTCGCCTTGGCGACTCCGGACGGGACCTTCATCGACGAGCACCGGTTTCGGAGCACGCGGGAGGTCGCAAGGCGGCGCACGGGCCAGGTCGCGCTCACACTTCTCTATCGCTGGCTTTGCGGGAAGCTGGAACAGGCTTAACGTTCGCGGTGAGTCTGACGGTAGACTTTCCTCCGATGGCCGCCGTCGCCTCCGACACCGTCAACATCGTCATCAACGAGGTCGAACTCGCCGTCCCCAAGGGTGAGTTGATCGTGGAGTCGGTCAAGCGGCTCGGTCTCGAAATACCCATCTTCTGCTACCACTCGCGGATGAAGCCGGTCGGAATGTGCCGGATGTGCCTGGTCGAGATCGGGTTCAAGCAGCCCGACGGTTCCGTCCGCAAGATGCCGAAGCCCCAGGCAGCTTGCACGCTTCCCGCTTCGGAGGGCATGGTCGTCTATACCGACACCGAAATGGTGCATCGCGACCGCAAGGGGGTCCTCGAGTTTCTTCTGGTCAATCACCCCCTTGATTGCCCCATCTGCGATCGCGGCGGCGAGTGCCCGCTCCAGAACAACACGCTGTTCTACGGTCCGTCGACGTCGCGGTTCATCGAGGTCAAGCGGCACGCGGCCAAGGCGTTCCCGCTCTCGAAGCACGTGACTCTCGACCTCGAGCGATGCATCCAGTGCGGCCGCTGCGTACGGTTCACCGAAGAGATTTCCGGCGATTCTGAACTGGCCTTTCGCTTCCGCGGGTCGTCGATGCAGCCGTCGACCTTCGATCTGCGCGATTTCACATCCAAGTTCTCCGGCAACGTCATCGAAATTTGCCCGGTCGGAGCGCTGACGAATCGCGAATACCGATTCCGAGCGCGCCCGTGGGACCTTCAGACGAAGCCCGCCATCTGTACGGTCTGCTCTAACGGCTGCTCCATCTGGTTCGACTACCGCGTCGGCAAGATGGCTCGCATCGACGGGCGGACCAACGAAGCGGTCAACGAAGAGTGGACGTGCGATCGTGGCAAGTTTGGACACGACTTCTATCACGAAAAGAGGTTGACCAAGCCTCTGAAACGGAACGGCGACCGGCTCGAGGAATGCGACTGGCCCACCGCCTATGCCGCGATTCTGGACGCCTTTGCCACGGCTAAGTCACGTGGCGCGTTGCTCGGTGGGCACGACACGGCCACCGAGGGCGTCTACCTGCTGACGAAGCTCTTCCACGACACGTTTGGCTCGCAGGCGACCGACTATCGGTGGACGAAGTTCCAACAGAAACCCGCGAACCGGCTCGAGGCGGTGATCGGTCGTCCCCAGGTGCAGTCGTCGATCGAGTCGTTGGAGTCGAAGTCCGGGCTTCTCGTCTTTGGAACGTCGCTCGCTGACGATGAGCCGATCGTCTTCCTTCGGGTTCGCAAGGCGTGGTTCAAGGGGCGCGCCAAGGTCGTGGTCGCCCTCGATCGGGAGAGCGAAGTCGACTCTTTCGCCCATTTGATCCTCCGCTATCGGCCCGGAACTGAGGCTGCGCTCGCCAATGCGCTGCTCGCGGCTTCGATCGAGGCTGGAAGATCGAAGGTGCCCGATGCGACGAAGGCCGCCCTTCCATCCATTGGTGAATCCGCAAGCGCGTGCGGGGTGCCCGAATCGCTCATTCGGGAGGCGGCGGCGATTTTGGCGGATAACGCCGCGATCGTGACTTCCTACCGACTGTTTGACGCACCCGAAGCGCAGAGTGCCGTCGAGACCCTTGGCGGGCTCGCGATGACCTTGGGCGCCGAGTTCAACTGTTACGGCCTGCATGCGAACGATCAGGGGTGCGACGCGCTTGGCATGGTCTCGGGCGAGTCAGCAAAGACGACGAGCGAGATCCTCGCTGGCTGCGCAGATGGTTCGATCGAGGCCCTTTGGCTGCTGAATGCCGATCCCCTGGCACTCAGCCCAGACCGTGCGTTGGCGGAAAAAGCGATCGAGCAGGTTGGGTTCCTTGTCGTTCAGGCAACGAACGAAAGCGAGGTCCTCCCTTATGCGAGCGTCGTTCTGCCGATGGCCGCACCCGCTGAAGCTGACGGAACCTTTGTGAACTGCGAAGGCCGGCTTCAAGAGTTGAAGGCGATCCTGCCGGCCCCTGGTGAAGCGAAGCCGGCGTGGCGTATTGCCTCGGAACTGCTCGTCCGCGCAGGTTCGAAGACACCCTTCTTCAACGCCGGCGAGGTGCTCGACGCAATTCGCGAGACCATCCCCGCTTTCGCCGGGGTCGAGCCAGGAGACATCCTGCGACGATGATCGCGACGCTTGCGGCTGCGATTCTCGCTACCGGGCAGAATCAGGAGGCGATCGATGTCAAGATCCCGGACTCCCTGGCTACGCTGCGGCTGATCAAGATCCCTGCGGGAACCGTCAAGGTGGGCGACAAGACGGTCGAGGTGAAGTCACTTTGGGTCGGACAGACCGAAGTCACGTGGGACGTCTTTGACATCTATGCATTTCGACTCGACCTGACCCAGGAACAAAACGCGAAGGGAGTCGACGCCGAGGCCAGGCCGAGCAAGCCGTACGGCGCACCGGACCGGGGATTCGGCCACCAAGGCTATGCCGCCCTGGGGATGACCGCCAACTCGGCTCAGAAGTTCTGCGAGTGGCTCTCGAAGAAGACGGGAAAGGCGTTCAGACTGCCGACGGAGGCCGAGTGGGAGTACGCGGCGAGTGCGGGCGCCTCTGACGCGCCGTCGAACCTCGACGAGGTCGCTTGGTACTGGGACAATGCCGATGACGTGACACATCCGGTCGGCAAGAAGAAGCCGAACGCCTGGGGCCTCTTCGATACGCTTGGAAACACCTGGGAGTGGGCGATCGGTCTCGACGGAACGGCGATCGTTTGTGGCGGCGCATACAACGCAAAGGCCAAGGACGTGACATTCACCTCACGGAAGGCCTACAGCCCCAAGTGGCAAGAGGCCGACGCCCACGTGCCCAAGAGCAAGTGGTGGCTGAGCGACGGCCCGTTCATCGGGATGCGCGTCGTCTGCGAGCCGTAGCCTGGGCCATTTGTCTCAAGAGGCAGGGTCCGCGCTGTACCATGTACCTGCCATGGACGTCACGGTCATCAAGACGATCGCCATTTCCGCCACCCTCATTCTGGTGTTCGTGCTGCTTCCGATCGTCGTTCTGATGCTGGAGCATCAGCGGAAGATGGCGCGCCTGATGCGTGGTGAGTCGCTCGACGAGGACAAGACCCAACTCGGCATCCTTCTGGGGATGAAGCAGCAGGACGAGAGCGCGCTCGAGGCCAGGATCACCGCCCTCGAGTCGCAAGTCGCCGACCTGCAGCAAGCGCTCATCGCATCCGAGTCCCAGCCCCGCATTCCTCTAAACTTGCCGTAGCGGTCGACCGCTAATCTTAGGCTAAGCTAAGCCCATGAGCGGGCAAGGCATGACCAGACGAGATTTCATCGCGGCTTCGGCTGCAACGACTGCGGGCCTCATCATGCCGAGCGGCGTGTTCGCCCAAGGCAGCGACGTGATCAAAGTTGGCCTCATCGGCTGTGGAGGCCGCGGTACGGGGGCGACGATCGACGCGTTCAACGCCGACAAGGGCGTCCAGCTTTGGGCGATGGGCGATGTTTTCCAGGACCATATCGAGGGTTCGGCGAATACCCTGAAGGACCAGATCAAGGACAACTTCAAGGTCGCGTCCGACCGTATGTTCGTTGGCTTCGACGCGTATCAGAAGGTGCTTGCCACTGGGGTCGATCTGGTCATCCTGGCGACTCCTCCCGGCTTCCGCCCTGTCCACCTTAAGGCTGCGATCGAGGCCGGCAAGCACGTGTTCATGGAGAAGCCGGTGGCGGTCGACGGGCCTGGAATCAAGTCGGTCTTCGACTCCGCCGACCTCGCCGAGAAGAAGGGGTTGGCGATCGTGACCGGCACGCAGAGGCGCCACGACCTTGCGTATACCGAAGCGATGAAGCGCATCCATGACGGCCAGATGGGAGACGTCGTCGCATGCTACGCCTACTGGAACCAGGGCGGGCTATGGATGCATCCCCGGCAGCCTTCGTGGAGCGACATGGAGTGGCAGCTGCGCAACTGGCTTTACTTCACCTGGCTCAGTGGCGATCATATCGTCGAACAGCACATCCACAACCTTGACGTGTGCAACTGGGCGATGAACGGGCACCCAGTCAAGGCGACGTGTCTGGCGGGAAGACAAGTCCGCACGGATCCCGCGTACGGCCACATCTTCGATCACTTCGCGACCGAGTACGAATATGAGAACGGGGTGAAGTTGACCTCGATGTGCCGCCAAATCGACGGAACGGCAAGCCGCGTGTCCGAGCACATTGTGGGCACCAAGGGCAAGTCGGACGGCAACACCTGGATTCGCGGCGAAAACGCATGGCGTTGGGACGGCGAGCGGCCCAACCCATACATGCTCGAGCACAAGGACCTCATCGCGTCGATTCGCGCCGGCAAGCCTTTGAACGAGGCCCGTCGCGTCGCTGAGAGCACAATGACCGCCATTCTTGGTCGAATGTCGGCCTACACCGGGCAGGAAGTGACGTGGGAACAAGGCCTGGCTTCGACGGTGAGCTTGATGCCGGATCACCTCGAAATGGCGATGAAGCTCGAGGTGCCGCCGGTCGCCGTTCCCGGTCAGACGAAGCTGAGTTAGAGCCTCGCTGAGTCGGGGTAGAGACCTGCGCCGGAGGCAGGCGATTTGTGCTTCACGAGTCAGTTACCAGGTTTTTGGAATTCGTCGGAAGTTCCGCAACAAGGTCTGCTAGGATGGAAAGAGGAGGGAACTGGCCTCATGAAGTCTTGTTTGCTTGTTGGTTTTGCGTGCGTTTGCGCGCTTGGGCGCGCCCAGACGATCAACGCCCCTTACTCGTCGAACTATTCGTTCGTTGACTTGGGTTCGGTTGGCGCCCTGCCGGCGAACTACGGCGGGCTCACCCTGAAGGCGGGGGACCCGAACACGCTGATCATCGGTGGCGCAGCGAATGGCGCGAACGGTGCACTGTACGAAGTGCCTGTGGTCAGGGATGGCACTGGGCACATCGTGTCCTTTGGTGGTCCGGCCACGGCGTTCGCAACCGCGCCTTACAACGATGGAGGAGTCACCTACGGTCCTGGTGGTGTTCTGTTCGCATCGCGATGGCCAGTCAATGAGCTCGCTCAGTACAAGTCAGGCAGCGCGGCTCCTGACAAGATCATCGACATGGCGGCTCTTGGCGTGGCCGGTTCGCACAGCGCGCTCATGTTCGGTCCCAGCGGCAGGACCTATGCTGGGCGGCTCAAGGTGTCCAGCTGGAGTGGGGGTCAGTTCTATGATGCGACCTATGCCCCAGATGGGGTCGGAACGTTCGACATCCTGTCGGTGACGCAGACCGCGACGCTGCAGGGCGGCCCCGAGGGTTACGTCTACGTACCCCTTGGCTCACCGCTGTTCGGCGACGCGATGCTCGTGTCGGAGTACTCGGCGGGCTTGGTCAGCACCTACGACGTCGATGCTAATGGCGACCCGATCATCGCCTCGCGCCAAATCTTCATGTCTGGCCTGACGGGAGCGGAAGGGGCGGCGATCGATCCGATCACCGGGGACTTCCTGTTTTCGACTTTCGGAGGCGGGAACCGGGTGATCGCGGTTCGCGGATTTGCGTCTGTTCCCGAACCTGCTACGTTGGCCGTTCTCGGGCTCGGAGCCTTGGCCGTGCTTCGACGTCGCCGAGCCCGCTAGTCCGTTCGCTCGACAAGCTCTTGTAGCTTGTCGAGCTTCTTCTCCCACGTGGCGGCCCGGGCGAGCAGCCAGTCTGCGGAGTGGGTGAGCACGTCCAGTTGCAGTTCGCGCATCACCACGCGGCCGGCGGCCCGGCTCCGGATGATCCCCACGCTTTCGAGGGCGTGGAGGTGCTTGGTCGCGGCTTGACGAGTCATGCCGAGCCCCTCGAGGAGGGGAACCGTCGCCATCGGGCCGCGTTGTCCAAGGCGCTCGACGATCGCAAGTCGGGTGGGATCGCCGAGCGCTTGAAAGACCTCATGCCTTGCCGCCGCCGTCATAGGGCCCCCTCGAGCCAACCTAGCACGATCGGCCAACCGTAGGAGTTCAGCTCTTGTACTTCGGGCCGCCGCGATTCGGGGACGCGCTCGAACCCCGCTTCGACGACACGCAGAAGCGTTCCGCCTGACGCCGGGACGAGTGTGAACGTCGTCTCCGTCGCTTCCTCAGCCGGGAACTTGTCCCATGCCGCCCCCGTCCGCTGACCAGGGTGCCATCGGAAGACGAGCTTGTGCAGGGCTTCGACCTCGACCACCAACATCTCGCCTCGCGCTTCGTCGCCCATGTCGAGCTCCACGAGTTGTCCCGCCACAAAGGGGCCACCGGTACCTCGGACGAACCACTTGCTCCAGCCCTCGCTCGTACCGACAAGCTCCCACAGCCGCTCTTGCGAGCACGGAAACAGCCGTTCGCATACGATCTCCTTGTTTGCGAGGAACTGGGGCTCGTCACGCTCGACCCAGACTGCAAGCTCGGCGAGTTCGAAGCTCCACCCGGTGGTGTTGAGCTGCATCGCCTTCGCCTGGCGGTCGACAGGGATCCTCTCGAACCCGCTCTCGGTGAGGGTGAGAAGCGTGCCCTTCGGATGGTCCTCGAGCACGAAGCGAACGGTCGTCATCTCGTCCTCCGGGTAGCGGTCCAACGGGCAATCTTCTCCGGGGTGCCAGCGATAGGCGAACACGAACCCTTCGGTGCGCTCGTCGACGATCGCGAAGCACTTGCCGTACGAGCCGAAGTCAAGCGCCAAGGTGTGGCCGGGAAGGAACTCGCCCTCGACGTCGTCGGAGAACCAGCCGCTCCAACCTTCACGGGTCGTAAGGGCTTGCCAGACCTTTTGGCGAGGGGCTTCAAGAACGCGTTGAGATTGGATCGTCGTCGATGTCTTCATTTTATGCAACCTGTGGGATGCATTATATCGGACGATGTCGTTGAATGTGCAACAAAAAAACTGCATTTTCACGAAACTTGACATGATGGTAAGGACACATGGAGTTCGGGCCCGGCTCCCAGTAGGAAGTCGAGCCCGCATGAGGCTGCCACCCGCCGTCTTCTAGGGTGCGTAGACCGCCCGGATCGTGTGAGGGGCGTCCGTCAGCACCTTGATCGTTCTGGAGGGACCGGGGACGACGACGCCATCC
>WBZR01004040.1_pt1 | contig 12420 bp, 12 predicted proteins | sample 5204231 | NCBI WGS metagenome assembly WBZR01 (sample SAMN12412403, study PRJNA552823) | activated sludge metagenome | isolation source: activated sludge from anammox sidestream of wastewater treatment plant... | place: USA: Virginia | collected 2017-08
CGAAGCGGCGGCGACCACGATTGCCGCAGTCGTCGAGACGTTCACCGTGTCAGCACCATCGCCGCCGGTACCCACGATATCGATCACGTCGCCGGCCTCACAGGGCTCCGCGTGGCGGGTAAGGACACCAAGGGCAGCAGAGACGATCTCGGGGGTTTCACCACGCACTCGGAGCGTGGCGAGGAATGCCCCGATCTGGGCAGGTGTTGCCGCGCCGGTCATGATCTCTTCCATCGCACCGGTGGCGAGCTCCGCGGTGAGGCCCGGGCCTTCCACCAGGGCACGGATCGCATCCTGCATTACCATCGCCCGCCCTCCATCTGCAGGAAGTTCCCGACCATGACCTTGCCGTGCTCGGTGCCGATCGACTCGGGGTGAAACTGGACACCTTCGACTATCAACTCTCTATGCCGGACGCCCATGATGATGCCGGTCTCGCTGGTGGCCGTGACTTCCAGCGCTGGCGGCTGTGAACCGGGGGTGCCGGCGAGCGAATGGTAGCGGACGGCATGAAAATCCTGCGGGACGCCGGCGAACACGCCCTTGCCGTCGTGGTGAATGACCGACGCCTTGCCGTGCTTGATCTCACCGGCCCCCGTGACATCGCCTCCGTAGACGTCGTAAATGCACTGGTGGCCCAGGCAGACGCCAAGGACCGGGACTTTGCCCCCGAACTCGCGGATGACCTCCCGCGAGATACCGGCCTCCGTCGGGTCGCCGGGGCCGGGCGAGATGACGATGTGGTCGGGCGCCATTTCGCGAATCTCGTCGATGGTCAGCTGGTCATTGCGGCGGACGATGACCTCCGCGCCGAGCTCGGCGAAGTACTGGTAGAGGTTGTAGGTGAAGCTGTCGTAGTTATCGATGAGCAGCGTGGTCATCGGTCGAGTCCCTCCTCTGAACGCAGGTCTTCCGCGATATGCCGCAGGGTGGCGGCGAGTTCGTCGGGTGTGCAGCCGTAGCCTCGCCTGTCGAGCCTGAACTTCTTGCCGAGGTAATCGGGCTCGAACGAGGCGGGTGAGCGCAGATTGAGCGGGTAACAGGTGCCCGGTTCACCGATGATGGCGACGAGGAAATAGCCATCGCCCGCAGAGCGCGTGAAGGCGGCCACCTCCGCGAGCAGGGGCACGAGCGTCAGCTCGACACCACCGAGGCGGTAGAAGCGGACACCGACGTGCGCGACCTGCTTGGAGAGCACGGGCTCACTCATGGGAGGAGCACCTCGCGCAGGACGTCGAGGATGCCCAGGGGGCGCTCGGCCCGGTAATCCGGGATCGCATCGAGGAGGAGCTCGGCGTCGAGGGTGCCCCAGAGCGCGGCAACCGACTTGATGCCGGCGTTGCGCGCTGCCCAGATGTCGGCCGGGCTGTCGCCGACAAAGAGCACGTCCTGCTCGGAGGCGAGGCAGAGGCGGTCGAGAGCTTCGAAGACGGGCTCCGGGTCGGGCTTGTGGAGCTCGGTGTCGTCATAGCCGACAACGACCTGGACGTGCTGGAGGATCCCGGCTTTGGCGAGCTCATCGGTGGCGCCCCACGCGATCTTCGAGGTGACGACAGCCATCGGAATGCGGGCCTCGCGAACCGTCTCGAGGACGAGGGGAATGCCCTCGAACGGGCGCGGTGTACGTTCGTGCGTGTAGTAGTAGTCGCGGTAGGTGTCGGCGAAGAGCTGGAAACGGTCGCCCACCAGGCGGCGGCCAAGGTCCTCGAGCGTGCCGCCGCGGTGCGAGCGCCAGAGCGCCTCGGGGTCGGTCTTGCAGCCAAGGTTGACCTCGTACGCGTGGGCAAGGGCACGCATCCGCCCGGGCAGGGTGTCCAGGAGGGTATCGTCGAGGTCCCAGAGCATCGCCTTCATGCCAGGGACCCCCGGTTTGGCCGCGGGATGTTACGGCGCTTGAAGACCTCTTCCATCACGGCCCACGCTTCGAGAGCAGCCGGAAAGCCGGCATACACCGCGACCATGCGCAGGGTGTCGACGATCTGCTCCGGCGTTGCGCCATGGTTGAGCGCACCGTGAATGTGGGTGGCAAGCGTGGAATGGCGGCCCATCGCTGCGAGCATGGCGACCACCTGCAGGCTGCGTATACGGCGGTCGAGGGCGGGACCGGTCCATGCCTCACCCACGGATTCGATGACCGCTCCGGCGAGTTCCGGGTAGGCGCGCTCGAGGCGCTCCCGGATGCGTTCGGGGGCGACGGCATTGATGGTGCCAAGGAAATCGAGCCCGGCGTCGAAGCGGGGGCTGTGCGTTTCAGCGCCTTGCGGTGCGGGTTGGAGCACTTCGGGCTGGAACGGTATCTCGCCGCCAAGGGCCGCCAGGATCTCGGCCGTGCGGTCGTTTGGCGCCGCGAGGCCAAAGGCCACGAGGATCGCCTCGCGGACGAGTGGTTCCATGGCGATCGCTTCCAGCTCGTCGGGAGCGAACCAGGCCGTGCCGATGCCCGGGCTCGCAATGGGTTCACCCGTCCAACCGGTCGGTGCGTAGATGTTGTAGACACGCCGCCCGTTCTCGGCGGGGAGGTGCACCGTCTCGATGAAATCCTCCTCGATGGCGGGGGCGTTCACACCGATACGCTGGAGGATCGCGTCCATCTCGGCGTCGATGTCATCGTTCATCTCGGGGAGGATGCCGCCGGGGAGTTCCCACGGAGCAGCGGGCGTGGGGCGCATCAGCCAGAGGCGGCCCTCGCGGATGATCATGGCGGCGAGTTCGATTTGCTGGTTCATGTCGTCCTTAGCGCCACGGTTTCGAGCACCGAAAGGAGGAGCACGCGGAGCGATGCGGGCAGTTCGGGCGCGGCGGCCACGCCGTCCGGGTCGAGCCATTCCCCGAGCGCTGACGAGATCGTTCCGTCCCACTCCCAGACGCTGTAGAAGCCGGAGAATGCAGGTTCAGACTCACCGGGGTGGCGGTAGTCGAACGCCCCCTGGGCCCAGACGGAGCGCGCTTCGATGCCGAGCTGGTCGAAGAGATGCGCCTTGAGTTCGACCTTGCGGTCCTCCGCGAGCGGGCGAAAGATGCCACCGGGCAATCCACGGCCACCAGGAGACGAACAGAGGAAGACCCGCCCCTCGCGGACGAGCATCCCGTACACCCGTTCTGGCCTTCGATCAGTCATCTGGTTGCCGATTCCCAATTCCCGATGTTCGATGCTGGTTAGCCGTAGCCAAGGCTGCCGATTTTCATCTCGGCGGCGTTGATCTCGGCCTGGTCGATCGCGCGCATGAGGGCGCGTGCCTTGTTGCCCGACTCCAGGTACTCCTCCTCGGGCGTGCTGTCGTACACAACCCCGCCCGCCGCCTGGATGTAGGCAACACCCTCGCGCATCCAGATGGTGCGAATGGAGAGGGCCGTATCGCAGTTGCCGAAGAGGTCGAAGTACCCGACGCAGCCGCCGTAGCCACCGCGCTGTTCGCCCTCGAGCTCGGCAATGATCTCCATCGTCCGGATCTTGGGGGCCCCGGTCACCGTCCCGTGGGGGAAGTAGGCGCGGAGTGCATCGTAGGCGGAGACACCGGGCCGGAGCTGCCCCACCACGTGCGAGACGAGATGCATGACGTGGGAGTAACGCTCGACGGCCATGAGCGAGGTGACCTCGACACTGCCCGGCTGGCAGACACGGCCGAGGTCGTTGCGGGCGAGGTCGACGAGCATGATGTGCTCGGCCTGCTCCTTCTCGGAGTTCCGGAGCTCATCCTCCATGCGGATCTCATCGGCAGCGTCGCGGCCCCGGCGGCGGGTGCCGGCGATGGGATGCGTCTCGATGAGCCCGTCTTCAACGCGGATGAGCATCTCGGGCGAGGCGCCAACGATCTGCATGTCGTCGAGCTCGATGTAGTACATGTATGGCGAGGGGTTGAGGGTGCGAAGCGCCCGGTAGATCTCGAAGGGGTGGACGTTGGTCCGGCGCGAAAAGCGCTGCGATACCTGGATCTGGTAGGTGTCGCCCCGCTCGATGTATTCCTTGGCGGCCATCACCTTCTGCATGAAATCCTCCTTCGTGGTGTTGGAGACGAAGGAGTGGTCGCCGTTACCCGGGAGCTTTACCTCGTACGGGAGACGGACGAGCGGTTCGCCCAGCTTCGAGACGAGCCGGTCGATCTTCCACGATGCCTGCTCGTAGGCGGAGTCGATATCGCCGTCGAGCCGCACATGGCTGACGACCTTGATGCAGTGCTGCACGTGGTCGAAGACGAGCAGGGTGTCGGTGAACATGAAAACCGACTCGGGGAAGCCCTGTGGGTCGGCCTCGGGGACCGGGAGCTTTTCGTAGTACCTGGCGACCTCGTAGGCGAGGTAGCCAACCGCACCGCCGCTGAAGCGCGGGAGCCCATCCACCTTCACCGGCCTGAAGCGGCGAAGCTCGTCCTCGATGTGGATGAGCGGGTCCTCCGCGAGTTCCCCCGGGCCATCGCCGGTGCGAAGCACGCGATACGGCCGGGCGCCGATGAAGGAGTAGCGGGCGAGACGCTCACCGCCTTCAACCGATTCGAGGAGGAACGAGTACGGCCCCTCGCGCACCTTGAGGAAGGCAGAAACCGGCGTCTCGAGGTCGGCTCTGACCTCGCGGTAGATGGGTACGATGTTGCCGGCGCCGCGCTTCGCGATCTCCCGGACTTCGTCGAGCGTCGGGCGCAACATGGCTAGTACTTCTCCAGGTAGTTGAGGTCGAGCGCGTCGTGCACCATATCCATGGTCTCGCGGGCGACAGCGCGGGCGCGCTTCGAACCGTGCTCCAGTGCCTCGCGGACGAACGGCATGTTCGCTTCGTACTTTGCGCGGCGCTCACGGATGGGTTCGAGAAACGCATTGAGGGCAGCCGCGAGTTTGCGCTTCACTTCGGCATCGCCGACCGCACCTTTCCGGTAGCGCTCCTTCAGCTCCTCCACTTCGGCGCGATCAGCGTTGAAGGCATCGTGGTACATGAACGCCGGGGTAACGTCGGGATCGCCGGGATCGGTGGGCCGCATGCGCGGCGTGAACATGCTCATCACCTTCTTCGTCACCGTCTCGGCGTCGTCCTTGAGGTAGATGGCGTTGTTCCGCGACTTGCTCATCTTGGCCTGGCCATCGACGCCTACGAGACGTGCAACCCGGCCGACGAGGCCCTCGGGCTCGGGGAAGACCTCCTTGAAGCGGCGATTGAAGCGCCTCGCCGTCTCGCGGGTGAGCTCGATGTGGGGGAGCTGGTCTTCGCCAACCGGCACGAGATGTGCGCGGGGCATCAGGATGTTCGCCACCTGCATTACCGGGTAGGTGTAGAAGGCAACAGGCACCGACTTCCGCTCCTGTGAGCCATCTTCCGGGTTCTCCATCGCCTCCATCTCGGCTTTGAGCGTCGGGTTGCGCTCGAGCATGGAGACGGGCAGGAACCAGCCCAGGAGGGTGGTGAGCTCGGCGTGCTCGGGGACGAGGCTTTCGATGACGTAGGAGCTCGTCTCGGGATTGAGGCCAACGGCGAGCCAGTCGAGCGCGACCTCCCAGACTGCATCGCGGACACGGGAGATGTCGTCGGCGTAGTCGGAGACCTGGTAGTCGGCGATGAGGAAGTGGCAATCGTAGTCGTGCTGGAGGCGCACCCAGTTTTCGAGCGCACCGGCGTAGTGCCCGAGATGCAGGGCGCCCGTGGGCCGAATGCCGGTGAGGATGCGCTTCCGTTCGGTCATCGAGGCCCCCCGGGGCGGGGCCCCTGGCCGCGCGGCCCCTGCGGCGGGCCGCCAGGACGCATGGGAGGACGCGGGCCACCCGGCGCTCCCTGGGGGCCACGGTCGAGCGACCGCAGCATTGCGTTGAGCTGCCGCGACGCCTGCTCGGCGAGATCCAGCTCGTTGCCGAAGACGCTGTCCTGCTCGTTGGTGACCGCGGCAAGGACGTGGAGCCAGCTCCGGCAGCGGGCGAGGGCGGCACGCGCATCACGATAGAGGGCAGCCTGGCCGGGACCGTCGCGCATCGCCCCATCGGCAATGAGGGCCGCTGCGACGCCGGCGGCTTCGAAGGCGTTCGCCTGGGCATCGGCGGAAGCCTTGAGGTTCGAGCCGATCTTGAGGCGGCCAACGCTCGCCGCGAGCCTGATGGCCGTGTTCCAGGCCTCGACGTTCTGATATTCGAATTCTGCCATCAACAGTAGTCCTGGGTGCTGAGTGCGGAGCACTGGGTGCCGAGTATTGCGGGGTATGTCGTGAGGTGGGGTGCCGGGCCGGTGGAGGGACCCCGAACCCGGCACTCCGAACGCATCGCCCGGTACTCAGATAACGGGGAGTTCCTTCATCGCCTCGCGTACCTTTTCCACGGGGTAGGAATCATCGATGAGCTTGCCGGCGAGGTAGTCGTCGTAGGATGAGAGGTCGAGGAACCCATGGCCGCTGAGATTGAAGAGGATCGTCTTCGCGGTCCCTTCCTCCTTCGCCTGGAGCGCCTCGTCGATAGCCCCACGGATGGCGTGGGAGCTTTCGGGGGCGGCGATGATGCCCTCGGTACGGGCAAAGAGCGTGGCCGCCTCGAAACAGGGGTTCTGAGGGTAGGATTTCGCTTCGATGTAGCCCTCGTTGTAGAGGTGGCAGAGCATCGGAGCCATGGCGTGGTAGCGCAGGCCGCCAGCGTGGATCCCGGGCGGCATGAAACTGTGGCCGAGGGTGTACATCTTCATCAGCGGAGTGAGGCCCGCAACGTCGCCGAAGTCGTAGCGGTATTCGCCCTTGGTCAGGCTCGGGCAGCTCGACGGCTCGACGGCGAGGAAGCGGGTGTTCTTGCGTCCGTCGAGGCGCTCCTTGAGGAACGGGAAGATGAGGCCGGCAGCGTTCGAACCACCACCGGCACAGCCGATGACGACGTCGGGATAGTCGCCGGCCATCTCCATCTGCTTGATCGCTTCCTGCCCGATGACCGTCTGGTGGAGGAGGACGTGATTGAGGACGGAGCCGAGGGAGTACTTCGTGTCTTCGCGCATCGCCGCGTCTTCAACGGCCTCGCTGATGGCGATGCCGAGCGAACCGCGGCTCTCCGGGTCCTGCTCGAGGATGGCGCGCCCCGCGTTGGTCTCATCGCTCGGGCTCGCAACCACCGAGCCGCCCCAGACCTGCATCATCGAGCGCCGGTAAGGCTTCTGCTGGTACGAGACCTTGACCATGTAGACCTTGCACTCGATATCGAAGAGGGAACAGGCGAAGGCGAGAGAGGAGCCCCACTGGCCGGCGCCGGTTTCGGTGGCGATGCGCTTCACGCCTTCCTGCTTGTTGTAATACGCCTGGGCGACAGCGGTGTTGGGCTTGTGGGAGCCTGCCGGCGAGACGCCCTCGTACTTGTAGTAGATCTTCGCCGGGGTGCCGAGCGCCTTCTCCAGGAAGGTCGCACGGATGAGCGGCGATGGGCGCCAGATCTTGTAGATCTCGCGAACCTCATCAGGGATCTCGATATAGCGCTCCTGGCTCACTTCCTGCTTGATGAGCTCCATAGGAAAGAGCGGAGCGAGATCGGCCGGGCCCAGCGGCTGGTGGGTACCCGGGTGGAGCGGCGGCGCCGGCGGCGTCTTCAGGTCCGCGGCGATGTTGTACCAATGCGTCGGTATCTCGGATTCGTTGAGGAAGAACTTGCGTGTTGCCATGACCAACCACCAAAGGTGAAATTCCCGCGGCGAGCTCGTCCCTCGAAGAAACAGCAAACCCCTCGCCATCAAAGGACGAGGGGTACTCGCGGTGCCACCTTTGTTCCCCGGCGGTTGAGCCGGAGCACTCACTACGCGACGGCTCCATCCGGGGAGTGATCGCGCGGGCTCTGATAACGGTGCCCTTTCCGCCTGCAGCTACTTCCCCCCGGGGTTCGCTGCAGGGGCTCCCGGGTCCATTCGCCGGACGCGCCGCCACCGGGCTCACACCTTCCCCGGCTCTCTGGAGGCTCGCCTGACCGGTTACTCTTCCCGATCGACGCCAACATCTATGCAGTTGTACCGGCCAAGGTAGGCCGGTAGCGATCACCGTGTCAAGCGCGGTGGCCTCTCCGGCCTTCGAGCGCATACCCGGCCCATACCTGGCAACGGGTTGCCGGCCGCCTATTCACCCACGAATTTCGGCTCCCGCTTTTCGACGAAGGCGGCGACCGCTTCACGGCTATCGCGGGCAAAGCCGCTGATGCGCATATAGACCGCCTCCTGGTCGAGCACCTGCTGGAGCGTCCCGATCTCGCCGAGGTTGAGGTTGAGCTTCATGCGGGCATAGGTGGCGGTCGGGCCCGCGGCAAGCTTCGCACAGAAAGCGAGCCCCTCCTGCATCAACTCCTCGTGCGGAACCACGCGGTTCACCATGCCGATCTCGGCGGCAGTCTTCGCATCGAGGATTTCAGCGGTGAAGTAGAGTTCGCGGGCCTTGCCGTTGCCGACGAGCCGCTGGAGGAAGTAGGAACCGCCGAAGTCGCCGCTCAGGCCGACGTTGCGGAAGGCGGTGCCGAAGCGGGCTTTGTCGGAGGCGATACGAAGGTCGCAGGCGAGCGCCAGGCTGAACCCTGCACCAACAGCCACGCCGTTGACGAGGGCGACGGTCGGCTTACCCATGGTGTGGAGCTTGAGCGAGGTGAGATTGTGCGAGGCCTTCAAGCCGTGGATGAGGCTCTCGAGGTCGGTAACGATGTTGCGTTCGCGTGGCTCCTGGCCGGGGCTCGCAGGGGCGCTGCTGTTGCGGGTCTGCATGTCCTTGACGTCGCCGCCGGCGCAGAAGCCGCGGCCCTGCCCGGTGAGAGCGACGCAGCGGACCTCGCGGTCGTTCTCGGCCTCACGCAGGAACTGGCCAAGCATGGGCACGAGCTGCCCGCCCATGGCGTTGAGCGAATCCGGCCGGTTGAGGGTGATGACGGCGACACCGTCGCTGCGCTTGTCGTAGAGGACATCGTCGGACATGAGGGCTCCCGAAAGTGGTGGTGGGGGCATTCTACGCGAGGAGGGCGGTGGGCGGCGGGCGCTGCGTTGCCCCCTCGCTCTCGTTCGGGTCTCGGCTTCGAGGTACCGGATCGGCAATCGGCAATCGTCAGAAGCTGAGGTAGTCGGCCGGGTTCACGGCGGCGCCGTTCTTGCGGATCTCGAAGTGGAGGTGCTCGCCGGTGGTGAAGCCGGTCAGGCCGGAGATGCCGAGCTGGGTGCCGGCACTCACACGCTGGCCCGGCGTCACGACGATGTTGTCCATGTGGGCGTAGAGCGTGCTCCAGCCGTCGCCGCAATCGACGATGACGTGGTAGCCGTAGCTGTAGGTCAGGTATTCGACCGTTGTGACCACACCGTCGCAGGCGGAGTAGATCGGCGAGTGGTGCAGGCCCCAGAGATCGAGGTCGATCCCGAAGTGGAAGCGGTTCATCTCGATGTCGACGCCAAACGGGTCGCTCACCCCGTGCCAGGTGGCGAGCGGATAATGGAAGCGTCCGCTGCCGCCAGGGGCGGGAGCACCACCACCCGACGAGCTGCCGCCGCCAGCGGGGGCCGCCGGTCGCGGTGCGGGTGGGGCGGGCGGCGGTGGTGGCGGTGGCTTCACAACCGCGCCGGGAAGAAGCAGGAAGTCCCCCTGCTTGAGCTGGTTCGCGTCCGTCACCGCGTTGGGCTTGTAGGCGAGAACGGTCTCGGCGGTGATGTTGTCGTACTGGGCGACGATCTTGTCGACCGTATCCCCCGCCCGGATCTTGTAAAGGATGCCGTCTTTGCGCGGGACGATGAGCTGCTGGCCGCGCTGGATGAGGTCGCGGTTGCTGACCTCCGGGTTGTTCATCAGGAGGGTCGACACCTTGATGCCGTACTTCCCGGCAACGGTGCTGACCGAGTCGCCTTCCTGCGTGTCGTAGAGGATGAACGGCTGGTGCGGGTCGACGATGTCGGCGAGAGGCTTGACGTTCGCACCGTCTTCGCCGGAGACGGCGGCTGCCGCTGTAACCCCGGCCGAGAACGAGGCCACGGGTGAGATGCCGCCGGCCGCGCGGATCGTCGTCACGTCCGTCTTCGCCACGAGCACGGCCACAGAATCCTGCGTCTGCGTGGTGGAAGGTGAGCGGAAGTAAGCGAGCTGATGGCCCTGCGTGCTGCCGGTGAGGCCGGAGAGCGTGAAGCTCGGCACGATGAGTGCTGAGGAGGCGGAGGAGGTGTTCGGGAAGCGAGCGGCGAAAGCAACAGCCGAGACGGCGCAGAGCGTTACGACGAGGTGGACGAGGAGCCGCCCGTGGCGTTTGCCATGAGCATGCGATCGAATGCGCGTTCCCTGCGTACCCATAATGCTGTGGTCAGGTCGCGAATGCGCACTGCTGCGCGTTCACGGGCTGAGCCCTGCCTAACCTTGCTCGCATCCTCCTTCGCAGCCTATCCCGGTACCACTCGAAAGTCGGGACGGGAGCCACCTAAGGACAAACCCCTAGAGGTCGGTCTTCAGGCTTGCCAGGAACTCCTCATTGGATCGGGTCCTCGCAATCCGCTCGAGCAGCCGTTCGGTCGCTTCGAGCTGGTTTGGCGAGTTCTGCGAAATCATAGCCGTCATGCGCCGCACGAGCCAGACACCCTTCAGTGTTTTCTCATCGAGCAGCAATTCTTCGCGCCGCGTGCTGCTCCCCTGGACATCGATCGCGGGGTAGAAGCGGCGTTCGGCGAGCTTGCGATCGAGCCGGAGCTCGAGGTTGCCGGTACCTTTGAACTCCTCGAACACCACCTCGTCCATGCGGCTGCCGGTATCGACCAGGCAGGTCGCAAGCACGGTGAGCGAGCCGCCTTCCTCGCATTTACGGGCGGCGCCGAAGAGGCGCTTGGGCGGATAGAGGGCGACCGGGTCGACACCACCGGAGAGGGTTCGGCCGCTCGGCGGGAGGGCGAGGTTGTAGGCGCGGGTGAGGCGGGTGATCGAGTCCATCAGGATGACCACGTCCTTGCCGCCTTCAACCAGCCGCTTCGCCCGTTCGAGCGCCATCTCGGCGACCCTCGTGTGGTCTTCGACCGGCTCGTCGAAGGTGGAGCTCACGACCTCACCGCGGACGCTGCGCTGCATGTCGGTCACTTCCTCGGGGCGCTCGCCGATGAGGAGGACGATGAGGTGCACGTCGGGGTAGTTCGTCGAGATACCGTTCGCGATGTTCTTCAGGAGCATCGTCTTACCAGCTTTTGGCGGGGAGACGATGAGGCCGCGCTGGCCGCGCCCGATGGGGGCGATCAGGTCGATGACGCGGTGGGTGAGGTTATCGGGGGTCGTCTCGAGCTTGAGCTGCTGGTTGGGGAAGATGGCCGTCAGGTTTTCAAAGTACGGGCGGCGCTTCGCCGTCTCGGGGTCAATACCGTTGACAGCCTCGACCTTCAGGAGGCCCCAGTACTTCTCATTGTCCTTCGGGTGGCGGACCTGCCCGGTGACATAGTCGCCGGGGCGAAGGGCGAAGCGGCGAAGCTGCGACTGCGAGACGTAGATGTCGTGGGGCCCGGGGAGCATCGACTCGCCGCGAAGGAAGCCGTAATTGCCATCATCGGAGACCTCGAGGAAGCCACCGGAGAAGACATTGCCGCGCGCTTCGGCCTGCGCCTGGAGGAGACGGAAAATGAGGTCCGACTTGCGGAGCGTCCCCGCACCATCAACCCCCATCTGGGTCGCGATCTCTTCCAGTTGCTCGCGCGTGCTGACATTGAGCTCGGCGATATTGAGGGCGGCCATCTGCGGGCGATCGTGGCGGGGAGGGCGGTTTTCGAAGTCGTCCCGGTCGCGGAAGTCGCGGCTCTCGTGCTGTTCGCGGACGCCACGGTCGCGCTGTTCGAAGCGGCGTTCGCGGTGCTGCGGATGATCAGCCCGTTCGCGCTGCTCGGAGCGCTCACGTTGCACGGGGCGGGCCCGTTCGCGCTGATCGGCACGGGCCGGGCGTTCGCTGCGGGGTGCCCGCTGCCCGGCATCATCGCGTCCGTCATCGCCGGGTTGGTCCGCCTCGATGGGTGGCTCCGGAGCGGGCAGTTCCGCGACGGGCTCTGCTGCGGCCGCCGGTACCGGCGCCGGTGCGAGCTCGGCCAACGGCGCAGCCTCGGCAACGGGCAGGGGCTCAGCAGGAGCGGCGGCCTCGGCTACCGGCGCCCCGGCTGCTGCCTGCTCCGTGGCAGGCGCCGCGGTGGCGGTGGTGCGACGGCGGCGTGTGGCCGGCTTGGGCTTCGGCTCGTCGGATTCAGGTTGAGGGGTAGCGTTGAGTTCTTCAGTTGTGGTCAAGTCGCATCACGATCGCGGGCCGGGGAATTGTGGCCGCATACAAAGAGGATGGAGGGGAGGAGAGGTGCGAGTCCGTCGGGCTCAGTCTGGGTGCTGGGCTCACCTGCAGCGGTGGCCTATTCGTCAGCAATCGCAGCATACGATCAATTCGCAGCAGATTGCAAATCGTTGGTGACGCAGGGGTGTCCATCATGATTTTGCACGGCAGGTGGGGTAGCGCTTCCAGGAGTGTCCC
>WBZR01003086.1_pt2 | contig 12419 bp, 23 predicted proteins | sample 5204231 | NCBI WGS metagenome assembly WBZR01 (sample SAMN12412403, study PRJNA552823) | activated sludge metagenome | isolation source: activated sludge from anammox sidestream of wastewater treatment plant... | place: USA: Virginia | collected 2017-08
AGCACGGCAAGGAAAGCCGGAAACGGCGAAGCCCGCTCGAGGCGGGCTTCGCAAGTGCCTGGGCACGATGGGAATCTTGGTTGCGGGGGCAAGATTTGAACTTGCGACCTTTGGGTTATGAGCCCAACGAGCTACCAGACTGCTCCACCCCGCGACTGATGCGGCGATTATATTCGATGTCGCGCTTCGCTGCGTGCGACCCTTCGGCCGCAGCGCCGTGATCGGAGGTCCTCACTCGGCCGTTTCGTCGGGCGTTGCTTCGGCCGCCGGTTCGGGGCGGTCGACGAATTCGACGAAGGCCATCGGCGCGTTGTCGCCGACACGGAAGCCCATCTTCAGGATGCGCGTGTAGCCGCCCGGACGCGACTGGTAGCGCGGGCCGAGTTCGCCGAACAGCTTGGTGACGACCTCGCGGTCGCGTGTGCGGTCGAACGCGAGGCGGCGGTTGGCGAGCGTCGGCTTCTTGCCGAGGGTGACGAGCGGCTCGACCACGGCGCGCAGTTCCTTGGCTTTGGGCAGCGTCGTGCGGATGGCCTCGTGCTTGATGAGCGAGTTGCACATGTTGCGCAGCATCGCCTGGCGATGCGCGGACGTGCGGTTGAGCTTGCGGGGGCCGTTGCGGTGGCGCATGGTGCGTTCCTTTCCTTATCGATTCCCCGGCCGGATCAGGTACCGGGGGTGCACCGGGTGAGAGAGCGGGTCAGCGCTTGTCCAGACCCTGCGGCGGCCAGTTGTCCAGCCGCGCGCCGAGCGTCAGGCCGCGCGAGGCCAGCACTTCCTTGATCTCGTTGAGGCTCTTGCGCCCGAGGTTGGGCGTCTTGAGCAGCTCGGTCTCGGTGCGCTGGATGAGATCGCCGATGTAGTAGATGTTCTCGGCCTTGAGGCAGTTGGCCGAGCGCACGGTGAGCTCGAGCTCGTCGACCGGGCGCAGCAGGATCGGGTCGAACGGCGTGGGCCGCGTCTCGGGGCGCGAGATCAGCAGGTCCTGGCCGACGGCGTCGATCTGCGCGAAGAAGGCGAGCTGCTCGACCAGGATGCGCGCGCTCTGGCGGATCGCCTCCTCGGGCGCGATGGCGCCGTTGGTCTCGATCTCCATCACCAGCTTGTCGAGGTCGGTGCGCTGCTCGACGCGCGCGTTCTCGACCGCGTAGCTGACGCGCCGCACCGGCGAGAAGCTGGCGTCCAGCACGATGCGGCCGATCGTCTTGGTGGGCTCGTCGCCGTAGCGGCGCAGGTTGCCCGGCACGTAGCCGCGGCCCTTCTCGACCTTGATCTGCATGTCGAGCTTGCCGCCTTGCGCCAGGTGCGCGATGACGTGCTCGGGGTTGACGATCTCGACGTCGTGCGGCGTCTGGATGTCGGCGGCGGTGACCGGGCCTTCGCCCTCCTTGCGCAGCACCAGCGTGACTTCGTCGCGGTTGTGCAGGCGGAACACCACGCCCTTCAGGTTGAGCATGATGTGAACGACGTCTTCCTGCACGCCGTCGATGGCCGAGTACTCGTGCAGGACGCCCGCGATGGTGACCTCGGTCGGTGCGTAGCCCAGCATCGACGACAGCAGCACACGGCGCAGCGCGTTGCCGAGGGTGTGTCCGTAGCCGCGCTCGAACGGCTCGAGCGTGGCCTTGGCGCGATGGCCGCCGAGCGGCTCGATCTGAATGGCCTTGGGCTTCAGAAGGGTGGTTTGCATGGAGTCCTTTGGTTACCTGTCAATACCCTCGGCTCGTTACACCGATAAGGCTGATGGACCACGCCGGCTCGATTGCGCAAGGCGGTGTCCGGCCGCACCGTCTCGGCGGGCGATGGCCCGCGCCGGCGCGGGCCACAGCCGTCCTCGTCAGCGCGAATACAGCTCGACGATCAGCGCTTCCTTGATCTCGGCGCCGAACTGGTCGCGATCCGGCGCCTTCTTGAAGGTGCCTTCCATCTTCGCGGCGTCGACGCTCACCCAGTCGGGCAAGCCGGCGCCCTGCGCCAGCTTGAGCGCGTCTTGCACGCGCAGCTGGCTCTTGGCCTTCTCGCGCAGCGCGATCACGTCGCCCGCCTTGACCATGTACGAGGGGATGTTGACGACGCGTCCGTTGACGGTCAGTGCCTTGTGGCCGACGAGCTGGCGCGCCTCGGCGCGCGTGCTGCCGAAACCCATGCGGTAGACGACGTTGTCCAGGCGCGACTCGAGCAGCGTCAGCAGGTTGGCGCCGGTGTTGCCCTTGCGCTGTTCGGCCTCGGCGAAGTAGCGCCGGAACTGGCGTTCGAGGACGCCGTACATGCGCTTGACCTTCTGCTTCTCGCGCAGCTGCACACCGAAGTCGGAGGTGCGCGAGCCGCTCGTGCGGCCGTGCTGGCCGGGCCTCGATTCGAACTTGGCCTTGTCGCTGATCGCGCGGCGCGCGCTCTTCAGGAACAGGTCGGTGCCTTCACGGCGGGAGAGTTTGGCCTTGGGGCCGAGCAGTCGTGCCACGGACGGTTCCTCTGTGCGTCTTGCGACGTCTCTTGCTGACGCGGCTCGCAGCCGCCGGCCGCGGCCGGCGGTCTGTCCGCGCGAGTCCGGCGCCGCTTCGGGCAGCCGGACGGTGGGCTTCGGGGTGGGAAGGGGATGCCTTCGGGTTGGGTCGGCGGGCCGGGGCACCGGCAGGTGCTGCCCCGCGATGAAAACCTGTAATTCTAGCACGCGCGTGCCGGGTGCCGTCGGCACCGGGCACGCCGGGCCGCCGTCAGACGCGGCGGCGCTTCTGCGGCCGGCAGCCGTTGTGCGGGATCGGCGTCACGTCGCTGATCGAGTTGATGCGGATGCCGAGCGATGCCAGCGCGCGCACGCTCGACTCGCGCCCAGGGCCCGGGCCCTTGATGCGCACGTCGACGTTCTTGATGCCCTGCTCCTGCGCGGCGCGGCCGGCGTTCTCGGCAGCCACCTGGGCGGCGAAGGGCGTGCTCTTGCGCGAACCCTTGAAACCCTGCCCGCCGCTGGAGGCCCAGGCCAGCGCGCTGCCCTGGCGGTCGGTGATCGTGATGATCGTGTTGTTGAACGAGGCGTGCACGTGCGCGATGCCGTCCGCGACGTTCTTGCGGACCTTCTTGCTCACGCGGCGCGCGGCGGTATTGACGGGAGGTTTTGCCATTGCGGTGCTCTTCGTTGCTGCGGGGCCTGGGCGTCGATCGGCCCCTTATTTCTTCAGCGCCATCGCGGCCTTGCGCGGACCCTTGCGCGTGCGTGCGTTGGTGCGCGTGCGCTGGCCGCGCACCGGCAGGCCGCGCCGATGGCGCAGGCCGCGGTAGCAGCCCAGGTCCATCAGGCGCTTGATGTTGATCGACAGCTCGCGGCGCAGGTCGCCCTCGATCGTGATCCGGCCGATCTCCTCGCGGATCTTCTCGAGCTCGTGATCGGTCAGGTCCTTGACCTTCTTGCTGTGCGCGATGCCGATCGCGTCGCAGATCCTCTGCGCGGTCGAGCGGCCGATGCCGTAGATCGCGGTGAGACCGATCTCGGCGTGCTTGTGCGGCGGGATGTTGATGCCGGCGATGCGTGCCATGTGTTTACCTCTGTTCCTTCCAGCCGGCGCGCGCGGTACGCGCGCCTTCGTTCGGCAGGCGCTTCGCAGGTCCGCAGGGACCTGCGCGCGCGCTGCCTCAGCCCTGACGCTGCTTGTGACGCGGGTCGGTGCAGATCACGCGCACCACACCCTTGCGGCGGATGATCTTGCAGTTGCGGCACATCTTCTTGATGGAAGCGGCGACCTTCATCGTCTTCTCCTGGGTATCTCGGGTCACTTGGCGCGGAACACGATGCGTGCACGCGTCAGGTCGTAGGGGGTCAGCTCGACGGTCACCCGGTCGCCCGGCAGGATGCGGATGTAGTGCATGCGCATCTTGCCGGAGATGTGACCCAGCACCACATGCCCGTTCTCGAGCTTGACGCGGAACGTGGCGTTGGGCAGGTTCTCGAGGATTTCCCCCTGCATCTGGATGACGTCGTCCTTGGCCATCTGTTCACGACGCCTTGAAGTTGGCCTTCTTCAGCAGCGATTCGTACTGCTGGCTCATCACGTAGCTCTGCACCTGGGCCCAGAAATCCATCGTCACGACGACGATGATCAGCAGCGAGGTGCCGCCGAAGTAGAAGGGCACGTTGTACTTGAGCACCAGGAACTCGGGCAGCAGGCACACCAGCGTCACGTAGACGGCGCCGGCCAGCGTCAGGCGGCCGAGGATCTTGTCGATGTACTTCGCGGTCTGTTCGCCCGGGCGGATGCCGGGGACGAAGGCGCCGCTCTTCTTCAGGTTGTCGGCCGTCTCGCGGCTGTTGAAGACGAGCGCCGTGTAGAAGAAGCAGAAGAACACGATCATCGCGGCGTACAGCATCACGTAGATCGGTTGCCCGGGCGACAGCGCCGCCGAGATGTCCTTGAGCCAGCGCAGGCCCTCGCCGGTGGCGAACCAGCCGACGATCGTGGCCGGCAGCAAGATGATGGAACTGGCGAAGATCGGCGGAATGACGCCGCTCATGTTGAGCTTCAGCGGCAGGTGCGAGCTCTGGCCGCCGTAGACCTTGTTGCCGACCTGGCGCTTGGCGTAATTGACGAGGATCTTGCGCTGGCCGCGCTCGACGAATACCACGGCGAAGGTCACCGCCACCACCACCGCCATCACGAACAGGCTGGCGACGATGCTCATCGCGCCGGTGCGCACGAGCTCGAACAAGCCGCCGATGGCGTTGGGCAGTCCGGCGACGATGCCGCCGAAGATCAGGATCGAGATGCCGTTGCCCAGGCCGCGCTCGGTGATCTGTTCGCCCAGCCACATGAGGAACATCGTGCCGGCCACCAGGCTCACCACCGACGTCATGCGAAAACCGAAGCCCGGCGCGAGCACGAGGCCGGGCGAGCCCTCGAGCGCGAGCGCGATGCCCAGCGACTGGAAGATGGCCAGGAACAGCGTGCCGTAGCGCGTGTACTGCGTGATCCTGCGCCGCCCGGCCTCGCCCTCCTTCTTGATCGCCTCGAGCGAGGGCACGACATAGGTCATCAGCTGCATGATGATCGACGCGCTGATGTAGGGCATGATGCCCAGGGCGAAGACGGTGAAGCGCGACAGTGCCCCGCCGCTGAACATGTTGAACAGGTTCAGGATGCCGCCGCTCTGGCTCTTGAACAGCTGCTGCAGCTGGGCCGGGTCGATGCCGGGCACGGGGATGTGCGCCCCGACGCGGTAGACCACGAGCGCGAGCAGCAGGAAGATCAGGCGACGCCGGAGGTCGCCGAACTTCCCGCTCTTGGCCAGTTGTGCGGTGGAGGTTGCCACGGACTGGGGATGCCTGTGTTTGCGCCTCGCCTCAGGCGGCGCCCGGCGCGTCCTGCACCGAACCGCCCGCGGCCTCGATCGCGGCGCGCGCGCCGGCGCTGGCACCGATGCCTTGGAGCGTGACCTTGCGCGTCAGCTCGCCGGACTTGATGACCTTGACTTCCTTCACCCACTCGCGCGCCAGGCCGGCGGCCTTGAGCGTGAGCAGGTCGACCGTGTCGGCGCCGAGCCGCTCGAGTTCGGCCAGCGTCACCTCGCCGCGGTACTTCAGCGCCGCGCTCTTGAAGCCGCGCTTGGGCAGGCGGCGCTGCAGCGGCATCTGGCCGCCTTCGAAGCCCACCTTGTGGAAACCGCCGGCGCGGCTCTTCTGGCCCTTGTGGCCGCGTCCGGCGGTCTTGCCCAGGCCCGAGCCGACGCCGCGGCCGACGCGGCGGCGCGCCTTCTTGCTGCCCGCTGCGGGCTTGATCGTGTTGAGTTGCATCACAGCACCCGCACCAAGTACGACACCTTGTCGATCATGCCGCGCACGGCGGGCGTGTCAGCGAGCACGCGCGTGCTGTTGAGCCGGCGCAGGCCCAGGCCGCGCACGGTGGCGCGATGGTCCTCGCGCGTGCCGGCCACGCTCTTGACGAGCTTGACCGTCAGGGTCTTGTTCCCGGTCATCTGCATGTCCTTCCTGGGCGGGCTCAGGCGAAGAGGTCTTCGACGCTCTTGCCGCGCTTGGCGGCCACTTCGGCCGGCGTGGTGGACTTCTTCAGCGCGTCGAGCGTGGCGCGCACCATGTTGTACGGATTCGTCGAGCCGTGGCTCTTGCCGACGATGTCGGTGACGCCCATCACCTCGAACACCGCGCGCATCGGGCCGCCGGCGATGATGCCGTCGCCGGCCTTGGCCGGCGCCATCAGCACCTTGGCTGCACCGTGCACGCCGACGACGTTGTGGTGGATGGTGCCGTTCTTCAGCGCCACCTTGAACATGTTGCGGCGCGCGGCGTCCATCGCCTTCTGCACGGCCACGGGCACTTCCTTGGCCTTGCCCTTGCCCATGCCGATGCGGCCGTCGCCGTCGCCGACGACGGTGAGCGCCGCGAAGCTCAGCGTGCGGCCGCCCTTGACGACCTTGGTGACGCGGTTGACCGCGATCATCTTTTCCTTCAGACCGTCCTCGTTGCCTTCGGTCTGCGCGCGCGGGGTGAACTTAGCCATGGAGCTTCCTTTTGCGGGCACTCAGAACTTCAGGCCGGCCTCGCGCGCCGCCTCGGCCAGCGCCTTGACGCGGCCGTGGTAGGCGAAGCCCGAGCGGTCGAATGCCACCTTGTCGATGCCGGCGGCCTTGGCCTTCTCGGCGATGCGCTTGCCGATCAGGCCGGCCGCTGCGGTGTTGGCGCCCCGGCCGGCGGTGCCGAGCTGCGCGCGCACTTCCTTCTCGGCGGTGGAGGCGCTGGCGAGGATGCGGCCGCCGTCGGCCGAAACCACGCTTGCGTAGATGTGCAGGTTGGAGCGGAACACCGTCAGGCGCGCGCCGCCGTCGGCGCAGAGCTGCTTGGCGATGCGCACGCGCGTCTGGCGCGCGCGGCGCAGCCGCTGGTCCTTCTTGGTCTGGCTCATCGCTCGTTCCTCACTTCTTCTTCGTCTCTTTCAGCACCACGCGCTCGTCGGCGTAGCGGATGCCCTTGCCCTTGTAGGGCTCGGGCGGACGAAAGGCGCGCACTTCGGCGGCGACCTGGCCGACGGCCTGACGGTCGGCGCCCGAGATGACGATCTCGGTCTGCGTCGGGCAGGCTACGTTGACGCCTTCGGGCATGTCCTTGACGACCGGGTGCGAAAAGCCGATCTGAAGGTTGAGCTTGGCGCCCTGCGCCTGGGCGCGGAAACCCACGCCCACCAGGGCGAGCTTCTTCGTGAAGCCTTTGGTCACGCCGCCCACCATGTTGGCCACCAGCGCGCGCATCGTGCCGCTCATCGCGTCGGCCTCGGGCGTGTCGTTGGCCGGGGCAAAGGCGAGCTGGCCGGCGTCGCTGACGATGGTCACGAGCGGATTGAGCGCGCGCACGAGCGTGCCCTCCTTGCCCTTCACCGTGATGGTCTCGGCCGAGATCGCCACGTCCACGCCTTGCGGCACGGCGATCGGCATCTTTCCTACGCGGGACATGTCGTTCTCTCCGTCAGGCCACGTAGCACAGCACTTCGCCGCCGACGCCCGAGGCACGCGCCTTGCGGTCGGTCATCACGCCCTTGGGCGTGGTGACGATGGCCACCCCCAACCCGTTCATCACCTGCGGCAGCGCGTCGCGGCCGCGGTAAACGCGCAGGCCGGGGCGGCTCACGCGCTCGATGCGTTCGATCACCGGGCGGCCCGCGTAGTACTTGAGCGCGATCTCGAGTTCGTCGCGGCCGGCTTCACGGCGCAGCGCGAAGCCGTCGATGTAGCCCTCGTCCTTCAGCACCTGCGCGATCGCAACCTTGAGCTTGGACGCCGGCATCGTGACGGCCGCCTTGTCCACGCTCTGCGCATTGCGGATGCGCGTCAGCATGTCGGCGATGGGATCACTCATGCTCATCGAATGTTCTCCTGATTCCCTTGCGGACGCGCCGACTCACCAGCTGGCCTTGACGACGCCGGGGATGTCGCCCTTGAACGCGAGTTCGCGGATCTTGTTGCGCGCCAGGCCGAACTTGCGGAACGTGCCGCGCGCGCGGCCGGTGACGGCGCAGCGGTTGCGCAGCCGCGTCGGGTTCGCGTTGCGCGGCAGCCGCTGCAGCTCGAGGCGCGCCGCGTAGCGCTCCTCGTCGGAGCGCTTGGCGTCGTCGGCGACGGCCTTGAGTTCGGCGCGCTGCTTCGCGAACTTGGCGACCAGCTTGATGCGCTTGTCTTCGCGCTGCTTGACGGAGAGTTTTGCCATGATGTGTGCCGGCCTCAGTTCTTGAACGGGAACTTGAACGCCGTCAGCAGTGCCTTGCACTCCTCGTCGTTCTTCGCACTCGTCGTGATGCTGATGTTCAGACCGCGGATCGCGTCGATCTTGTCGTACTCGATCTCGGGAAAGATGATCTGCTCCTTGACGCCGACGTTGTAGTTGCCGCGGCCGTCGAAGGCGCGGCCGCTGATGCCGCGGAAGTCGCGCACGCGCGGCAGCGCGATGGTGACGAAACGGTCGAGGAACTCGTACATGCGCACGCCGCGCAGCGTGACCATCGCGCCGATCGGCACGTTCTCGCGGATCTTGAAGTTCGCGATCGCCTTGCGGCTCTTGGTCACCACCGGCTTCTGGCCGGCAATCTTGGTGAGGTCGCCGACGGCGTTGTCCATCACCTTCTTGTCGGCCACCGCTTCGGAAACCCCCATGTTGAGCGTGATCTTCTCGAGGCGCGGCACCTGCATCGCCGTCTTGTAGCCGAACTTCGCCATCAGATCGGGGACGATCCTGTCGCGGTAGATCGCCTGCAGACGGGCCGGGCCGGTGATGGCCTGGACCGTGCCCACGTCCGGCTGAGCGGCCTTGGCGGGCTTGTCCTTCTTGTCGGCCTTGGTGGGCTTGGCGGCGGCGGCGGATTTGGCGGCGGCAGCGGGTTTGTTCGCCATGATCGGTTACGCCTTGATCTCTTGGCCCGAGGATTTGTACACGCGCACCTTCTTGCCGCCCTCGAGCAGCTTGACGCCCACGCGGTCGGCCTTGCCGGCGGCGGCGTTCCAGATGGCGACGTTGGACTGGTGGATCGGCATCGTCTTGTCGACCACACCGCCGGTGGTGCCCTTGAGCGGATTGGGCTTGACGTGCTTCTTCACGACGTTGATGCCCTCGACGACGAGGTAGTGCTCGTCGACGCGCCGCGTCACGGTGCCGCGCTTGCCCTTGTCGCGGCCGGTGGTCACGACGACCTGGTCGCCCTTGCGGATCTTCATCATGGTCAGAGCACCTCCGGCGCCAGCGAGACGATCTTCATGAAGCGCTCGCTGCGCAGTTCGCGCGTCACCGGGCCGAAGATGCGCGTGCCGATCGGCTCGAGCTTGGCGTTGAGCAGCACGGCGGCGTTGCCGTCGAACTTGACGAGCGAGCCGTCGGGGCGGCGCACGCCCTTGGCCGTGCGCACGACGACGGCGCTGTAGATCTCGCCCTTCTTGACGCGGCCGCGCGGCGCCGCCTCCTTGACGGAGACCTTGATCACGTCACCGATGCCGGCGTAGCGGCGCTTGGAGCCGCCCAGCACCTTGATGCACATGACGGACTTGGCGCCCGTGTTGTCGGCCACGTCGAGCCGCGATTGCATTTGGATCATGTCGTCTCCCAACTTGCCTGCGCCGGGGCACCCTGTGCGGGTGGCCGGTGCGCGCAGTCTTGGGCCCGTGTCTGGGGTGATCCGCCCGGGCTGGCCCTGCGGTTGCAAGGCGCGCCACGGCGGCGAAGCTGCGGATTATGTACTCGACGCGACTGTTGCGTCAAGGAAAACGCCGCCGCTGAGGGCTTGGCGTTGCCAAGCCGCCGGCGCCGCGGCCGCGCGGGCCCGCTCAGGCCAGCAACTGCCGGGCCTGCTGCAGCATCGTGTTGGCGTCGCTGACCTCGAACTTGCCCGGCGCCTCGACGTTGAGCGACTTGACCACGCCGTCAACTGTGAGCATGGAGTAGCGGTTGGAGCGCAGGCCCATGCCGCGCGCCGTGAGGTCGAGCGTGAGGCCGGTGGCCCGGGCGAAGTCGGCGCTGCCGTCGGCCATCATGCGCACCTTGCCGTCGGTCTTCAGTTCGCGGCCCCACGCGCCCATCACGAAGGCGTCGTTGACGCTCACGCACCAGACCTCGTCGACGCCGGCGGCCCTGAGTTCGGCCGCCTTCGCGACGTAGCCCGGCACATGCTGGGCCGAGCAGGTGGGGGTGTAGGCGCCGGGCAGGCCGAAGATGACGATCTTCTTGCCCGCACTGGCCTTGGCGATGTCGAAATCGTTCGGGCCGAGCGAGCAGCCGTTGCCCTCGACCTCGATGTACTCCTTGAGCGTGCCCGCGGGCAGCTTGTCGCCGACTTTCAGCATGACGTTGATCTCCTTTGGCACAAATGGGTGCGGCCGGGCTGGAGTGTCCAGCGTCCGGCCGCAGGGCGCAGGCGTGGGGGCTTAGACCAGCGTGGCCTTCTCGACCAGGCGCGTGACGACCCAGCTCTTGGTCTTGCTGATCGGGCGGCCCTCGGCGATCTCGACGATGTCGCCCAGCTTGTACGCGCCCTGCTCGTCGTGCGCGTGGTACTTGCGCGACTTGGCGACGATCTTGCCGTAGAGCTCGTGCGCGGCGCGGCGCTCGACGAGCACGGTCACGGTCTTGGCGCGCTTGTCGCTGACGACGCGGCCGACCAGCGTGCGTGTGTTCTTCTTCGCGGGGTTGGCGGTCTCGCTCACTTGGCGGCCCTCTTCTTCTCGGCCAGCACGGTCTTGGCGCGCGCGATGTCGCGCTTCGTCCGGCCCAGCTGCGAGTGGTTGGTCAGTTGCTGCGTCGCCTTCTGCATGCGCAGCCCGAAGTGGGCCTTGAGCAGGTCGGAGACTTCCTTTTCGAGCGCGGCCACGTCCTTGGCGCGCAGTTCGGATGCTTTCATCACGGGCTCTCCACTCAGGCGCCGACCTGGCGCGCCACGAAGGTGGTGGCCAGCGGCAGCTTGGCCGCCGCCAGCTGGAACGCCTCGCGCGCCAGCTGCTCGGGCACGCCGTTCAGCTCGTACAGCACCTTGCCGGGCACGATCTCGGCCACGTAGAACTCGGGGTTGCCCTTGCCGCTGCCCATGCGGACTTCGGCCGGCTTCTGCGAGACGGGCTTGTCGGGGAAGATGCGGATGAAGATGCGGCCGCCGCGCTTGATGTGGCGCGAGATGGCGCGCCGCGCGGCCTCGATCTGGCGCGCCGTCAGGCGGCCGCGTTCGGTGGCCTTGAGGCCGAAGTCGCCGAAGGACACGCTGGCGCCGCGCGTGGCGACGCCCGTGTTGCGGCCCTTGTGCTCCTTGCGGAATTTGCGACGTGCGGGTTGCAGCATCGTCACTCTCCTTAGTTCTGTCCGCCGGTGCCGGGCGCGGCACGGCGCACGCGCTTGACGGTCGGGCCCTTGGGCGCGTCGGTGCCGGGAGCGGGCGGGGCAGCGGCGGCGGGCGCGTCGCCGCGCGGCGCGCGCTCGCCGCCCGGACGTGGGCGCACGGCCCCGGGTCGGCCGTCGGGGCGCGGACCGCGGCGCTCGCGACGCTCGCCGTCGGCCTCGGTCTTGGGCAGTTGCGGCGCCTCGCCGTTGGCCAGGCGGTCGCCGCGGTAGACCCATACCTTGACACCGATGACGCCGTAGGTCGTCTTGGCCTCGGAGAAGCCGTAGTCGATGTCGGCCTTGAGCGTGTGCAGCGGCACGCGGCCCTCGCGGTACCACTCGGTGCGCGCGATCTCGATGCCGTTCAGCCGCCCGGCGGACATGATCTTGATGCCCTGCGCGCCCAGGCGCATGGCGTTCTGCATCGCGCGCTTCATCGCGCGGCGGAACATGATGCGCTTCTCGAGCTGCTGGGTGATGCTGTCGGCGATGAGCTGGGCGTCGACCTCCGGCTTGCGGATCTCTTCGATGTTCACCGCCACGGGAACGCCCAGGCGGCGCGCCAGCTCGGCCTTCAGGTTCTCGATGTCCTCGCCCTTCTTGCCGATCACGACGCCCGGGCGTGCCGAGAAGATCGTGATGCGCGCGTTCTTGGCCGGGCGCTCGATGAGGATGCGCGAAACGGCGGCGTTCTTCAGCTTGGCCTTCAGGAACTCGCGCACCTTCAGGTCCTCGGCCAGCATGCCGGCGAAGTTGCGGTTGTTGGCGAACCAGCGGCTCTGCCAGGCGCGCGTCACGCTCAGGCGGAAGCCGGTCGGATGGATTTTCTGTCCCATGTGTCGTTGCCCCGCTGGCTCAGTTGCCGACCGTCACGTAGATGTGGCAGGTACCCTTGACGATGCGCGCGCCACGCCCCTTGGCGCGCGCCGCGAACCGCCGGAGCACCGCACCTTGCTCGACGTGGATCGACTTGACCTTCAGCTCGTCGATGTCGGCGCCGTCGTTGTGCTCGGCGTTGGCCACGGCGCTCTCGAGCGCCTTCTTCACGATGCCGGCGGCCTTCTTGGGCGTGAAG
>WBZR01003364.1_pt2 | contig 12418 bp, 10 predicted proteins | sample 5204231 | NCBI WGS metagenome assembly WBZR01 (sample SAMN12412403, study PRJNA552823) | activated sludge metagenome | isolation source: activated sludge from anammox sidestream of wastewater treatment plant... | place: USA: Virginia | collected 2017-08
CGTGTATTTGTTCGGCTTGGCGGGCAGATACTCGGCTCCATACTCGCTGGTGATCCAGCCCCGCGCCTGGTCGATCGCCTCTGAACTCAGGTTGAGGGAGTCCGTTCGCATGTAGGTGATCAGGCCGCCGTCGATTCCGGAACCCTCGATGCCCTCGTAAAGGTCCTGCGCGATCCGCATCGTTCGGTCCGCTCCGAATCCCAGCTTGCGGTTCGCCTCCTGCTGCAGGGTCGACGTCATGAAGGGTGCGTAGGGTTTTCGCTGCTCGGGGTGGGATTCGACGTCCACAACCGTCCACGGTTTGGCGGTTTCAGCCGAGGTCGCCAACTTGCGGGCCCTCGTTTCATCGAGCAGGACACGGTCTTTCGCCTTGAGCTCTCCGGTCAACGAATCAAAGTCGTCCTTTCCGGCGGCAATGCGCTTCCCGCCAATCGCCTGGAGCGCCGCCTCGAACGGGGACTTGTTCGCGACCAAGGTCGCCTTCACGTCCCAATAGGCGGAGGAACGGAACTGCCGACGCTCGATTTCTCGCTGAACGATCAACTTGACGGCCGGAGTCTGCACGCGGCCGACCGAGAGCCGCTTGCCCTTGCTGATGCGCCAGATGACCGGCGAGATGCCGTACCCATAGAGTCGGTCGAGAATCCGCCTTGCCTCCTGCGCCCGGACGAGGTTCTGATCGATCTCCCGGGGCTGATCCAGGGCGCGTCTGATCGCCTCCTTCGTGATCTCATGGAAGGCGATCCGCTGCACGGGGGTGCCCTTCTTGGGCTTTAGCACTTCGAGCAGGTGCCAGCTGATGCTTTCGCCCTCGCGGTCTTCATCGGTCGCGAGGACCAGTCCGTCCGCTCCCTTCATCGCGTCCCGGAGCTTTTTGACCTGGGCAGACTTCTCCCGTGGCACGACGTAGATGGGCTCGAATCCGTTGTCGATGTCGACCGAGAAGTCGGCCCACCACTTCTTGTGAAGCTCGTCCGGAAGTTCTTTGCGATTCTCTGCCAAGTCTCGGATGTGTCCGATGCTCGCGAGCACTTCGTATTGGGGACCCAAGAACCCCTTGATGGTTTTGGCTTTGGCCGGAGATTCGACGATGACGAGTTTCTTGCCCATAGGCGTGGCTTCCAAGTATACGGACATCGCCGCCGGTCTGCACCCGAACCGACGGCCGGCACTCAGGCGTTATTCTATGGAAGATGGTTCGAAAGCTCGCGGTTATCACGTTGTTTTTGCTGGCGGTCGTCGCCGGAGCTCAAAGGACGTATCTGGGCATGTACTTAGCCGGGCAGAAGATCGGCTATTCCTGGAGCGAGCAGCGAACCGAGAAGCTCGAGGGAGTCGACCGAAAGCGGATCGATGGCGGCACCCTACTCGATGCCGGGTTGCTTGGGGCCTCGATGAAGACCGTCATCGAGTCCTCGACGTGGCTCGACGATCGCGAGCGGGCGCTGCGGATGGAGTTCAAGGTGGAGAGTGCTGGGCGGACGCAAACGACGCTCGCGGTCTTCGGCGATCAGTCGATCGAGGTGGCGGTCGACAACAGTGGGGCGAAGACGAAGAAGACGATCCCACGTCCAACCGATGGCCCTGTCGTCGATGACGCGGTCAACGCAACGCTGGCGGAACCTGGACGGACCTTCGTCTACGTCCTCGATCCGATGACTGCCTCGCTGGTCAAGAACACGGTGAAGAAGCTGGCGGATCAGGAGTTGACGGTGGGTGGCAAGTCCGTCCGGGCCCAGGTCGTGGAGGTCTCGGAGCCCCGAGCGACGATGAAGGTCTACGTGTCTTCGAAAGGGGACCTACTGAAGGTCGATGGCCCGATGGGCATCGAAATGCGGCCGATCACTGCGGCGGAGGCGCTGGGCGAGAATCCGGCCGGACAGGTCCCGCTCGATCTCGCGTACGCGACCGCTCTCAAACTCGACAAGCCCGTCACCGACGCGGCCGCGCTCAAGTCATTGACGATCCGCGTGGTCGGGGCCGACCTCGCTCGACTGCCGTCGGATGCGTTCCAAACGATCAAGCGGGACGGAGCGAACTGGCTGGTGACCATGCATCCAGTCATCGGTAACCCGAAGACGACGATCGCCGCTGCCAGCAAACAGCAGCCGGATTGGGTCCGCCCAGGAATGAACGTGCCGTCGGACTCCGACCGATTCCGCCGCTTGAGCAAGGTTGTGTTTGGGGAATCCAAGACAGTTTTGGAGGCTGCCGAGCGGACCCGCAAGTACGTCCACGCGACGATGAAGCCTAACGCCGGAATCGGAGTCCTGCGCGATGCGGCTGAGGTTTTGGCGAGTCGTGAGGGTGTCTGCCGCGACTATGCGGTGCTGACCGCGACGATTCTGCGCTCGGGCGGGGTGCCAACGCGACTGGTCAGCGGACTCGTCATGATGGGCGACAGCTACTTCTATCACGCGTGGGTCGAAGTCTGGGACGGAACGAACTGGTTTGGGGTGGATTCGACCCGTCCCGACCATTTCGTTGGGGCAGATCACCTGAAATTGGCCGATGGGAGCGTTGAAGACGCCTTTATCTTTACTTTCTTGGATAAAGTAAAGATGGAAGTAGTTCATGTCGGAAGAACCTAGCGAACAGCCTGAACCGACACGGCATCGAATTAGCGTCCCCATTTGGCGGGCGCTGTTTGTTATGGCCGGTGCGGTCGCTTGCAGCGTGCTGTTTTATGAGGTCACCGGCCCGCTTCTCGCCTATATCACGGACCGGATGGCGATCACCGCCGAGAAGGACACCGCGATCCTCCCGTCGCGAATCGCCGGTGGTCTCCTCGGCTTCATCGTCGGTGCAGGCGGCGGGAACCTCCTCGTCGAGTGGATGTACCGTCTTCGGGATCTTTGGGACGCGACGAGCATCGGCGGCAAGGTCACGGTTACCCTGGGCGTCTTCTTCGGGCTGGTCGCCTCGGTGCCATTTCTGTTCTTCCTGAACACGTTGTGGACGGGCCGGTACGCCTACCTCGCTACCGCGATGATCGTGCTGATCTTCAGCTTCTCGATGATCTCGGTCTACGTGTTGCGCTCAATCGAGGACATTCTGCCGTGGAATCGAGGCACAGCCAAGGGCCGACGGCGAGGCATCAAGGTCTTGGACACGAATGTGATCATCGACGGCCGGATCGTCGACGTGGCGCGTTCGGGTTTCCTCGAAGGGCCGATGTACGTTCCGGGATTCGTGCTCGATGAACTCCAGTACATCGCCGACAGCCCCGATCCGTTGCGTCGGCAGCGCGGGCGCCGTGGTCTGGACGTGCTCCGCCTTCTTCAAGCCGATTTCGCCCTCGATGTCAGAACCCAGGATCGGCTCGCGCCGGACATGAACGATGGGGTGGATGCGCGCCTCGTACGCCTTGCGCGGGCAATGGGAGCCGACATCGTCACGAACGACTTCAACCTCAACCGGGTCGCGATTCTGCAGGACATCAAGGTCCTCAACCTCAACGACCTCGCGCTCTCGCTGCGCCCGAACGTGCTTCCTTCGGAGACCCTCGAAATCACCGTGATCCGCGAAGGGAATCAACCGGGCCAAGGGGTCGGTTATCTGGACGACGGCACGATGGTGGTCGTCGAGAACGGAAGGGCTCACTTGGGAGAGCACCTCCCTGTGGTTGTGTCCCAGGTCATTCAGACCGAGCGCGGAAAGATGATCTTCGCCCACCTCGACGGCGACGATGAGCATGCCGCTCGTCGGCGGCAACTAGGCGTGCGGAGGCCCTAACCGATGCGGACGATCGCCGTCATTCTGGCTGCCGGCCAGGGGTCGCGCTTTGGCGGCGATAAGACCTCGATCACCTTGCGGGGAAAACCGCTGTGGCGCTATAGCTACGACACCTTTCAGGCGCATCCGGGTATCGATGCCGTCGGCGTTATCGCTTCCGACTCGCACATCGACGCCATCCGATCTCTCGCGGATGGCGCCGTATTCGTCGAAGTCGGCGGATCTACGCGGACGGAGTCGTCTCGTCGGGCAGTCGCGTGCAGCCGCTGCGACCGTATCCTGATCCACGACGCGGCGCGGCCGTTCGTGTCGAGCGCACTGATCGATCGGGTCTTGGCCGCTCTGGATACCCACCCTGCGGCTGCTCCCGCCGTTCCCGTCACCGACACGATTCGCCGGCTCTCCGACGGTGGAGCCGAGACTCTCGACCGCCGGCAACTTGTGGCGATGCAAACGCCTCAGGCGGTGGTGCACTCCGTCCTTGCGAAGGCGTATAGTGAGAGTACGGGAGAGTTCACAGACGAGATGGCGCTCCTTGAGTCGGTAGGCATCCAACCTGAGTTTGTGCCCGGTGAGAACCTCAACTTCAAGGTGACGACCCCCGACGATTTGGCCCGGGCTGCCGCGGTGCTAGGCGCCGCCGAGGTCAGGACGGGGATTGGCTACGACATCCACCCATTCTCAAGCGATCCTGCCCGGCAGCTCGTCTTGGGAGGCGTTCCGTTCGAGGGACCTGGGCTGGAGGGCCACTCCGATGCGGACGTCCTTCTCCATGCTGTCACCGATGCCCTTCTGGGCGCGGCCGGCCTCGGCGACATCGGCCAGCACTTTCCGAACCAGGATCCGCGGTGGCGAAATGCCGATTCCACGCAGTTTCTCAGGTTCGGAGCAGGTCTGCTTCGGGAACAAGGCTGGCAGGTGGTGAACGTGGATGTGACGGTGATCGCCGAGTTTCCGAAGATCATGGGCCGATCGGCTGAGATCCGTGAGGCCATCGCTCGTGCACTCGACATCGACCCATCGCGCGTGTCCGTCAAGGCCACGACGAATGAACGGCTGGGCTCGATAGGGCGCGGAGAAGGAATCGCGTCCTTCGCGACCGCGACGATTCGGCAGTTTCCGTAGTCCGTTCATCAACGACCGTAGGAGGCAATCGGAATGGATGTTCTCGTTCGAAACGCAGAAGGCAACGTCAGTAAGATCGACCGCGAATATGCAGCCAAGAAGTTAGGTCGGCTCGATCGCTACTTCAACTCGGCGCAGAAGGTCGAGATGGTCCACCGCGCGGAGCGGAACGGACACCGGATCGAGATCACCGTGTTCGCCGACGGGTTCACGATTCGCGGGGAAGAGCATGACGCCGATCTGCAGGCCGCGATCGACAAGGTCAGTGATAAGCTCGAGAACCGACTCAGAAAGCTCAAGGGAAGGCTGATCCGCGCCCACCGACGACGCGGCAACCAGGGCCTTCCGCCGGCGCTTGCCGAGGCCGCCACCGAGGCGGACGAGGACTTTCACATTCAGATTCGGGAGCGAAAGCAGTTCCTCCTGAAGCCGATGACCGCCGATGAGGCTGCGCTTCAGCTCGAGATGGTGGACCATCCGTTCTACGTCTTCAAGAACGAGGCGACCCAGCAGTTTGCCGTGCTCTATCGACGCAAAGACGGCAAGTACGGGCTCATCGAGCCAGAAGCCTAACTGGGCGACTATTGCAGCGAAAAGGCAGACTTCCTGATGACCGGGAGGAGGCTCGAATGGGCGTCGGTCCAGGCGTCGATGCCTGCCTTTTCGCGCACCGCCTTCCAGCGTGGCCTCGAAGTGAAGACCGACCAGTCGAGGGTCGGGGGGCCGAGCACGACCCAAGATGCTTCGGCTCGTCCCGGACTCATCGGGCCCTCGATTGGGTCGCGGGATTCGTCGCACGTGTAGGCCGACCACCCCATGATACGGCTCATGGCAGCCAGCACGGGCTCGAGCTGAAGGAACTTGTTCGAGGTGTGAACCGCCAAGACGCCGTTCGGGGTCAGGTGCTTTCGGTAGAGGTCGAGCGCTTCCAAGGTCATCAGGTGAACGGGGATCGCATCCGATGAGAACGCATCCACGAGGATCACATCGAACTTCTGGTCTGATTCGCTTAGCCGAAGACGCGCGTCGCCCAGGACAACCGAGACATCTCCCTTGGCTTGGGCGAGACAGGTGAACAGCCGCTCGTCGCGCGCGATTCGCTCGACGATCGGATCGATCTCGAAGAACGTCCACCGTTCTTGAGGCTTCGACCAGAGCGCAACGGTGCCGATTCCGAGGCCGATCGCCGCCACCTGCGCCCCGATGGGGCGAGGGCGACTGCCCAGCACTTCCTTTAGGGGGCCGAGGCGATGGTAGTAGGTGAGCGGTTCGCCATCGTATGGGGCCTTCATCACCTGCTCTCCGTGGAGGATTCGCCCATTCGTCAGGACGTGCCAATCGCCCGATTGGCTGACGCGGTACACGCCGAAGAAGCTCCGACCCGTGAAGAGGGCGGGACGCTGCGACTGGTTCTCGACGTGCCCAACCAAGAGGATGCAGGCGATCGCGGTTCCGAAGCGCATCGGTCTCTTGACCGTCGCGAGGGCGGCCACACTCGCCAGTGCGATCGGAATCGCCATTCCTGAGGAGGGAAGTGGCAGGTTTCCGAGGTCGTGGAGCCACTCGATCACGAGGAGGACGCAGCCGAGTGAGAGGGGAAGGGCGAAATCGAGGACTCGCGTCGATGCGTCCGACTTGTCGGATCGCAGCGGCATCGCGAAGCCGATCGCGCCGAGCACGATCGCATATTCGAGGACCTGGACGAAGACGGCTGGGGCGACCAGGGCATTGAAAACACCACCAAGAACGCCTCCCAGCGACATCCACAGGAAGAACTCGGTGAGCAAACCTGCAGACGGGCGGTCCCTGGCGAGCTCCCCGTGGCAGAGCATGGCTCCGAAGAACAGGACCAACAGGTGGGCGCCGAACGCCAGCAGTCTGAACTGGCCGATTTCGGTGGCGACCAGGAAGACAAGTCCGGCGAGGAGGAACGGGAAGACCGCGACGACCAGCTTGTGGGGAATCGGAGGCCGCTTTGCGAAGACTAGCACCATCGTGAGCAGATAGATGGCGAGCGGAATGACCCAGAGTAGGGGCATGACCGCGATATCGGTCGTCAGGTAGCTGGTGACCCCGATGAAGAGGCTGCTCGGCAGGAAGGCGAGGAAGACCCAGCGCCCGCGTCGCTTCCAACCGACCGGCTCAGTTTCGAGTTCGGGACCCCGTTCTCGGCTCGACCCGCTCCTGCGAACGACGAGGGCGATCGTGGCGACGAAGAGGAGGACGACCGCTCCGTAGCCCCACGTCCACCAGACGCTTTGCTCGGTGACGCCGGATCGTGGCTCGACGACGAGCGGATAGGCGAGCAAGCCGATGAAACTCCCGACGTTGCTCGCCGCATAGAGGAAGTACGGGTCTCCGCCTCCGGATCGCGCGAACCACGACTGGATCAGGGGAGAGGTCGCGGACAACATGAAGAACGGCAAGCCGACGCTGGTCGCCATCGTCAGGAGCATCCATGGCGTCGGGTTTCCGCTGGCCGGTGGGTGCAGCGCTCCGTAGGACAAGGGGAGCACGGCGAAGGGCGTGAGCAGCAACACGCCGTGAATCAGAGTCTGCGTCCGGATCGGCAGTCGACGCGCGAGTCCGTGCGCATAGAGATAGCCGAGCAGCAGGGCCCCCTGATAGAAGACCATGGCGGTGTTCCAGACCGACGGCGATCCGCCCAGAGTGGGCAGGAGCATCTTCGCGACCATCGGTTGAACCGAGAAGAGCAGGAGTGCGCTGACTAAGGCAGTGAGCGAGCACAGCGCGACCATGAGCCGCTATTTTGCCTGAGGCGGAGATGGTCCGGCCCCGTGCCCATCCAAGAACCTTCGCATCGCCCGCAGGGTCTCCTGGCTGACGTGGTGCTCGATGCCCTCTGCATCGGTCTCTGCCACATCGGACGGGACTCCGGTCGCGACAAGGAACTCCACCACGAGTTGATGGCGCTGCGACGCGGCCCTCGCCATTTCGCGACCTTCATCGGTCAGGAAGATCGAGCGATAGCGCTCCGAGGTGACGAGGCCGTCCCTCACGAGCCGTTGGATCGTACGGCTGACCGTCACGTGGCTGACGCCGAGCCGTTCAGCGAGGTCGACCGTTCTCGCCTCCCCCTTCAGTTCGAGCAACAACGCGATCAGTTCCACGTAGTCCTCGGCCACCTCGCGGCGATGATCCTGTCTCGTCCTGCTGAACTGGTTGGGTGTCGGTTCTGAAGCCATAACGTGAGGGAGTTGCGAGGTGCGGGGTAACCTGCCCGGACCGCCAGAGTGTAGCCGACTCTAGCCTATTTCGCCGTGAGCTCGACCCAATCACCCGACCATATCGTGTTCGACAACGTCGAGGTGAAGTACTCCGAGTACGTGTATGGCTTGCGTGGCGTTTCCCTGTCGATCCATCGGGGCGACTTCGTCTTCTTTCTGGGCCAGACTGGTTCGGGAAAGAGCACCCTTCTGAAACTCCTTTCTAAGGAGGTTCGGCCGACCTCGGGCCATGCGTATCTGTGGGGCCAAGATCTGGCGTCGGTGCACGAGCGCGATGTCCCGTCCCTGCGACGCCAGATGGGCATCGTGCCCCAGGACTACGGACTCTTGCCGCGCAAGCGCGTCTATGAGAACGTGGCCTACGCAATGCGGGCGGTCGGGGCGACCCGGAAAGAGGTTAGGGCGCGGGTTCCGGAAATCTTGGAACGCGTTCATATCGGGCATCGGGCCGACGCGTTCCCCCATCAGCTGTCGGGAGGCGAGCAACAGCGCGTCGCGATCGGCCGCGCGCTGATCAACAATCCGCCGATCCTCCTCGCCGACGAGCCCACTGGCAACTTGGACCCGGAGCACAGTTGGGAGATCATGGAGCTGCTCCTCGAGCTCAACTCGAAAGGGACGACGATCCTCGTCGCGAGCCATGACTGGATGGTGGTTGAACGGGTTGGCCGGCGGGTCGTCACGATGCACCAGGGACGTCTCGTCAGCGACATCATGCCGGACGCGGTGCCGCTTCAGTCGATCATGGAGCACATCCAAGCCGAGATCGAGGGTGGGCTGGAGGTCGACGAACCGGAGCCGTTCACCGAGGCCGAACCGATGGTCGATCCGGAACCTCCTGCTGAAGAGGCCCTCGACTTCGACGAAGAGCAGCTGTTCTCCCTACCGTCGGTTGGGCTGGAAGTCGTGCCAGAGACCGAAGGCTTGGACGACGAGCCGGAGGAGAAGGACCATGCGTGATCGCGCCCAGTTTCTGCTCTCTGAAGCTCTGATCGCCCTTCGAAGAAACGGCCTGATGACGTTTGCCGCGATCAGCACGTCCGCGGTCGCCCTGTTCTTGTTGGGGGGGCTTGGCTATGTCTATCTTCGGGTGTCGGCGTTCGCGACCGATGTGAGCGGAAAGTTCGAGATGCGGGTCTGGCTGCAAGATGGCGTCACCGTCGATCAGGTGAAACAGATCGCCAAGGACATTCGCGCGATCCCTGGGGTCAAGGAGGCGCGATGGGTACCACGCGACATCGAGTGGAAGAAGATGCGGCAAGACACGCCCGAGGTCTCATGGATGGAGAACCCGCTCCCGCATAGTTTCAAGGTCATCCTTGTCCGCCTGTCGGATGCGGACGCGGTTTCAGCCCGCATTCAAGCGATGCCGCTCGTCGAGAAGGACGGGGTGACGTATATGAAGCAGGAACAAGCGTTCATGGACCAGATGTTGAACCTGCTGCGCTGGCTTGGGGGCGGTTTGGGCGGATTGCTGTTGGTTACGGCGGGAATTCTTATCTATAATGCAATCCGTCTGACGATTCTTGCACGGAGGCGAGAGATCAGAATCATGGAGTTGGTCGGGGCTTCGCACTTCACCATCAGGACGCCGTTCGTCATCGAGGGCTCAGTTCAGGGGGCGATCGGGGGCGCTTTCGCCGCTGTGCTCATTCTCGCCGCCCAGGCCGGAATCGAGAAGTACATGCAGTCGGTCGATGCGGCCGCACGGCTTCCCGCGTTCCCGCTTTGGATCGCGATGGGGCTGCTTGCCGCGGCTGGGGCGGCATTTGGCGCGTTATGTTCGGCGGTCGCCCTTCGCGAGCCGTTCCGCTTCCGCTCTGGGGGGCCACTTTGAGACGAGGTTGGACCGTCGCCGTGGCGCTTGCGGCACTCGTCTTGACGACCGGTTTCGCGCAGCAGAAGAAGCCAGGATCGCCCAAGCCTCCGAGTGTCGGCAAGCTGAAGACCAATCTCAAGGACGTTCGCTTCAAGAAGGCCAAAGCCGTCGGCGAGTTGAAGAAGGTTCGCAAGAACATCCGGGTCGTCAAGGGCACCCTCGAAGAAGTGAATGCGCGCATTGGCAACCTGGAAGTCGCCCTTTCCGACACGGGCCAGCGGCTAGACACGAGCAAGGCTGAACAGCTCAAGCTCGCCGGAGACTTGGCCGTCGTTTCCCATGAACTTCAACTCAGGACGCAAGAGGCGCGGGCTCGGCTGAAAGCGATGCGCATGAAGGGTCGGGGGACCATCGTGTCGGCGATCATCGGCTCCAAGAGCGTCGGCGATCTGGCGTCGCGTAAGTTCTTGTTCGAGCGGATTGCGAGGAAGGATCGACAACTCTTCGACGACGTGAGTCGGCTGCGCAACTCGGTCGCGTCCAAGAAGCGGCGCCAGGATGAGTTGGTCCGTGAGGTCGCGGGCCTCCTGGTCAAACAGAAGACCCAGCAGTCGGATCTCAAGGAAAGCCGAGAGGATCAGAAGACCCTGCTCAGCCAGCTGCGCGACAAAGAGGGCGACCTCAAGAAGCTGATCGCTCAGCTCGACGCGGAGGAGAACGCGATCGAAGCCACGATCGCCGCGTTCATGCGGGACACATCGAAGACGTCAGGCCTGACCAAGCCCTCGGGTCGGCTGCTCATGCCGATCGCCGGAGGCAGGGTTGGCAGCGGTTTTGGGATGCGCATGCATCCGATCCTGCATTATCGTCGGATGCACAAGGGAGTCGATATCGGCGCCTCGTCGGGCACTCCGATACGGGCGGCCGCCGACGGCGTCGTCATCTCGGCCCGGCGCATGAACGGGTACGGCAATGTGATCATCCTTGCTCATGGGGGCGGGATCTCCACCCTCTACGCCCATTGCTCGGCCCTGCTTCGTTCGGAAGGAGCACGCGTGAAGCGAGGCGAGACGATTGCCCGGGTCGGTTCTACCGGACTCTCGACGTCGCCGCATTGCCACTTCGAGGTTCATGTTGGCGGCAAGGCGGTGAACCCGCGGTCATGGCTCTAGCCGCCGAGTTCACGCCTCCACCCAATCAACCCGCCCTGATGGGGGTCCTCAATGTGACCCCTGACTCGTTCAGCGATGGCGGTTCCTATTCAGACGCAACTGCAGCGATCGACGCCGCCTTGCGCATGGTCGACGATGGTGCCGACATCATTGACGTTGGCGGTGAGAGCACGCGTCCAGGAGCGCGGCCCGTAGACGGGGCCGAGGAACTCCGGCGGACGATTCCGATCGTCGAGGCCCTCGCCCGACGCGGGATTGCAGTTAGCATCGACACGATGAAGCCTGAAGTCGCTTCCGTCGCACTCCAGGCAGGAGCCGTGTTTGTGAACGACGTCGGGGGATTACGGGCCGAGGGCATGCTCGAGGTCGTCGTCGCAGCACAGTGCTCGGTTTGCATCATGCATATGAGGGGCGAACCGAACACGATGCAGGAGAATCCTGAGTACGGAGACGTCGTGCGTGATGTGCGGTCCTTCCTTCTCCAGCGTGCGGTGCGAGCGGAAGAAGCAGGGGTCAAGGCCGAGCGCATCTGGATCGACCCGGGTATCGGATTTGGTAAGACTATTGAGCACAATCTTGCACTTTTGAGGAGCCTGGAAGTGCTGTCGGCAACCGGCTTCCCAGTGCTGGTCGGGGTGAGCCGCAAGTCGTTCATCGGCCGGGTCCTTGGCGGGCTCGAGGTCCACGATCGCCTTGAGGGCACTCTTGCCGCGCAGGTTGTCGCTCAGATGAAGGGTGCGCGAATGCTCAGGGCCCACGACATCAAACCCGCTCGCCGTGCGATCGAGCTTGCGGCGGCAATACTCGGAGCCTAGATCCAGGTCGACGCGCGACGGAACAGCTTTGACGACACTGGTCGCGGCATATTGGCGAAGACGAAATCAGGCCAACCGACCATAAAGTCGATCTCGTAGTCATGGGGCAGCGAGATCAGGACGACCGGTACCTGAGACGCGATCGGGTCGGCAACCAGCAGGTCGTGGAAGATCTCGTACCCAGCGATCTTGTGTGGTTCGTCGAGAGTCGCGGCCAGATCGACGAAGAACATGTCGGCCCCATGACACGCCGCGATCGACTCCTCCCTGGTGCCTACCACCACCAACTCATCGGTCGGTAGGAACGCCTCGGGCGACCGAAAGGCGTCGACGATCTCGGGGTCTTTGGAAAAGAGCACGTACCGCATGAGCTCCACGTAAAGACGGACCAGGTTCGGCGAAATGCTCCAGTTCAAGCAGAGAACCCATAATGGTCCTAATGTTGACCGTGGCCGCCCTCGTCCTTCTGCCAAATCTCTTGACTTCCCCCCAGGCTCCGCGGGC
>WBZR01004042.1_pt1 | contig 12417 bp, 10 predicted proteins | sample 5204231 | NCBI WGS metagenome assembly WBZR01 (sample SAMN12412403, study PRJNA552823) | activated sludge metagenome | isolation source: activated sludge from anammox sidestream of wastewater treatment plant... | place: USA: Virginia | collected 2017-08
CCGCCTGCTCATCGTTCTCGGTGGTCAGCACGCCAAAGGCGATGGGGATGTCGAGATCCGCACTCACCTCCGATACCCCGCGCGCGCACTCCCCGGCGACGTAATCGAAGTGCGGCGTGTCCCCGCGTATGACGGCGCCCAGTGCGATCAGCGCGTCGTAGTCCCCCGACATCGCCATGCGCCGTGCCGCGAATGCGATCTCGTAGGCCCCCGGGACGCGCACGACCGTGATGCGCCTGCCCGCCACGCCACGTTCCTTCAACGTCTGCACGCAACCATCGATCAGTTTGCCGACGATCTCGTCGTTGAAGCGACTGGCGATGATGCCGAAACGCGCGTCCTCCGAAGGCGTGTCTGCGCCTTCTATCTGCCTGACGTCTGCCATGTTCATTCCTAGTGAGTAATGTATTCGACGACCTCCAGGCCGAAGCCCGACAACGCGCTGTATTTCCTCTGCCGGCTCATGACGCGCATCTTGCGCACGCCGATGTCGGCGAGCACCTGGGCACCCAGACCCACGGTGCGCATTTCATCGCGCGCGGGCGGGCCCGGTGTCTCGGCCTGCGCGAGCGCAGGCTCGTGCATGCGCTGCAGACTGCGAACGAGCTGGTCGTTGTCGTACTGGTTGCGGAGTATCACCAGCACGCCGCTCGGCTCGCGCGCGATGCGCAGCAGGGCGTCTCGCAGCGGCCAGCCGGAATCCGCGCGCGACGCCCCGGTCAGATCGAACAGCGGGTTCTCGATGTGCACGCGCACGGCAACGGGCCTCTCCGGCTCGACCGTTCCCTGCACCAGCGCGATGTGCAGGTCGCCGGCGATGGTGTCGCGATAGGTGACCGCGCGCAATTGGCCGACGTCGGTCTGCAGATCCGTCTCCGCCACGCGTTCGATGGTCTTCTCGTTGTGTATGCGGTACCGGATCAGGTCGGCAATGGTGCCGATCTTCAGGCCATGCTGCGCAGCCATCCGTTCCAGCCCGGGACGACGGGCCATGGAACCGTCCTCGTTGAGGATCTCCACGATCACCGCCGCTGGCTCCAGACCGGCCAGCCGCGCCAGGTCACAACCGGCCTCGGTGTGTCCGGCGCGCGTCAGCACCCCGCCCGGCTGCGCCATCAGCGGAAATATGTGGCCGGGCTGCACCACGTCGCTGGGCTGGGCATCCTCGGCCACCGCCGCCTGCACGGTGCGCGCGCGATCGGCCGCCGAGATGCCGGTCGTCACCCCCGTCGCCGCCTCGATGGACACGGTGAAGTTGGTGCCGTAGTTGAAATACGTGTCGCGCACCATCAGGGGCAGGTTCAGCCGCTGGCACCGCTCGCGCGTGAGGGTCAGGCAGATGAGGCCCCGTCCGTGCGTCGCCATGAAGTTGACGTCCGCGGGCTTGACGCAGGCCGCGGCCATCACCAGGTCGCCCTCGTTCTCGCGATCCTCGTCATCCATGATGATGACCATGCGTCCCTGACGGATGTCTTCGACGATCTCTTCGGTCGGGCTGAGTGAGGACATGCGTGCGGTCGGGAGACGAACCGGTGAATGGTCGGATTATACCTGCTTTGCGGGGCCGTCCCGGCTGAAGTTGGAGGCCGCCCGTTCAGATCCGTCTGTCGGCGATCAACCGCTCGAGATAGCGTGCAATCAGGTCGACCTCGATATTGACGGCATCCTCCGGCCTGTAACCCCCGAACAGCGTCTCCTCGCGGGTGTGCGGGATGACCTGCACCTCGAAGGTGGCACCCTCCACGGCGTTCACGGTCAGGCTGACTCCGTCGACGCAGACCGAGCCCTTGCGGGAGATGTAGTGCGCCAGCTCGGCCGGCACCTCGACGCGCAGCCGGAGGCAGTCGCCGTCCGCACGCACCGAGCGGATCCGCCCGACGCCATCGACGTGGCCGCTGACCAGGTGCCCGCCGAGTCGATCGCCCAGGCGCAGCGCGAGCTCCAGGTTGACGCGGTCGCCGACCGCGAGCCTGCCCAGGGAGGTGCAGCGCAGGGTCTCCGGCGAAACCTCGACCGTGAAACCGTGCGTGTCGAACTCCACGACGGTCAGGCATACGCCGTTCACCGCGATGCTGTCGCCAACGCGGGCGTCGGCCAGCGCGAGCTTGCCGGCGTCGACCTGCATCCGCACGCCCTGCGCCCGCGGCGCGATCGCATGGATCTTCCCCATCGCCTGCACGATACCCGTAAACATTTGCTCGATCACACCGTTGTCTGGGGGCGCATGATCACGCGCCAGTCCTGTCCGATCTGCCGCACGTCCACGGCATCGAGCCTGATGGCGTCCGCCAGGCGGTTAAGTCCCGGCAGGCGTGCCAGAGGTTGTGCGGCGTCCCCCATCAGCGTCGGTGCGACGTAGCAGATGAGCTCGTCGACCAGGCCCGCCTGCAGCAGCGCCCCCGTCAGGGTGGGGCCCGCCTCGACCAGCGCCTCGTTGAGGTCACGGCGGCCGAGCTCACGCATCGCCGCCTGCAGATCGATCCTTCCGTTGGCGCCGGGGCAGCAGACGGACTCCGCGCCCTCCAGGCAGCGATCCGAAACGGCCGTGATCACCAGCGCGGCCCCGGGGCCGGACAATACACGCGAACGGCGCGGCGTGCGCAGGGCCGAATCGAACACCACGCGCAGCGGTTGCCCGGGAAGCTCTGCCAGAAACGGCTGTGCGCGCACGGTAAGGGCCGGATCGTCGGCCAACACCGTGCTCACGCCCGTGACCACCGCGCAGCTTCGGGCACGCCAGCGCTGCACGTCGGTGCGCGCGGGTTCGCCGGTGATCCACCTGCTCTCGCCGTCGGCCATCGCCACGCGACCGTCGAGGCTCATGCCGACCTTTGCGCGCACCCAGGGCCGGCCCGTGCGCATACGCTGGCAGAATCCCACGTTCAATGCCTCGGCCTCGCCGGCCAGGAGGCCGGCGCCGACCTCGACACCGGCGACCTGCAACTGCCGCAAACCGTCGCCGCCGACACGCGGGTCCGGATCGGTCATCGCCGCCACCACCCGCCCCACGCCGGCCTTCACCAGGGCCTCGCTGCACGGCGGCGTCCGCCCATGGTGACAGCACGGCTCGAGCGTGACGTAGCAGGATGCGCCGCGCGCCCCGGCGCCCGCGGCGCGCAGGGCCAGCGTCTCGGCATGGGGCTCGCCGGCGCGCTCGTGCCAGCCCTCGCCGATGACCTCCCCGTCCTTGACGATGACACATCCGACACGCGGATTCGGGCGCGTCGAGTTCAGTCCCCGCGCCGCGAGCTGCAACGCACGCGCCATATGGCGATGATCATCGGCCGTGTAGCCGATCGGATCGGCCGGCGTGCTCACGAACGCGGACGCGGACGCGGCCGGCGCGGCTGCCTGCCGGCCTTGGCCGCCTTGCCGCCGTACCGCGACGCGGGTTCGTCCGCCGCCGACGGTCCGCCGTCGTCACCGGGCAGCATGAGGTTCAACTGCCTGCGGCGCGCGTGCGGCGGGATCTCGTTCTCCAGGCCGGCAATCGCTTCACTGAAGGCCTTGATGTCGTCGAAGCTGTGGTACACGGATGCGAATCGCACATAGGCGACCTGGTCCAGCTCCCGCAGCTCCTGCATCACCCACTCGCCCAGGCGGCTGGAGGGGATCTCGCGCTCACCGCTCGCGCGCAGCTTGCGCTTTATGTTGTTGACGGCCGCGTCCACGCGTTCGGTCTCCACGGGACGCTTGCGCAAGGCGCGCTCCATGCCGGCACGCAGTTTCTCCTCGCTGAAGGGTTCGCGCCGCTTGTCGCGCCGCTTGACGATGCGCGGCAGGTTGAGCTCGGCCATCTCGTAGGTGGTGAACCGCTCTCGGCACTTCTCGCACTCGCGCCGGCGCCGCACCTGCTCGCCCTCGCCGACGAAGCGGGAATCGATGACGCGCGTACCGGGGAAGGCGCAAAAAGGGCACTTCATGGACGCGATCTTAACCCACCGCCCCCAGCGATTGGGGGATTTTTCCGACGGCTACGCTAGCTGTGGGAGTGCCACGGCCGCCACGGCCGCGGGCATCGCCTGCCATGGCAGAGGCGGTGCCGCCGGCGACATCCCGGCGATCGAGTCGGTGAGCATGCCGCCCGTCGCGCCCTGCCACGGCATCGGGGGGGAGTATCCCCGATAAGCGAAACGGCCGTGGTGGCGACATCACCACCACGGCCGCAGTTCGCCGGTTACGCGTGGTCCGGGGCAATCAGTCCGTGTACAGCGGGAACGCCCTGCAGAGCTCGGCGACCTTGCCGCGGGTCGCGTCGACCACGGACTCCTTGCCCATGTTATCGATGATGTCGCAGATCCATCCGGCGACCGTACTGGCCTCGTTCTCCCTGAAGCCCCGGCTCGTGCATGCGGGCGTGCCGACGCGAATGCCGGAGGTCACGAACGGCGACTGCGGGTCGTTCGGCACCGCATTCTTGTTGACCGTGATGTAGGCGCGACCGAGCGCGGCGTCCAGGTCCTTGCCGGTGATCTTGCGCGAGATGAGGTCCACCAGCATCAGGTGGTTGTCCGTGCCGCGGGAGACGATATTCACGCCGCGATCCATAAAGGTCTTGGCCATCGTCTGGGCGTTCTTCTTGACCTGCTCCTGGTAGACCTTGAACTCCGGCTGCATGGCCTCCTTGAAGGCCACTGCCTTGGCGGCGATGACGTGCATGAGCGGGCCGCCCTGGATGCCCGGGAACACCGCGGCATTCAGCCTCTTCTCGATGTCCTCGTTCCTGCGCGCGAGGATGAGGCCCGAACGCGGGCCGCGCAGGGTCTTGTGAGTCGTCGTGGTCACCACGTCAGCGTACTGCATCGGACTGGGATACAGGCCGGTTACGATGAGGCCGGCGACGTGGGCGACGTCCGCGACGAGATAGGCGCCGACCTTGTCGGCGATCTCGCGGAAGCGCTTCCAGTCGAGAATCCGGGAATAGGCCGAGAAGCCGGTCATGATCATCTTCGGCCTGTGCTCCAGGGCCAGCTTCTCGGCAGCGTCGTAGTCGATCTCGCCGGTGGCGGGATTAATCCCGTACTGCACGGCGCTGTAGGTCTTGCCGGAGAAATTCACCTTGGCGCCATGGGTCAGGTGCCCGCCGTGCGCGAGGCTCATCCCCATCACGGTTTCGCCGGGGTTCAGCAGCGCCAGGTAGACCGCGCCGTTGGCCTGCGAGCCGGAGTGCGGCTGCACGTTGGCGTAGTCCGCGCCGAAGAGCTGCTTGGCCCGGTCGATCGCCAGCTGTTCCACGACGTCGACGTATTCGCAGCCGCCGTAGTACCGCTTGCCCGGGTAGCCTTCGGCGTACTTGTTCGTGAGCACGCTGCCCTGGGCCTCGAGCACGCGCGGGGTGACGTGATTCTCCGAGGCGATCAGCTCGATGTGCTCCTCCTGCCGGCGCGCCTCGTCCTGCAGCGCTGTCCAAAGTTCATCGTCAAAACCCGCAATCTTCATCTTTCTGCTGAACATGTGTTTCTTCCTCGCGCCAGACGAGACCCGGAGGCTCCGCGGCGGCACTTTTCGTGGTTAGGACTGGGGGCGCAACGATGCTGGGCTCAGCGCGCCCTCCGGGTCGGAAAGGTGGCGACCGCGGTTGCCGGGCAACCGTCCGGACGCCCCGTTCGAAGCCGGCGTAGATTAGCAAATCTCCCCCTCGACTGCACGGCCGAACGGCTGCCTTGCACGGGCATTGTCCGCCTCCGCGACCACCGCGCAAGTGACCGGGATCAAAGCCCTTTCGGCTGCGCGCCCGGAGTCAAGGATCGCCCCCGGCGGCCGCTAACCCTAGCTGCCATGCAACGCCAGCAGAACTCCACGAACCGCCCGCCGCGTCCGCGCTCCAGCGAGGAGCGCTTCGTCGCCATCAACCGCGAGCGGCTGCGGCGGATCCGCGAGGCGCTCACGCCGCGCCAGCGCGACTTCCTGGAGCTGCTGCCGCTGCTGTTCCACAGCAACCACCCGCTGCTGCCGGGTTACGTCAACCAGACCACTCCCTGCGGTGTGCGCGACTACGCCCCGACCCAGGAGACGCTCACGGCCGCCCAGCGCGTCACGCGCTCCTACAGTCACGAACGGCGGATCCTTCCGCGGCTGGACATCATGGGCCTGTACATGATGGGCTCCTGCGGGACCATCGCGTACACGCCCGGCAGCGACTTCGACATCTGGCTGTGCCATACCCCCGGGCTCCAGCAAGCCGCGGTCGCGGACCTGCGCCTGAAGGCCACGCGCATCGAGGAGGCGGCCAACGAGCTGAACCTCGACGTCCATTTCTTCGTCTTCGATCCGGAGAGCTTCCGGCGCGGCGAGCTCTCCTCGCTGTCCGCGGAGAGCAGCGGCAGTTCGCAGCACTACCTGCTGCTCGATGAGTTCTACCGCTCCGCCGTGGTGCTGGCCGGCCTCTGTCCCCTGTGGTGGCGGGTGCCGCCGGAACAGGAGCGCGAGTACACCACGGCGGCAAGGAAACTGGTGGAGGGACGGTACATCGGTCAGCACGACTACATCGATTTCGGCGGCCTGGAGCGCGTGCCGGCGGAGGAGTTCTTCGGCGCCGCCGTCTGGCACATCTACAAGTCGATCAACTCGCCGTACAAGTCGGTGCTCAAACTCATCCTCATCGAGGCCTATGCGCAGGAATACCCGGACATCGATCTGCTGGCCCTGCACTACAAGCGCCTGGTCTACGACGGGGAGACCAATCTGAATGCCATCGACCCCTATCTGCTGATGTACCGCAAGGTCGAGGGTTATCTCACCCGGAACGGCGACACGGAGCGACTGCACCTGTTCAGGAGATGCTTCTATTTCAAGGTGGAGGAGCGGCTGACGGCGCGAACCGCCCGCGGCGAGGAGAGCTGGCGACGCGAGGTGCTGCGCGAACTGGTCTCCTCCTGGGGCTGGGACACGGCCCACCTCGCCCTGCTGGACTCGCGCGATCAGTGGAAGGTGCCGGTGGTGCTCGACCAGCGCCGCGATCTCATCGCCGCCCTGACGCAGAGCTACCGCCTGCTCTCCAAGTTCGGCCGCGAGCAGGCGGACTCCGCACGCATCAGCCAGCGCGACCTGCACGTGCTCGGGCGCAAGCTGTATTCCGCGTTCGAACGCAAGGTCGGCAAGATAGAGATCGTGAATCGCGGCATCGCGCCCGACATCGCCGAGCAGCGCCTGTCCCTGCATCTGCTCGGCGACGCCGCCACGGAGGCCGGCTGGCTGCTGTTCACCGACGCTGTCGCCCCCGAGGACATAGGCCAGCGGGCGGCAGTCCGGCGTTCCACCAGCATCGTCGACGCGCTCGCCTGGTGCCACTTCAACCGCATCATCGCCGGTGATACCCAGATCACCGCCTATGCCGACGCACAACCCTACTCGGCGCGCGAGCTCAGATCGATCCTCGGCGCCCTGGAGGGCACCTTCCCCGGCGGCCTGCTCGGCAGCTCCGATTGCACCGATCTGACGCGTGCGCCACAGCTGCTGCGAGCGGCGTTGTTCGTGAACGTCGGCCTCGAACATCGGCCCGGCCTCGCGCGCAGCGCCGACATGATCGCCAGCAGTCGCACCGACCCGTTGAGCTTCGGGGGCATGCACCACAATCTCACCGAGTGCTTCGACCTCGTCCTGATGACGAGCTGGGAGGAAGTGTTCAGCTTCCACTACCGGGGACTGGATGGCCTGCTGCAATGCCTGTGCGAATACCTGCGTCTGCGCGCCAACGCGGGATCCGCGACCGTCCCGGAGACCTTCAGCACGCACTGTTTTTCGCCGGGCCACGGCGCCAACATCAGCCAGCGCTTCCACGCCCTGTTCGACGACATTTCCAGGAGCGTGCAGGAAACCGCCGGGCACTGGCGTTACATACTCGAGGCCGCCGACAACTACTACGCCATCGTGCGCGACGACGGCGGCATACGCTTCGAGCGGATCGGCAACCACGCCGGCCTCATCGCCTTCCTGGGACGGCCGGTGCCGCGTTACGCGCACACCCGCTTCGATCGCTACGCTCTGCGCAACGAGCCGCTGCCCCGCCTGTACGAGCACAATCGCGCGGATGCCATTCAGACCTTCTATCGGGTCCTGGGTAAGGAGGCCGAGCTGTTCGTGATCGACGAACGGGGCAGCCTGTTCACGCAGACCCTGATGTTCCACAACCAGCACGTGCTGCTCGATCATCTCGCGCGCTTCTTCCGCAGCACGGCGCAGCGCATGACGCCCGGATCGAGCCTGAACGGCGAGGCTCGAAAGACAGGATTCGAGTTTCGCCAACTCGCGGGCGGCGCGAAGCGCGAGTTCGCGATCGAACCCGTCAGCTACAACCCCGATCTCGGGCGACAATACCTGCAGATCAAGGTGCTGGTGGAGGCCGGCGAGGACTCCTCGCATCGGTACACGGTGATCTGCGACGGCAGGGAATTCTCCTCGCTGGCGCATGGCGGCGACCTGTTCCGCGTCGTTGCCCGGCACGTACTGTCGGTCCGCACGACCGGCTCGCCGTACCCCATCTACATCACCGACATCGACCTCTCCGGCGTGCAACTGCCCGGCGAAGGCGATCAGACGGTGCGGCTGCTCGAGCAGAAGCGACTGATCGAGGAACGGCTGAACCGCGCCCTCGACGAGCTCTCCGCGGCCGGCTGAGCGCGGCACGACTCCCACGCGGGCGGCGGCATCGGGTTAGAATGGGGCGCAGCCATCCGCGTTCCCGAACCCGATCACATGACGCTTTCCGACGAGCTGACGCAGCGCCTCCTGCACCTCATCGCGCGCATCGACGCGCTGCTTCCGGAGGCGCCGAGTGACGTCGACTGGAGCGCACCGGCCTACCTCTGGCGCCGGCAGGGATATCGGGGTTACCTGCGCCCGGTGCGCGCGCCGGGGACCGCGCGACTCGATGACCTGCTGTGCATCGACGAGCAGCGACGCCAGATCGATCTGAACACGCGCCAGTTCCTCGCCGGCCTGCCAGCCAACAACGTGCTGCTGTGGGGTCCGCGCGGCACCGGCAAGTCCTCGCTCGTCAAGGCGCTGCTGAACACGTATCGCGACCGGGGACTGCGCCTCATCGAGGTGGAGCGCGAACACCTGACCGACATCCCCGTGATCCTGGATTGCATCGAAGGCCGGCCGGAGCGATTCATCCTCTACTGCGACGATCTGTCGTTCGAGGCCCGCGACTCCGGCTACAAGGCGCTGAAGGTGCTGCTCGACGGTTCGGTGCACGCCCCGCCCGAGAACGCCCTCGTCTATGCGACCTCCAACCGCCGTCACCTGCTGCCGGAGCGCGCCGCCGACAATCTCGATGCGCAGTTCATCGAGGGCGAGCTGCACCAGTCCGAGGCGGTCGAGGAGAGAATCTCGCTTTCCGAGCGCTTCGGCGTCTGGCTGGCGTTCCACCCTTTCAGCCAGGAAGAGTACCTGCGCATCGTCGCACACTGGCTGGAACGGCTCGGTGTCGGGGACGCCGGCCGCCACAGTGCCGAGCGCGCGGCGCTGCAATGGGCGTTGCTGCACGGATCGCGCAGTGGGCGTTCCGCCTGGCAGTTCGCGAAGGACTGGGCGGGCCGGACGTCGCTGCCACATGACCGGAACCCGGAATGCTGATCGTGCAGGAGAGGCCGGGCAACGAGGAGTTGATGCGCGTGCGCGGCGACGCCGAGCTCGTCTGCGGGCGCCAGGAGATCGAGGCTTCCCTGGACCGCATGGCCGCGGCGATGACCGCGCGTCTTGCCGACCGGGATCCCATACTGCTGGCGGTGATGATCGGGGGTATCGTTCCGCTCGGTGCCCTGCTGCCGCGGCTGCAGTTCCCCCTGCAGGTCGACTACCTGCACGCCACGCGCTACCAGGGCAGCACGCGGGGCGGTCATCTCGCCTGGCTGCGCAAGCCGGGTTTGAGCCTGAAGGATCGCTCGGTGCTGATCGTCGACGACGTGCTCGATCACGGAATCACGCTGGCGGCCATCGTCGAGGAATGCCGCGACGCCGGCGCGCGCGAGGTATTGACCGCCGTGCTGGTCTCCAAGCGCCTGGCGCGGCCCAAGGGCCTGCAGGCGGCGGATTTCACCGCGCTGGAGACCGACGACAGGTATCTGTTCGGCTGGGGCATGGATTATCACGGCTACCTGCGCAATGGCGAGGGCATCTACGCGGCGAGGATACAGGCGTGATCGGCATCATCGCCGGCACCGGGCTGGAGGAGATCGAAGGCCTGCAGGCGCGGCGCGAGCTGCGGATTGCCACCCCGTATGGACCGCCGTCGGCGCCGATCCGCGCCGGCGAGCTGGCCGGCGTGCCGGTGGCGTTTCTCGCCCGTCACGGTCGCGGTCACACGCTGCCGCCGCATCGGATCAACTATCGCGCCAATCTCCTCGCCCTGGAGCAGGCGGGAGCCAGCCGCATCGTCGCCGTCGCCGCAGTCGGCGGCATCACCACCGCCATGCGCCCGGGCCGGCTCGTCGTTCCCTCGCAGCTCATCGATTACACGTGGGGCAGGGATCACACCTATGCCGACGGCGGCGCCGGCCCCGTGATGCACGTCGACTTCACCGATCCGTACTGCGAGCGAACCCGCGTGGTGCTCATCGATGCGGCGATCGCGGCCGGCATCGATGCCGCCCGTGACGGGGTCTACGGGGCCACCCAGGGACCGCGGCTGGAGACCGCGGCGGAGATAGCGCGCATGGAGCGCGACGGCTGCGACATCGTCGGAATGACCGGCATGCCGGAGGCGGCGCTGGCGCGCGAACTCGGGATCCCCTATGCCTGCTGCGCGGTAGTGGCCAACTGGGCCGCCGGCCGCGGCGCCGGTCCCATCACCATGGAGGCGATTACGGCCGCGCTTGCCGGTGGAATGGCCGATGTGATGCGACTGCTGACGCGCGCGGCGCCGTCCCTGCACGCGATGTCATGATCGCGGCCCGCGGCCGCCGCATCAGTCTCCCGATTCCCGCACGCGCGTCACCTGGATCAGCAGGCCGCACAGCGGGTTGTCGACATAGTGCAGTTCGCCGATGCGGACCGGGCGGCGCGCGCGGATCACGGCCACGGTGCCGTCGCGGCGGCACGCGAGATCGGCGCTGAAGGCGAGCTGCTGACCGACCTGCAGCGCCGCGTAGCCGCGCACGCCGGACTCCTCGATGCCCTCCGGATCGCCAATCCGCAACGGCTGGGATTGCGCGGCGTTCTGCCGCCAGCCGATATGCAGCACCGTGCGGTACTTCCCGGACCGGTCGAGCCGGCGCGCGGCGTCCTCCAGCAGCATCGCATCCCGGGGCAGCGGTGCCGGGTCGATCGCGCCGCCCGCGCCGGGCGGGTCTCGTGGAATCGGCGGCGTGATCGGGTCGTGGAGTGGAACGGCGGCCCGCAGATGATGGAACACGATCATCTCGACCTGGTAGACGCGTTCGGCCCGCGCCACGCGGGGCGCGATCATCGCCGCCGACAGCGCGGTGGTCGCGACGATCGCCTTGCACAGGCGAAATGCGGCGGCGGTGCCCGCGGCGGGACGGGGCCGTCTCATCCAGCCTCCACGCTGTGGCCGGCGCGGGCGGGCGGTGAGCGCGTCGTGCCCCCGAACAGCGACAGCAGATCGAAGAGCTCCTCGATCCGGGCCTGTGGATCGGGCAGCGGTTTGAGCACGCGCAGCTTCTCGCCGCCTTCCAGCTTGTAGAGCGTCGGCTGCTGCTGGACGAGGCGGATCACCGTCATCGGGTCGATCTTCGGCTGCGCATCGAACTGCAGGCGCCCGCCCCTGGCGCTGAGATCCACCTTGCGCAGCCCGACGGCGTCGGCGAGCAGCTTGGCGCGGGTCAGCACGAACATGCTCTGCGCCGGCGCGGGCAGCGGCCCGAAGCGATCGATGACCTCCTCGCGCAGCACCGTCAGCGCCTCCTCGTCGGTGGCGCTGCTGATCCGCTTGTAGAGGATGAGCCGGGTATGCACGTCCGGGATGTAGTCCTCCGGGAACAGCGCCGGCAGGTGCAGGTTGATCTCCGCCGGCACGGCGGCGGCGGCATCGAGCTGCGGCTGCCTGCCCGCCTTGAGGCTCCTGACCGCTCGCTCCAGAAGCTCCGTGTACATGGCGAAGCCGACCTCCTGGATGTGGCCGCTCTGCTCCTCGCCCAGTATCTCCCCGGCGCCACGGATCTCCAGATCGTGCGTCGCCAGCGTGAAGCCCATGCCCAGTTCCTCCAGCGCCTCGATCGCCTCCAGCCGCTTCCGCGCGTCGCCGCTCAGGGTCGTCTTCAAGCCGGTCTGCGGATCCACGCGCGAGGGCACCAGCAGATATGCGTAGGCGCGATGATGCGAGCGCCCGACACGGCCGCGGAGCTGGTAGAGCTGCGCCAGCCCGAAGCGGTCGGCGCGGTCGATGACGATGGTGTTGGCCGTCGGCACGTCGATGCCGGTCTCGATGATGGTCGTGCATACCAGGACATTGAC
>WBZR01003342.1_pt2 | contig 12414 bp, 10 predicted proteins | sample 5204231 | NCBI WGS metagenome assembly WBZR01 (sample SAMN12412403, study PRJNA552823) | activated sludge metagenome | isolation source: activated sludge from anammox sidestream of wastewater treatment plant... | place: USA: Virginia | collected 2017-08
GGAATAAAAAGCAACCATCTCTTCCATTCTGGTTGGATCAATCGCTACCTGTACTTTTCCTGGGTCTGAAAAATAGCGCATATTCTCAAGCTCCAAGAAGATTACATCCGGGTTGATTTCCTGTATGTAAGAATACGTGGCAAGCTCCCAATTGTAAATGATATGATACTTTTCCTGCTGGGCTACATAAGCTCTCCAGTCGCGATAAATCCGCACCTTGCGGTCGAGGTTCAGGCGCGAGAGCACTTCCGTGTTGACATCCCGATACAACTGGATGCTTGTTGAATTGCTTTCACGATTTATAACAGACTGAACATCCTCCAAGCCAGATGCAATGTTAGCGCAGATTTGAACAACCACACCTGCGAGTAAAACAAGTGCAGCAATATATTTTACCCATTTGCAATTTTTCTCAGGTGATAATCGGCCAGGCAGAAAGACCGCCAGAGAAGATAGGACAGGTAACGCAACTGGGAGCAGGTAGTGAGAACGTAGTGTTGCAGCAAAAAACAAGAAATAACCCAAATACCCAATCGCCCAGGTAAAAATCACCAATCCGAGCGCTTGCGTTTCTTTTCTGATGAAGGAGTAGACCAATCCTGCAAAAGAAATCATCAATAAGGTTTTCGAGGTGTACTTACTGCTATACAACTGTGTAACCTGTTGAAACATACTTACGTCGGTATTTCCTTTAACCCAAAAACCGAGAGTGTTTTGTTGGAGGTTTGCCTTGAAAACTTCAAAAATTTCTCCTCGCTCAATTGGTAGCAAAAGAAGCGGGTTTGTGGCAACCACCACAAAAATCAATAGCGCCAGAAAAAGCGAAGAAAAAATTACTGCTTTTTTTAGGCTGATTCGGTGGCTGAATAACGAATAAAGAAAATATACTGCGTATGTGACCACGAACAGCACACCTAGTATTTTGACGCCAATCGCCAGCCCAAGCGGAACAGCCGAAAGGAAAAAATCCTTCCCAAAACGAAAATCATCTCTCGCGAGGAAAAAGATGGTGAGTACCGTGAATAGAACTAACAAACTATCTGGGTGCCACCACAAATTGTTGCTGATTACCGCGGGGAGTGATATCAACAATATAAAGATAACTATAGACCTTGTCCTGGTATTAAACTTAGTTTGTAACCAGGTAAGAATCAGAGATGAAAGAAGGATTGGGAAGACATTGATGCCCTGACGCAATACCGCCACAATAGTACTGGTGTGTAAGAACCATTCTTTCCCCAAGATAAGCTTTACAGGTAGAATGGTTAATGCCGAAAATAAATAAAAAGGGTAACCATAATAATAATGCAGGTAAACCACAAAGTTCCGTAGCGATTGGTAAGGTGTGTCTCCGGGAGTCAGCATGCGTATCACGTGTGGATATTGAGCAAATTCGTCATGTTGAAAAACGCTGAGCATGTTCACGTCGCGCGCCCCGGTGAGATTAGGCGGGATGAAAGCAATAAAATAGACCAGCCCTAATAAAACTAGAATAAAAAAGGTGTTTGTTTGTTTTGAACGGTTCTTCAAGGCCATATCCTTTTCGGTCATTACCCGACCGGGTTGGTGGAAAACATAAACCGTTTATAGTATACAATGAAAATTTAGTCTCACTGTTCCTCCAGTAAAAGGTTATCCCCATCCGCGACCAATTCCAGCGCGTCGCCCGCCCCGAGGTTGAGCCAGCCTTCCACCGGGCAGACCGTTGTGTCACGCCACAGGATGGCTGCAGGTGCGAGCGCCTGCCACACGCGCGGCGGGATGTAACTGATATCTTCTTCGCCCACCACCACGAGGGAAAGCGCCTGCAGCGCCAGAGGGGAGGTTGCTTTGATGAGCGCGTAATCCACACCGTTGGGGATAAGTACCTTCACCTGGTCATAGGTGATGAGCAGGGCGGCGGCGGAGTTGCTTTCAGCCACAACGCGGATATCCAACGAGTGCGAGTAACGCAACCCCCCGCCGGGCTGCAGCCTGATCACCTCGATGCCTTGCGGCGCTGAAAAGGGCTTTACGCCAGCGCCGGCGCGGTAGATGACCGGCGCCAGCACCACGGAGCGCAGCGGTACGCGTTCTTGCAACCGTTCAAGCACGGCTGCCGGCGCCGGTTGAGCAAACCAAGTTTCATCAATGTAATAGCGCCAGGGAGAAAGGTGCTGCCCAACCGCAGCGCTCAGGTCGTTCAGGTTCCCGCGCGGGTCGAACACCAGCACGCGCCCAGCCGGGGTGCTCGCGGTGAGTGTGCTTTCATCTCCGGCGCGTAACAGCCGCAGGTGCAGGCGACCGTCGGGGCGGTGCATCAGCATGGACCACACCGAAAAACACGCCAGCACCAGCAAAAAGAGCAGCCAGTAGCCATTCCCTTTGAATATTTTCTTGAAATAACCTCTCAAAAGGAAGAGCAGAACAAAAACCACCACAAATACCAGCAACCAGAGAGCGGTCGAATGGTTGAGCGCCAGGCTGGCAGTGTTAAAGCGGGAAAGCAGCGCCACCACGCGGTTAGTATAAGCGGCCAGCGGCCAGGCGAAAACCGCCAGCACCTTGCCGGCGGCGGGCAACAGCGTGCCTGTAACGGCGCTGAGGCCCGACAGCACCAGCAGCGGCGGCTGCGCCGGCAGTACCAGCGGATTGGCCAGCAGCGAGGAAAGCGAGACGCGCCCAAAATGCCAGGCAATGATCGGCAGGGTCGCCAGCTGCGCGGCCAGCGTATAGAGGAAGTATTCGCTGAGCGGCGCGGCGATCTTGTGCGCCTGGTTTTCAGGCAGGCGTTTTTGCAGCAGCTCCACCGCCTGCTGGTGCAGTGGTTCGGCGAAGAGCATCAGCCCCAGCGTGGCAGCGAAGGAGAGCTGGAAGCTCACATCCCAGGGCAGCGTGGGGTTGAACACGCACATGAGCGCAGCGGTGAACCCCAGCGCGTTGATCCCGGACTGCCTGCGCCCGATGAGGTGACCACCAAAGGCGCTGACTGCCATCAACGCCGCCCTCACCACCGAGGCTGTGCCGCCCACGAAGACCGCGTACAGGGCGATGAACAGCGCGGAAAGCGCCGCCGCCCAGTAACGGTTGAACAGGCGGTTAAAGACCCACATAAAAAGGAAAGCCAGCACCGCCATATTGAACCCGGAGATGGCGATGATATGCGCTGTGCCGGTCTGCTGATAGGCTTTTTCCAGGCTCTCCGGCAGGTCCTGGTCCAGCCCCAGCAAGATGCCCGCGAGCAGCCCTGACTCGGGCTGGGGGTAGAGCGCGAAGAGCGCCGTCTTCACCCGCTGGCGGATCCGTTCAAGCCCGCGGCTGAACCAGGCGCCGCGCGCGCCCACCAGCTGGACCGAGCGCGGGTCATAGATCACCGTGGCGATGTGCTGGCGCTCCAGGTAATCTTTGTAAGAGAAGGCGCCTTCATCCGCGGGGGTGAGGGGCGCGGCGCTAAAACGCAGCACATCGCCCGCCTGCCAGCGGGCGCCGGGGGCAAAGCGCGCGCGGGCTTTACCGCTCACACGCTTCACCGCCAGCAGCGGTTCGGCGGCGCGGGGGTCTTCAATTTCCAGCGCGCTGAGTTCAAGGTAGACGGCGTCTTCCCGGCGGTCGGGCGCGGCGCTGACGAGAGCGGTAATAGTGTAAACACCTCGATCGTTGTAGTACGCCAGCGAATCAGGGTTCGTTTTCATCTGACCCGCCTGGTAGCGCAGCCCGCCCAGGGCGAGGAAGACGAACAGCAGCCCGGCAGGGAAGCGCAGGAGTTTGCGGGTATTGCGCAGCAGAGAAAGGGAGATGGGCGCCAGGCGCTCAGCCAGGATGAGCAGCACGCCGACTGCCGCGACGACGGCATAAACCCAGCCGGGCGGCGCGAAGGCGCCAGCCAGCAGGATGCCGGCGAAGAAGGCGGTGGAAAGCCAGAGCAAGGGCATGGCAGCTCAAAATGACCAACTGTTGGAAAGATTATAGGGTATTTTTGTTTTGTTAATGAATGTCTTTTTTTAAGAACGTTATATACTGTTCTTGGGAGGGTAATATGACTATACCCGGTTATGAAGGTCTGAATGTCAAATGAAATCGGTTTCAATCGGAAAGAAGACTTGTAAACAAAAAACACCCCTTAAGGGTGTTTCTTTTTTGGCTCCTCGTCGAGGACTCGAACCTCGAACCTAGCGGTTAACAGCCGCCCGCTCTGCCGATTGAGCTAACGAGGAAGGCGACCACTATTATAATTCATGCCCCAAACCTGTCAAGCGAAGTTTTCCCTCACCATCCCAGCAGGCGCGCCAGCGCCACCAGCGCCATGCCCACCAGAACTGTGCCGAACAGGCTCTTCCACTTCCACGCTGCCAGGGCAGCGGGCAGCGCCGCCCACAGGTACAGGTTATCCCAGGTCAGGTTCAGGCGCCCGCCCTCCACCAACAGAGAAGGCAACAGCAGCGCCGCCAGCACCGCGGCTGGGATGTAACGCAGCCAGGCGGTGATGAAAGGCGGCAGCGCGCGCCCGCGCAGCAGCCAGGCGGGCAGCAGGCGCGGCAGATAAGTGACCAGCGCCATGCCCAGAACGGTGATCAGGAGGTCTGTTTCTGCCATCGTTCTGCTCCTGCTCCGGCGGCGGCGGCCAGCACCGCCGCGATGATCACATTCCACTGCGTGAACCCGGCGCTCCACACTAACAATGAAAGCCCCGCCGCCAGCAGCGCCACCACCAGGTAGACCCTGCCGCGTATCTGCATCACCAATAAGGCGATGAACATGGCCGGCAGGGCGTAATCCAGCCCCAGCGGGCGCACCTCGCGGATGAGCCCGCCAGCCAGCATCCCCAACAGCGTACCGGCTACCCAAGCCAGGTGGCAAACCAGGTTGATGAGCAGCGCCAGTTTCGCGCGGGTTTCTCCGCGTTCAAAGCGCAGACTGTGCACGCCGAAGGTCTCATCGGTGAGTTCAAAAGTAAAGCCAGCCACCTGCGCCGGGCGCCACTCCTGCATGTACGGGGAGAGCGACGCCGACATCAACAGGTGACGCAGGTTGATAATGAAGGTGGTGGCAACAATCGACCAGGGCGTGAGCCCCTGCGCCACCAGTTCAACCGCCACCAGCTGCGCCGAGCCAGCGAAAACGAGGAGAGACATCAACAGGCTGTTGAAAGCCCCCATGCCGGCCGCGGCGGCCAGCACGCCGAAGGCGAAACCGATGGGCAGGTATCCCAGCACCACTGGCAGGGCGGGCGCGAGCCTGGCAAGCGGTTTGGAGAGAGAAGGAAGAAGGGTCTTATCCTGTGGCATGGTAGAACCGGGTGAATTACGCCGGATTATACTCTCTAAAACAGCAGGGCTGCCGTATTGGCAGCCCTGAACAGTTTGCGATTTTGTGGAGCAGCGTTTAGGGGTTGGCGGAGCGACCCCCGCAATGATGTCCCCTGGCACGATCCCCTCTGCCGCGCGTGGTGAACCCGTGCCCGTCGGCAGGGCGGTTGCCGTTGCCGCGACCGCGCATCTGGCGCTCAACCGCCTTGAGATGGCACTGGTACTGCGCCTGGTCGATGATACCGTCCTTGAGTGCCTGTTCAGCCACAGAAGTGTGCACCGAAACCCTGAGCGCGCGGAACTCTTCAAAAGTTCGCCCGGTGGAAAGGGCGATCTGCGCCAGGTTCTCGCCAGCGTCTTTGCGATTACTCAACTCTTCCACGCTGATGCCGAGCGCGTCAGACCAGGCGTTCAACATCAACTTCTGCACTTCTTCGTTTTCACCGCGTTCGCCGCAACCAGCAGCACGCGCGCCAAAACCACCTTGTCCTCCTCCCCGCTCCACCTGGGGGGTGTTCACCGGTCCCTGCGCGTTCACCACCGAGGCAGCCCCTAGCGCCAAAACCAGCACACCGCCAATGACAAGAAATACCCATATTTTTTTCATTTGCAACTCCTTTTTTGCAGAGCTTCTCTCTGCTTGATTAACTCGATGATAGCCGCCAGTTATGAAGAAAATGTGAATTTATAATGAGGATTTTGTGAACGATTGAATGCCTTCTGGGTTAAAACCAATAAGAGCACTTGACCTCGCGGTTGCTCCAATCCACGTCCTCCCTCGATTGTGAGACAAGGCGCAATGTTATAATCAAAACAGGGTATGAACTCACTGTCTGCCGCAGCCCGGTAGAAAGCCTCTTCAAAGAGAGCTCTGGCTGCTGAAGCGAAAAAATCCACCTCCAATCTTGACGGTTCGCAGGATTGAGGGTTCTTTCTCTCAACACACCTTTCGCCTTGCTGAGGATGTTATGAAAAAATTCATTGCGGTCGCGGGCAACATCGGTGTAGGCAAGTCCACCCTGGTGGAAATGATCAGTGAGCGGCTGGAATGCATGCCTTTCTACGAGCCGGTAGCAGAGAACCCTTACCTGTCCGATTTCTATAAGGATATGCCCGCGTGGAGCTTTCACTCGCAGATATTTTTCCTCACCCACCGCCTGCGCATTCACCAGGACCTGGTACGCACGCCGGGTTCAGTGATACAGGATCGCAGCATCTATGAAGACGCCGAGGTTTTCGCCCAGAACCTCTTTCTGCAGGGGCACATCAGCGAACGAGATTACGCCACCTACCGCTCTCTTTACCGCACTCTGGCTGAATACCTGCCCCCACCTGACCTGGTGATCTACCTGCGCGCGTCGGTGCCCACGCTGCTCAAGCGCATCGCGCTACGCAACCGGGATTACGAGCGCAGCATCGAACCGGCTTATCTTGACCATCTCAACAGCCTGTACGAGAACTGGATCACGCACTTCACGCTCTGCCCTGTGCTCACCGTCCCTGCGGATGAGCTGGATTATGTGGCTCATACCCAACACCTGGAGTTGATCATCAGCAAGGTGAAAGAAAAACTGACGGGCAAAGAAGAAGTGATCTTTACCCGTGAAGAAGCTAACACCCCGGATTGACCAGGGCACGAAAGATAAAAAAAGTACTCCCGCCTGGCAGAATCAGTTTTTTGGATCGACCACAATCTTGATGGCTGTGCGCACCTTGCCGTCAATATCGACATCCACAAATTCGGGTGAACAGATGATTTCGATCCCCTCTTCTGCCAGATACCCCTTGGCCAGCACCAGCGCCTTGAGCGCCTGGTTGACCGCTCCGGCGCCAATCGCCTGGATATCCACGTGCTTATGTTCGCGCATAACACCTGCTATTGCGCCGGCTACTGCTGCAGTGCGAGAATTTGCTTTGACCTTGATGATATCTGCCATAAGACCTCCCTCCCGGATTAAACCGGGGAACAACGAGCCAAAGCCGGTTGGTTATTTTGTAATTTTATTGTACACAATTCAACTCTCAAATACAATCATCATCGCTGCCTTGTTTGCGCATGCTGTTAACTTATCTCTTATGAGAGATTAATCTGTAGTAGTCGTCGTAGTGGGTGTGGATTTGTGGAGAAACACAGCCGGAAGGCTTTTATCCGCCAACCCTGCATTGAGGGGTAACGTTTTCCCCTGTATATGCTATTAGGCGGTCGACCGTCTTTCCAGCCGTAACTGTGCATGAAATGTGGATAAAGCCGTTTTTTGGGCCAAAGCGACTGAAAAAAGAGACGCTGTGGATAAAGGGCAGAAAACAGCCTTTTTATCCACAGGGTTTTGGGCGGATTTTTTCGAAAAAAAGTGGAAAAACGATGCATTTATCCACAGTTTTTTTGAAGTTATCCACAGGTTTGAGAGGAGTTGTGTACAAACAGAACGGGAGAAAGGTTAAGCGGAAAGATGGTCAACCGCTTCTTCCACGGTATCCAACACAGCATCGAAGAGTTCAAGGCGGGTGGGCAGGTCGCGGCTTTCCAGGTCGAGCTGTCGGCAAAGCTCCTGCCAGTCTTTATATGGCTGTTCGGTGCGTGGCAGCGCGGCAGCCGCTTTGGTCCAGGTGTATACCATCAACCAGACGGCGGCTGCGGGGCTGTGCGGATAAAGCGCGTTGAGCGCCTTTTCATAATACCCCCGCCGATAGGGGGAAAGGCTCACTGGAGCGGTGGTGGATTGTTTGAGGGCTTCGAAAATGCCCACATAAGAAGACATCCATGCGGTGAAGTTTTCATCGCTCACTTCGCTGCTGGTGAAAAGACTCACAAAATCAGCAAAGAGACCGCTGAGCCCGGCGGCAGTGGCCCTGGCGGGCAGTTCCACCAGCAGGCGTCGCTCTGCCAGGGGCGCGCCGGAGAAAACAGCCACCGCGTTGGCGGTATCGCGCAGCGCTCCAAGGTAGGCGGTCACCCGTTTGATGACCTGGGGAATGTTGCCCTCCTCGAGGTCATTCCAGGCCTTCCTGGCGGGGGTCAAGAAACTCCGCGCGCGTGAGGCAACATATTCCGGGCGCCAGAATTGCGCGGTCGCGGAGGCGCGGGTGAAGTCATACCAACGCAGCGCATCATAAAGCACGATAGGCACGTTCTCGAACCAGCCACCGATCCAGGCGTTGTGGCGGAGTTGGCGCGCAGGTTCAAATTCTTCCTGCTCATAATGCGCCAGATCTAGGTTTACTTCGTGGCTCAAACGCAGCACTTCGCGGCGCCGGGCAACCGGCTGGTTGTGCACGCAGATAAGGTCAATATCGGTGATACCGCCGATAAAAGGGTCTTCCTGCAGCAAAGAGCCGCTGATGTAGATGCAAATAATGCTGCGGTCCTTCGCCGTGAGCGCGGCGCTGTTCTCGCGGGCGTGTTTGAGCAGGAGTTCACGGGTGATGCGCATTCAACCCTCTTTTACTCGATGGGTAGAACGGGCTGGTAAGGCGCCAGCCGCAATTCTTCCCTGATACGGTTGCGGATGAAAGCCAGGTCATCAGGTCTTTCAATGATGTTCAGTTCATCGGTTTCGATCGTAAGGACATGAGAAACCTGGGGAGAGGAGATGTAGAAATCATCATACACGCGGTTCAACAGGTCAATGTAATCCCGTTCCATTTGCCTTTCGTAGGGGCGGTCGCGCAGGGCAATACGCTTCATCAGCGTGTCGGTGCTGGCGCGCAGGTACACCACCAGGTCAGCCGGGATGATCTTCTCCGCCAGGGCTTCCTGCACTTTGAAGTACATGTCCAATTCGTCACCCGTGAGGTTGATGCGCGCGAAGAGCGAATCCTTCTCAAAGGTGTAATCACTGATGAGGTTTTTCGCCTGCCCCAGCCGCTCGCCGATATTGCGGCGCTGCTGATGGTAGCGACTGAGCAGAAAGAAGATTTGGGTTTGAAAGGCGTAGCGCGCGCGGTCGGTATAAAAATTGCTCAAAAAAGGGTTTTCTTCGAAGACCTCGAGCACCAGGTCTGCTTCAAACTGCGGCTGCAGCAGTCTGGCGAGGGTGGTTTTACCAACCCCGATGACTCCTTCGATGGCAAAATACATACACCGGCTCCGTGAACACTCCCGGCTTCGCGACGGGAAGGGATGTTGTTGAATTAAAAATATACCATAGAATATCCCGGTGCAGACAGAATAACCGCGGAAAAGAGCGCCTTGTGGAGTTTACCGTCCCATAATCCTGGCGCGGGCAATTTCTAATTCGCGAAGGGGTAGAAAAAGAAGGCTTTCTCCGCGTAAAAAACACCCCCTGTGCTGACGCAACGATCGGGTGGCTGTGAAGTATCCATCAAAAAAGGCAGAGAGCCCTTCTCTGCCTTTTTTGATGGTTGAACCTCAGGCAAGTTTTTCCAGTTTATCCACCATCTCGCTGAGCACATCAAACCCGCCCTGCCAGAAGGCGGCCTGGCGCACGTCTACGCCCGCTTCATCCAGCAGTTTCATAGGCGCTTCTGAGCCGCCGGCTGAGAGCAGGCGGATATACCTGGGTTTGAAGGTTTCTCCCTCTGCTTTGAAACGCTTGTAGAGCGCCAGAACCAGCAGCTGACCGAAGGCGTAGGCGTACACGTAGAAAGGCACCTGGTAGATGTGCGGGATGGAAACCCACTCGTATTTGAACTCTTCTGCGACATCGACAGCATCGCCGAACTGGGTCCTAAGATTTTCCAGGTAGGCTTCAGAAATCTCGTCCACTGACGCGCCATCGACCACCATTTGGTGAGCCTGCTTTTCGAACATGGCGAAGAAAGCCTGGCGCTGAATGGTGGCGTACGCATCGTCCACCTGCCTGAAGAGCAGGTCGCGGCGCACAGACGGGTCGCTTTCTTCGGCCAGCAACTGGTCCACCAGCATCATCTCGCCGAAGGTGGAGGCGGTCTCCGCCAGCGGCAGGTTAGCGTGCTGCGTGAAGAAAGAGTGATGCTCGGCCAGCATGGAATGGATGGCGTGTCCCAGCTCGTGCGCCATGGTGGCAACATCATCCGCCTTGCCCTGGTAGTTGAGCAGCACCCAGGGGGTGATTCCCGGGTTGATGGTAGAACAAAATGCCCCGCCGCGTTTGCCTTTACGCACTTCGCTGTCGAGATGATCATCAGCAAAAACGCGTTCTGCCATTTGGGCAAAGCGCGGGTCAAACTGGCTGAAAGATTCCAGAACCTTGGCAACGGCTTTTTCGTACGCGTAAGGTTTTTCGGCTTTCGCCACCGGCGCGTAGATATCATAACGACGCAGTTTATCCATGCCGAGGAGCCTGGCTTTGAGTTTGAAGAAACGTCCAAACACGCCTGTGTTGCGGCGGCAGGTTTCGAGCAGCGTCTCAATCACTTCGTCCGGAAGGTCATTCGCGAGGTTGCGCGCTGAAATCGGGGTCTTGTGCTTGCGCAGGGTCACCTCTTCGTTGCGCCAATCGCGAACAATGGTCTGATAAATCAACCCAAGGATGGGCGCGTCATCTCCGTAGACACGGTAGAGTTCCCGGTAGGCGCGGGCGCGCAGGTCAGGGTCAGGAGAGCGCACCAGGCTCATCAATTCACCACGGGTCAATTCCTTCACCTCGCCATCCACCTCGACTTTGAAGACGTAGCGGTTGGTGAGAGCGTCGTACAGGGTGCTGAAGGCGCTCACACCGGTGACGTTCTTGGTGTTGATGATCTTCTCCTCGGGTTCGCTTAAAGTATGCGGCTTGAAGTGGCGCATTTCTTCCAGCCAGTAACGGTAGTCGCCAATTCCTTCCATTAAAGGGCTGGCGGTTTCATCAGGCAGGTCTTTCCACCACAGGCTGAAGAACAGGGTGCGGTTAGCAATCTCCGAAACCAGCTGTTCTGTACGCATCACCATTCCCAGCGCGCTCTGGTTCTGTGTATCAGCAGAGAACCACAGCTCGGCGTAACCGCTCAGGCGGTAGGCGATGCGATAGAGGCTTTCAAGCGCCTGGATGACTTTAAGCAGCTCCTTCTGGCTGATACTGGGGTTCAACAGCGGGCGCTTCTTTTCAAATTCGGCGGTCTGTGTTTCAAGGTCTTTGAAGGCAGATTGGATCTCGGGCCCGTCATGAGAGGGGTAAAGCGAAGCCAGGCTCCAGCCTTTTTGTGTGTAGGTTTTTGTCATTTCACTCCCTTCTGATCAACAGGATGAATTCATTCAGGTTTTCCTACAGGGGTAATTATACTTGAGGGGTTGTTACTGCATTTGAGCAAAGAGCTTTACCAGCTGCGGGTGCAGCATGGGGGTCGACGCGAGAAGCGCGTAAGGCGGTTTGAAGAAATCAGGGTCTCCGTCCAACCCTGTTACCACAGCGCCGGCTTCTTCCACAATAAGGGCCGCCGCGGCAATATCCCAGGCGTTGATACCCTGCTCCCAGTAGGCGTCAGTACGCCCGCAAGCCACGTAGCACAGCTCGAGGGCCGCGCAGCCCATGCGCCTGACGCCAAAGGAATGGCGCGACAGATGGGCGAAATACGTCATGTTGCGCTGAAAGAGCTGGTCGTCTTGGCGGGCAAAGGCGGTGGCGTGCAGGCTTCGCTCGAGGTCAGAAGTGGTGTTAACCGCGAGCCGTTCGCCATTCAACCAGGCGCCGCGACCGCGTTCAGCGTAAAAGCATTCATCGTGCGCAGGGTCGTAGACCACGCCCAGTTGCAGGCGCGCCCCGCTCTGCCAGGCCAGGCACACCGCGTAGAAGGGAATGTGGTGGGCGTAATTGACCGTGCCATCCAGCGGGTCGATAAACCAGCGGTCGCCAGTCTCTCCGTTAACTTCGCCCGCTTCTTCTGAAAGAATGGCGTGCGCCGGGTAGGCGGAACGGATGGCGTTGATGAGGTGTTGTTCACAACGGTAATCGATCTCAGTGACCAGGTCTGAGCGGCCTTTGAGCGCCACATTGAACTTTTGCGAGTGGCCTGCGCGGGCGATGTCGCCGGCTTCCTTGGCCCATTGGATGACCTGTTCAAGCTGAGGATGTTGGGGTGATGTCACTATCTTTCTCCTTTGTATTCGGCGATGAGCTGGATGAAGAACTTATCCAGGTATTTTCTGCGCTGGCGGGCGATTTCCCTGGCGGTTTGCGTATAAAGGCGTTTCTCCACGTGGCGCAACTTAAAG
>WBZR01004045.1_pt1 | contig 12411 bp, 8 predicted proteins | sample 5204231 | NCBI WGS metagenome assembly WBZR01 (sample SAMN12412403, study PRJNA552823) | activated sludge metagenome | isolation source: activated sludge from anammox sidestream of wastewater treatment plant... | place: USA: Virginia | collected 2017-08
CAGGGAAGCCCCGTTTGGAACGACCATGTGCACCTGGCCCGTTGGGCCGACCTGCTCGTGATCGCACCGGCCACCGCCAATACCTTGGCCAAGATGGCCCACGGACTTTGCGATGACCTGCTGATGGCGTGCTGGCTCAGCGCCGAATGCCCCGTGTTCGTTGCACCCGCCATGGACCTGGAGATGTACCGCAACGCGGCCACCCGGCACAACCTGGCCGTGCTGCAAGGCCGTGGCGTGCGCACCATCGGGCCGGAAGAAGGCGAGCTGGCCAGCGGGCTGGTGGGCGAGGGCCGCATGACCGAACCGGACGACATCGTGGCGCAACTGGCGGCCGCACTCACGGATGCTTCCCCTTGGCATGGGCGGCGGGTGCTCATCACCGCCGGGCCCACCCATGAGGCCATGGACCCGGTGCGGTTCATCGGGAACAGAAGCTCGGGCAAGATGGGCTTCGCCCTGGCGGAGGAGGCGGCGGCGCGCGGCGCCCGGGTGGAACTGATCGCCGGGCCTGTGGGCCTGCACGCCAAGAACCCGTCGATCAACCGCACCGACGTGGTCTCGGCCGCGGAAATGGCCGCCTGCGCGAAGGAAAAATTCCCGGCATGCGACCTGGCCATCATGAGCGCCGCCGTGGCCGATTGGCGGCCCGCCGCCGTGGCCGGGGAGAAGATGAAGAAGAGCGGGCGGCCCCCGGTGCTGGCCTTGGAGCCCACCGAGGACATCCTGGCCTGGATGGGTGCCAACAAGCAAGGAAAACAGGTGCTGGTGGGTTTCGCCCTGGAGACCACGGATGCGCTGCGGAACGCCCAAGGCAAGCTCGACCGGAAGAACCTGGACCTGATCGTGCTCAATTCCCTCCGGGACCAAGGTGCCGGATTCGGCCACGACACCAACAAGGTCACCCTGATCGACCGGGACAAGAAGGGCGAGGAACTGCCGTTGATGTCCAAGGCCGATGTGGCCCGTGCCATCCTGGACCGGATCGAACAACTTTTGCCCCATGCGGAATAGATTCCTGGCCTTGCCCCTGATGCTGGCCTGCACCGCCGCCCTTGCACAGGAGTTCAATTGCAAGGTGTCCGTGATCGCCCCCAAGATCCAAAGCACCCCCAAGCGGGTGTGGCAGAGCATGGAGACCAGCATCATGGAACTGATGAACACCCGCCGCTGGACCGCGCTGAACTTCAGCCCCGCCGAACGCATCGACTGCAACTTGCTGCTCACCATCAATGAGCAGGCATCCGCCGACCGTTTCTCGGGGACCTTGCAGGTCATCTATTCGCGCCCGGTGTACGGCAGCGACTACATGAGCCCCGTGGTGGACATCCTGGACAACAACGTGCAGTTCACCTACCTGGAGAACACCCAGATCGAATTCTCCCCCGAGCGTTTCACCAACAACCTCTCCTCGGTGATCGCCTTCTACGCCTACTACATCCTCGGCGTGGACGCCGACACCTTCTCGCCCATGGGCGGCAGTGATTTCTACAAGCTGGCGCAAACCGTGGTGACCAACGCACAGAACGCCTCCGAGGCCGGATGGAAGGCCTTTGAGGACCAGAAGAACCGCTACTGGCTGATCGACAACCAGCAGCAGGCGGTGTTCCGTCCGCTGCGCCAGTTCCTGTATGATTACCACCGCATGGGCTTCGATGAAATGGCCACCGACGTGGTGGAGGGACGCAGGGCCTGCGCCGCCGCCATCGAATCCTTGAAAAGCGTGCACCAGGCCAAGCCCAGCAGCTACAACCTGCAGGTGCTGTTCAATGCAAAGTACAATGAACTGGTGGAGCTCTTCCGCGGCAGCGACCCCCAGGAAAAGGCAAAGACCTACAACACCCTGCAGATCATCGATCCGGGCCACATCAGCCAGTACGCGGAGATGATGAAGGCCCCGGGCCGGCCTTGAGCCCCGGAAATTTACGGGAACCCGGCGTGCATCAACGGCCAGCGGCGATCTTCGCAGCGCCATGCTGCGCACCCTGTCCATCCGGAACTACCTGCTGATCGACGAACTCGACCTGGAGCTCGGGCCCGGCCTCACCGTCATCACCGGCGAGACCGGCAGCGGCAAAAGCATCCTGATCGGCGCGCTGGGCCTGGCCATGGGCGAACGGGCCGACGGCAACCTGCTGCGCGACCCCGCCCGGCGTTGCGTGATCGAGCTGGAGGTGGAGGCCGACAAGGAACTCGTGGGGCCGTGGTGCACGGCCTACGGCATCCCGGCTGAACAACCATTGATCCTGCGCCGCCAGTTGGAGCCCAACGGCCGCAGCCGCGCCTTCGTGAACGACACGCCCGTCCGCCTGGACCAGCTGCGCGAGCTGGGTGAACGGCTGGTGCATGTGCACAGCCAGCACCAGACGCTGTTGCTGCAAGCACCGGCCTTCCAACTGGGGCTGTTGGACCACTTTTGCGGGCAGGGCCCCGCGCTGAGGGCCTATGCGGCACAATTCCGGGAATGGCAGCGGCTGCTTGGCGAGTTGGAGGCCGTGCGCGGGCAAGAGGCACAAGCCCAGGGCGAGCGGGATTTCCTGCAATTCCAGTTCGAGGAGCTTGAGGCCGCCCGGCTGCAGCGCGGTGAGGCGCAGGAACTGGAGGCCGCGCTGGCCCGTGCCGACAACGCCGGGGAACTGCTGGCGGCCTTGCGCGGCATCGAGGAGGGGCTGGCCGGGGACCAGGCCGTGGATGCGCAACTGGCCACCATCGGCCAACAGGCGGCCAAGGCGGCACGGATGGACCCGTCGGTGAAGGCCCTCGTGGAGCGGCTCCGCAGTGCGGCCATCGAGCTGAAGGACATCGCCGAGGAGGCCGGTCAGCAGGCCGGGAAAGTGAACACCGACCCCCGGGAAGCCGAGAAGCTTCGTGAGCGCTTCGACCTGCTGACCAGGTTGCAGCACAAGCACCGGGTGGAGGATGCGGACGGGCTGATCGCCATCCGCGACGACCTAGGGCGGCGCATTGCCAACATTGGTTCCTTGGAAGAGCAGGTGAAGACATTGCAATTGCGCGAGCAGGAGTTGTGGAAGGAGCTGAACAGCCACGCCATGTCCATCAGTGCGGCACGCACCAAGGCCGCAGGCCCCTTGGCCGCACAGGTGCAGGGCCTTCTGCAGGAACTCGGCATGCCCCATGCCGAATTCCGCTTCCGCATGGAGCACACCGAGCCTGGGCCGACCGGTGTGGATGCCGTACGTGCCCTCTTTTCCGCGAACAAGGACCGCGCACCCGAACCCTTGGACAAGGTGGCCAGCGGTGGAGAGCTCAGCCGCGTCATGCTCGCCCTCATCAGCTTGGCGGCCGCCAGCCGCGAGCTGCCCACGGTGATCTTCGACGAGATCGATGCCGGCGTGAGCGGCGAAACCGCACACCGCATCGGCGCACTGCTCAAGAACATGGGCCACCAACGCCAAGTGCTGGCCATCAGCCACCTGCCGCAGATCGCCAGCAAGGCCGATACGCATCTGCTCGTCACCAAGGACCACGAGGCTGAGCATGTGCACAGCGACATCCGGCCCCTCAAGGCCGAAGAACGCGTGCAGGCCCTGGCCCGCATGCTCAGCGGAAAGAAGACGACCAAGGCCGCGCTGGAGAACGCGCGTGAGTTGCTGAAAAGCAAGTGACGGGAGGGAAACGATCCCGTCCCGTGATCCTTGTGCGTTGGGGCAGGAGGCGGCCACACGCGGCTATCCTTCTATATTCGACCCGCAAACCAGAAATACATGGCCTACGGACTCCTCAAGGGTAAGCGCGGCGTGATCAGCGGCGCACTGAATGAACAAAGCATCGCGTGGAAGGTGGCCGCCCTGGCCCACGGCGAAGGTGCGCAGATCGTGCTCACCAATGCACCCGTGGCCATGCGCATGGGCGAGATTGACAACCTGGCCAAGGCCACGGGCTCGCCCATCATTCCTGCTGATGCCACCAAGGATGAGGATCTGGGGAAGCTCTTCGCCGAGGCCAAGCAGGCCTTGGGCGGACCCGTGGATTTCGTGCTCCACAGCATCGGCATGAGCCCCAATGTGCGGAAGGCACGTGCCTACAACGACCTCAACTATGAATGGTACAAGCAGACGCTGGACATCAGTGCGATGAGCTTTCACCGCATGATCCAGGCTGCCGTGAAGCAGGATGCCCTGGCCGATGGCGGATCCATTGTCGCCCTGAGCTACATCGCCGCGCAGCGCGTGTTTGCCGGCTACGGCGACATGGCCGACGCCAAAGCGTTGCTGGAGAGCATCGCGCGCTCCTGGGGGTACCATCTCGGCCAACAGAAAAGGATCCGCGTGAACACCGTGAGCCAAAGCCCCAGCAAGACCACTGCCGGCAGCGGCATCAAAGGCTTTACCGGCCTGTTTGATTTCGCCGACGCCATGAGCCCCTTGGGCAATGCCCCCACCGAGGATTGTGCCGCCTACATCATCTCCCTTTTCAGCGACCTCACCCGCTATGTCACCATGCAGAACCTGTACCACGACGGCGGCTTCAGCAGCACCGGCGCCACGCCGATGGTGGTGGAGAAGGTGAGCCCAGAGGAATGACCGGGAGACCTGGCGTGCCCACAGGCCCACCCTTGGCTTATCTTGCTTCCCGTTGATCCATGGAGGGGCGTTCGCCATCGGGAAAGTCGATACGGTGCTGGTTGTGGCACGCATCCGTGTGCTTATTCCTCCTGGCCGGGGCCGTCACGCTTCAAGCACAAGACGGGAAGGCGTTTGTGAAGGAAGCCGAGAAACTAAAGGCCGCCGGTCAATTGAAAGAGGCCTTGGAGCAGTACGGACTGGCCATTCGCGTGAACCCTGAATATGTGAAAGCCTTGCAAGGCCGCGCTTCGCTGTTCCTGGACATGAACCGGATGGGGGACCGGATGGCCGACCTGGAGCACGTGGCACGTTTGACGCCGCGCGACGCGGCCAACCAGACCATGGCCGCGCAGGCCTGCCTGGATGCGCGGGAACCCGCAAAGGCCCGCACATATGCCGAGGCCGCGTTGGCCATTTCGCCGAAGAACATGCCTGCCCTGCAGACCAAGGTGCGGGCATGCCTGGCCTTGAAGGACATCGATTGCGCGGTTACCGGCGCGGACGCCGCCTTGGCCATGAAGGCATCCACCGACACCTATTACCTGCATGCCCTCAGCCGCATGGCATCCGGGGATTACACCACGGCCGACGCCGACCTGGACAAGGTGCTGGAATGGAACTACTTGTATGAGGCGGCATACGTGGCCTCGGCGGAAACCCAATTGCAGTTGTACCGTGGCTACCGCGGGGTATCCATGCAGATCCGGGCGCTGGAGAAGGCGATCGACCGGTGTACCAGGGGGCTTGAGCTGAATCCGTCGGGCACCGAACTGCTGATCGCCCGCAGCAAGGCATACGCCCTGCAGAAGGAGTATTCCAAGGCCATCGACGACGTGAGCAAATGCGTGGCCCTCGGCCGGGAGGATACCGTGGTCTATTACCAGCGCGCGCTGTATTACCACGGCTTCGGGCAGGAACAGAATGCGGTCAACGACCTCAACAAATTGCTGCTTCAATACCCCGATCATGTGGGCTTCCTGCGGCTGAGGGCCGAATGCCGAGAGGCCAACCTGGACCTGGACGGCGCGGCCAAGGACCTGGGCGTGGCCGAAAAGCTGATGAAGGACCATCCGGACCGCTGGACCACGGCCGACCTCAAGGCAATCGGCACGGACAAGGAACGGGTGCAGATGCGGGTCTTCGAAATGAACCGCGAAGGCGACCCGCCGATGATCACCGTGGTGGAGCCCTTGCGCCATGACGATGTGGTACGGGTGAGCAGTGCCCTGGCCCAGGTACGCGTCGCGGGCCACGTGCGGGACAAGAGCCCGATCAAGGCCATCCAGGTGCAAGGCTTGCCGGCGGACTACGACCCGGACGACCTCTCGCCCGAGTTCAGGGCAACGATCCCCCTGGCCGCACAGGCCAAGGAAATCCTGGTGATGGCCGAGGACGTGTATGGCAACAAGGCAACCACCGTGCTGCGCGTGGAACGCACTGAAGGCGACCCGCCGGCCTTGTCCGTCTCCAATCCGGCCACCTCGGCGGATGGCAAGGTCACGCTGACCACGGGCAACGACCAGATCTTCGTGGAAGGCCACGCCTCCGATCCCAGCGGCATCCGCTCCGTGATGGTGGATGGCAAATTCGCGAGTTTCATCCCGGATACGGCCAGTACCGATTTCAGCATCAAGCTGGACGTTACGGGAAAGGACCGATTTACCGTGAGGGCCGAGGACCGGTATGGCAACGTGGCCGAGAACACCTACGCCATTGCCAGGATAACCCCTGTTGCACCGCCACCCCCGGCGCGCGAAACGGCGGAAAAAACAACCTCGCCCATGGGCACGGTCTGGGTGGTGTACATCGAAAATGCCGACTACCGCAACATGCCGGCCTTGAACAATGTGGGCATGGACAAGATGCGCGGCACCTTCGCCAAATACCAGGCCCAGCGCACCTTGGTGAAGAAGAACATGACCAAGACGCAGCTGGAGCGCTTCTTCAACATCGAACTGCGCGACATGGTGCGCAAGGCACAGGTGAACACCCTGCTCGTGTGGTACGAGGGACACGGGCGCAGCCAAGGCGGAAAGGCCTATTGGATCCCGGTGGACGGCAAGGCGGATGACATCTACAGCTTTTACAATTACGGCCCCCTCAAGGGGCTTATGGAGAATTACAGCGAAAGTGTGAAAACGACGTTGGTGGTGAGCAACGCCGCAGGGAATGACCCCAGCTTCTACGAATTGACCCGCTGACCGGGAGAAACCATGGGCAGGACTTCCATGATGGGCAAGTTCAGGGTGCCGGCCTTCATCATCCTGTCGGCCGCAGCATCCGCGGTCCAAGCCCAGCGCTACTTTTTTGAAAACGTCGGGGTTCGGAACGGACTTCCCGCTTCCAAGGTCTATGCCCTGCTACAGGACAGTTCCGGGCTGATCTGGGTGGGCACCGAGACCGGCCTGGCCAGTTATGACGGCAATGCGGTAAAGATCTATGGTGCCGGGAACAATGTGGCGCCCAACGGGTCGCGCTCCTTGTTCCTGGATAGCCGCCAACGGCTGTGGTCGGGCCACTTGGGCGGTGGCATCAGCCTCAAGGACGGCCATCAATTCCGGCGGTTGACGCTGGGGGGCACACCCCCGTCACAGGACGTCACGGCCATCGCGGAAGAACGTGGCGGAGCCATCTGGTTGGCCACGTTCGGGGATGGAGCTTATCGCATCACGGATGTCCCGGCGGAAGGGGAAGTCCCGGCCAAGCGGTACGGGAGCGCCGAAGGCCTGGGCAACCATTTGGTAGGGATCACCACCCTGAACGACGGGAGCCTTTTGTTCCTGGAGGCCCAAGGCGGCCTGAAACGATGGGACGATGCCAAGGGTAGGTTCGTGCCTTTGGAGATGAAAGGCCTGCCTGCGCTGATGGGCATCACCACCGCTTTCCAGGATCGCCAGGACCGCCTTTGGATCGGCACCCAGAGCGCCGGGGCGGTGATGGTGGAACCCCGCACGGGAAGATCCACAACCTATGATATCGCTTCCGCGCTGCCGAGCAATTTCGTCATGTGCTTCGCCGAGGATAAGGCCGGCCGTATTTGGATAGGCACTTGGGACAACGGCCTGGCACGCATCGAGCCTAACGGCATCCGACGGTTCAACATGGGCAATGGGACCCACAGCCAACGCATGCGCTGCATCTTCCGTGACCGCGAGGGCAACCTGCTGATCGGCACGCACGATGCTGGCGTGGACGTGTACAAGGGTGATCGGTTCCGCTCCTTTACGGAAGAGGACCACCTGGTGGACCGGCAGGTGTGGGCCGTGTTGCAGGCCGGCGACGGCAACATCTGGCTGGGGACCAACGGCGGCGTGGCCATCCTTTCGGTCGGGGAGGATGGCGCCTCCAAGGTCCGCCACCTCACCATGCAGGGCGGGCAGTTGACGAGCAATCACGTCAGGGCCCTGGTGGAGGACCGTAGGGGCCACATCTGGATCGGCACGGAGGATGGCGGGTTGTTCGACTTCGACAGGACCTCCTACCGGCCAGGCAACACCATGGAAGTGGCCGCCTTGATCGCTGAAAACAAGGTGACGGCCTTGGCCACCGGTGCCGCCGGTGAGTTGTGGGTGGGGACGATAAACGGGTTGATCCGCTCAGCACCCGGCGAGGTTCCTACCATCCTGCATGCCAACGACGGGATCGGGGGGGATTACATCACGGCTTTGTACATGGACCGCAAAGGCCAGCTTTGGGTGGGCAGCCTGGGCGGCGGGGTGGCGAGGATGAAGGACGGACAGGCCCACGCCGTGGACCTGGGAGGGGCGGTCAGCGTTTCCTGTCTTGTCCAGGATGCCAAAGGGCGGCTGTGGGTGGGCACCGAAGGCCGTGGCATCATGGTGGTGGATGGTGGCCGCGTGGTGAAGGAATACGGCGTGGACGATGGATTGGCCAGCAACTCCATCCATTCCCTGGTCACGGACGTGAAGGGGCACGTCTGGATCGGCACCAACAGGGGGCTCAATGAATGGATCCCCGACCAGGAGCGCTTTATGCTTTATACGGCCCGCAGCGGGTTCACCGGTATAGAGGCCAAGCCATCGGCGGCCATCCTGGCCCGCAACGGAGATCTGTGGTTCGGTACCGCCAACGGTGCCATTGTCGTGGCCCCGCAGGACGGGGATGACCAGGAAACCCCGCCCACCGTGGCCATCCGCGGATTGAAAATAAACCTGGAGGACCGGCCGCTGGGCCAGGACATGGAGTTGGGCCATGCCGAGAGCAACTTGCGCATCGAGTATGGCAGCGTCAGCCTGAGCGACCCGGACGCCGTGCGCTACCAGTACCGCATGGAAGGGCTGGACCAGGACTGGCAGCCATTGACCGTGGAGCAGGATGTCCATTATCCATCGCTTCCACCCGGCCAATACATCTTCAAGGTCAGGGCCATGGGCCGCTCAGGTCTGTTTACGCCCAAGCCCGCCGAAATGAGGTTCACCATCCTGCCCCCATGGTACCGGCGGTGGTGGGCGTACACCCTGCTCGGGATCTTCCTGGTCAGCGGGACGGCGAGCTATGTGAAGGTGCGCGAACGGCAATTGAAAATGCGCAACCTGGTCCTGGAACGCAAGGTGGAGGAGCGGACCGCCGAGGTGCGCGCCCAGAGCCGGGAGATCGAAGGGCAGAAGGTGCGCATTGAGGAATTGCTGCTCAACATCCTGCCCAAGCCCGTGAGCGATGAGCTGAGCGACACCGGCAAGGCCACCGCCCGGCGCTTCGACGAAGTCACCGTGATGTTCACCGACATGAAGGGCTTCACCACCATCGCCGAGAAGCTGACTCCTGAACAATTGGTGGCCGAGCTCCACGAATGCTTCGTGCGCTTCGACCAGATCACGGCGCGGTACGGGATCGAGAAGATCAAGACCATCGGCGACAGCTACATGAGCGCATGCGGCCTGCCCACCAGGGTGGAAGGCCATGCCCTGCGGGCCGTGATGGCGGCCCTGGAGGTGCGCGAGGACATGGAGCGCTGGCACCGCGAAAGGCAGGGTTCCGGAAAACCGGCATGGGTGCTGCGGATCGGGCTGCACTCCGGTGCCGTGGTCGCCGGGGTGGTGGGCCAGCGCAAGTTTGCCTACGACATCTGGGGCGATGCGGTGAATACCGCCAGCCGGATGGAAAGCAGCGGAGCACCCGGTGAAGTGAATGTCAGCGGGACCACCTACGCGCTGATCCAGGCGTATTTCCACTGCGAGCACCGGGGGCAGGTGGAAGCCAAGAACAAGGGTCGCATCGATATGTATTTCGTGCGGCGGCTGAAGGAGGGCTTCTGCACGGATGAGGCGGGGCTGGAGCCCAACGCCCGGTTCCTCGCAGCCATGGGCCTGGGGGTGGCGTAAGCGGTGCAGGGAGGCCGAGGCCGGTGTCCCGGAAGTCCGGCCCTGCCCAAGTCCATCGTCCGGGCCCTCCCAATGTGCACCCAATTGGTCCTTTCAATCCCGTAAGGCAGGATGGGTGTTGCCCGCATGGTCCTCGGCCGCGGCATCTTCCATCAATTCTTGTTGAGGCCCGTCCAATGGGCGTTCAGGGCTTGGAATTGGTGATGCACGCGGCCGCCGCCGCCTGGGCCCGATGAGCCGGAGGCCAGAATGGGGGATTGTGGATACCGAAACGGTATCCGGCCGGCATTGCCTGTCAGGGGGAAATGAAGAAGCCCCATCAGCCATTGCCGATGGGGCTCCCGGGAAATCCGTTGTCCGCCTAGCGGTTCACCACCCGCCGCGTGAACACTTGGTCGCCGCTGTATACGCGCAACACGTATGCTCCCTTGCTGAAGGTGGAGAGGTCCAGCGGGATCCGCAACGACCCGCTCGCCGCCGGGCGCGACTCCTTCCACACCACTTGGCCGGCGGCATTCAGCAATTCCAATCGCATGTCTTGCGGCTTGCGCAGGTTCAGGATGATCGTGGTCGCCTTGTCCGTGGGGTTGGGCATCACGGTGAAGCCGCTTTCGCCGAACTCCCCGGCCACTACGCCGGTGGAGATATCCCCGTATATGTCGCCCGTTTCGTCCACGCCGCCCAAGGCCAGGTAGTAGTCGGCATTGTTCAGGCCGGTCCACGTGTTGTTCACCAGGCTGAATTCCGCCGTACCGGTCACAGGGATGGTGGCAATGGTGTACTCCTGGCCCGCCACCCAGTCGGTCGGGATCCATTGCATGGGGGTCAAGCCGAAGCCGACGAAGATCTGGTAACGGTTGCCGCCATCGTCCTGTTCGCCGCCGCTGCGGCTCACCGGCAGGTATGCAAGGGCCGGTTGGGACTGTTGGATGGTGCCCAGGTGGGCCTCCGTGGCCGCATCCCATTTCAGCGTGAACACCAAGCTGCTCACCACCCCGTCAAAATTGGCCTGGGGCCGGAGCTTGATCTCCAACTGGCCATCGTTGTTGGCCACCATCGTAATGTCCACCTTGGCCGCCTGCAGCCAGGTTGCCGTGGCAAAAAAAGCCAGGACCGTAAGTCCTTTTCGGGCTAAATGCATGTTCATGGCTCCGGGTATATGCAGCAAATGTATGGGGGAACGCCAGGAATGGCAACCGCTTGCCGTGCCTGTTATTCACGATCGTTCCCACGGCGGCGCGGGTACGGGGTATCCCAGGGCGGTGCGCAATTCGGCGATCATCATGGCCGTGGCACCCCAGACCACCTCGCCCCGCACGTCCCAGTAAGCGGCCATGCGTACCGCGCCGTCCAGCCCCATGGCAAACGGCTTGCGGCGCAGGATGTCGTCGCGCAGCAGTTCATGCAGGGGGATGTCCATCAGCTGGGCCACTTCCCGCCGGTCGGGGGCCAAGCGGCCCAGGGAGCTGCTCCAGGCCACCACCGGGGTGACCACCGTGCGGCTCGGGGGGATCGGGATCCGGGAAAGTTGGCCCACAACCTCGAAACCGGCGGTGGGCGCGCCGGTTTCCTCGGTGAATTCGCGCAAGGCCGTGGCCAGCAGGGAAGGGTCACCAGGCTCCTTTTTCCCGCCGGGGAACCCGATCTGCCCACTGTGCACACCCTTGTACACCGGCCGTCGCATCAACAGGGTATGGTCCACGCCATCCACGGGGTGGACCAAGATCAGGACGGCGCTTTCTCGCAGGGGCGGGTTCGCCTGCAAGGCCGCTTCCACCGTGGGACGGGGATAGCCGCTCAGCGCAGTGAAGGAGCCGTACCCAGGCAACGGCGCTTTCAGCGCCGCACGCAATGCGGAAGGGGTGAGGGCCACGGTTCAATGATCGGATAGGACCTTCGCCAGTTCGCCGGCCTGGCTGCGGTAGGTGTGCCGCCGCGCGGCGATGTAGCGCGCCTGTTGTGCGGCTTTCTCCAGGTTGCCCTCGCAGAGCCAGCACAAGGCGTTGTACCATTCCACCTGGTCGCGGAACCCTTTTCCGGGGTCCTTCTCCAGAAAGTCAAGGTGCATCTCCGCCCGGTAGGGATCGTTTTCCGCCAACAAGGCGCTTACCAGGTACAAGCGGGCCAAGGCGTTCCGCGAATCCTGCCGTACCGCCTCCTCCAGCATGGGGATGGCCTCGGAATACTCCTTTCGGGTGTAGTGGCCCATGGCATCCAGGAAGATGGAGTTCTGCGGCGTGCGCTCGCGCTGGGACACCACATCGGGATAGGGCGTGAGGAACCGCTTGCAGAGTGCGTCTTGGGCGGGCCGGTTGCAGGAAAGGAACGGGGGGGCCAGCAGGAGCAGGAGGACTACCAGGCGCATGGGTGCAAGATACGGCCTGCTACAGGGCGCCTGGAAGAACCTCGCTCCGGTCGCTTGCGCCAAAGCTTCAGCGACGGCGCGCGGCGTTCATGGCAAGGGCGCATAGCGGTCATCGCTG
>WBZR01002547.1_pt1 | contig 12410 bp, 14 predicted proteins | sample 5204231 | NCBI WGS metagenome assembly WBZR01 (sample SAMN12412403, study PRJNA552823) | activated sludge metagenome | isolation source: activated sludge from anammox sidestream of wastewater treatment plant... | place: USA: Virginia | collected 2017-08
AATTATTAGTATAGGTTTTTATATTAAAAACAGTTTATAACTAGATTTAATTATTTTTTACATTGAAAGGAAGAACGGACTGGGCGTGTTTGGCCAGTACATGACGAGCCGGGACACCGCGATCGGGAGCGGGCACCGGGCCAACACGGGATTCTTCTACGAGCGCGACGGATGGGAAGGCAACTTGGAGTACACCGAGATCAGCCCGAGCTTCCTGCCCCGACTTGGCTTTGCCCCCGAGCGCGACTTTCGGGGCGTGAGCGGATACCTCGAGTACACCCATCCCGTCGCCCGTGGCCCGGTGATGGAGTGGGGCTTTGGAGGCGTCGGCCGCGAGTGGCGCGCGTTCGACGGCAGCCAGTATCGGCGCGGAGCCGAGTTCTCGACGTCTCTGACTCTCCGCAACGGCATCGACTTCGATACCGGCGCCCAGATCGAGACGTTTCGCGGTTCGCACGATCAGCTGTACTTCTTCAGCCTCGAACACCCGAGGGGAGATGCCTACCGCCACTGGCAGGTCGACTATTTGACCGGCCATGTTTCGGGCCAGGCATACGACTCGCTGGGCCTCACCCTCAGCTATCGCCCAGTCCAGCTTCTGCAGCTCGCGCTGCAGGCCCAAGAGGTCCATCACTTCGAGCGCGAGACGCAGATCATCTTCGGCGCCAACTACGACATCGGGCGAGACCAGTCGTTAAGTGGGCGGCTCGTTCGGCACGGCCGGGACGTGAACGGCTACCTAGCCTACCGGCGCAGCGGCAACCGTGGAGCCGAGTACTTCGTGATCTTGGGAGACCCCAATGCCCGCGAGTTCAAGCCCTCCATCGTGGTCAAAGCGGTCTTCCCGATCGAGCTGAAGTTCTAGCCAGGAAACTGGGAGAGGAACCGAGCGTCGTTCTCGAGGAAGTGGCGCAGGTCGTCGACGCCGTACGCCATCATCGGAATGCGCTCGATCCCTAGCCCGAAGGCGAAGCCGCTGAATCGCTCGGTATCGATCCCGTACGACTCGAGGATGTTCGGGTGCACGAGCCCTGCTCCGCCAAGCTCGACCCATCTCCCGCCGAACAGCTTCGGCGTCGAAATCGCATAGTCGACCCCGGGCTCGACGAACGGGAAGAAGTCCGGCCGGAACCGCACCTTGACGTCCTCGCCGAACATGGCTCTGGCGAATAACCCAAGAACCGCCTTGAGATTCGCCATCGAGATCCCTTCGTCGACCATGAAGCAGTCGACCTGATGAAACGTGTGCGAGTGAGTGCGGTCCACGGCCTCGTTGCGGTAGCAGCGACCGACCGTAAACGCCCGAAACGGCGGGCTCGTCGTTTCGAAGACCCGACCTTGAAACGCGGTCGACTGCGTTCGGAGAAGCCTCTCGTCGTCGATGTAGAACGTGTCTTGATCGTCCATCGCCGGATGGTCTTCGGGATAGTTCAGCGCGTCGAAGTTGTAGCGGAAGAACTCAAGATCGGGTGTCTCGACGTACTGAAATCCAAGCCCGATGAAGACGGCCTTGATCTTGTCGATCGTTTGCTGAAGCACATGGGGCACGCCGGCAGCGACCGGCCTTCCTGGCATCGTGACGTCGATGCGCTCGATCTCGAACTTGGAGGAGCGCTCGACGGAAAGGAGCTCGGCTGATCGCGCGTCGATCGCCTCCTGGACGGCTCGCTTACCCTCGTTAACGGCTTGGCCGAATCCCTTGCGTTGCTCGGGAGGAAGCGAACCGATGGTCGCCAAAGCGGTCGTGAATGTCCCGTTCTTCCCAAAGAACTCGAGTTCGAGTGCTCGGATCTCGGCGGTGGACGTCGCGGTCCGCACCGCGGCAACCGCACGCTGGGAGAGCTCGTTGGGATCGACCATGAAGACAAGAGTGTATCCGCCGCCCCCGACACTTGGCACCAGTGCCAAAGAAACGCGCCTGCGCCGTGGCTCGTCAGAATAGGTGTGATGCGTGGCATTCGACCTTGGCTGACTGCGGCAGTCGCGATCCTAGCGATCCCGTCCGCCCATGCTGACGCCTTCAAGCCGAGCAAGGCCGAGCAGGTGAAACTCGGCAAGGAAGCGGCTAAGGACGTCCGCCAAAAGATGAAGGTCCTGCCATCGAGCGATGAGCGGGTGCGCGTTCTCCGACGCGTCGCAAGCAAGATCTTGGCGACCGTCGATGACTCGAAAGAACCTTGGGAATATAGCTTCGACGTGATCGACGCCAAGGATGTGAACGCCTTCGCCTTGCCGGGCGGGCCTACCTTCTTCTTCACCGGGTTGCTCAACCGGATGAAGACCGAAGACGAACTCGCGGCGGTCCTCGCCCACGAGTTGACTCACGTGAGGCGCGAGCACTGGGCGTATCAGTACGCGGACAGTCAGAAGCGGTCTCTCGGTCTCTCGCTCATTCTCATCTTCGCTCGAGCGAACCGCACCGCCGCGGACATTACGAGTCTCGCCAACAGCCTCTTCGACCTCAAATTCTCGCGACAACACGAGTCCCAGGCCGACGACCAGGGGATGGACATGATGGTCTCCGCCGGCTACAACCCGCAAGGGATGGTCGACGTGTTCACGATGCTTCGTGACACGGCGAAAGGCGGTCGGCCACCCGAGTTCCTCAGCAGCCACCCCGACGACAAGAACCGAATCAGCCACATCAAGGAACGAGCCGACGGACTGAAACGAACGTTCCCGGCGATGCGGCCGCTGCCCTGGGCCAACGGGACGTACAGTCCGACTCGAGCAGGCCTGCGCTGGAACTGGTAACCCTAGCCGATCGCCCCAAGCAGGTTATTCTCTGAGAGGAGGGCTTCGATCCGTTCGTCTGGAAGCGCGGATACCCGTGCGAGCACGTCCGCTAGCTGTTCCCGTTGGACGGTGCGCAGTTCTCGTCGAATCTTCCCCTCGAGGAAGTGGATGCGGTCCTCACGCGTTTCGCAAATCAGCTTCGGGACCGGCACTGGACGGCCGTCCTTGATCGCAACCATCGTCACCCTGGACGTGTTGGTATGTCGGCGGCGCCCTTCGAAGACATTCTCGGCATGGACTTCGGTCGTGACCTCGACACTCGTCCGCCCCGCATACGATACGAACCCCTCGCAAACCACGAGTTCACCGACCTCGATCGGCTCGTGGAAGTCGACGCGGTCGAACGACGCGGTCACGCACACGTTCCCTGCGAACCTCGACGCCGTCGCATAGGCGACAAGGTCGAGCATCGACAAGATCGAGCCTCCGAAAACCTTGCCGAGGAAGTTTGCATCGGTTGGCTCCATCACCTTGGACATCGTAACTCGGGTCTCAGACACCGTCTTCGCATTCATGCGGGATAAGGATAGCCCGCCCGGAGCCGATCATTTAAGTTGGGTGAAGCTTCAGCGCGCAAGGTGGCGCTCAGATGGTTTGGGCGAGTTCGGTTCATCGATCCTTTTTGGGGTTGTTGCGGGCCTGTTCGTCACGGTCGCAGCCGTCCTCTCCGCGTACTCGCTGTACCAGTCAGGCAGCAACGCCCTACTCGAGCAGACTCGCAGGGAGCTGGTGTCGTTCGCCCGCTTTGGCGCCCAAGTCGTCGACCCAGAACTCCATCGAACCTTCACCCAGCCTGACCAGGAGTCGACGGAGGCCTACGCGCGCGCGATCGAACCTCTGCGTAAGCTCCAGGTTGCGCATCCGGCGCTCGACTTCGCCTACACCGTGATCTTGGACGGCAAGGACGTCAAGTTCGTGCTCGACCCAACCGAAGCCGGCGACTCTGACGGCGACGGGATCGACGACAAGTCCCATATCGGAGAGGTCTATGAGACCCCGACCCCGGAGATGCTCGCGGCGTTGAAGACCGGACAGGCGACCGCCGAACCGCATCCCTCGACTGACCGATGGGGCTCATTTGTCTCGGGGTATGCGCCCTTCTTCGATCGCAATCACAAGCTCGTCGGCGTCGTCGGAGTCGACGTGACGGCCGACGCCTACACCGCCCGCCACGCCGCCCTCGATCGCTCGTTCATCCAACTCATTTTCTTGTCGCTGCTCCTCGGTGCAGGCACCGCGGTTCTCGCTGGGACACTCCGTCGACGCCTCTTCCAAGGAAGACAGGCTCAGCGCAGGACATCGATGGTCGAGGCGCAGCGACGCGTCCTCCAGCTGGTCGCCAGTTCCGCTCCGCTTGGAAAGCTCTTGTCATCCGTTTGTCGCGAGGTGGAAGCCCTGGCGCCTGGCACGTGGTGCTCGATCTGGGTCCAGCGGTCGGATGGCGGAACCTACCGAGCCGTTTCACAGACTGCATCCGGAACCAGCAACACGTCGTCGTCCGACTCCATTCGCGAGGTCGGCGCCCACATCGTTGGAACCGATGGACGGCAGCTTGGCCGCGTCATCATCAAGGTCGCGAGTTCGATCGTGCGCGTGGAAGAGGCTCAGGAACTCGCGAACATCGCCTCATCGCTGGCGACCGCGGCGATCGAAAAGCGAAAGTCCGAGGACGAGCTGCTCGAAACGCACCGAGAGCTCGAGGACGCCCGCAAGAACCTCGAGCGCAAGATCGAGGAACGGACGGCCGCCCTCAACGAGGCCATGAATGCGAAGTCGACCTTCGTCGCCGAACTGAGCCACGAGACGCGTACTCCGCTTGGAGGCGTGATCGGCCTGAGCGACCTCTTGCTCGACACCAAGCTCGACGACGAGCAGCGTGAATACGCCACGATCATCCGCGACAGCGCGACCCACCTGCTTCAGCTCATGGACGGTCTGCTCGACCTGGCCAGAACCGAAGGAGGTGCGAAGTCCAACGATCTCGAGCCGATGAGCTATGCCGACGAGGTGCGGGCAACGGTGCGCCCATTCAGACATCAGTGCTCTGAGCGGGGCCTGACCTTCAGGCTTCAAATCGATCCCGATCTCGAGCGAACGGTCCTCGGTAACCCGCTCCGGCTGCGGCAAGTCCTCACAAACCTGCTGACGAATGCGATGAAATACACCGAAGCGGGCACGATAGGAGTCGAGGCCAGGCTCTCCTCAGCCGCGGACGGGGAGTGGGCGATCATCGACGTCAGCGATTCCGGAGTCGGCATCCCGCTCGACCTGCAGACCGACGTCTTTTCCAAGTACGTCCAGGGAACCCGCAAACACGGCGGAGCCGGACTTGGTCTATCGATCACGAAGGAGCTCGTGTCGCTCATGGGTGGATCGATTTCGTTCTCGAGCCAGCCGAGCAAGGGGACGACGTTCACGATTCGCCTCCCCATGGCAGGCGAGCGGTCTCAGGCAGCTTAAGCGCCTATACTCCTCCGGTGAAAGCCCGAACGCTGGGGCTGGTGTTTGCGTACGTCTCTGGGCTTGTCGTCCTGGGCGCCGCCTTTGCCCGATGGACGGGTATCTACCCCCCCTATTGGGTCGGCTCTACACTCGGTTTGGGCCTCATTGTCCTGGCCTCGATCGACGTCGGAACCTTGATCGGCGGCAGCCACCGACTTGCGCGTTCCGCAGCGACGATCGCAATCGTCACCATTTGCGAGATCGTCGGCGTCTCGACGGGCTGGCCGTTTGGGGCCTATCGCTATACCGAGCTCTGGCAACCCTACGTCTCTCTTCCCGGTGGCCTGCTGTTTCCCCTCGCGTTGCCGCTCACATGGTTCATCCTGGCCGGCGCATCCGCCCTCGCCTGCCGACACATCGGCGGACGCGGGTGGCCGTTCGTCGCCGGACTCTTCCTCGCGCTGGTGGATGTGGCACTCGAGCCGGTGCTCATCGGCCCCGTCGGCTTTTGGCGTTGGGATGCCGGCGCCCCGCCGCTCCAGAACTACGTCGCGTGGACGCTCATTGGAACCCTTGTAGCCCCGATCCTCGTGCGCTCCGAGCCCATGCCCGAGGTACGCAGACGTGCCTTGTGGCTGCTCGCGATCATCTTGGCCGCGACTGGAGTCGTCGGGCTTAGTTATGGGGAGAAGGGTGGCTGGCTCTCATTTCTCCCCCTGCTAGCGGTCGGGCTGCTTCTGCGGGTCACGCCCAACGATCAGCCGAGCGCCTCGCTCCCAGGTCATGTAGGACCAGGCCCACTGAAGCAGGACGAGCAGCTTGTTGCGAAAGCCGATCAAGTAGAAGATATGAACGCTAAGCCAGACAAGCCAAGCTAGGAGCCCTGAAAAGCCTAAACCCTTCAGCTCGCCGACCGCTCGTCGACGCCCGATCGTCGCGAGGTTTCCCTTGTCGACGTACCGAAACGGCCCTGGATCGGCCCTACCCTCGGATCGCGCCTGAAGGACCTTCCCCACATAGCGGCCGCCCTGCATCGCGACCGGGGCGATACCGGGTAGCGCCGGAGTCGTCGCGGCCAGATCCCCGATCACGAAAACATCGCGCAGGCCGACGACTTCGAGCTTCTGATCGACCGGCACTCTGCCCGCTCGATCTGGTACCACCCCAAGCCATCGAGCCGCCGGCGTGGCAGCGACCCCCGCCGCCCAGACGATGCAGCCCGTCGGGATTGTCTCGCCGCCCACCTCCAGGGACTCCGCCCCAATGCTGGTGACTCTCGCGCCCAGGCGAACGTCGACGCCCATCGCCCGTAGATCTGACTCGGCTCGCCGAGCCAGGGCCTCAGGAAACGAGGCGAGGAGCCTCGACCCGCCCTCGAGCAGGAGGATCCTTGCCGACTGAGGCTCGATGTGATCGAAATCCTTGACCAGGGTGCGTCTGGCGAGTTCCGCGATCGCGCCTGCCACCTCGACTCCGGTTGGCCCACCACCGACGATCGCAAAGGTTAGCGCCCGATCGGCCCGATCCGGGTGATTCTCCGCGATTTCGAACGCCATCAGGATTCTCCGTCTGAGCGCCACCGCGTCGTCGATCGTCTTGAGGCCCAACGCATGATCGGCCCATTCGTCGTTCCCGAAGTAGCTGTGGGTCGCGCCGGTCGCGATGACGAGGTAGTCGAAATCCAGCGAGTCGGTATCGGCAAGTAGCACCCGCCGTTCGGTGAGGTCGATTCCGACGACCTCATCCATCCGGACGTCGACATTGCGAGCGCGACGCAAAATCGATCGGATCGGCGCCGCGATGTCGGCAGGTGAGAGACCGGCGGTCGCAACCTGATACAAGAGCGGTTGGAAGAGGTGGTGATTCGCACGATCGACGATCGTCACGTCGATCTGGCGATTGCTGAGGGCACGCGCTGCAGCAAGGCCGCCGAAACCGGCGCCCACGATGACGACCCGTGGCCTTCCCATGGCCTAGTGTAACTAAGAGGCTCGGAGGCGGGCGACCTGATCGAGCAGAGTGGCCGCGTCAGACAGAGGCCACTGGGTGGCGGCGTCGCTCAGCGCCTTCTCTGGTTCGGGATGGACTTCAAGGAACAGGGCGTCGATGCCGACCGCGACCGCGGCACGGACCATCGCGGGAATCGTCTCCCTGGCGCCTCCGGTCGCCGTCCCCGCAGCCCCTGGCCTCTGCGCCGAGTGGGTTGCATCGAAGCACACCGGGACTCCGAACGATCGCATTGTCTCGAGCCCGGGAAAGTCGACGATCAGCGAGTTGTAGCCAAAGCACGTGCCTCGTTCGGTCAGCATGATCCCGCGAGCCTCGAACGCGCGCAGCTTCTCGACGATGTTGCGCGCGTCCCAGGGAGCAAGAAACTGCCCCTTCTTCACGTTCACGGGGCGCCCGGTCTCCGCCGCCGCTTGAAGCAGATCGGACTGGCGGCATAGGAAAGCTGGAATCTGGAGCAAGTCCACCACTTTCGCAACCGTCGATGCTTGGTCCGGCAAATGAACATCGGTCGTTGTCGGCACCTGGAGATGCGATCCGACCCTTTGGAGAATGCTCAGACCTTCGTCGATCCCGCTTCCCCGCTCGCTGGAAGCGGAGGTTCGATTGGCCTTGTCAAACGAGGCTTTGAAGATGTAGTTGAACCCGCGTTCGTCGCACAGGGCTCGCATCCGCTCCGCGACCTGCAGGCAAAGTTCCAGCGACTCGGCAAGGCACGGCCCGGCAATGATCGTGAGGCGTTCCTCTCCGATCGCGAATGGGCCGACTGAAAGCGGGGTCACCGCCCGCCCTTCGAGGCTTTGGCGACGTCTACCGTGCCTTTGAGGGTCATCGATGCGGGAGGCAGGCACGAGCTTTCGTTGCACTGCTGATAGTCGAGCTTGAACGTCAGCGCGAGCTTCCCGACTTTCTTGGGCGCGACGAACTCGAACGGGATCGTGATCTCACCCTCGTAGACTGCCGTCTTCGTGCCGGCGAAGTCTTTGATGATCCCGACCGGATAAGTCACCTTCGAAAACTTGAACCCTTTGGTGGTCAGCGCGATCGTGACTGGGTTCTGGTACGGGTCTGACGGCGGATTCTGGTAGCCGTGCCATCCATCGGCGAAGGTCATCGTGAGAGTTCCCTTCACGACCGCGCCGGGAGTCACCTTGGCGGGGAGCTTGAGCTTCGCCGACGGAGCCTCCTGGGCGAGCGAGGCAGTTGCGAGCGCAAATCCGAGCAGCAGCGTGGCGAGTTTCATACGAGTCCAACCCATTTCTTCAATCGATAGACGGTCGTGTCGCGATTGAGTTGCGCAATTGCGCGAGTAAGCGGCACTCCCTTAGGACAAACCTTGACGCAGTTCTGCGCGTTCCCGCAACCGGTCACGCCCTCCTCGCCCGACATCGTCTCGAGACGGTCGCCTTCGAGCGTCTGACCCACCGGATGGAGGTTGAACAGCAAAGCCTGAGCGACGGCGGCGGGGCCGATGAACGCCGACTTCGGGTTCACCTGAGGGCACGCTTCCTGGCAGCATCCGCACGTCATGCAGCGAGAGAGCGCGTAACGGAGTTGGCGCACATGGTCGTCCTGTGGCTGCGCCATCCCAAGGTCGTACGAGCCGTCGATCGGAACCCACCCTTTGATCTTCTTGAGGTTCTCGAACATCTTGCTGCGGTCGACGATGAGGTCCCTGACGACCGGGAACTTCTTCATCGGCTCGAGGGTCACTTCGAGCACGTCGCCGTTCGGTTGGCCGACGTCTTCGATGAGCGCGGTGCAAGCCTGCCGGATCATCCCGTTGACGTTCATCGTGCAGGAGCCGCAAACCTCTTCGAGGCACGCCGCTTCCCAGGCTGGAGGCGTCGTCGGTTTGCCATCGACCGTTCGCGGGTTCTTCCGGATCTCCATGAGGGCTGAGATCACGTTCAACTTCTCGCGGAAGGGAATCTCGAACGTCTCCCAACGCACGGTGCCGTCTTTGCCTGCCTGACGCAGAATCGTGAGCCGGATCTTGGTGAAATCGGCCATTGGACCGTAGTGTACTTCGGGATCGTGCCCCATCGCGACGAAGCGACTTTGCACAGTTGGCGACACCTCTTGGGCGACTCCACGCGTATAGTGTCGGCGATGATGCTTCTTCCCCACCTGCTGCTCGCCTGGTCGGCCGCCGACGCCCTCCCTTCTTCAACGGGTTTCGCGACTGATCTCCGAGCTTCCGAAGTCCAGGACGCCCTTCCACGAAAGCCTCTGCTGGGGCTTCAGTTCGAGACCGGCACCCTGCGGGTGCGCGGTACGGTGCCGGGTGGCTCAGCCGAAGGCAACTTCCTGCCGGGAGACGAAGTGCAGAAGGTGGACGGGGTTTCCGTCGCCAATGTTGGCCAAATCAGTGCGGCGGTGGCCTCGAAATCGGTCGGCGCAAAAATGACGTTCACGTTGAAACGAGGAGCCGACACAATCGACAAGGTGGTCGAGCTCAAAGAACGCCCGCGGGAAGTGTCTCCCGACTACTACGTGATCTACTCGCACGTCCTCAGCAATGGGAAGCGGATCCGAACGATCATCACGAAGCCGAAGAAGGCCGGCAAGTTCCCGGTTTTCATGATGATCCAGGGCCTCGGGCAGTTCAGCATGGACTACCCGCTCTCGGGCTCCGGCCCATACGACGTCTTCCTGCGCAACTTCGCCAAGCAGGACTTCGTAACGCTCCGCGTGGAGAAGCCCGGAATGGGCGATGCGGAAGGCGGCCCTTATCCCGAGACTGATTTCGTAACCGAAGCCGATGTCTATCTGCAGGCGATCCGATCGATCAAGAAGGAGGCCTATGCAGATCCCGACCACGTCTTCGTGTTCGGCCATAGCATGGGGGGCACTCTGGGGCCGTATGTGCTTTCGCAGGAGAAGGTGCGAGGCTTCATCTCGGCGAGCACGTTGTACAAGACCTGGGTCGAGTATTGGCTCGAGAACCTGCGGCGGCAGATGATCCTGGGCGGATCGACCCCGGTCGAAGTCCACAACATGCTGCGGGCACAAGCGGTGATCCAGCCGCTAATCTTTGCCGAGAACTGGGACCCCAAGAAGGTCTCGGAGACTTTCCCGCAATACAAGTCGTACGTCGACGCCGAATATGCCCAGGAGGGCAAGTGGCAAGGGAGAACCCTGGCGTTTTGGCGCCAACTCGCGCAACTGAACTTCGCCGACCTTTGGAAGAAGACCGACACCGACGTGCTCTCGATGTGGGGCCAATACGACTTCGTTTCAACCGAAGAGGACCAGAAGATGATCGCCGACTTCCGAGAGCCGAAGGGCACCTATCGTCGGATCGACAACGCGAATCACGGGTTCAGCACGGTCAGCAGCTATGCCGACGCGTTTGCCAAGCTCACGACTCCGACGCCTCCGAACATGGAGGCAGTCACCGTGATCGATGAGTGGATCAAAGCACGGCTCAAGTAGCCGTCAATAGGGGAGATCGACGGGTGGCTTGGGCGGCTCGAGCTTGTCCATCCGTCGATGCATCATCTTGGCTCGCGTGCTCAGGTCGATCATCGCAGCGAGCCACGTCACAAACGCGATGAAGATCGGCACGAAGACGACCGCGTTGAGCTTGGCGTCCGGCTTGCCCGACACCATCGAGACGACGCCCTTGATCCCGTTGTCGGTGAGCACCGCCCAGACGATCGCGCCCGCCCACACGGCGAGATAAGCCAGTCCCTTCGCGAAGTCGCCGATCACCATGTGGCCGGCGCCAGGAATGATCGCCGAGAGGACGGAGGCCCCCTTCGCACTGGCGACGTTCTCGAACTCGGAGCCCATCATGAGGCTCGCCGACTTCGCCCGCATCTTGAACACGAGGTCTGCGTGTTTCTTCTCGGCGGTGAGGCTCTTCGGCAGGGCGTCCTTCGCCTGTTCGTAGAGGGTGAGCGCATCCTTGTTCTGCCCCCGGGCGAGGGCGTCGTCTCCCAACATCTCGAGCACGAGCGACGTTCGGGGCCCAAGGCCTTTCGCCTCCTCCAGAAACTGGACCGCGATCTCGCGGTTCCCGCGCGTGGACTCCAAGCGGAAGCGCTGCAGCAGCTTCTCGATCTTTTCCAACGTCTCCTGATCGGGCGGCTCCCTATCGTCCGATTCCTCGGCTTTCGGTGCTGGTTCGGCGGTCTGCGGCTCGCCTGCCGGCGCGTCTGTCTGCTTGGCCTGGAGCGCTTCACGGAGGGCCGCCGCCTCTTCCTCGAGTCGGCGGAGCCTCTCGGCGATCTCTTCGGGGGTCTCAGGCGTCGGTAACGGTTCGTCCGGCATACCCGTCCCCGCTAGCCGTTCGGCTGCATCGTCTTCCAGAGCGTTTCGAGGTCGTAGAACTGCCGCTGCTCGTCGCGCATGACGTGGAGAATCACGTCGCCGTAATCCTGGAGAATCCAACCCCCGTCGCCGCCCTCAGTTCGCAGCGGCCGATTCTTGAGCTCGCGCATCTTCTCCTCGACCTTGTCGGCGATCGCGGCAAGCAGGCGATCGTTTGAGGCGCTGCACACGATAAAGAAGTCCGCGATCGACGTCTTTCCCCGAACATCGAGGGTCTCGATTTCCTCTGCTTTCATGTCGTCGGCAATCCCGACGATCGTCGCCACTTTTTCTTCAGTCGTCATTCAACCTCTGCAGTCTAACGGTACAGCTTGCGCTCCTCAATATAGTCCAAGACGGGTTTCGCGAGCCAATGGGCGTATGGCCGGCGTTCCTCGATGCGAAGACGGATCTCGGTCGACGACACTTCTGGAATCGCGGCCTCGATCCAGTCGACATGATCGGGAAGCCACTCCGCAACGTGTGAGAGCAATTCGTCTTTGCGATGGGGCGCCCTGAGCGCGACCGCCAAGCGCGCCCTGAGGAGAATCTTCTCCGGCGCCTTCCACTGCGGAAACTCGCGAAGCGCGTCTCCCCCGATGATCAGCCAGTAGTCCCCCGGTTTGGCGATCTGCAGCTCGGTGAGGGTCTCGACCATGTAGCTCTTCCCTCCCCGCGCAATCTCGATGTCGCTGTAGGAGAGCCCTTCATGGCCGGCGATCGCTCGGCGTACCATCTCGATCCGGTCCTTCGGATGTGCGGCCCGGGTCGCCTTGAGGGGGTTCCTCGATGCTGGGACGAAGACGACTTCGTCGAGCTCGAGCTGCTCTCGAGCGGCCTCGGCGAGC
>WBZR01004048.1_pt1 | contig 12404 bp, 12 predicted proteins | sample 5204231 | NCBI WGS metagenome assembly WBZR01 (sample SAMN12412403, study PRJNA552823) | activated sludge metagenome | isolation source: activated sludge from anammox sidestream of wastewater treatment plant... | place: USA: Virginia | collected 2017-08
CGAAGCTCTGCTCGAACGTTCGATCGTTGATGCGGCGGTAGCTCTTGCGCTTGCGGGTCGCCCGCACGTCGAAGGAGCGGCCCACCACCAGCGAGATCTTCTCGTTCTTGGGGGTGTGGTCGATCCGGTCCTCGCCGAGCATCTGAACCGAACCGGACTTGTCGCGCTGGTACACCTTGACGGTTCCGGCGGGGAGGGGCATGCCCAAGTGATTCTTCTCGGTGTTCTCGAACTCGACCCGGACCTGGGGCTTGATGTCGCCGGTGCCGATCTCGCCCTCGCTGGGATAGAACATCCAGTTGTCCATCAGGGCGTCGACGATCAGGCGCTTCTTGTAGGGGATCGTGTGGCCTTCGAGGAGGCTGAGCTGCTTGATCTCGCGGTTGCGGATCGTCGCCGGGCGTTGGAGCGTGTACAGGTGATACTCGAAGAGGGTCTCCTCTTTGAACGCGTCGGCCGCCTTCGCTTCGAACACCGCGCCGCCTCTTCCCCCCATCCTGTTCGTCTGGGGTTGAGCGCGCTCGACGTCTCCGGCGAGGAGCTTCAGATTCGCGTCGTTGTAGGTCGCTCCCGAGTTGTTGGTCATCGTCACCCAGCCGAGCAGGTCGGCGGCGCCGATCCCGTCGAGGGTGAAGACGTAGTCGGCTTTCCAGCTCATGCCCTGGGTGAGGTAGCTAAGCTCGACCTTCTGCGCCCCCGCCTTGGCCGCCTCGAGGTCCCATAAAAGGGTTGGCTTCGAAATCAATCCCTCTGGGAGGGAGGTGACCTCGACCTCGCCGCTCGGGTTCAGGAGGATGCGGCCGTCGTCGGTCTTGATGACCATGCCGTTGTAGACCTGGTTCTGATTGCCGTTGGCGTCGCTGATGATCGCCTGAGGGGAGCTGAGAAGGGTGCCGGCGACCATTTCCTTCGCCCCGTTGGGGAGGACGCGGTGGAAGCGGACCTGCTTGCCGACGCACTTGTTGAGCACCGCCTGCACGCTGATGAGGTCGTATTGGTAGTTTTGCTCGAGCACCTGGAACGCGTTGGGGTCGCTCAAGCTGCGGATCCCGACGCTGTTGGTCTCGATCATCGCGGCGACGTCTTCGACGGCGACGGTCTGGCGGCCCTGCTTCAGGTTGAACTGGCGGACTTCCTTAACGAAACCAAAGCCTTGGTTGTAAACGGTGACCTCGGTCCCGCCCGCTTGGATGATCGACGCGGCAAGTGCCATGGGTGCGAACAGCATAACCAATTGACGCGCGAAACGCCCCCGGCGACACGTGCGTTAGACTAACCATATGCTCACGTCGCTGGTGGCCCTCGCCTTGGTCTCGGTGTCCTACAAGCTCCCGACGGGGCCGCTGGCCTACGCAATGAAGGTGGACTTCGAAGGGTATCTGCCGATCCTGGGCGGGCAAGAGGATGCGCTCGCGAACGTGTCGATGGGCTTCAAGGTGACAGGACTCGCCGCCGACGGCGAGGGGAATCCCCAAGCCGCGAACGAACTCACGAGCTTCGAACTCAAGTTCGGAGGGGCCCCGATGCCGTTCGACGTCGAGAGTGTCAAGGCGTACTTCCCGAAGAACACGATCTCCTACACCGCGCTGGGAAAGATCGTGAAGAACGACGCTCCCGACATCGCGTTGCCGGTCCGGCTGCCGGGCCTCGACGTCAAACGGATTCCCGACATCACATTCATGCCGATCCAGTTTCCCGAGGCTGGAATCGAGGTGGGGAAGCCCTTCGAGTACTCGAAGAAGTTCGGTGACAGCGATGTCGCCTACGTGGTGACCCCGACCGCGATGGAAGGGAACACCCTCAAGCTCGACGTCAAGATGAAGCAGACCTACGAGACGATGGAAGACGAGGCCAAGAACGTAACCGCCAAGCCGGAGGACGCCTTTGCGAAAGTGACGACCACGGTCGAGGGCACTGGCTCGGTGACGTTCGACGTGGCGAAGGGGATCGTCGTGGAGTCGACGGTAGACGCCGACGCGACGAGCAAAGCGACCGAAATCAAGAGCGGCAAATCGACGGATCGGAAGCTGAAGACCAAGCTCAACGTGAAGCTGGTCACTCAGTAGGCCTTGCCGTCCATCACTGGACGACAAGGCCCTTCGGCGCCACTCGATCAGCGGGCGTCGAGCCCATAGAGGTAGCAGTGGGCCTCGTTGGCCGCGGTGTAAGGGCCGGCAGTCCCGAAGTACACCTGGTCGCCAGTTGGATTGAAGAGCATCCGATGCCAGACCGTGATCGTGACCCCGTTGTCGATCGGCAACGGTTGGCTCCAGAGCAGGTTCATCGACTTCGAATAACCCTGGATCTCGCTCGCCAGCCCGAAGTTGGGTTGCCTTTCGAGCACGATCAGATTCGCGTCAGGTCGCACGACTTGGTCGGAGAGGAGGCCTCCCAAGGTTGTCGAGGACAGGACCTGTCCCGTTGGGGAGATGACGTTCATCCGGGCGTTCGACGTCAAGAAGTAGGTTCGGCCATCCGAGGCGACGACCGCCTCGCCCTGTGGCTGTCCCCCAAACTGATTGAGGTTCTGGCTCCAGGTGGTCGCACCAGATGCTGACCACTGATCGATCGAAGACGGTCGGAAGAAGGAGACTCCACCGTTAGGAGCCGCGTCCGGCATGATGCCGACTCCGTCGGTGGCCCTCCACCTAAGGCCACCTCCCAAGTGCATCGCATTGAGGCCCCCGAGTTCCGGCCCTCCGACACTGTTGTAGTCGGACCAGAAGTAGGCGTTACCGCCCCCGAACTTGACTTCCTGGGGGACCCACCCTCCTCCGCGCCGATAGAACAGCCCTCCGCTCCAGAGCTTCTGTCCCGCGGCGTCGAGCACGAACGCGCCAATCACCTGGCTGGACCATCTGCTATCGTCGGACCCATAGATGTTGCCGTCTGGGCCCACGGTCGGACCGCAAAGAAGCGGCGTGTTGAGCGGGAAAACCCATTGGACGCTGCCGTCGATCGGCGAGAGTGCCTGGACACCACCTCCTCCACCCACGACGATCGAGCCATTCGGCAAGACCGAGATCGTGCCCGCGGCTCCAGCTGACGCGACCCACTTGAGCTGGCCTTGAGGGGTCACTGCGTAGACGTGTCCGAAGTTGCCCAGGGCATAGACCGTCCCGTCAGGCCCGACGGCGGGCCGAGCGCCCACGTATTGATCGGCGAGCTTGATGCGCCACGTAAACCTGCCGACTGCAGGCTCTTGTTGAAGAACGCTAAGGCTGCCATGGAGCCTGCCGGAGGTCGCTCCGCTCTTCGGCAACACTTGAACCAGCTGAGAGCCGAGCGGCGCGCCGCTCGGCACGTAACACTCGATGAGGTCGTCGCTCCAGCGGGCAACTGGGAAAGCCTGCGAGCCAATTTGCACCCGGCCACCCGTCCCGAATCCGGTCCCGCGAATCCTGAGGAGGCCAGACCTGGGAACGGAGGGTGGGTCGAACACCATGCTCCGCGAGACACATGGTATTGCGAGAAGTGCGATCAGGAGGGAGAACGAATGCCGCTTCATACAGTGTGGGAGCCGCCGCGAGCGTCCGGCGATACATGGGAGCGTTGATCCGCCACAATTCACGTCGTGGGACGCAGTGTGGTGGTCATCGGCGGGGGCGTTGTCGGCCTGATGTCTGCCCATGCGCTTGCTCTGGACGGCCACGAGGTGACCGTTCTCGACCGTGGGACGCCCGACGGCGAGCGTTGCTCATCCGGTAACGCGGGTTTCGTCGTGCCGAGCCATTTCGTTCCGCTCGCCGCCCCGGGGATGATCGGTGAAGGGCTTAGGATGATGTTCCAGCCGAAGGGGCCGTTTCGGATCAAGCCGCGCCTCGATGCCGATTTGTTGCGCTGGCTGACGCTCTTCGCTCGGAGCGCCACCGCGAGCCACGCCGAGCGTTCGGGGCCGCTGCTTCGCGACTTGAACCTCGAGTCGATCGCCATCTACCGTGACTTGGCCAAGGTGGGGGACTTTGGATTCCAGGAGACTGGTCTGCTCGCGGTTTGCTTGACCGAGGAGACACTCCGGCATGAGGCGAAGACTGCGGAGCAGGCTCGAGAACTGGGCCTTCGTGCGGAGGTCGTCGACGGAGCGGGGGCCCGCCGACTTGAACCTGGCCTGCCGTATGCGGCGGCGGGAGCGGTGTACTTTCCAGAGGACTGTTCGCTCGACCCCGGGCGCCTGTTAGCATTCTTGGTCGGAGCGCTGCCGGCCATGGGTGTCAAGCTCGTCTACGATTGCGAGATCGACCGGCTGATCGGCGACGGGGGACGCGTGAGCCGCGTTGAGACGTCGGGAGGAGCGATCGAAGGCGACACGTTCGTTCTAGCCGCAGGATCATGGTCGGCTAGGCTCGCGGGTGGCCTCAAGCTGAGCCTGCCGCTTCAAGCCGGGAAGGGATATTCGATGACCCTCGAGCACGGCGAACCGAAAGCGACGATGCCGGCGCTCATCATCGACAAGCGGCTCGCGATCAGTCCGCTTGGCGATGGAATGCGGGTGGGCGGAACGATGGAGATTGGCGGGCTCGACCTTGGGGTCGATCGGCGACGGGTGGACGGCATCGTGGACGCCTTCGTGTCTGCCGTTCCAGGTTTCGAGCGAAGCCGGTTCGATGGAGTTCCCGTCTGGAAGGGCCTCAGGCCGTGTTCGCCCGACGGTCTGCCTTATGTCGGATCGTTCGCGAAGTACCCCAATCTCCTTGCCGCGACCGGACACGCGATGCTGGGAGTCAGTCTTGCGGCGGTCACCGGCAAGCGCGTGGCAAAGGTCGTGTCAGGAGAGGCCTTGCCCGATCGTGAGTGCGCGCTGTTGAGTCCCGACCGCTTCTAGCCCTTCTTCCGCTCGTCGATGACCGGCTCGCCTGGGAGGGTCGAGGTATCGAAGGTGTGCCGTGGGAAGGTCTGGACGAACCGGTAGGAGATGGCTTCGACTTCGAGTGGGTCCTCGGGAGGATCTCCGAACATGGGCACAAACCTATACGAGGCCATCCGGAGGGCTTTGTTGTCGAACTCGATGCCCACAATCAGCTTGCCATCGAGATGAAGGCTCATGTTGCCGAAGTCCTTCGTCTTGAAGCTGATCCAGTTGCCCCGTCTGGTGATCGACGAATCGGCAGCGACGAGCTTGTCGAATGCGCGCGGGCCCTCGAGGAACAGAAACAGAAGGGAGAACGAGCCTCCGCCTGGCGCGAGGGACCCATACGAGGTCATGAGGGTCTTGCCTGCGTTCCGAAGCCGAGTCGGCCCGCCGTCGGCGGACACGAGCTTCAGCGTCGTTCCGTCCTGAATGTAGGTGGTCCCACCGCCCCAATACTCGGATTGCTCGAGTCGGAATCGCGTCGGCGACTCATAGGACAGCATGAAGCTCAGCGTCGGGAAAAGGGCGTCGACCTTGCGGTCGCGCGACGATTTGGCGATCGACGCCTCGAACCTTTCGAGCTTGCCGTAGGTTGCGAAGACAGTCCGGAGGGCGGCCTCGCCGGAACGATCTGGGGTTTGAGCAAGCAGGGCGAGTCCGAGCAAGGCAACGGGCATTGGTGAGGTTTACCCGAGTGTTCCTTCTCAGGGCTGAACCTCTGGCGATTGGCGACGTATAATAACTGCGGGGCTAAGCCTCGAAGGAGTTCACATGTTCGGATTGCCCGGCGGCAGCGAGTGGATCATCATCCTCATCATCGTCTTGATCCTCTTCGGCGGGAAGAAGATTCCCGAGTTGCTGCGTGGAGTTGGCAAGGGCGTCGGTGAGCTTCAAAAGGGAATCCACGAGGGCAAACGGCAACTCGAGGACTCCTACCGCGACGAAGTCACGCGCAAGGAAGACGAGGTCGCATCGACGAACAGCGATCCTGCGCACAAGTCTGCGTAAACGGATGTGACGTTCGCCTGGCAGGGTTTCCTGCTCGACGTGCCCGATGATTTCGACCCGGTTTGCCTGACTGGCGACCGAGCCAGTGGTTATGCGCGGCTCGAGGGTGACCACGGTCGCGCCGTCCAGCTTCGTTGGATGACCTTGAGGGGCGGTGGTTCGCTACGCGCGACGACCTCCGCCTACCTTGCTCGGCTCGAGCGAGATGCCCGTCGCCAGAAGCTGGCCTTCTCGTCGACGATCGATGACGATGGCCGCTACCGCTACTCCGGCTCGGTCTCGGCATGGGGTGCGGGGGTCGCGCTGGCTGAACGGGCGTTCTTGATCGAGGCGTCCGGAAAGCGCAAGGACTCGGTCCTCCCACTCCTGCGACGAGCGCTCGAGACGCTGGCTCCAAGCGATCTGTGGTGCGTCTTGGGCCTGGCGCTTCGCCTACCCCAGGCGGTCAAGCTTCGGCGATCGAAGTTCCTCGCCGGGCGAACCGAGCTCGAGTTTCAGGTTCCTGGAATCTTGAACGCGGGCACGATCTTGGCGGTAAGGGTCGGATATGCGGGGCGACTGCTCGACGGCCGGTCCCTTTCCGATTGGTGTCGGGCAGCCCTTGGATGGACGCGTGCTGAGGTTGTCGACGAAGACTCCGTCAAGGTGCGGCTTCGCAAAGGCGGAAGAGAGGCGGTCGCCCGTTTCGATCAAGCTGAGGACCGCATCGTGCTCGTGAGCTCGACGTCCCGCAGAATAGAATGGAAGCCGCGGTGGGATTGGATCGATTGGGACGCTGGATACTCGGAAGGCGAAGTCGCCCCCTCGTGGAGCGCCTCCGAGGATGCCGTGTCGTCCGCAACGCCTCAGTGACGTCGGAGCCGATCGACGGTGGGATCTTGTTGCGCGTCGAGTTGGTCTCACAAGGTACGGGGATGGTCGGCGTCGTCGCGAAGTGGATGAAGACTCCCTCGCAGAAGACGGTGGAGCTCGAGGAGATCGGCGCCCTCGTTTGGCAGTGCTGCGATGGGCAGCAGAGCTTCGAGACGATCGCCAAGAAGCTCCGCGAGCGTTTCCGGATGTCCAGACTCGAGTCCGAGTCGGCGCTTGCCGAGTTCGTCCGGATGCTGCAAGCAAGGAACTTGGTGGCGGTCGTTCTGCCTTCTCCGCGCACGGGGGGAAAGCGCCGGTGATCGGAGTTGCCGCCCGTCAGGCGCTTGCGTCGATCCGGGTTCGACTTGGCAGGCAGCTCGCGACCGCGGCGGGCATCGCCCTCGGCATCGCCTTCACATGCTCGATGCGGGTGGCAATGAGTTCCCCTGGAGCCCTGCAGCTTTCGAACGAGCGGGTGGCCTGGCTGCTGGGTGCCTCGTTATTGATGTGTTTGGTTGGTGTGTCGAACGCGATGCTGTTGTCGGTGGCGGAGCGAACTCGAGAAATCGGGACCATCAAGTGCCTCGGCGCGTCTGACGGTCTGATCGTCGCGATCTTCCTCATCGAGGCGCTGCTGATCGGAGCGGCGGCTTCGGTCGTCGGGGCGGTCGCAGGAGCGTGGCTCACGGCAAAGTGGCTAGCGATCGCGGGGCACGCCGCGGTCTCGGTGTGGCCAGAGGTGTGGCAAGGGGTCGCACTAGGAGTAGTGATCACGACGGTCTCGGCGATCGTCCCAGCTGTTCAAGCGGCCCGCATGCCCGCTGCTGCGGCCCTGCGAGTCGAGATATGAGCGGCTCCGGCGATCGTGACGTCGTCGTGCGAACCGTCGGCGTCGAGAAGCGCTACGGCGAGGGAGAGGCGGCGGTGCTCGCGGTGGACGGGATCTCTTGCGAGATCTACCGTGGTGAGTACCTGTCGATCGTGGGGCCGTCTGGCAGCGGCAAGAGCACGCTCTTCAACCTCATTGGAGGGCTCGACCGTCCAACGGCGGGTTCGGTATTTGTGAGTGGGGTCGATATCGCCCAGCTCTCCGCACGCGAGCTGGCATTCCTACGCTGCCACACGATCGGTTACATCTTCCAGACCTTCAACCTGATCACGGTCAGGACAGCCCTGGAAAACGTGACCCTGCCGATGCTGATCGCCGGAGTGGGGTCGGAGGAGGCTGAACTGCGGGCAATCGAACTGCTGGAGAAGGTGGGGCTGGCGCACCGGCGACACCACCGGCCGGCCGAGCTGTCCGGCGGACAACAGCAACGCGTGGCGATCGCGCGCGCCCTGGCGAACTCGCCGGCAATCGTCCTGGCGGACGAGCCGACCGGGAACCTCGACCTCAAGACGGGGAAGGAGATCATCGATCTCCTGCGCAGCCTCAATCAAGATGAGGGAGTCACGATCATCTCCGCAACCCACGACTTGAAGATGATCGACGTGTCAGACCGCGTGTTCCACATTCGGGACGGCAAGCTTGCCGATGTCGAAGAACGGAGTTAGGCGGCGAACGCCTCCGCGTATTTCGTCCCGGAGCCGGTATTGAACAGCACGACCTGATCCTCGGGCTGGACCTGCCCCAGCGCGACCAGACGCCGAAGGGCGCTGAGGCAGGCGCCTCCCTCGGGAGCGGCGCAGACTCCAGTCGACGCCGATAATGCCTTGGCATCCGCGATGAGCTCCGAATCCGTCACTGCGATCGCGCAGCCGCCCGTCTCGCGGATGATCCGCAGCATCTCAAAGTCGCCGATCGCCTTGGCGACCCGGAGGCCCGAAGCGATCGTCGAAGCGTCTTGGATCATCGGCGCACTGCTGACCCCGGCCTCGTACGCTCGAACGATGGGGGCACAGCCTTCAGCCTGCACCGAGATCATGCGCGGCCGCTTGGCGCCGATCCAACCCATCCGTTCCATCTCGTCGAACGCCTTGGCCATCCCGATAAGCCCGGTCCCTCCACCGGTTGGATAGACGATGACGTCGGGGAGGGCCCACCCGAACTGCTCGGCGATTTCGTAGCCCATTGTCTTCTTGCCCTCAACTCGGTACGGCTCTTTGAGGGTGGAGACGTCGAACCAGCCTTCGGTCGCTGTCCGCTCCGCGAGGATGCGCGCGCAGTCGTGAATGAGGCCATCGACAAGGGTGACCTTGGCGCCATACAGCTCGCACTCGAGGCGGTTTGCGGCAGGGACGTCGCGGGGCATGAACACGTGGGCCCCGATCGCATAGCGCGCCGCATAGGCCGCGAGTGCACCCCCCGCGTTGCCGGCGGAGGGAACTGCCAGCTTGCGATAGCCGAATCGATGGGCCATCGCGACCGCGACCGCCATCCCCCGCGCTTTGAACGCGCCAGTGGGATTGATGGCTTCGTCCTTGACGAACAAGGATCCTCGCTTGAGCCCAAGCTCTTTCCCCAGCGAGTCCGCGGGGATTAAGGGCGTGTTGCCTTCGCCCAACGAGCGGGCCTCGAGCGGGGCTGGAAGCACGGGCGCCCAACGCCAGATCCCCTCTCCCGGGACGCCTCGCCGGCCGCCGAGCACCTCCTTGGCGCGATCGAGGTCGATGTCCACTCGAAGCGGTTTGCCGCAAGGGCACAGCGTCTGGGGCTGATCGGCGGGTAGGGCCGCTCCACAGGCAAAGCAGGTGAGATGGTCGACGAACACGTCAGGGATTGTCTCCCAAACCTCGCCCGCTTTGCTCTAGTTGATCCCTGCGACCCAGATGTTGCGGTAACGCACCTTGTTGCCGTGGTCCTGGAGCCTCAGCGACCTGAGGCCAGGCATCTCCTGCCTGCCGGCAGCGGTCGACCTCGGCAGGTCGACATCCTTGTGGATCAACGTTCCGTTGTGATAGACCGTGATCCGCGCGTCCCTTACCTTCTTGCTTCCGTCCCACCAAGGGGCGTGGAACTCGATATCGTACGTCTGCCACCGTCCGGCACGGAAGGCCATCGCGAAGTCGGGAGCCTTGATTGTGTAGATGCCGCCGCACTCGTTGTCGAGGGGGCCTCGCGGCGCAGAGTTCAAGACCTGGACCTCGTAGCTCTGCATGAGATACACGCCCGAGTTGCCGTTTGCCTGGCCTTCCTGCCCGTTCTCGTCCGTCATGAACTCGACATGGAAGCGGCAGTCGCCGAAGCGGTCCTTCGTGATCATGTCGCCGCCACCCGTTTGAAGCGATCCGTCGACCCACTGCCACGGACAGTCCGATCCAGGGTTCGCTTCTGACGTCCAGTTCGCCGTGTCACTTCTGTCGTGGAGAAGCCATCGCCCGCCAATCGGTGGATGGGTCGGTGGCAATGGATCGCTTTCGGTCGACGATGCCTGTCCCTGGCGGGTGAAGTCCTTGATGCGGAGGTTCTTCCACCGGACGGTGAGGTCGGATCGATCGGCTCCGTGCACTTGGAGCCCGATCATCCCCCATCGGGTCATCCCGTCGCGGAGGTCGGAGCAGCGGACGCCATTGATCCAAGTTTGGAGGTGGTCGCCCACTGCAAGCACGCGGAAGTGGTTCCACGTTCCAACCTGGAAGGCACGTTGCCCGGCGGCGTTCCCAGAAAGATCCTGAAGCCAGCCCCGACGTTCCTCGTCGTAGATGCCGCCAGCGCGTTCCCTGTGGGCGGGTTCGATCTCAACCTGGTAGCCATGGACGCGGCCGTCTCGGTAGCCGGGGACACTCATCGACCGAATCTGAACCCCCGAGTTGATGGCGGTATCGGCGAGCACGTCGAACTCAAGGTCGAAGTCCTGATACATCTTCGTCGTGCACAGGAATGTGTTCGGAGAGCCGGCGACCGATTTCCCGACGATCTGACCCTGAGCAACCCTGAAAGCGGCCGTTCCGCCCAACCGCTGCCAACCCTGAAGGGTCTTTCCATCGAAGAGGGGCTGCCAGTTGGCAGCGGCGACCAAGGCGAGGGTTGCGATCATGGCAGTGACACCTGGTGCAGGTGTACCCGGTCACTTGTCCGGCGATCACTCTCGAGGCAGGGCCGGATGGCCCGGCGAATGCGACGGATTCGGCCATTTAACCGTCTAGAAAGGTAAATTTCGCGAGGACGACGCCTCGTTCACACGGCTATGCACGACCACCACGCCGCCGCTCCGCCAGCCTTTCGGCTACCTGATTTTCTGAAGTTCGCCGCGTTCACCGGCTCGCAGTTCGCGCTTGCGCTCTTCGTGTTCAAGTGGATCGCTCCGGGTGAGTTCGCACGCGAGTTCGCCCAGCCTTGGGCGATCGTCTTCTGGACGTTCCTGCTCGGGATTCCCCTTAGCCTCTTTGAGTACCTCTATCATCGCTACCTGCTTCACTCGGCGGTGCTGCCCTTCCTGCGATCGATGAACCGAGCGCACAGCCACCACCACGGGCTGACTGCCGTGAAAGCGCCGGTTACCCCGAAGGACCCCGACATGCTCGTCGACGTGTTCACCGAGTATCCGATCGAGTCGGTCGAGCAGGAAGAGTCGATGATGTTCCCGGTGTACGCGATCTCGATCTTTTACGTGGTCTTCCTGATCCTGCTCGCGCTGCCCTTCAAGCTGCTTTTCCCGACGCAACCGCTCGTGGTGTCGACGCTCATGACAGCGACCCTCTGCTACAGCGCCTATGAGCTCTGGCACCAGGTGCTTCACCTTCCGTTCGAGGGCTTCTGGAAGCCGATGATGCAGGGCCGTCGCCGTCGATTTGTGCGACACGTGTACGCCTTCCACCTCATGCACCACTGGCGTCCGACCTGCAATCTCGCCGTCGTCGGATTCTGGGGGCTCGCCATTTGGGACCACATCTTCGGGACCCATCGGCGTCCGCACCATCTGCCTATACGGGGCGCGAAAGTCAACTACAACGACGTCAAGCTGGGCGAACCGAGGTGGCCGATTTCCATGCTCGACGGTTGGATGCCCGCGATGTTCAAGTTCTCGCGCCGGATGGAGCAGGCCTTGGCCCGGATCTTTCTCGGCAGAAAGACTGCTTGATCGCCTAGGAGCCTTCTTCTGGGTTCTCGTCGTGGTCGAGAGTGCCCGGCTTACCCATATCGGGCACCGCTGGCCTTGGCCGGCGTACTTGGGTGCGCTCGCTTGCTCGGCGCGCGGCGCGCTCTTCGGCCCCCGGCGAGACCGGCCATAGCGTGTCCTGAGCCCAGAAGCTGTCGAGGAACTCGGACCAGACGCGATCGTACACGTCGATCGTCTTGGAGGCGATCCCCGCCCAATCAAAGTCTGTGCGGAGGCGCTCGCGGGCATTCGCCCGCAACTGCGCGGCATGGTCAGGGTTCTCCAGGACCCGCAGGACGGCCCAGGCGAGTGAGGCTGGGTCTCCAGCGAAATGGAGTGTGCCGGTCTCATCGTGGCGCACGACTTCGCGTAGGCCGCCCGCGTCCGAAGCGACGATTGAGGCTCCGGCCGCCATGCCCTCGAGAGCCACGATCCCAAAGGGCTCATAGAGGGAGGGGAAGACCGCCACATCGGCGACCCGATACGTCTGCAAGAGGTTGCGCCCGCTCATGAAGCCGGTGAAAAGCACCTTGTCCGACAGCCCATACCAGCGCACGAAGCTCTCGAACTGGGCGCGGTTACCGCCGCCGACGATGACGAACTTGGCACTCGGCCTCCGAGCAAGAATCGCGCTCGCCGCGTTCAGCAGCACGCGA
>WBZR01004051.1_pt1 | contig 12402 bp, 7 predicted proteins | sample 5204231 | NCBI WGS metagenome assembly WBZR01 (sample SAMN12412403, study PRJNA552823) | activated sludge metagenome | isolation source: activated sludge from anammox sidestream of wastewater treatment plant... | place: USA: Virginia | collected 2017-08
CGGACCGCCGAGGAAGCCGAAGCCGCCGCGCTGGCGCTCGAGATGGGTCCAGGCCCGCACGAGCCGGCCTTTCTGGTAGGAGAGATGGGCCAGCTCCACCTGCAGCCGCCCCTCACGCGTCTGGGCGCGCCGGCCGAAGATCTCGAGGATGAGGCCGGTGCGGTCGAGCACCTTCGCGTTCCAGGCGCGCTCAAGGTTGCGCTGCTGCACGGGGCTGATGGCGTGATCGACGATCACGAGGCCGATCTCGCTCGCGGCGATGCGTGCCGCGATCTCCTCGACCTTGCCCGAGCCGAACAGCGTGCCGGGCTTCGGGTGCGGCACCGGAACGAGGTCGACGCCGATCACGTCGAGATCGATGGCCTCGGCAAGGCCCCTGGCTTCGGCGAGCCGGTCCTCGGGGGAATGCATCGACGCGGCGCGCGCGCTCTCCCCGCTCGCGCGGGCACGGGTCAGCACCGGCACGAGCACGAGGGTGCGCATCGCGCGCGCCCGGGCGCTCGCGTCATCGGTCAACGCTGTCGGTCTGTCGGGCTTCTCGGAGCTTGTCTTGGCCGGTCCGATGTCCGGCCTGGTGGAGCGGTCGATGGGATCTCACCCTTGCTGACCGTCGACCTCCGCTTCCATGAGATGGACCGGAGCGCCCGGCATGATGGTCGATATGGCATGCTTATAGACCAGCTGCGAGTGGCCGTCGCGGCGCAAGAGAACGCAAAAATTGTCGAACCACGTCACGATGCCCTGCAGCTTGACGCCGTTGACGAGGAAGATCGTGAGGGGGGTCTTGCTCTTGCGGACGTGGTTGAGAAAGGTGTCCTGAAGGTTCTGAGCACGATCTGCGGCCATCTTTTTTACCTCTTCTTATTCAGCCTCTTGCCGGACTTTGATCTGGGTCGCCCGCGGGGCTCACGATCCGGAGTCGGAACAGTAAGTATGACATGCCGGCGCGACAACATGCACCAATCCAGTTCGCCGCACTTTACGGGGAAAGTTCGGCAGCCTGATGAAAAATCGAGCGCAGCCGGCGCGTCAATGGTCCCGGGCGTCCGTCGCCGATCGGGACCCGGTCGATGGCCACAACGGGCATGACCGTGCCGGATGCCGAGGTGATGAAGGCTTCGCGCGCGGCGAGCGCCTCATCGACGCGGAACGGTCGCTCCGTGAACGGGATTTTTTCCCGATAAAGCACGTCCACGAGCGTTCGACGGGTCACGCCGGGCAGAATTGCGCTCCCGACCGGCCTCGTGACGATCGTGCCGGACCGCTCGACGATCCAGGCATTGCTCGAGGCGCCCTCGGTGACGAACCCGTCCGAATCGACGAGCCAGGCCTCCTGGGCGCCCTCCTCCTCCGCCGCCGCCTTGGCCAGCACCGCAGGCAGCAGCATGACGGTCTTGATGTCGCACCGGCCCCAGCGGATGTCGGGCAGGGTCTTGACGGCGATGCCGCTCGTCGCTCGCGCATCGCGCCTGGCGGCATCCACGCGCCGGGCGAGACACACCACCGTCGGCGCCACCTCGCCGGCCGGAAACGGGAAATCCCGCGGCGCCACCCCGCGCGTCACCTGCAGGTAGACGAGGCCCGTCCGCACGCGGTTGCGCCGCACCACCTCGCGCAGCACGATCCCGAGCGCGCGCCGCGACATCGGTGTGGCGATGCGAAGCTCGGAGAGCGACCGTTCGAGCCGGTCCATGTGGCGTGTCTCGTCGACGATGCGGCCTCCGTTCACCTCGCAGACCTCGTAGATCGCATCGGCGAACTGGAACCCCCGGTCCTCCACATGCACGCCCGCCTGCGCGTAAGGCAGGTAGCGCCCGTTGACGTAGACGACGCGCGTCATGGTCGATCCTATTGCCTGCTGCCCTGCCTATTGCCCGCCGCCTGCTGCCCCTCTCTCAGCCCACTTTCTCGCCGACGCGCTGCTCGGACGAGACCCCGAGCGCGCGCAGCTTCCGGTGCAGCGCCGAGCGCTCCATGCCGACGAACTCGGCCGTGCGCGAGATGTTGCCGCCGAAGCGGTTGATCTGCGCGAGCAGGTACTCGCGCTCGAAGATCTCGCGGGCCTCCCTGAGCGGCAGGCTCATCAGGTGCTCCGCGCCGCCGTTGACCGGCAGCGGCACGTTGGAGCCGATCTCCTCGGGGAGCATGTCCGCCGTGATCACGGCGCCGGGATCTCCGCCGGCGAGGATCATCAGGCGCTCGATGTTGTTCCTGAGCTCGCGCACGTTGCCGGGCCAGTCGTGCGCCTGCAGCACGGCGATGGCGTCCTCGCCGATGTGGCGCGGGGCCAGGCCCGAGGCCTGCGAGAGCTGGCTCACGAAATACTGGATCAGGTCGGGGATATCCTCGCGCCGCTCGGCGAGCCCCGGCACGCGCAGGGGCACGACGTTGAGGCGGTGATAGAGGTCCTCGCGGAAGCGTCCCTCGCTCATCTCGCGCTCGAGGTCGCGGCTCGTCGAGGAGACGATGCGCACGTCCACCGAGACCTTCTGGGCGCCGCCGATCCTCTGGAATTTCTGCTCGACGAGCACGCGGAGCACCTTGCCCTGCGTCTCGAGCGGCATGTCCGCCACCTCGTCGATGTAGAGCGTGCCGCCATGGGCTTCCTCGAGCGCGCCCACCTTGCGCGGGCCGCCGGACCGGTCCTCGGTGCCGAACAGCTCCTCCTCCACGCGGTCGGGCGCCATCGAGGCGGCATTGAGCACGATGAACGGTCCATCGGCGCGCTGCGACTTCTGGTGCAGGATGCGCGCGGCAAGCTCCTTGCCCGCTCCCGAGGCGCCGCGGATCAGGATGCGGCTGTTGGTCGGTGCGAGCCGGTCGATGGCGCTCTTCAGCTGGTTGATGGCCGGCGACTTGCCGACCATCTCGGCCGAGACGGTCGAGCGCTCCTTGAGCTCGCGCACCTCGCGCTTGAGCTGGGAGGCTTCAAGCGCGCGCAGCGTCACGAGCACCAGCCGGTCCGCCTTGAACGGCTTTTCGATATAGTCGTAGGCGCCCCGCTTGATGGCGGTGACGGCCGTCTCGACGTTTCCGTGCCCGGAGATGATCACCACCGGCAGCTCGGGATAGGTGCGCTTGATCACCGACAGCACCTCGAGCCCGTCGAGGCGGCTTCCCTGCAGCCAGATGTCGAGGATGACGAGCTGCGGACGGCGCTCCTCGATGATGCGCAGCGCCTCGTCGCTGTCGCGCGCCAGCCGCGTGCGATGCCCTTCGTCCTCGAGAATTCCCGCGACGAGCTCGCGGATATCCGCTTCGTCATCGACAATCAGGATGTCTGCAGCCATGGCTCAATTCCCTCGTGCTCTCGTCCGTGTCGTGTCGGTCAGATCTCGCGGCCGCCGGCCGCACGTTTGCGCCCGCCGTCCTCGCCGGCGTTTTTGTCGGGTGCCGGTTTCGGCGCCAGCAAGGACAGCGGGAAGGCCAGCGTCACGCGCGCTCCCGTCGGACGTCCGGGCGCGGGAGGCGCATCCTCGAGCAAGAGCTCGCCGCCGTGCTGCTCGGTGATCTTGGCGACGATGGCAAGACCGAGCCCAGTTCCCTTGCTGCCCTTCGTGGTGACGTAGGGCTCGAGCAGGCGCGAGCGGTTCTGCTTCGGCAGGCCCGGCCCGTTGTCGATGACGTCGATGGCGACCCTCGTGTCCTCGATGCGAAGCGCGATGTCGACCTGGGCCGGCCGGCCGGGCTCGGCCTCGGCAGCGCCCTCGACGGCCTCGGTCGCGTTCTTGACGAGATTGGTCACCGCCTGCGTGAGAAGCCTGCGGTCGAAGGCGGCGGCCACCGGCGCATCCGGCAGCGTGAGCCCGTAGGTCACGCCGCCGTGGCTCTCGCGGAACAGGATCACCGAATCCATCACCGCGTCGCGCAGATCGTCGATCTCGATCACCGGCTTCGGGATGCGGGCGAAGGACGCGAACTCGTCGACCATGGTCTTGATGTCGCCGGCCTGCCGCTCGATGGTCGCCGTCAGCTTCTCGAAGGTGTCGCGATCGTCGACGATCACCTTTCCGTATTTGCGCCGGATCCGCTCGGCCGAGAGGATGATCGGCGTCAGCGGGTTCTTGATCTCGTGGGCGATGCGGCGCGCGACATCGGCCCAGGCCGACGTGCGCTGCGCCGAGACCAGCTCCGTGATGTCGTCGAGCGTCACCACCGAGCCCACGTCTCCGGGGCCGGCCTTCTCGCGCGTGACGCAGACGGCGAACGTGCGCTCGTCCTCGCCGATGGTGATCGAGATCTCCTGCGAGCCCCGCGACTTGGCACCCTGCTCCTCGCGCCGCTCGAGCGCAGACGCGAGCATCGGCAGCGCGTCGACCAGTTTCTTGCCGACGATCTCCTGCTCGCTCGTTGCCAGAAGCTGGGCTGCGGCGCGGCTGACGAGCGTGATGCGGTCCTGGCTGTCGAGGCCGATGACGCCCGCCGAGACCCCGGACAGCACCGCCTCCATGAAACGTCGCCGGTCGGTGAGCTGCTCGTTGGCGGTCATGAGGGCGTCGCGCTGGTGCTTGAGCTCGCGCGTCATGGTGTTGAAGGTCGTCGAAAGGCGCCTGAGGTCGCCCTCGCCGCGCCGCTCGGGGAGCTCCACCGATAGGTTGCCGCGCGAGACGTCCTGAGCCGCCTCGATGAGGCGGCGGATCGGCGCCACGAAGCGGCTCGCAAACCACAGGCCGACCCAGATCGCCGCCAGGAGCGCGGTCATCGAGATCATGAAGTAGATGAGCCCGTGCGCGAGCTTGAGGCCGCCGCGCGCCGCGCGCAGGCGGTTGTATTCGTCGACGCTCTGGGCGGTGCGCTGCAAATGCCCCATCACCTTGGGATCGAGAAGGCGCGTCACGTACAAGAGCCGGTCGGGATAGCGGTTGAGCATCGCCACCGCCGAGACCTGCGACGTGCCCGTCGGCGTGAAGAGCGCCACCTGGCCCGCCGCCGCCTGTCTCAGATCGTGGAGCGGCACCGACGTGAACGGCATCGTCTTGTCCTCGAGCGCCGCGACCACCGGATCGCCACGGCCATCGATGACGTAGGCGACGGGGATGTCACGCAGCCCGGCCTGGGCGATGACGTGCTGCTTGAACTCCGGCGTGTCGGCGGGAATGTGGTCGGCTGCCGAATCGATGTCGCGCACCATGTTGGCGACGTCCGTGCGCAGGAGCTGCCCGTGCTCCACCACGTACGCCTGCGCCACCTCGACCGAGTTGTTGATGATGGCGCGCGTACGCGCCGAGAACCAGCCATCGAGCGAGCGGGAGAACGTCGTCGTGGCGGCCGCCGCGAGCAGGAGGGTCGGGATGGCGGCGATGATCGAGAACAGGAGCACGATGCGCACGTGCAGCCGCGCACCGGGGAGCCGCGCGCGCCAGGCGCGCCACATTCCGAAGCCCTGCCAGGCGATCACCCCGATCATGGCCGTGATCAGGAGAACGTTGATCAAAAGCGCGCCGAGCACGATGTCGTCGCGCGGGGCGATCGGCGTGAGGCCGGTCAGGATGAGGTAGGTCGCCAGCGCCGAGACGAGCGACAGCACGACGACCACGAGGCCGATCCAGAACGCCCGATCGGTCAGATCGAGCAGCGGAGCGGCCGCACCCCGCGTCCACCCTGCCGTGCTTGGCGAGCGTGTCTCGCGCATTGACCCTTCCATGCTCAGCCTGCTGAAGCCCGCGAGTGTAACCGTCCGAGCACGAGTGTCCGCATCGGATATGCGTCTTCGCCACTTCGGCCTGATCAGGTGGCGTGCGCTGGGCACAAGTCACACAATAACTGTGACATTCTTGCGACGCAACGCATGAGAGGGTCGGCCGTTGTGTGCAAGGTGGCAACGGCCTGTGGCGGAACGTAACGCCACCGGTGCGTTTTTCGGCCTGGACGCGGCCGAACGGCGCGTCAATCGGCGCCGCTCCGCAGGTCGGGACGGGCCGCGGTCCCGGTCCGGACGGGCGGCCCTCGCGCGCTCCAGGGCCGGTCGCCGCGGCGTCCGGCGACCGTCTCGACGCGCGCGAGGGCGGCTGCGCCATCATCACCCGGCGCGAGGTAGATCGCATGCGTCCCCTCACGGCGCAACGCCCGGCGGTCGATGACGAGCAGGGGTGCGGTGCAGTCGCGAGGCACGCGCGGGACCGCGATGAGGATCTTCGCCCTCATGCAGTCCTCGGCAACGGCGGCGGGATGGCGCGCCACGGCGATGCCGAGGCCCTGCACCGTGGCCATGCAGCCTGCGCCGTCGCAGCGAAAGCTGCGGCCTTTGAGGACCTCGCGCGCCGGGCGCTCGTCGCCGTCGTGCTGCAGCCATCGTTCGAGCTCGAAGCCGCCGCGACCTGCTCCCGTCGCGGCGAGGCGGCCGTCGGCGCCGCGCACCGCGACCAGCTCCCCTCCCCGTCCGGCCAGAATGTCGGGGCGCACGGCACCGCCCGCGACGAGCACGCCGCTGCCGAGAGCGGCGAGGCCGAGCATGCGCCAGCGCGTCTGCCAAAGGGTGAGCCACAGACCGCCGCCGATCATCAGGGCAAAGCCCTGTTCCGAGATCGCGGAAATCGTGACGACGGCCCCCGGCAGGGCCGCGACCCGCTCCGCCGTCGCCGTCATGGCATCGATGCCCTTGGCCATCACGGCGAGAGGCAGGCTCTCGAGCCCGAGCGGCATCAGCACCAGGGTCAGCAGGGCGGCCGGCATGACGATCAGGTTGCAGATCGGAATGGCAACGAGGTTGGCGAGGAGCGCATACTGCTGGCTGCGGTGGAAATGAAACGCGCCGATGGGCGCGACGGCCAAGCTCGCGATCACGGTCGACGCGACGATGCCGCCGAGGAAGAGGGCCACGGTGCGGACCCATGCGCCGCGCTCCCGCTCCCCCGTGCGCCCACGGGCCGCCTCGTAGGCGGCGATCAGCGACACGACGGCGGCGAATGACATCTGGAAGCCCGGATCGAGCAGGCTTTCGGGCATGAGCAGCAGCACGACGAGCGCGGCGATGGCGACGTTGCGCATCGCGAGCGCCTGCCGGTCGAGCATGACGGCGACGAACATGATGGCGATCATCAGGAAGGCGCGGACGGTCGGAATCGAGCCGCCGGAGATGAGCAAGTAGGCCGCCGCGCCGGCGAGCGCGGCGACGGCCGCCCAGGTCTTGGTGGCGTATCGGAGCGCGATCGACGGGACGGCGGCGAAAAGGCTTCGGATCGCGCCGTAGACGAAGCCGGCCATGATGGCCATGTGGAGCCCCGAGATCGAAAGGATGTGCACGAGCCCGGAGTCGCGATAGGCGGCGTTGGTGCGCTCCGTGATGGCGCCGCGCTCGCCGGTGATGAGGGAGACGGCGATGGCGCCCGTCTCACCGGGGACCGCGGCGCGGATCCGTTCGCCGATCTCCTGGCGCAGCCGCTCGAGCGCATCCCTGGCGCGGGCTCGCCAGCCCTGTCCCTCCGCAGCCCCATCCGTCCGCATGAGCCGCTCGGGGGGCCGGATCGCGAACCCGGTCGCCCCCAGGCCCTGGAACCAGGCCCAGCGCGCGAAATCGTAGTCGCCGGGAAGGGCCGGGATCGAAGGCGGACGGAGCGACGCCCGGAGACGGACCCGATCGCCGGGCTTCAACGCCTCGTTCAGCGTCATCACGCGCACGCGGATGCGGGCCGGCCGCTGCTCGGCGGCGAGCCCCTTGATCGCGGTGACGCGGATCGTGAGCCGCGCGCCGCGCGTGGGACGGAGCTCGATCAGCTCGACGATGCCTTCGATGTCGGCCCGGCGCATCTCGAAGGCGAGCACCGGCGCGCGCGTCCACTCCGTGCGGAGCTTGGCGGCGGCGAAGCCCGCCGAAGCCGCGAGCAGACCCAAGGCTGCCACGTAGAGGAGGCCGGCCCCCCGGCTCGCGGCCGCCACGCCGAGGCCGACGAGGGGAAGCGCGAGCGCAGTCCAGAGCGCGGGCTCTGTCGCGAGCGCGAAATAGACCGCGATGCCCGTTCCGACCGCCACGGGCAGCCAGACGAACCAGCGCGCCCGCTCCTCTTCGAAGCGCCGGGCGAGCCCGCTCTCGCCTGCCCGGCGCGCGAGGCGCTGCGCGGCGGTCCGCACGGGCTCCGCCACGTGCCCACCTCCTCCGCCCCGGCCGCGCGCGCCGTCCATCTCCGTCCCCGCACCTCGACCGGGAGTGCTAGGTTGCGTACTCATTATTCGGTGGGCATTGACGCGAGGACTTTCGTGCTGCCGGCAGGAGCGGAAGCGCAGCAAACCTCCCTGGTTTGCAAGCTTTCGCGCCATGCTGAAAGCATGCCTTCGGCATGACCCGGAAGCGCGAAAGGACCGCGCCCCTTCGGGGTGAGCCAGGACAAGCCAATGGCGGCGTCAAACCGCTTGCCCGATGCGTAGGCATCGAGCTGCGCGATTTTCCTGGCCCTTGGCTTGTCCTGGCTCATCAATGTCCCACCCAATAATGAGTACGCAACCTAGTCTCTCCCGTGCGCCCTATGCTACATGGCGGACCAACCTGCAGAAACCCGAGCCTGATCCCACATGACGGACTCTCAACGGACCGAGGGCGGCGCTCCCGTCGTGCGTTTTGCGCCCTCGCCCACCGGCTACCTCCATATCGGCGGCGCGCGCACGGCGCTCTTCAACTGGCTTTACGCGCGCGGGCGCGGCGGCAAATATCTCCTGCGCATCGAGGACACCGACCGGGAGCGCAACAACCCGGACGCCGTGGCGGCGATCCTCGACGGTCTCACCTGGCTCGGCCTCGACTGGGATGGAGAGCCGGTCTCGCAGTTCTCGCGCGCCGACCGGCACCGCGAGGTGGTCGAGGCGTTGCTCGGGACGGGGAACGCCTACCGCTGCTACATGACGCCCGCCGAGATCGACGCCGAGCGCGGGCGCGCGGAGGCCGAGAAGCGCCCGTTCATGATCCTTTCACCCTGGCGCGACCGGGATCCGTCGGAGGCGCCGGCCGGCGCGCCGTTCGCGGTCCGCCTCAAGGCGCCGCGCGAGGGCGAGACCGTGATCGAGGATCACGTCCAGGGGCGCGTCGTGTTCCAGAACAAGGAGCTCGACGACCTCATCATCCTCAGAAGCGACGGCAATCCCACCTATAACCTCGCCGTGGTGGTCGACGACCACGACATGGGCGTCACGCACGTCATCCGCGGCGTCGACCATCTGACGAACGCGGCGCGGCAGACGCAGATCTACCGCGCCATGGGCTGGATCGTGCCCGACTGGGCGCACGTGCCGCTGATCCACGGCGCCGACGGCGCCAAGCTCTCCAAGCGCCACGGCGCGCAGGGCGTCGAAGAGTATCGCGCCATGGGCTATCTGCCGGAAGCGCTCAGGAACTATCTCGTGCGGCTCGGCTGGAGCCACGGCGACGACGAGATCATGTCGACCGATGAGCTCGTCCAATGGTTCGACATCGACGCCATCAACAAGAGCGCGGCGCGCTTCGACTTCAAGAAGCTCGACGACTTGAACGGCCATTATCTGCGCCAGGCGCGCGATGAGGATCTTCTCACCGGCATCCGGAGCCTTCTGCCGCGTCTCGACCTTGCCGCCCTCAAGGCGCTTCCCGTGGATCCCAAGGGGCCGGCCCGCGCCGACATCGCGCTCGCCCGCGAGGTCGGGGAGCGCGTGCCCGGCGCTGCGACCGGCGCCGATCTCGCGCGTCTTTTCGAAGCCAAAGGGTGGGACGCTCTCGCCGCGGCCCTCCCCGCGCTCAAGGAGCGCGCCAAGACGCTGGCGGAGCTCGTGGGCCAGGCGCTGTTTCTCGTCGCCTCTCGCCCCATTCACCTGGATGACAAGGCCAAGAAGCTGATGGATGCTGACGCCAGGGCGATTCTGAAGACGATCATGCCGCGGCTCGAAACCTCCACCGACTGGAACCCGGCCGCGCTTGAGGCACTTGTGCGAGGATATGCCGAGGAGACGGGGACGAAGCTCGGAAAGGTTGCGCAACCGCTGCGCTCCGCCCTGACCGGCAGAACCGTGTCGCCGCCGGTGTTCGACGTGATGGGAGCTCTGGGGCGGGATGAGACATTGGCCCGGCTTTCCGATCAGGCGCGCTGAGCTCGCGCCGGCGTGCGGCGATCGCGCGGTCGCCAGCGCGACGGGCGCCGGATTTGGCTTTCCGGATTGCGGGCCGCCTGGGTATACTGCAGCGCAGCATTCGCCCGGTCCGCAACCTTGGACGTTCGTCTGCACAGAGATCAATTAGGGTCGAGACCCAGGAGACGCACATGAGCATTCATCAGAGCTCGAAACCGGAGAGCAAAGCCGATCTCAGCCTCAAGGGCCAGACGGTGTCGCTCGATGTGCGCCATGGAACGATCGGGCCGGATGTGATCGATATCGGCCACGTGTTCCGCGATACCGGCTGCTTCACCTACGATCCGGGCTTCACCTCGACGGCCAACTGCTCGTCGGCGATCACCTTCATCGACGGCGAAAAGGGGGAGCTGCTCTATCGCGGCTATGCGATCGACGAGCTGGCCGAGAACTCGAACTTCCTCGCGACGTGCTACCTGCTGCTGCACGGCGACCTGCCGAGCAACGAGGAGTTCAAGGCGTTCCGGCACACGATCACGCGCCACACCATGGTGCACGAGCAGATGACGCGCTTCTTCAGCGGCTTCCGCCGTGACGCGCATCCGATGTCGGTCATGGTCGCCGTGGTCGGCGCGCTGTCGTCGTTCTACCACGACTCGACCGACATCAACGACATGAGGCAGCGCGAGACGGCGAGCCATCGCATGATCGCCAAGATGCCGACGATCGCGGCCATGGCCTACAAATATTCCATGGGCCAGCCGTTCATCTATCCGCGCAACGACCTCGACTACACGTCGAACTTCCTGCAGATGTGCTTCTCGGTGCCGTGCGAGCCCTACATCGTCAACCCCGTGGTGGCGCGCGCGCTCGACCGCATTTTCATCCTGCATGCCGACCACGAGCAGAACGCATCGACCTCGACGGTCCGGCTCGCCGGCTCGTCGGGAGCCAACCCGTTCGCCTGCATCGCCGCCGGCATCGCGTGCCTCTGGGGGCCGGCGCATGGCGGCGCGAACGAAGCCGCCCTCAACATGCTCGAGGAGATCGGCACCGTCGACCGCATCCCGGAGTACATCAAGAAGGCCAAGGACAAGTCGTCCGGCTTCCGTCTCATGGGCTTCGGGCACCGCGTGTACAAGAACTACGACCCGCGCGCCAAGGTGATGCAGAAGACCTGCCACCAGGTGCTGGATGCGCTCGACAAGCGCGAGACACCGCTCCTCAAGGTGGCGCTGGAGCTCGAGCGGATCGCGCTCGAGGACGACTACTTCATCGAGAAGAAGCTCTATCCGAACATCGATTTCTATTCGGGCATCACGCTGCGCGCGATGGGCTTCCCGGTGTCGATGTTCACGGTGCTGTTCGCGGTCGCCCGCACGGTGGGCTGGATCGCCCAGTGGAAAGAGATGATCGAGGATCCGGAGCAGCGCATCGGCCGCCCCCGCCAGCTCTACATCGGCCCGGCGCGCCGGCCCTTCCCGAAGCCGGGGGAGTAGACGGTTTTCGCCGTCTCCCCGAAGGCATGCCTCCCGCGCTGCAAGCCCCTCTCCTGACGTCGCCCGCAACGGGGAGAAACAGGGCGGCGGCGTTGCGAGCGCGGGCATTCAGGTCGTGCGCTTTTTGTATCCCAGGGCGTAATCGAGCACGATGTCGGCGGCCGCCTCGCTCGGGCTGCCGCTCTCGATGCGCATGAGATCCGGGATGCGCGCAAGGGCGGCGAGCTGGGCGCGCCGCTCCGGCGTATCGGAGAGCAGCGGGCGCAGCGCGGCGACAAGGTTCTCCGGCGTGCTCTGCTCCTGGTGCAGCTCCGGAAACGCGTTCTCTCCGAGCACGAGGTTGGCAAGAACCGTGGTCGGCGCCTTGATCATGCGGCGCAGGAACGGGGCGGCCAGCGGATCGACGCGATAGGCGACCACCATGGGTGTGCCGGCGAGCGCCAGCTCGAGCGTGACGGTGCCTGAGGCCGCGAGCGCGGCGCTGGCGAGCTTGAAGGCGCGGACCTTGTCCTCCTCGCCCTCGACGATATGCACCGGCAGCGGCCACGTGCGGCGCCCACGCTCGATGAGAGCGCGGACGTGCGGCACGCAGGGTATGATGACCTCGGGCTCCGTTCCGCCCTCGAGCAGCAGGCGCAGGGCCTGGCCAAAGGGCGGCAGCAAGCGGCCGACCTCCGACGCCCGGCTGCCGGGAAGCACGACGACGACAGGCTTTTTCGGATCGAGGCCGAGGCGCGTCGCGAGCGGCTCGGGATCGAGCGCGCGCATCGCGTCGAGACGCTCGATCAGGGAATGGCCGACGTAGGAGCAGGGAGGCCCGCCCAGACGAACGTGCGTCTCCGGCTCGAAGGGCAGGATGCCGAGGACATGGTCCACA
>WBZR01004052.1_pt1 | contig 12401 bp, 13 predicted proteins | sample 5204231 | NCBI WGS metagenome assembly WBZR01 (sample SAMN12412403, study PRJNA552823) | activated sludge metagenome | isolation source: activated sludge from anammox sidestream of wastewater treatment plant... | place: USA: Virginia | collected 2017-08
GAAAAACAGCGAACAACGCAACCACGTCATTACCCCGATCACGGGCAATCACAATTTCGTCCGCCGAGACAATGCCAAACTCAGCGCTGCCAGCCCCGATCATCTGTACCGTAGGCGTACCCGCCCCACCGGGCATGATTTGCACTTCCAGCCCTTGTTCAGCGTAATGGCCGCCGATTTGCGCTTCATAAAATCCGCCAAACTGCGGTTCAGGTTTCCAGTTCAACGCCAGGCGAACTTTGGTCAAACCGTTGGTGCTGCTGGTTGAATCTTCACCCTTGCAACCGACCAGACTCAAACCGATAACCAGCGTCAGCAAGACCACGCAACGGATGCGCGCGCTGAATCCAGCCGTTGTGAATCGGTGTCGTCGGATACAATGATCGATCATTTCATTCACCGGTTCAGTAGGGGCAGACGATTGGGTTTTCATAGGCGTTTGTCCCGATCTTCTATTGCTGCCATGCGTGCCAGTGGCGCAATAATAACCAACTGATCAGATTGATCAGCGCAAACAGCGCTAATCCGAGCAAGGCAGCCAGCGTAATGGCTGCGTAAACAATATCCGGTCGCTGACGCGGAATGGCGGCGACGATCTCATCACCTAAACCGGTGGAACCACCAATAAATTCCCCCACAATCGCGCCGATGACCGCCAGCCCAGCCGCCACCTTCAAACCCGTCATGATATTGGGAACAGCCGAGGGAAAGCGCAGCTTCCACAACGTCTTCCAACCTCCGGCGCCGTAAAGCTGAAACAGATCAACCAGGGAAGGATTGGTCGAGCGCAAACCGGCCAGCGTATTGGCCAGTACCGGGAAGATCGACACGATAAACGCGCTGGCCACGATCGTCTGCATGCCATAGCCGAGATAAACCACCAGCAGCGGCGCAATGGCGATGATCGGCACGGTCTGGAAAAACACGGCGTAGGGATAAAACGCCCGCTCCACCCAGCGCGCACTGGCCAGGGCAATGGCAGCACCAATGCCAACAACCGTACTCAGCGCCAGGGCGATGATCGCGCTGAGTCCGGTCTGTCCCGCAGCGATCCATAGCCGGCTGCTGGTTCCCATCTGTTCAAGCACGCTGCTGGGCGTGGGTACGATGTAGGCCCAGAGAACACCGCTGCGAACCAGAATTTCCAGCAATGCGGAAATAACAACCAGCACAATGACCGGCGGCAGGACGATCGGGCTGATGCCCCTCCAGCGTGCGGGCATTGCAGCGGCGCTGGAAGTCAGGCCATTGGTTAAACGCGGGTTGGCGCTGCCGGCAGGGTGCTGGTGATGATCCGGGGTTTGATGGCCGGCAGGAAGTTGTTGGTGTGAGGTGCTCACTGTTCAACTTCCTCCAGAGTCAATGCCTGCTGAAGACTGGCCATGTGGCGGGCGAAGGTGGGGTCAGCCCGCAGTTGGACCGTTCGTTCCTGGGGCAGATCAATCGCGTGATCCAACACCACGCGGGCAGGACGACGCGAAAAGACAATGGCGCGCTGCGCCAGGAAGGTTGCTTCGGAGATGGAATGGGTCACGAACAAGATCGTCATGTTTCGGGTTAACCACAAATGGCGCAACATTTCGTCCAGCTTCTGACGAGTGATGGCATCCAGAGCGGCAAAGGGTTCATCCAGCAGTAAAAGTTTTGGATTGGTTATCAGCGCCCGCGCCAGCGACACACGCATCCTCATACCGCCGGAAAGCTGGTTGGGATAACGCTCCAGCGCATCAGCCAGACCCAGTTGCTCCAGAACGGCTGCGGCTTGTTGACGCCGGACGGATTTAGGATGATTGTGTAGCTCCAGCGGCAGGGCAGCGTTATCCAGAACGGTGCGCCAGGGCAAAAGGCACGGGTCTTGAAAGACATAAGCTACGTCCAGAGGTGTATCGCAGCCGAAGGCGGGACAAAAATGATCGGGTCCGATAATGGCTTGACCCTGATCGGGTTGATCCAGCCCGGCAATGATTCGTAGCAGAGTGGACTTGCCGCAGCCGCTTGGCCCGAGGAACGCTACAAAGTCACCAGACGCTATGGATAGTGATACACCATCGACTGCCACTACTGCTGGTGGGAAAATGCGATGTACATCCTTAAGCGTTACCTGAAGACCTGATTTACCAGCATCCGCCATGGTGACTAATCATAGCCGACGTCAGCAGTAAATACTGAGTTCAATGCGGTCAACGTCGAATCTTTCCTTGCAACGGTTGGCGCGGTTTTTGATTGCTTTTGACAGGCTGGCGGTAATGGCGTTAAATTGGCAGCTGACGTAACGCTCGCAAAACGCTGTACATCGGTGAGTTTTACAACCCAGACTAAAGGCGAGAACATGAAGATATTGGCATTGTTGGTTTTGTCTGCTTTGGCACTGACTTTTTCCAGTGGCTGTGCCTATCGGATCCCGCATCAGAATGATCCGTTTGCAACACCGGCCTACTCCGGTCAGGAACGTCTGCAGCGAACGGATCGTAACTGGGCCTATGAAGGTCAACAGGCGCAGGATGACTGGGATCACTTCTGGCTGATCGATCCCCCAAGCCGGATGACAACCTGGAACGTGCGGTAACAGCACGCCTGGCCGAACGATTTCGCCGCGTGATCAAGACCCGGCCAACTCGTCGAAGTTTCATTAAACCCTGTTTTGATTTTATCCGGCTTGGGTACTGACAAGGTTCCCAAGCCGGTTCTTTGCGCCAATCACTTGAATTGTGCTGATGCGTCAGGCTTCAAAAACCGACTTTCCGCCATCGTTCTAAAATTGCACTGGTGATCTCTCCTCTTTTGTCCATCTAGGACAACACGACCTGACAAATCGTCCCGCCAAGCTGACAATATCATCATGCGTTTGCTGATTACGGCTGATCTGCACTACAACCACCCGCGCTCGCAGGCGCTGGCCAGGCAGCTCATCGAACAAATCAACGCGCTTCAGCCTGATGCGCTGTTGGTGGTCGGCGATACGGCGGTGGCAGATGGTGATGCGCTGGAAACCTGTCTGAAGCTGTTTGATCTGCCCGGGCCAAAACTTTTTCTGGCCGGCAACCATGAATTATGGACGCACGGCCCGGACAGCTATGCGCTGTTTACCCATGAACTGCCGCAGCGCGTACAGGCGCTGGGGTGGCACTGGCTGGAGACTCAGCCATTTCATCTGACCGATCAGGTTGCGGTGGTGGGCAGCGTTGGGTGGTACGACTATTCCATGGCTGCAGCACAACTGAAAATTCCGCTGCGTTTTTACCAGGCCAAAATTTCACCCGGGGCTGCGGTGCGCTTCAGCCAGTTCAAGTATCTGCTGGATGATCCCGAACCCGTGCCACCGTCCGCGCTTGAAATCATCGCCCGCTGGAACGACGGTAAATTCGTCAAGCTGGGTCGATCCGATCCGCAATTTCTGACTGAACGTCTGGCATCGCTCACCCGGCAGCTCGATGAATTGCGCTCCACACCGCGCGTGATTGCAGCGGTGCATCACGTTCCTTTTCTGGAGCTGACGCCGCCACGCCACGGGGACCAGTGGGACTTCGCCCGCGCTTATCTTGGCTCAGTGCGTCTGGGAGAGCTTCTGCTGCGCTATCCCAACATCAGTCATATTTTCTGCGGCCACAGCCATGTACCGGCCGAGGCGCACTTTGGCACGGTTCACGCAATCAATATCGGCAGCGGCTATCGTAATAAAACCTTTCGTCTGCTGGATATTTAAGAGCATCTCAACAGCTTCGATCATTCAACGGATAATCATTGAAGCTCGCTCTTGGGGCAGAAGACAATCGCCCGGTGGGTTGAGTGGCGGCTGGTGCTGGTGGCAACGGCGTGAGGAAATGAAACCGTTGGATCATCCGCTGACGAAAAATATTGCAGCGGATCAATGGGGCGATCGCAAAATAATCGGCGGATGATCGAGGGAGATACCATCGGCCAAAACGATGGATATAATCGGCCAGCCAAACAGGAGAACCCGCAATGCCAATTTACGATTACGTCTGCACCGAGTGTAAAAAAACCTTTGATAAATTTGTCCGCTCCAGTCACGAGCATGAGGCGGTCGAATGTCCAAGTTGCCAATCGACCAAGACAGTTCGTCAACTCAGCCATTTTGCCGTGGGCAGCCCAGCAGCCAAATCCTCGCCCGGTGGTTGTTGTCAGCATTGCTGCGGCGATGATGCCTGCGCGATGGAATAAATGTTGAATTTTCGTAACAACCGTGAATTTTTATTGAATTGGTGAAAAAATTTCTCCTTTTTAGCAATTTACTGAAAAATATGCGCCTGAAAAAGTTGACTTTATTGTCAAAAAAGTGTATCTTCGCGGGTCTTTTCCACCGGCACGTCCGGAGGGTTGATTAACCAGCTCACCGTGAGAAAGGAACCAACAACCGCGTGGCCCAGAAAAAAACTGTCAAGACAATCGCTCGCCGTGTGAAAAAAACTGCCCCAATCACGAAAAAGGCAGCCACGCTCAAGACGGCCAAATCGACCAAGGTGGTTAAAAACCGCAGCGCCAAGAGCACGTCAAAAATTGCACCGGCGAATAAGACTTCAGCGGGTAAAATTTCCGTCGGTAAAACTTCAGCCGATACTCAAAAAACCCAGCCCGTGCTGCTCCGGGCAGCCAAGCCCAACAAGCTGACGGGCAAACCCGGTCGCAGCGCTGGTGCTGCGGCAGCGACAACCGAACGAACCGGTCGAAAAAAATCGGCGGGCATTACGCGCCCAGCCGTTCATGCGGTTCATGTGCTCCCGACTCGGGTTAAAACCAGCGACGCGCCGCGCAAAAATCGGGCTGGTCTATCCCGCAAGGAGCTGGATAATTTTCACAACCTGCTGCTGCAGAAACGTCGCGATCTGGTTGGCGATATGAGTTCGATGGAACGCGAGGCGTTGCGTTCGGGCAGTCAGAGCAATCTATCCACCCTGCCGGTACACATGGCCGATATGGGCACGGACAACTACGAGCAGGAGTTCACCCTGGGCCTGGTCGAAAAAGACCGAATCGTTTTGCGCGAAATTAATCAGGCGCTGGCTAAAATACAGGATGGAACCTACGGCCTGTGCGAAGGAACGGGTAAGCCCATCAGCAAAGCCCGCCTGGAAGCCAAACCGTGGGCGCGTTATTCGATTGAGTACACCCGCCTGATGGAAGAAGGCCGTGCCCACTGATCGCGAAAATCTGCACCCGACGATTCGCGCCATCCCGCCAGCCAGTGGTGGTCATCCGGCAATCATCAGGGGCGCCAGCACTGGATGAAACAAAAAACAAACCCCGCGCCACTTGGGCCTTTTGGTTTGCATTGTTATCGTGTGCGCTTTGATTGATGAATAATTCCCCCCGCCCAGCCTTGCGCAGCCCTGCCGCCATCAGCCGATTTGTTCTGGCGGTGGTGTTGGGTATTGGGTTGGACCTGTTCACCAAGGCATGGGCCTTTGCTGCCTTGCAGGTGGAACTGAAACCCGCTGGCGGGCATCGCTGGGATGTGGTTTCATCGCAGACCTATCAGTTCATTCCCGGATTTCTGCATTTTCACGGTACGATCAACTACGGCGCCGTTTTCGGTCTTGGTCAGGGGAAGGTCTGGCTGTTTCTGATTGTTTCGGTTCTGGCCACCGTGTTTCTTGGCTATCTTTTTGCCATCAGTCAGCGGCGTCAATGGTTTTATCAGCTCGTGCTGGGCATTCTGCTGGCGGGCGTGCTGGGAAACATGTATGACCGGATCGTCCACGGGTATGTGCGCGACATGATCTATGCCCTGCCGCGCTGGGACATCTTTCCGTGGATTTTCAACGTGGCTGACTCGCTTTTGTGCATTGGTGTGGTGTTGATGCTGGTCTACACGATTTTTTCGCCGACGGCACCTGACGGCGCAGCCACAACTCAAAATCACGATCGCAGCACCAACACGATATAATATCCTGTCGATGATCGCAGATGAGGCGTATCTTCAGCGCGCTATCGATCTTGCCATGCAAGGTCGGGGATCGGTTGAACCCAACCCGCTGGTGGGTTGTGTGATTGTTAAAAATGACCAGGTGATCGGCCAGGGGTATCACCAGCGTTTCGGGCAGACACATGCTGAACCCAACGCGCTGGCGTCATGCACCCAGGATCCACGCGGCGGTACAGCGTATGTGACACTGGAACCGTGTTGTCATCACAACAAAAAGACACCACCGTGTGCGCCGCGCCTGATTGAAGCGGGACTCAAACGGGTTGTCATCGGATGTATGGATCCCAACCCCGCGGTCAATGGCCGCGGCGCAGCCCTTCTGCGCAGTGCTGGTATTCAGGTCGATGCTCCTGTACTGGAAAATGAATGTCGTCAACTCATTGCGCCGTTCATCGCGTTCATGGTACACCAGCGGCCGTATGTCACTTTGAAATGGGCGCAGAGTGCCGATGGCAAAGTGGCTGGGGCTGGTGGACGGGCGGTGCAGATCAGTGACGAAAAAAGCTGGCAGGCGGTTCATCGATTGCGCGCACGCTGCGACGGGATCATGATCGGTTCGGGGACGGCTCTGGGCGATGATCCGCTGCTGACACCGCGGCGCGTCAAACGCCTGCGCCCCAGGTTGCTGCGTATCGTGCTTGATTCGCATCTGCGACTCAGCCCATCATGCCGCCTGGCCAGCACGGTCGATATGGATCCGACCCTGGTCTTTTGTCAGCCTGATGCGGCTGAATCGGATCAGGCCAGACAGTTGCGCCATCTGGGCGTGGAAGTCATCGGTACAGAGGGGGGTGACGGTCAACTATCGCTTGGCCCGATCCTGACACAATTGCGACAGCGCAATGTCATGCATCTGCTGGTTGAACCCGGGCCGACACTGGCGCGCGGATTTTTTTCCAGCGGGCTGGTGGATCGATTGTGGACGATTCATTCGCCGATGGTGATCGACGAACCTGATGCGCCGACTGCAGCCGCCATCCCCGAAGATTTCGCGCTCACCGGCCAGATCATGCTGGGGGATGACCAGCTCTGCGAGCGACTTAACCCAGCCAGTCCGGTTTTCTTTTCACGCCAGCAATCGGCTGATTTTGTCCTGCTTTCCGGCCAACATCCGTAGACCCGCCTCATCGCGTCAACGCAATCGCTTTCGCGTTTTCCCGCAACTTACGGTTTGACATCCTGTATGGCGACATTGGGTTGCCAGGAGACGGCCGGCAGCGTGTAGCTCGTCGGTTCGCCCGTCATGCGCCAAAGTCCCCAGGCCGCAACCCAACCGATGCGCGCATCCCTATTTTGCTGGATCAGTTCCGGCAGCACCGGCAGCGCATCGTTCAATTTCAATCGGACGATGGCTTTAACAGCTTCAAACTTGGTGGCGGGGGCATCAAACATACTGTTGTAGAGTCCATAAAGCAGTTGAAAGGTAGCCGCTGAATCAGCAGCAGTATCATTCTGACCCAGTTCGCCGAGCGCCCACGCCGCAGCCGAACGAGGCAAATAAGGCGTTGTCTCTCCCGATGCACGAAGTATTTGATGGGCTGACGGCAGGATGCGCTGATCGCCAAACCGACCGGCGGCAACAATCGCTTCGGCCGCAGCAGCACCCGCCAGCGAATCATCTTTCCCCTTCCCCGTAACTGCGTCAGCCCCACGGCGCACCAGATTAAAAATCGGATCGACTGCGCGCTTGTCGCCAATCAACCCCAGCGCCTTGGCTGTTTCAGCCGACACATCGCCATCAATCGCCTCGGTCGGCGTGGTGGCGGTCAGGATCACCAACTGCTTTTCCAATCCCGCGTTACTGCGATACACGCCCAGTAAATGCGAGCCATCCTGACGCCGACGGGCCAGCGGCGCGTCCAACAAAACCACCGCGCGGGCGATCACGGCATCGCGCATCGCCGGAGTCTCGGTTTGGCCAAGGGTGGCAAGGGCAGAATCATGGACCGGCAGATAAGGATCGGACAGAAGCTCCACCAGCCTGTCGATGAGGGCACTTGTCTGCACGGGGGCTGAACCGGCTGCTGCCACCTGGCGAACCGAAGGATCAGGGTCAGCCAGCATCTGCTGGCACGTGGCGCGGGCGTCATCAGCAGATAGGAGTAAACCCAGGGTTTGCAAAGCGGTGCGCCGAACGGCGGGATGATTACTCTTGAGCAGCGCCTGAACCTCCGCCAGTGACGCCTGGGCTTTTAACTGTCCCAGCGCCCGCAAGGCTGTCACCTGTTCATCAATTCCGCCGCGCAGTTGCTGAACCAGCACAGCGGTTTGTTCAGCTGCACCAATTCGGCCCAGCGCTTTGATCCCCTCGACGCGCAGCGCCGGTGGCAATGAAGGTAGCGCCGCAGCAATCGCCTGGGCCTGTTCTGCGGTTGAAGCATGCAATAACGCTGATCGCTGCACCGGATACGCCGGATCATTCAGCGCCCGCAGGATAATGGATGGATCAGATTTCTGGCCGGTAGTCAGAATCGCGTAAGCTGCCACCGCCTGAGCACGCACCAGCGGGTCAGAATCTTCAACCAGACGCGCAACATCACCCGCCAGCTCGGCCTGGCCCAGCGTCGCGGCCGCCTGAGCTGCCGCCAGACGCAATTGCACGTTTTGATCGCTTAGCGCAGTACGGATAAACGCCGCCGCTTCGTGCTGCTGGGTACTGGCCAGATCACGAATCAATTCCGCCCGACGGGTAAGCGAAACACCGGGTTGTTGCAGCGCCGCTCCCAGCAACTCGGCGGTGCGCGCGGTGGTTTCATTGCGACGCAATGGTTTGGGGATATGCAAATCCGGGCTTTGCCAGGGCGTAATAATCGCCTCCGGTGTCTGGGTGATCGACGGAACCTCCGCCGCAGGATCATCGGACAATGTCTGAGCTGAGGCGCAATCCATCAGCCCATAACCAAGAACCACCCCGACCAGCACCGACATCCATCGCATCTGCCTGAAATAAGCCATGGATAAAGAGTAAACCGATGATCGATTATGGTCAAAAGATCAGCCTGATTTGATTGTTGAAAAAAATCCAACTTCTGCGCGTTATTGCGCATTCCCAGAGGCAGACACGCGGTTAGACACCCAAAAATTTCGCGGCATTCTCACGGGCGATCTTGCTGAAGACACTCTGGCTGATCTTCCCTTCATCACGCCACCGCAGCAGCAGATCGCGGATCAACAAGGGTTGTTTGAACTGGCAGAGATCGGTTCCGAAAAAGAGACGATCCTGAAATTCCTCCAGAAAGCGAGGCCCGTAGACCTCATCGCGGGTCAACGCGCCATAGCCATCAGAAAGCTCCCCGTATAGTTTCGGATATCGGCGCAGCAGTTTTGGGGCTGATCCTTCGCGCGTCACCGGCCCGGTCTGGGGCGGGAAATATCCCTGCCCGCCTTTGGGACGAAAAGGAGGCTTGCGCTGTCCGGGCGTATCAAGTTCGCCCACTTCCCCCCAGAACAGCGGTCCATGCGCCAGCACCACCAGATCGGGGAATCGTTGCAGCGTATGTTCCATTTGCGGCAGGCCGGGTTCGTCGAACAGACCGAAATCACCCCCGATTTGATCCGATCCATCAAAGGTCACTGGCATGCCCACTTCTTCAGCATGTTTGAAAAGGTTTTGCACCATGGGGTTTAGCACCGGCACGTTGAGCATGATCTCGCCGACGCCCTTGCAGCCCTTGTCCTTGTAATAACGCAACAGATCCCCCAGCGGCGCATCGACCGAATTCGTCAGCGCCCGAGGATCGATGTTGCACCACGGGATGAACCGATCGGGGTATTGTTCAGCCATGTCGAGAATATCTTCATTGGCCTGTGGAAGATATATCTCCGGGCTGACGATGGGCAGGAGCACGCCCTTTTCGATCCCGGCCTCATCATAGCGCTGCAGTACCTGCTCAGCCGTGCAGAACTGCACCACAAACGGAACGGGACGACGGTACGCATGACAGTGGATGTCGATAAACATAGTTGAACTTTCCATTCCCGAAGGAGAATGCGCCAAGACTACAGTTTGCGAAACATGTAATCCAACCCCACCATCGTTTTGAAACCATGCGACTCATAAACCCGGCGTGCCGGAGCGTGCTGGGGGTTGTTCATGACAATCACCGCAGCATAGAGCATTCCTTCCTCGTTGAATTTCCGCATGACGAAATCCATCATCGCCGACCCCAGCTTTCGCCCCTGCTGTTCCGGTGCCAGCCCGTTGTACCCCACCGTTCCGATCAACCGCTCACGATCCAGCACATAAGAACAAAAGCCAATTATCTTTCCCGCTTCCACCGCCGTGTAGGCGCTGCATTGGGCAGCGGAGAGATAGCTCATGATCTCTTTGGCCTGCCAATGCCCCCACGATTTTCCACCAATAAGACCATACTGCGATTCCGTCAGGGCGTTGTTTCCACCGCCCCAGATCTGCCCGATAATTCGCGCCAGATCATCGGTGTCGTTCCGCGCATCAAACGGACGTAAAACAACCTCGCCGATATTTAATACATACGATTGTGCCATTGGTTACATCCTAACTTATCCGACAAGGATACCAAGCTTCAGCACCGATATCGAAAGGTTTTTCGATCCTGCGCACAGTTGCCCAGCAGAGCGGACGCCTGTTCCGGGCAATTGGCTGGCTGACTGTCAGCCCGATAGCGCAGCCTTGTCGAGCGCGCTCTGTAAAAACGGTGAAATCCGTACTCGCCCCTGGCTATATTGCTGGGCTTTGCGCAAATGTTCGATGTCGCATTGCTCGCTATGTTGCGCTGGCCATCGGGTCGGATTGGTGGCCGGAGAATCAACGTATGTTCGTCCGCTGGGGTGGCGATACAGGTCAATGCCCGCCACGTCCACCTGTTTGCCCAGTGCAGCCGCCAGCAACACCATGAAGACGCCGCTGGTGGGGTATGGCCTGTTCGGATTGTGGGTGTACAGACCCGTGCGAATCAACAACGGTAAGATCGGCACGGGCCGGGGAAGATCGTACGCCGCAAACGCTGCTTCGCCCTGACGGTGCAGGTACATGTGCATCAAAAGCGGACGACGATCAGGCGGGGTCTGGTGGAACCGTTTGGCGGCGGCAGCCAGTTCGGTGGCACCATCACCGAACAACACTGCGACAGGTTCGCCGGCAAAGCTGTCGCGCTGGGCATAGGTGGGATCAACCACCATGACGTTGGATTGAGGCAGCGCCCTGGCCCAGGGTTCAACAGCGCTGGGGCCGCGGCCCAGCACCGTCAGTTGATCCGTACGCGCAAACCAATCGCGCAGAACATCGCATGGATCAGCAGCGCTGCTGGCTGATTCGTACAGCGGCAGTTTTTGTGACGGATTGTCGTGCCAGCGATCCAGATAGCCGTGCTGCCAGCGCGGGTCTTTGCGAATGTCGTGGGGCGGGGAGATGGAGTGGTACGGCTTGCCTTTTTTACGAATTTCCCACCAGCACTGACCCGTATGATTATGTTCGTGTCCCACCACCTCAAACCCCGCCCGATCCAGCAGCGGCACGGTCCAGCCCATGCAGTGGTCGCAATAATCCTCATCCGCATTCAGATCATTCTTGATCAAAAAACCTTTGCTGGGACATTCCCACATATCGCAGCGCAGAACATTCCTGCCTTCATCGACCACCCATTGCCAGCCACACTTCTCATCCTCGCCGGTCTTGACCCAGCAGTTGTACAAACCGCGCAGACCTTCCTTTTCAGCGGCGCGTTTGTAATGCTCCTGCGAATCACCACCAATGGCTTGATCCCACAGTTGATGAACGGCCTCCTGGCCGAACCGGCGGCGAACATAATGAAACGTCCACTCGTAATGGCCGCAAAAATCGTGGCATCCAAGCATTAGCGTTTCCCTTCTTTCACCGTCAGTTTGGTGAATACCTGCCGACATGATCCCATTCCACCGGTGCGCTCAAATTTATATCCGGCATCTTCCGCCATTGCCCCGCAGATGTGGTCGCAATGCTCGCAGAAATAGGGCACGATCTCGCGGCCATTATCACGCAGGTGCTTGATGGATGGACAGACTCGAATCTCCAGCGTGGCGCTGGTCTGGTCGAAACTCGTCTCCACGTCGGCGTGGGGTTCCTTCTGGAAATAGGCTTTCCAGTCTTCGGCGATGGACGCCGGGCCGTTTTCCCGCCAGTTGTCAGACCGCTGGCGATAATACTCATGCCCCAGTTTTCGCCAATAATCCACCAGCACACCCTTGCCATAGGTGTCATGCAGGTAGCGGAACATCGAGTTGATCGCGAAATAAAAGTCTGGTGCAGACATAACGCATCTCTCACGTTTTGATCACGCCATTTTCTCACCGATCAATCAGAAGTTTCACGATCGGTTCCTTGCGCAGTTGTTCACGCTGAGTCTCGGTAAGTGCCTTGTGGGGTTGCGGCGCATAATTGCCGGGCAGCCCGCGGAAATTCATGACGGCTGTAAATGACGGAAGGAGCATATGCCGGATC
>WBZR01002715.1_pt3 | contig 12398 bp, 10 predicted proteins | sample 5204231 | NCBI WGS metagenome assembly WBZR01 (sample SAMN12412403, study PRJNA552823) | activated sludge metagenome | isolation source: activated sludge from anammox sidestream of wastewater treatment plant... | place: USA: Virginia | collected 2017-08
CATGAACGCCTGCCTGCGCGAGCTCGCGACCCAGACCACGGCGGGCTTCCGCCAGGCGCTCGCCGAGTCTGGGATCGGGGCCCCGGTCTACCTGAGCCAGAACGACGGCACCCTGATGGGGGTCGACTACGCGGAGCGCTACCCGGTGGCGACGTTCGCTTCCGGCCCGACGAACTCGATGCGCGGAGCAGCGCTCCTCTCGGGCGAGAAAGACTGCGCCGTCGTGGACATCGGCGGCACGACCTCGGACATCGGCGTGCTCCAGCAGGGGTTTCCGCGCGAGGCGGCGGTCGCCGTCGAGATCGGGGGCGTGCGGACGAACTTCCGCATGCCGGACGTGCTCTCGATCGGGCTCGGCGGCGGCAGCCTGGTGCGCACGCTCGGCGCCCTCGCCGTCGGACCGGACAGCGTCGGCTACGAGCTGACGAGCCAGGCGCTCGTCTTCGGCGGCGCCACGCTGACCGCGACCGACCTCGCCGTCGCCGGTGGGCTCGCGGACATCGGGGACCGCGACCGCGTGGCGCACCTCGACCCCGAGCTCGTCCGGGAGAGCCTGGCGCTGATCGAGCGTACGATCGCCGAGGCGGTCGACCGGATGAAGACGAGCGCCGGCGAGATCCCCCTGGTCGTGGTCGGCGGCGGCAGCATCCTCCTGCGCGACGAGCTGCCCGGGGCCTCGCGGGTCGTCCGGCCGGAGCATTTCGCGGCCGCGAACGCGATCGGAGCCGCGATCGCGCAGGTCGGCGGCGAGGTCGAGCGCGTCTACTCGCTCGACCGGCTCTCGCGCGACGAGGCGCTCGCCGACGCCAAGGACGAGGCGATCGAGAAGGCGGTGCAGGCCGGCGCGACCGCCGACTCGGTTCGCGTCATGGACATCGAGGAGGTCGGGCTCGCGTACCTACCCGGGAACGCGGTGCGCGTCAAGGTCAAGGCGGTGGGCGAGCTCGAGCTCGGGGGCGAGCGAGTTGCGGCTGGTCGCTGAGGGCCAGCTCGAGGATCTCGCTCTCGGCGCCGCGATCCTCGGCACCGGCGGCGGCGGGAACCCGTACGTCGGCCTGCTGCTCGCCCAGCAGGCGATTCGCGAGTTCGGGCCGGTCACGGTCGTCTCCGTCGACGAGATCGCCGACGACGCGCTCGTCGCGCCCGCCGCGATGATGGGCGCGCCCACGATCCTCGTCGAGAAGCTGCCCCGCGGCACCGAGATCGTGCACGCCTTCGAGGCGTTGCAGGACGTCCTCGGGCGCCCCGTCACCCACACCACCTCGGCCGAGGCGGGCGGCATCAACTCGCTGATCCCGTTCGTCGTCGCGGCCCGCACGGGCCTGCCGCTGGTCGACGCCGACCTGATGGGACGCGCGTTTCCCGAGATCCAGATGGTGATCCCCACCCTGTACGGGATCCCCGCGAGCCCGTTCGTGCTCGCGGACGAGAAGGGCAACACCGTTACCCTCGAGACGGTCGACAACCACTGGACCGAGCGCTTCGCCCGCTCGGTGACGATCGACATGGGCTGCGCCGCCATGGTCAGCCTCTACCCGCTGACCGGGCGCCAGCTCCGGGAGGCGACCGTCTGGGGTACGCTCGGGCTCTGCGAGGAGCTCGGTCGCCTCGTGCGCGAGACCCGGGCCGCTCACGGCGATCCCGTCGCGGCGATCGTCGAGCGACTGGCCGCCTACCGGATCTTCACAGGCAAGATCACGGACGTCGCTCGCCGCACGGAGGGGGGCTTCGCGCGCGCCGAGGCTCGGATCGAGGGCGCGGACGACGACACCGGCTCGGAGCTCACGGTCTCCGCGCAGAACGAGCACCTCGTCGCGATCCGGGACGGAGCGGTGCTCGCGACCGTCCCCGACCTGATCGTCATGCTCGACTCCGACAGCGGGCAGCCGATCACGACCGAGGAGCTGCGCTACGGCTTCCGGGTCGACGTCGTCGCGGCCCCGTGCGATCCGCGCTGGCGTAGCCCGTCCGGGCTGGCGGTCGTGGGGCCGCGCTACTTCGGCTACGACGTCGACTACGTTCCGATCGAGGAGCGTCTCGGCGCCGCGGCGGGCAGCCGATGAGACTCCTGGGCGAGGACGACCTCGAGGATCTCGCCCTCGGCGCGGCGATCCTCGGCACCGGCGGGGGCGGGAGCCCCACGGTCGGCGTGCTCTTCGCGCGCGAGGAGATCCGCGCGCGTGGCCCGGTGACCGTGGTCGAGCTCGACGAGGTCCCCGACGAAGCGCTCGTCGTGCCGGCCGCCGGGATCGGGTCGCCGACGATCATCGTCGAGAAGCTCTTCTCCGGGTCGGAGGCGCTGCGGGCGTTCGAGGCGCTCCAGGAGTACCTCGGCCGGACGATCACCCACACCGTCTCCGCCGAGGCGGGCGGGCTCAACTCCGTCGTGCCGTTCGCGGTCGCGGCTCGACTCGGGCTACCGATCGTCGACGCCGATTTCATCGGCCGAGCGTTCCCGGAGATCCAGATGTGCCTGCCCACGCTGTACGGCATCTCGGCCGGGCCGCTCGCGCTTGCCGACGAGAAGGGCAACACGACGATCGTGCGGGGACGCGACAACCACTGGACCGAGCGGCTGACCAGGGCCGCGTGCGTCGAGATGGGATGCATGGGCGTCGGCGCCCTCTACGCCCAGAGCGGCAGCGAGCTCAAGCGATCGGCGGTCGGCGGCACGCTCGGACTCGCCCAGGAGCTCGGACGGCTCGTCCGGGAGGCCAGGGCGGATCACCGTGACCCGATCGCCGCCGCGCTCGAGCGCCTCGGCGGCGTGCGGCTGTTCCGGGGCAAGATCGTCGATGTCGACCGCCGCACGGTCGGCGGCTGGACGCGCGGCGAGGCCCGCGTCGAGGGCGTTGACGGCGACGCCGGCTCGACCCTCACGATCGCCTTCCAGAACGAGCACCTCGTGGCGCGGCACGACGGGACCGTGGTCGCGTCCGTACCGGATCTGATCTTCACGCTCGACTCGGAGACGGGCGAGGCGATCACGACGGAGGAGCTGCGCTACGGCTTCCGGGTCACCGTCGGCGCCTCACCCTGCGACCCGCGCTGGCGCTCGCCCGAGGGGCTCGCCCTGGCCGGCCCGCGCTACTTCGGCTACGAGCTCGACTACGTCCCCGTGGAGGAGCTGGCGGCGTCCCCGTAGGCCGTGCCGACCGCTCGCGGCTAGAGTGGTCAGACCAATGCAGGGCTCGGTTCCGTCGGGGGTCTTCAGCGCCGCGCGTCGCCACAGAGCGCTCGACGACGTCGTCGTCCAGGTGCGCGAGGCGATCTTCCAGGGCAGCCTGCAGCGGGGCGACCGGCTGCCGGCCGAGCGCGAGCTGTGCTCCGTCTTCGGAGTCAGCCGCTCGACCCTGCGCGAGGCGCTGCACGTGCTCGAGGCGCTCGGCGCGGTCGAGATCCGCCCCGGCTCGGCCGGGGGCATCTTCGTCACCGAGCCGACGGAGAGCCAGCTCGCCGCCTCGTTCGAGGCGCTCTTGCGCCTCCGCGGCGCCACCGCCCACGAGCTCGCCGAGTACGGGATCGCGCTCCTGAGCGAAACCGCCTACTGGGCGGCGGTCCGAGCGAGCGACGAGGAGCTGGAGGCGATCGGAGCCGTCGTCGACGCCGCGGTCGGAGCCGCCGGCGATGCGAGCCAGGGCGACTTCCTCTCCGCCTACACGGCGGTCCTGCAGGAGCTCGGCTCGGCGACTAGAAACCGCGTGCGGCTCGCGCTCGTCCTGGGGATCCAGCGCTCGCTCGTCCGCGGCCGGGAAAAGGAGCTGCGGGACTCGGCGACCGACTTGCGTCCGATCGCCGCGGCACTCCGGGAGCGCAACCCCCGGCTCGCGCGGGTGCGCATGCGCCGTCACCTGATCCGGCTCGTCGGAGCGCGCGACGTGGCCGGATAGGCTCAGGCGTCGGCCGAGCGGGTGAGCGCGAACTCCGGGTCGAGCTCGACGAGGCCGGCTGCGATCCCCCGGTTGACCGCGCTCGTGACCGCACGCAGGGAGGCGCTGACGATGCTCGGGTGGATCCCGACGCCCCAGAGCACGCGGTCGCCGACCGCGGCCTCGATGTAGCAGGCGGCGCTCGCGTCGGCGCCCGCGGTGACCGCGTGCTCGTGGTAGTCGAGCACGCGCAGGTCGATCCCGACCTGGCCGAGCGCGGCCACGAACGCCGCGATCGGGCCGTTGCCGGCGCCGGCCACGACCCGCCGGACGCCGTTCAGGCGGATCGTCGCCTCGAGCGTCTCCCCGGCGTCCTCGCCCTCCTCGACCGAGCGGTGGCCGAGGATCTCGAGCGGCCCCGGGCGCAGGTACTCCTCGGCGAAGCAGGCCCAGATCTGCTCGGGCGTGACCTCCCCGCCCTCCGTCTCGGCGACGCGCTGGATCACCTTCGAGAACTCGATCTGGGTGCGGCGCGGCAGGTCGAGCCCGCGCTCGGCCTTCATCACGTAGGCGACGCCGCCCTTCCCGGACTGGCTGTTGACGCGGATGATCGCCTCGTACGTGCGCCCGACGTCCTTCGGGTCGATCGGCAGGTACGGCACCTCCCAGACGCGGCCGCCGGAGGCCTCGAGCGCCTCCATCCCCTTCTTGATCGCGTCCTGGTGGGAGCCCGAGAATGCCGTGTAGACGAGCTCGCCGACGTAGGGGTGGCGGTGGTGGACCGGGAGCTGGTTCGCGTACTCGACGATGCGGCGGACACGGTCGATGTCGGAGAGGTCGAGCCCCGGGTCGACGCCGTGGCTGAAGAGGTTGAGGGCGAGCGTGACGATGTCGACGTTGCCGGTGCGCTCGCCGTTGCCGAAGAGCGCGCCCTCGACCCGCTCGCCGCCGGCGAGCAGCGCCAGCTCGGCCGCGGCGACGGCGCAGCCGCGGTCGTTGTGCGGGTGGATCGAGAGGATGACCGAGTCGCGGCGGCTGACGTTGCGCCCGAACCACTCGAACTGGTCGGCGTGCACGTTCGGGGTCGCCATCTCGACGGTTGCGGGCAGGTTCAGGATCGCCTTCCAGTCCGGGCGCGGCTGCCAGACGTCGAGGACGCGCTCGCAGATCTCGAGCGCGAAGTCCATCTCCGTGCCGACGAACGACTCGGGGGAGTACTCGAACCGAAGCTCGGTCTCCGGCAGCCGCTCGAGCGCCTCGAGGCACCGGCGGGCGCCGTCGACGGCGATCCCCGTGATCCCCGCCCGGTCCTCGCGGAAGACGACCCGCCGCTGCAGCTCGGAGGTCGAGTTGTAGAGGTGGATGATCGCCCGCTTCGCCCCGCGCAGGCTCTCGATCGTGCGCTCGATCAGCTCCTCGCGGCACTGGACGAGCACCTGGATCCAGACGTCGTCGGGCACGAGGTCGCGCTCGACGAGCAGCCGGACGAAGTCATAGTCGGGCTGTGACGCCGATGGGAAGCCGACCTCGATCTCCTTGAAGCCGAGCTCGACGAGGAGGTCCCACATCGCCTTCTTGCGGGCGACGTCCATCGGGTCGATCAGCGCCTGGTTGCCGTCGCGCAGGTCGACCGAGCACCAGATCGGCGCCGCCTGAAGCGTCCGCTCCGGCCACGTTCGGTCCGGCAGCTCGACGCCGAACGCGTAGGGGCGGTAGCGGTCCACGGGCATGCTCATCGCTTCCCCACAGGTTAGACGAGGACGACCGCTCGCCCGGCCGCGGCTACTCGACCGGCGCCGCTCGCGGGTGCGCCGGCTCCGGCCGGGCGCCGACCGCGTAGCGGTCGAGCAGCGCCCGGTAGCGGGCGGCGAGATCCTCGCCCTCGATCGGCGCGTGCGCCGGCACCGGCTCGTCCGGCGGCGGCCCGGCGGAGGCCGCGCGGAAGATCAGCCCGGCCGGCAGGCGGCCTTCGGCGACGAGCGCGGCGGCGCGCGCGAGCGCGGCGCCACGGTCGGTCGGGTCGTAGCCGGGCTCCCGCTCGACGTCGTGCAGGACCGCCTCCCACTCGGGGTACGTGTCCTGGTAGGTGACGCAGGGGGAGATCACCTCGAGGAACGCGAACCCGTGCCCGCCGCGCGCGTGCTCGAGCGCCGCCGCGGTCAGCCGCGCGAGCTGGTCGAACCAGCCGCTGTAGCCGCGCGCGACGAACGTGGTCGCGGGAATCGAGAGGCCGAGCAGGGGCCCGTCCACGGAGCCGTCGCGAACACTCGTCCCGTCGGCGCGGCGGCCGGGCGAGCGCTGCCCCTTCGTCAGCCCGTACGTCTCGTTGTTCATGAGCAGGTACGTGAACGGGACGTTGCGCCGGAACGCGTGAACGAGGTGCCCCATCCCGATCGCGTAGCCGTCCCCGTCCCCGCCGGCCCCGATCACGGTCAGCCGCGGATTCGCGAGCGCGACTCCGGCCGCCGCCGGCAGCACGCGTCCGTGCAGGGCGTGGTAGCCGTAGGCGCCGACGTAGTTCTGGATCGTGCCCGAGCAGCCGATCCCCGCCAGCACGAGCACCTCGTGCTGGGGGATGCCGAGATCGCGCAGCGCCTGCTGGAGCGCCGAGAGGACGCCGAAGTGGCCGCAGCCGGCGCACCAGATCGGCACCGTCGGCTCGTAGGTACGCGGCGCCGTCTTCACGCTGCCTCCCGCTCGAGCAGGAGCGCCGCCAGCTCGCCGGGCCGGAACGGGAGCCCGTCGTAGCGCAGCACGCTCTCGATCCGCCCGCCGGGCAGGCCGGCGGCGGCGAGGACCTGCGCGTACTGGGCGGACGCGTTGTGCTCGACGACGTAGACGCGCCGGCAGGAGGCGACGAGCTCGCGCACGTCCTCCAGCACCGGCCAGAGCGTACGCGGCTGGAGCACCCGGACCGGCCGTCCGGCCGCCGCGAGCCGCTCCGCCGCCTCGAGGGTGACGCCGGTCTGCATGCCGAAGCCGACCAGCGCGACGTCCGCGCCGGGGTCGCCGGCAGCCCGCCCGCGGGGCAGGTCGGGCCGGATCGTCTCGAGCTTGCGCGCCCGCTTGTCGACCATGCGCACGCGGTTGGCGGGCTGCGTCGAGACGCGCCCCCACTCGTCGCGCTCGTTGCCGGTCACGAGGCTCTGGCCACCGGGGGTGCCGACGGGGGCGAAGCGGGAGATGCCGCCGTCCTCGATCAGGTAGCGGCGGTACTCGCCGAGCGACGCGGTCTCCGCCTCGCCCAGCAGCCCGCTGCGGTCGATCGCGACCGAGCCGGGGTCGAAGCGCCCGACGGTCGCGAGGTCCTGGGAGACCATCTGGTCGAGCGCGATGTAGACGGGGCCCTGGAAGCGCTCGGCGAGGTCGGTTGCGAGCGCGCCCAGCTCGAACGCGTCCGCCGGGTCGCCGGGGGCGAGGACGACGCGGGGAAAGTCGCCGCTCGAGCCGAAGACGAGCATGCCGACATCAGACTGCTCCGGCTTCGTCGGCATCCCGGTCGAGGGGCCGGAGCGCTGGCAGTCGACGACGACGACGCCGACCTCAGCCGAGCCGAGGTGGCTGACCGTCTCCTGCATCAGCGCGATCCCCGGACCCGAGGAGGCGGTCATCGCCCTCGCGCCCGTCATCGCCGCGCCGAGCGCCATGTTGATCGCGGCCAGCTCGTCCTCGGCCTGCACGGCGACGCCGCCGAACGCGGGCAGCCGCGCCGTGAGCCACTCGAGGATCTCCGAGGCGGGCGTGATCGGGTAGCCGGCGAAGAAGCGCCCCCCGGCGGCGAGAAAGCCGAGCGCGACCGCCTCGTTGCCGGAGATGAGGACGCGCTCGCCGGCCTCCGCGCTCGCGAGCGCCCAGGGCCCGGCGCCGGCCGCGAGGCCGTGGCCGTCCGCGTACTCGAAGCCACGCTCGAGCGCGCGCACGTTCGCGTCGACGAGCGGCCCGGCGAGGCGGCGCAGGCTGTGGCGCAGCGCCGCCTCCGCATCCGCGTCGGCGACGCTGAAGAGCCGCGCGGCAACCCCGAAGGCGAGGCTGTTCTTGAAGAGGTCGCGGCGCAGGTCGCGCACGGCGAGCCGCCCGAACGGCACCTCGAGCACGGTCGCGCCCGCAGGCAAACCGTCACGGTCGACCGGGCCCTCGGAGGCGTCATAGACCACGTAGCCGTCGTCCGCGAGCCAGCGCCCGCCCTGGGCGATCGCCTCCGCGTCGAACGCGATCAGGAGGTCGAAGCGGTCGCCGAGACCGCCGCGGCGCGCGAGCGACGCGCGCAGGTACGCGGCCGCGTGGCCGCCCTTGACGCGGGAGGCGACGTTGCGGGCCTGGTAGAGCTCGTAGCCGCGGGAGCCCATCACGTCCCCGAGCAGGCTCGCGAGGGTGAGCGAGCCGTCGCCGCCCTGGCCGGCGACCATCACGCCGAGATCGTCGCGCGGGCGCGGCGTCACTCCCCGCTCTCCCCGCCCGCGTCCGGGTCGGGCGGAGCGCCCGGCCCCTTCGTGTAGAACGTCTTCGGGTCGAGGTAGCCGAGCGCCTCCCGCTCCGCGAGCGTCGGCATCCGCGCCGGATGCGGCCGGTTTCGTTTCTTCTCGGCGGAGAGCTTGCGCATCAGCTCCTCGCCGCGCGGGCCCTCCGAGAGCGGGATCGTCTCGATCCAGCCGTCGTCGATCGCCGCCTGCAGGAAGCGGTGGCCGGTCTCGGTGCGCACGAGCGTGTACGTCCAGCCGTCGAGGCCGATCCCGCCCATGCCGAGATCCGCGTGCTCGGCCGAGTAGTCGAGGCAGTAGAGGCAGGCGGGGCGCGCCCACTCCCGGTAGCGCTTCAGCGACGCGTTGACGACGCTGCCGTCGTCGAGGCGCACGACCACCTTGCCCTTGATGTTGATGTTCTCGATCCGCTCGACCGGAACCTCGAGCAGCCCGGCGAGTCTGACGAGGCTCTCGTGGGTGAAGCTCTCCGAGCAGAAGAGACCGATCGTGAGCGCGACGTTCTGGCGGTACCAGGCGCTCATCGCCGCGCGGATGCTCGAGTTCTGCTGGAGGCGCACGCCGTCCACCTGGCACGGAACGCCGACGACCGCTACCGGCCTGACGCCCCGCTGCATCGCCTCCCGGAACGCGAGCGTGTTCGGGGAGTAGGTGTAGCGCGAGGCGGAGCAGGCCAGCACCTCCTCCTCCGTGGTCGCGAGCTTGTGGCGGCCGATCTGGTTGTTGTCGGGCAGGACGTCGCCGAGGATCGCGCCGCGGATCGTTTCCTGCCCGAGCGCGTGCAGGAGCAGCGCCGAGGCGGCGCCGCCGTCCTGACCCCGCTCGAGGATGTCGGGGCGCGTCGCGCGCGCGTAGAACCCGTAGCTGTAGGGGCCGTAGCCGTCGTCGGTGCGGGGCTCGCGGTAGTCGACGAGGTCGAAGACGTCCTTGTCCTGGGGCCGCAGCACGGGGCAGACCTCGGCGCAGAGGACGCAGAGGACGCACGCGTCGGTGCGGGTGTCGATCGGGCGCTCGTCGACGTAGTCGAAGACGTCGACCGGGCAGATCGTCACGCAGGAGGCGCAGCCGATGCACTTGCCCGAGTCGACGACCTCCTCCATCAGGAAGTCGACGGCCCGGAAGCCGCCGCGGTTCAGCTCCGTTCGCCACGCGTACGCCCACTCGTTCGGGTCGTCCGACTCCTCGAGCAGGCGCCGGTAGCGCTCCGCGACGCGACGCGCCCCGGGGTCGGTCCGCTCGGGTCTGTGTCCGCTGGCCGTGCTCATCGACTGCTTCTGACTCTAGCTACCCGCCTCCCGCCGGGACGTGTCAACCGTTCCGCCTACGGGAACAGGTCTCGCTCGGGCGGCATCACGAGCTCGCGAGCGGAGCCGTCGCCGGCCGGGACGCGGTAGCCGCGCACGAGCGCGGCCGGCACGCCGCTCGCCTTGCCGGTCACGAGCTCGGCGGCGCCGGCGAGCTCGTCCGCGACCGCGATCAGCGTCGCCTCGAGCGTGCGTCCGCGCCCGTCCGGCTGTCCGCGCAGATCGAGCAGCGGCCGCATCCCGGCGACCCCGATCGCCACGTCCGTCGTGCCCTGCCGCCAGGCGCGGCCGAACGAGTCGGTCACGATCACCGCCGGCGCCAGGCCGAAACGGGCGGCGAGCGCGTCGCGGAGCCGGCGCGCGGAGGCGTCGGGATCCTCCGGCAGCAGCACGATCCAGCCCTCGCCCGGCGTGTTCGAGCGGTCGATGCCCGCGCTCGCGCAGACGAACCCGTGGCGGGTCTCCGCGATCAGGAAGTCGCCGCGGCGACGGCGCACCCGGACCGCCTCGCCCAGGATCGCCGCGACGTGCTCGCCGGCCGGGACGCGCGCGACCCGCCCCTCGGCCTTCGAGACGACCTTCTGGGTGACGAGGACGACGTCGCCAGCCTCGAGGCCGCCCGCCCGCTCGATCGCGTCCCCGACCAGGGCGCCGAGGTCGTCCCCGGGCGCCACCTCGGGGATGCCGGCGAGCGGCAGGATGCGGATCCCAGGAGCCATGGTGGCCGATGGGAGACGGGAGAGATCGGACGCTCGCGCCCGGGGACGAGAAGGCCCCATCGCCCCATCGTATGTCGGCATCGACCGGCATGGCCTGTCGAGCGCGGCAATCACCCGCCCGCCCCGATGCTGAACGCGACGGCGGTGAAAGCGTCGAGCACCGGGCCCTCCGCACCAGGAGCGTGCACGAGAGCGAGGTCGGTGACAGCGTCTCGATCGACGATCGGCACGTAGACGACACCCGACCAGCGGATCGCAGTGACTGCTCCGGGAAGCACGGCCACGCCGATCCCGGCCGCCACCATGCCGAGGATCGTCGGCAGGTTGACAGCCTCCTGGGCGGCCCGGGGCACGAACCCGGCCGAACGGCAGAGGCCGGCGATGAGGTCGTGCAGCCGCGGCGCCTGGGTACGAGGAAAGAGGATGAACTGCTCCCCGTCAAGCTGATCGAGGCGAATCCGCCAGCCTCCAGCCAGCCAGTGGCTGCGCGGCAGGGCGACGACGAGCGACTCCTTGAGGAGCTGCCTCACGGACAGGTCGTCGTGGCTTCGGACCTCGCGAACGATGCCGACGTCGAGATCGCCCGCCGCGAGCCGTTTCAGCTGCACCTCTGTCGTGAGCTCGGACAGCTCGAGCTGGACGCCGGGTGACCGGCTCGTGAACGCCGGCAGGATCTGCGGCAACAGCTCGTAGGCCGCGGACTCGACGAATCCAACCCGGAGCCAGCCGGTCTGACCCCTGGCCGCCCGCTGTACCGCCTCGATCGAGCGGTCCGCCGCGGCGACGGTGCGACGCGCTTCCTCGAGAAAGACCCGGCCGGCATCCGTTAGCTCGACCCTACGGCTCGTGCGCCGCAGTAGCTGCGCTCCGAGCTCCTTCTCGAGACGTCTGACAATCTGGCTCAGAGGGGGCTGAGCGACATGCAACCGCCGGGCGGCACGGGTGAAATGCAACTCCTCGGCGACCGCGATGTAGTAGCGAAGGTGACGAAGCTCTATTGATACGCCTATCAATATGGATCAGGCACGAACCAGTATTATACACGTCATGATTGCCTGCGTATGCTTGCGCCTCGCATGGCTGGCCAGCTCACCGCCCAGAGTGGTCAGACGCTGTTGGGCGGCTCGCCCGCTGCGCTGGCCGCGGCGCCCTACGAGCCGGGCGGGCCGACCGCGACAACACGTTTCCCGAGTGAGGAGGTAGGAATGGGCCGCTCTCGCGCTCTTCTGCTACTGCTACTGTCGCTGCTCGCCGCGGCGGCGCTTTCGGTCTCCGCCTGCGGCGGGGGCGACGACGGGGAGAGCGCCACGACCACCGACGTGCCGCCGGCGACCACGGGGGCGTCGCCCGCGACCACCGAGGAGCCGCCAGCCACCACCGAGGAGCCGCCAGCCACGACCGAGGAGCCAAAGGAGCCGGTCGTGCTGGGCTTCGTCGGCCCGCTGTCGGAGCCCGGGGACGTTCGGTCGGGCACGTCGATGCTCGAGGTGGCGGAGCTCTGGGTCGCCGACGTGAACGCGCAGGGCGGCATCGACGGGCACCCGGTCGAGCTCGCGGTCGAGGACGACCAGGGCCAGCCTGAGGTCGGCACGTCCGCGCTCACCCGGGTGATCACAGAGAAGAAGGCAGCCGCGGTCGTGGGACTCTGGCACTCGAGCGTCACCCTGGCCGAGATGGAGGTCGCCCGCCGGTATAACGTGCCGATTCTCGCGAACTACTCCTGGGCCGACGAGGTCACCCAGAAGGGGTACGAGCAGGTCTTCCGCATCGGGCCGTACAACAGCCTGATCTCCGCCCTGATGGTGCCCTTCCTCCGCGACCAGGGCTACACGAAGGTTGCGGTGCTCGCCGAGGACACGGACTACGGGATCGGGTTCGCCAAGGCGCTCGAGGAGGCCGCGGCCGGGGAGCCGGCAATCGACGTCGTTCAGTTCCAGGCGCAGACGGCTGATCTCACTCCGGAGCTGTCGAAGCTCGCGTCCGACCCGCCCGATGCGACCATCGTCGCGTCTGTGTACGCAGCTTCCA
>WBZR01004054.1_pt1 | contig 12393 bp, 15 predicted proteins | sample 5204231 | NCBI WGS metagenome assembly WBZR01 (sample SAMN12412403, study PRJNA552823) | activated sludge metagenome | isolation source: activated sludge from anammox sidestream of wastewater treatment plant... | place: USA: Virginia | collected 2017-08
TAAGAAACCTAAGTAAAAATTGGATTTAAACATCAACACTGTTTACACCTCCTCTTCTTTTAATTGTTCCGCAAATCGTTTTCCCAACCTGTATGGATAAACAACGAAATAGCCAATAACAAAAATGGTAGATAATAAAACGACCAGGGCTGTAAACCAAGGAAAGTTGTACCCGTTGATCGTAAAAGTAAGCCCTTCATTATTATAAAGCCGGGTTACAAACCCTTCAAAAAATGCAGCCACTGCAAATACAGGCAATAAACCAATCATAATTTTTGCACCATCCTTTGCACCCTGCTTCAGTGCATCAATTCGCTTAATGGTTCCCGGAAATAAAAAACTTTTTCCAAGTATAAGTCCTGCTGCACCAATAAAAACAAATCCGGTAATTTCTAATGTACCATGTGCAAATACAACCAGCCAAAAACTACCACCCAGGCCATGCATAGCAAACAACTGATCAAACGAACCTACCATTACGCCAAACTTTCCCATATTGTATAATGCAGGCAAACCGAATGCAATACCGGAAGCAAAATCTCTAAGTGCTACTAAAATATTATTAACCATGATACCCAGCCACACCGCAACAGAGCTGCCGCCCTCATAAATTCCAAAAGGATTGCCTGAGCGGATTCTGTCCTTTGTATCCTCAATATAGCCATCGCCACCGGCTCCCAGCATTTGCCCCATCAAATCTTCATCATGCTTTGCCAGAAAAAAACCAATGATATAAAACAGCGCAAAAAAGGCAAATGAAAAAATAATGACTTTATAATGCTTTCGAATGGTAAGCGGCAAATCATATTTCCAGAAATTGACCAGCTTATTGGATTCCTCTTTTCTGTTATGATAAATATCGAGATAAATATTAGAAGCCTGTGCATTGATGTAGCCGGTTACTTTACCTGTGGGGTAAAATGTTTTTGCGTAAGCCAGATCATCCACCAACTGTACAAAATCAGAAGCCATTTCATCAGGATCGTCTGATGGCATGTGTTGAATGCGTAACCAGCGGTCTTTATTCTTTTTAATAAACAAGGCTTCTCTCACCAAAAAATATTTGATTGTAAAATAATAGTTTTTTTAACTGAATGTTTCAGACCATGCAGAATTATTTGATAAAAATTCCTGTATTTTGTTGCGGGTAAAGAAAAACAATGCCGACGATAAAAGTTCCAACCAATTTTAATATAGAAGTAGAATTTGAAATCCCCGAATTCTACAAGCGTTTTATTGCCCTGCTTATTGACTGGATTATTCTTATTTTCTACACAAAAATTGCATCCGAGATATTGAATTCGGCTGCCATACAAACGCCTTATGACAGCGATTCATTTCAAAGCCTGAATTGGCTGGCTATCGCAATACTTTTCGGTCCGGTTCTCATTTATTTTCCTTTTTTAGAAATAACCATGAATGGGCAAACTATAGGTAAAAAGGTAATGAATATACAAGTGGTAAATGAAAATGGTGGCAAGGCCAGCATCAGTCAGTTATTAATAAGATGGCTGGTGCGAGAAATATGGTTTATCTTTTTATTTCAAATGGGACAATATTATAGTGCAACGGGCAATAAACTTGAGTCCACTTTCTTGATTATGGTTGTGCTGGGTTATTTTATAACGGATGTTATACTGGTTATCTCATCCAAAAAAGGGCAACGACTTGGCGACCTGCTGGCCAATACAATTATTATTGACATTAGAAAAAGAGGCAACATAGAAGAAACTGTTTTTCAGGAAGTATCCGAAAGTTATGTTCCGGTATTCCCAGAAATAATGAAGCTGAGCGACCGGGATATCAATGCCATTAAAACCATTTTGGAAACATCCAAAAAGAAAAACGATTATTACATGGCCGAATCGGCTGCCGAAAAAATTAAAGCACATTTGAAAATTGAAAGAGATATGTCGCCATTCGATTTCCTGGATACTTTGCTCAAAGATTATAACTTTCTTTCCACCAAATAATTTTTATTCATCCTCAATCTCAACCTCAACCTCTATCTCATCCTCAATCTCATCCTCAACCTCATCCTCAACCTCCTTATAAACCCGTATCTTTGCCGCTTCATTTTTTTGTTCAGGCTTTACTATTTATTTTATGAGTAAGAAAGGGAAAGTGCTTGTGGCCATGAGCGGTGGTATTGACAGTACCGTAACCGCACTCATGCTTCATGATGAAGGTTATGAAGTAGTAGGCATTACTATGAAAACCTGGGACTATGCTGCCAGTGGCGGAGGAAAAAAAGAAACCGGTTGCTGCAATCTGGATTCATTTAACGATGCACGTCAAGCTGCTGTTGAGCATGGCTTCTCTCATTTCATTCTCGATATCAGAGATGAATTCGGTGATTTTGTAATTGAAAATTTTGTTGAAGAATATCTGGCCGGCCGCACGCCCAATCCCTGTGTACTTTGCAACACTCATATCAAATGGCGGGCATTATTAAAAAGAGCCGATGCCCTTGGGTGCGACTTTATAGCCACCGGACATTATGCAAAAATAAGACAACATGATAATGGCCGTTTTGTAGTAAGCAAAGCCATTGACGATTCCAAAGACCAGAGTTATGTATTGTGGGGATTGCAACAAGACCTCCTCAGCAGAACTTTGCTGCCGCTGGGCCCCTATCGCAAAACCGAGATCCGGCAAATGGCACATGATTATGGCTATCCTGAGCTGGCGAAAAAAAGTGAGAGCTATGAAATCTGTTTTGTACCTGATAATGATTATCGCGGATTTTTAAAAAGAAAAGTACAAGGCCTTGAAGAACGCGTAGCCGGCGGAAATTTTATTGATCGTAATGGAACCATACTTGGCAAGCATAAGGGTTATCCGTTTTATACCATTGGCCAACGCAAAGGACTTGATATTGCATTGGGTCGCCCCGTTTTTGTTACTAATATCAATCCGCAAACCAATACCGTTACATTAGGTGATGAATCAGATTTGGAACAAAATGAAATGATGGTTTCAAAATTGAATTTGATAAAATACGAAACCATTACTTCAGGCATGGAAGCCGTAACCAAAATCAGATATAAAGATCCCGGCAGTCTATCCAATCTTTATCCCGAAAACGGAGCTATGAAGATTCGCTTTTATGAAAATGCAAAAGGCATTGCACCCGGACAAAGCGCTGTTTTTTATGAAGGCGAGGATGTGCTGGGTGGCGGTATTATTCAACGAGGCAGTCTTATTGATTTTAAGTGATGATTTTTCCAGCTATTAGCATAATTTTCAAACAATAATCTATTTTTTTGGTCGTTTTTATTCAGGGGCTTTCAAACCCCGTTTTTTGTTTGTAGTTTTAGGCAGCCAACCATCCGTTACCATTGTCTTAAAACTAATAAACAGCAAAAGCGAAAAACCACTTATGAACTTATTTTCTAAAACCAGCCTTTACTTTACAATATGTATATCTGTTTTCGTTGCATCCTGCAATGAGAAAGAAGTATATACCACCGACAGTCTTCAGGATTATTTCAAAATGATCAATGGCAAGTATATTACTTACCGATTAGACTCAATGGTGTTTACCAATTTTGGACGCAACACCGAAATTCATCGCTATCAGGTAAAAGATGTTGTAGATGCACAGGTGACTGATAATTTAGGCCGGCCGGCTTTTCGTATTTTCCGTTATATCAGAGATTCCGCCGGACTACAAGCCTGGCAGCCTGCGGGTCTTACATACACCGTTACCTTACTTCCCGATCAGGCGGAAGTAAGTGAAAATAATCTACGGTTTATAAAAATGCATCTTCCGGTAAGTGATGGCTACAACTGGAAAGGAAATAAATTTTTACCCACAGGCAACTGCCCCGGCTCTACCGGGCCATATTGCGAGTTGTATAGCTTCAGCAACGATGATAATATGCCCGACTGGGATTATAGATTTGATGGCGGCTTGAATTCATTCTCTTACAGAAGCAATAACTATACAGATGTTATTTCCATTGAGCAGGCCGATGAAGTTTTCAATGTACCTATAACTGTGCCTACTGCTTACGCATCTAAATCAAGATCGGTTGAAAAATATTCAAAAGGTGTAGGAATGGTGTATCGTGAATATGAAATGTGGGAATACCAGCCCAATACAGGCGGTTCGGGCGGACCTTACAAAACCGGCTTTGGTATTACGATGTGGATGATTGATCACAACTAACAACTATCAATTTTTTATTTTTGCTGGCAAAATGGGAATCTCCATGAAAAAACTGTTTTTTCTGACATTGCTTTCATTGTTATTTATTGAAAATATAAATTCACAGCTTAATCGTTATATAGTAAAATTTAAAAACAAAGGCGGTAGTGGATATTCATTTTCCAATCCGCTGGCTTACTTATCTCAAAGGGCAATTGACAGAAGAACACATTATGGAATAGCAATTGATAGTACCGATTTACCGGTTACACCCACTTATATCAATCAGGTAAAAAGCGTTTCCAATGTTACCTTATTAAATGTATCCCGTTGGCAAAATGCCGTTACAATACAAACAACAGATGCTGCGGCCATCACCACTATCAATGGATTTCCATTTGTACAAAGTGTAAATGGAATAGCTTCAAGAAATAATAATAATGTTCTTGGCCAAAATAAATTTGAACAGGAAGAATATACAAGGCCACCTGCTCCATCAGCACAAAGAATACAAGCTGATTATTATAACTATGGTACTAATTCATACAATGAAATCCAATTGCACAACGGAGCGTTTATGCATAATATCGGATTGAGAGGACAAGGTATGCAGATAGCTATGCTGGACAATGGATTCAACAACTATCTGACATTAAAAGCATTTGATAGTGTAAATGCAGAAAACCGGGTTTTAGGCACTTGGGATTTTGTTGCCCGCGAAGCGAATGTAGCAAATGACGGAAGTCATGGTATGAACTGCTTTTCTATTATCAGTGCAAATATTCCCGGGCAATTTATTGGCAGGGCACCCAAAGCAAGTTTCTGGCTTTATCAAACGGAAGACAATACCAGCGAATATCCCATTGAGGAATTTAATTGGGTGTGTGGTGCAGAAAGAGCTGACAGTTCGGGTGCTGATGTACTTTCATCATCATTAGGATATAACACTTTTGACAATGCTACTTTAAATTATACTTATGTACAAATGGATGGCAATACTACCATTGCCGCAAAGGGTGCTGACCTTGCAGTAAAAAAAGGAATATTGGTCTTTCTTTCAAATGGCAATGAAGGAAATAATCCCTGGCATTATTTAGTTACCCCATCTGATGGTGATAGTGTAATTGCCGTTGGTGCAGTTACCGCTACAGGTATTGTGGGTGGTTTTTCCAGTTATGGCCCTTCGGGTGATGGACAAATAAAACCAGATCTGGCATCGGTAGGTGTAAGTGCTTTAATACAAACTACGGGCAATACAGTGGGCATGGGAAATGGCACTTCCTTCGCTTGCCCCAGCATGGCCGGGCTTGGCACTATTTTATGGCAGGCATTTCCTGAATATAATAATATGAAAATTCGTTCTGCTCTCTGGCAATCAGGCAGCAAATACACTTCGCCTGATGATCGAATAGGTTATGGTATTCCAAATATGAAAACTGCATTTTCTATTCTGCTCACAGAATTTGCTACATCAACTTCATCTGTAAATTCATGCAACGCCACCATCAACTGGACATCAAAAGATGTAGCTGCCATGCGTTATGAAATAGAAAGAAAAGTACCGGGAGAAATCAATTATTCAAAAGTGGGAGAAGTAGCAGCACAAGCCGGCGATGTACTTGCCATCAGAAACTATCAATTCAATAATACAATAATCAGCCTTACACCCGGAATCGTTTCCTATCGTATCCGTCAGGTAATAGATACCAATGCAGCCAGCTTCACTGCAGTTTATATTGATACAACAAATGTAACCATCAGCAGTGGTTGTTTTGCTACAGGTACAGGCGGCACAGGACAAATAGCGGAAAAAATAACCTTGCAACCCAATCCTGTTTCAAATACAAATACAAACCTGTCTATTGAAACGCCTTATGCAATTAGCAATATGCCTGTAATAATATATGACAGCAAAGGCGCACAGGTTATGCTTATACAATCTTCAAAAACTTCGGGCAAGAAGATAATTGAAATACAAACCAATCATTTTTCAAAAGGGAAATACTATATCAAAGTGTTGAATGGCACCAAAACACTGGGCACTGCCACACTGCTGGTGCTTTAATAGTTTTTGAAATTTGACAACAAACAAAGATTGTGCGATATTATCTTGGAGCAACAACAAAGACAAAAATCCGGTAATAAAAATAGAGAAGCCACATTGTCTAAATACTCGGTGCTATCTTACAAGCAACACACAACGACTCCGTGATAGCTTTTCGGGTCACCAGCAAAGGATAAATTCCATGTCGTTGATTCTATTTTAAATTATTGGCAATTTGATTAACTTTGTGTCGCTAATTTCTTTGTACGGATTGGATATTAATGTAGTTGATTTTTTTTATAACTAAAAACTACAACACAGAGGTTCACGCAGTATATGAATCGTTTTTGCAGAAAGTTTGATTATTGGAAAAAATGGACGAAATTCAGAAAAATTATATCAGCAATATGATAGATACCGTCATCGTAAACAAACGCATTAAACAAGCTTTGAGCAACACAATAAGTTTCATCATATAAAAAATTGAGTAATGAAAGTATTATTGGACATAAAAGACAACAAAGCCACTCACTTACTGGAAGTGTTGAAAGGCTTATCGTATGTTAAAGCAAAAACCATTTCTAACGAAAAGGCTTTGCTGATGGAAGAAATAAAAGAAGCCGTTGAAGAACTAAAATTGATTCGTAAAGGCAAATTGAAAGGCATACCTGCAAAACAGCTTTTAGATGAGTTATAATATTATCGCTGTTCCTACTTTTAGGAAAGAGTTAAAAAAGTTAGCTAAAAAATACCATTCCTTAAAAACTGATTTAGCTGTTTTATTTGAGAGTTTGGAAGAAAACCCTACACAAGGAACTTCTTTGGGTAGAAACTGCTACAAAATACGCCTTGCCATTTCCTCAAAAGGCAAAGGTAAAAGTGGTGGAGCAAGGCCCATTACCAATTTTGTAATTGCCGATGATACCATTTATTTGCTTTCTATTTACGATAAATCTGACAAAGAAAATTTAACCGATAAAGAATTGGACGAACTCCTAAAATATGTGCCTGAATAAAACAAAAGCCCGATTATATCGGGCTTTGTGATTGTATTGCTACTAATACGTTTTCTCCATCAAAGTTTTGTTCTTCTACTAAAACATAAGTGCCTGGTGTAAATTCCCAAACTTCATCTTCCGGGTCATAGATTTCAAAACCTTGTACTTCATAAATATTGCTCTCAATTTCTATTGCTGGAACTGGTCTGTAAACCTTAGTGCCTTCTTCTAACAGTTGGATATAAATATTTCTCTCCATAAGGCTTAATATTTAAATCCGGGACCTCCTACGTGCAGAAGTTCCTTCGTTACGTTATCAATAACTACTGATTGCCCTGTTGTTGGATGTACATATCTCGTTGCTGAATTGGCTTTGTTTACCATATTTACAGCATCAAAGGTTTTACCTTTTGTTACAGCCTCTGTAATCTGTTCAACTGTCCAACCTCGCTTAGATAATTGTCCTGCCCACTTGGCTTCGGTCTTGAATGCTCCATAAACCCAACTACTTCCCCCCTTAGCGGCTCCAGCCCCAAATTTAATACTTCTTAACCAGGAAAATAATTTCCCGAGTTTTGGAAAAGGAATTGCAGCTGCCTCAGGATAAACTGGTGTAATGGCTTGTACTAAACCGTTGATTCTTTTATCTCCTGTTATATCGTTTACTTCCCAAGATTGCCATCCACTTAAAACCGGATCATCAGGATTAACTTTCTCTGCCTTATGCCAGCCTTTTTCTATGGCATTATTTAGTGATGTCAATGATGAATTATAGGCATTTATCGCTTGTTGTTGCTGATTGGGAATTTTAAATGAGTTGGCAAGGTCTCCCCTCATTTTGAAAGGTACACTGGTTGCAATATTACTTGCCGAGCTTAGAAGATGTATTGTTGCACTTACGAACCGCTGTGTTAAAAAACCTGTGGAATGAAAAACATGAGAGAATGCCACACCGTCTTTAAACCAACTGACTGTCCATTTTCCAATCCAATTGCTTTTGCAGCTAATTTTGCAGACTTCTGAACTAACTATGGGTTGACAAGTATCAACTTAGCTGCTTTTGTTTTATTTCACTACCAAATAGTCCATTGGCTGCTTGCCCCCAGCCTAAGCATTGCCGCTTCAACTGTAGATCTATCCTCCAACTTTAAGGAAATCTGTAATTCAATTTCTCCTTCAAACTTTATAACTAAGTTATCATTATTCTCATACGCGTCAATGACTGTTTTACCGATTAAAGAGCACAACTTGTCGTAATATCCATTTTGATAAAATTGTAAAACTTTATCTAAAATTTTAACTTGCGGTAACGTGTATATATTTAAAAGCGGTTCCTCAAATAAAAACTGAATATAATCTCTAATAAAAGTTATACCAATTAGTTCCAGGGTTATTAGAGACCTCAATTTTTGAGCATTATTATTTTTTTCCATATTCATTTTGCTATTTAGCTGGTATATGCCACCACCAGTCAGTTTTTGAAATAGTTTTACCCGTCAGAGGATTTATTGCCTGACCTGCTTTATTCAAATATGAACCATACCCCCCTGAATACTGAAATTTACCCATAGTAACTGGGTCCATCATTCTAAAGTCAGTAACTTTTGAACTAAGGCCGTTTCCGCCACTTCCTCCTATGAATTGAAATCCTTTTCCACTTTCAACACCTATAGGTCCAGTAGCTCCTTTGGGAACAGGAAAAACGGTTCCTCCTTCACTAACAATAAAACTTGGAGCACTGCTACTCGCCTTAGCGGCAAACATACCCAATCCAAGTCTAAAAAGCTTACCCACACCATAAGTTGCCGCACTTTCAATAACGCCTTTTTTAAAAGCATCACCGGCTTCAGCACTAAAACTTTCGCCTTTTAAAGAATAATTTCCTGCCTTTAAAAAATTACCAATGATAGGAAAACTTCCGCTATGAGAACCTTCTACTTCTGCTACTGTTCCTTTATGAATTCTGTCAAGTATCGCATCTTCGCCTTTGAATCTCGCAAGCTCATTTACAGACATCTGCTCCATCATCATCTCCCTTTTGAGGGAGGCAGTCTTTTCCTCTGCATTTAAAGATGCAGGATTAAGTTGAGGTACTGAATGTAATGCTATTGATGCTTCATAATTTTGTATTTTGGCTCTTGCAGAAGCACTTTCGCATCCCATGCATGTTGATTCCGAGTTTGCTCCTGCAATCTGCCTTCCAACTTGTATTGAGTTTACATTACTATTTATGATTCCTTCAGCTGTACTTGCCGTTTTGATTGCAATACTTACTTTGCTTAGCAGACTAAGTGCCGAAACATTTTGCCCGGATATTTGCAATGCTTTTCTAATGGCTCCTGAACACCCGGCAGCTACAGTTTTTAGATGTAAAAACCCTGAAGGCGGCCAAGAAAAGCCCCCACTTGGGTCAACCAGATTTACCGGGTCATTGCCCATACCTACATAAGGCGAAGCGAACTGCTGATACGGATCCTGCTGCACCCAACGGCCTATCTGTGCATCGTAGTTTCTTAATGGAAAATCTGTCCAATGTATATCCTAATCCAACTCGGCAAATGCACCCTGATACAAATAATTATTGGATGAAGATGCTGACCTTGGTTGGTTAGATTATGGGTTTAGAAACTATGACCCGCAGATAGGCAGGTTTCCACAGCTTGACCCACTTAGCTGGGAGTATCCATATTATACACCCAATCAGTTTGCCGGTAACGACCCTATTGCAAATGTTGACTTGGATGGATTAGAGCCGTTGAATGTTGTATCAAAAATTAAAAGCGTATTGAAAGAAGGCGGAGAACATGTTGTAAGCGGTGTGAGAAAGAGTGGTCTGAATATTGGGAAATGGACGGTCAGTTGGTTTAAAGACGGTGTGGCATTCTCTCATGTTTTTCATTCCACAGGTTTTTTAACACAGCGGTTCGTAAGTGCAACAATACATCTTCTAAGCTCGGCAAGTAATATTGCAACCAGTGTACCTTTCAAAATGAGGGGAGACCTTGCCAACTCATTTAAAATTCCCAATCAGCAACAACAAGCGATAAATGCCTATAATGCTGCTTCATCTTTACTGAATGAAGCTATTGATAAAGGTTGGCATAAGGCAGAGGCAGTTAATCCTGATGATCAAGGTTTAAGTGGTTGGCAATCTTGGGAAGTAAATGATATAACTGGTGATAAAAGAATCAAAGGTTTAGTACAAGCCATTACGCCTGTCTATCCTGAGGCAGCTGCAATTCCTTTTCCAAAACTCGGGAAATTATTTTCTTGGTTAAGAAGTATTAAATTTGGGGTGGGAGCCGCTAAGACAAGTACGACAGTTTTAGAAGGTGCTGTAAAAAGTAACTACGGAAGATTTGTAAGTAAAATTCCTGCAAATTCTAAATCAAGCGCCTCATTTCAAATATTAGATGATGGTAACTATTTATTCCAAGCCACATCACCAGGAAAAGTTCCAGGTTCAAGTGCCATATATCAGAAATGGGTAAATCCGCAAGGAGAAACGTATAAGATGATTAAAACAACGGTTGCCCCCGATGGAAGTATTATTCACGTAAAACCGAAATTCTGATATGAGAAGTAGAACAGACTTAATAAAAGATTTAGCTTTGCTTCAAGGCAATATTGAGAGTTTAGAAAATGAATTATCTAAGTTTAGTTGGGATAGTGACTTGCCTTTGTACTCAATTAGTAATGAAGATTTCATTTTTGTTTTGAAAAGAAGTATCAATGATGAAATTGGTTTTGATACTTTAATAAATTGGGCTAATGCCCTTGAATGTAGAGATGATTTAGTGTTTAAGAATGAAGCGATACAGGAATTTATTTTTGAGTTAGCAAATCCTGAAATAAATGGAGATATAACAAAAGAAAGATTACAAGAAATAGTAAATGAATTACAAGTGCAAAGCCCCGACTAGGGGCTTTTGGCTTTACAATTTATGCGGATTTACAATTTTCAATCCTTTGATATTAGCAAAATCTTTTTCGTTATTGGTAATAAGGACGAAGCCGTTTGCAAGGGCAGAAGCGGCAATAATGGCATCGGGTGTTTTTATTTTTTTGCCTTTTCTTAAAGCCACACAGTGAGCAACCACATCAGGGCTAATATCCAGAATCACACTATCGGCAATAAAGTTCTTTACTTTTTCCGTAGTGGCTTTATCCGTATTCCAGCAAAGCAGTTCAATTTGTGAAATTACCGAAAGATTAGGACCGGCATCAATTACCGAGTCCAAAAAATCAATACCGGCAGCAGATAAAGAAGCCGAAAGATAATCAGAAACGACATTAGAATCAATCAGATATTGTTCCATTCGCTACGCATTTGCTTAATGTGCTTATTTAGGTTTTTCCCTTGCTCTTTACTCATAATCCCTTTGTATTTATCAGAAAGTTTTGTTTTTACAGGAGCAAAATTTTCCTTCAGCACTTTTATCAAGCGCAGTTCTTCAAGTTCGTGTAACAGCCCTACGGCTTTTTGGTTGGTTACCTGTATAAGCATTGTATTGTCCATAAGTCAAAAATTATTTTGTGAGTAATGTTTGTATTCTTGTCTTGGCGATGCAGGCATTCTTTTTCACATCATCAGCTGTATCATTCATTAATTAATCAACATTAGTGTTCAAAACCTTTGCCAGTTTAGTCATCTTTTCAGCATTGGTTTTTATTTCATCTCTTTCATAATGGCTCATTTGTTTATAATAAACCTCAATGAGTACTAGCAGTTCTTCTTACAAATTCACTTTTTGCAGATGCTAGTCTACTAATCTTTCTGCAAATTCTGTTTTAAAAAGCATTAGCGTAAATGTAATACAGCAAAACTAATATAAAAATTAAGTATTGGCAAGTGTATTTAGGTAATGTAGTTCCCTTTTTTAATGCCGGATTTTAGTCTTTGTTAGTATTCCAAAAAAAGCTATCACGACGCCGTTGTGTGTTGTGTGTAGGATGTACAATACAACGAAAACACCAACGACTAAGTTCCACATTCTTTCACAGTGTAATCTTTCACAACTTTCCAAAAAATCCCTACTTTTATCTCACCCCTTTTCAAAAAGAATTTAATCAGCTCTTTGAAACAAAAATTTTGCCTTAGCATTACTACCCGTATGGATTAAAAATAGCAACCCTGTCTGCAAAGAAATTAGCGGATGGGTATGAAGGAGTTGTGAAGAATAATTATTTGTACAACG
>WBZR01004056.1_pt1 | contig 12383 bp, 6 predicted proteins | sample 5204231 | NCBI WGS metagenome assembly WBZR01 (sample SAMN12412403, study PRJNA552823) | activated sludge metagenome | isolation source: activated sludge from anammox sidestream of wastewater treatment plant... | place: USA: Virginia | collected 2017-08
AAGCACGTTCGCCTGACCGAGTTTGTCGCCGACTTGTTTGAAGAGCGTCAGGGCTTCCGAATACGACGAGAGCGCCGCATCCTTTTCGGCGCGGAACGACTGCACATCGCCGATGGCCTTCAGCACGTTCGCCTGACCGAGTTTGTCGCCGACTTGTTTGAAGAGCGTCAGGGCTTCCGAATACGACGAGAGCGCCGCATCCTTTTCGGCGCGGAACGACTGCACATCGCCGATGGCCTGAAGCACGTTCGCCTGACGTTGTTTCTGATTCGTTTTTTGCGCGATGACTCTGGCGGTTTGCAGCCACTCTAAAATGTCCGGCACGTATCTGCGTTGCCAATACAATTTCAAATCATCCGTGACTTCAAGAGCCAACACCGGATCGGAAAACTCAGGCTCAAGCGCGCGGGTCTGCGCCAGCCTTACGTTCTCAACCTCCAGATCAATTCTGTTCAGTTCGGCGATGTAATCTCGATATTCATTGATCGCTCGCTGAAGGGATCCGCCGATCTCCGCGCCGAAATATCTTACGTGGCGTTCGATCATCGCGGCCTCTGATTCCGCGCTCTGGTTGACGCACATACGCGCGTAATCGTGAAGCAGCGGATGCGTGACGACGCGCCCGGCGCCGAACGAGGCCAGGGAGTATTTGTTCAGCAGCAGCAGGGTGTCCCGCGTCTCGGCTATTTCCAGGCCGAGCATCCGCGCTACGGCTTCAACCGGCGCGCCCGATTCGGCGCACAGCCCCACGGCGTGAAAGGCCGATTTCAATTGATCGTCGAGCAGGCCGTAAGAGAGCGCGAAGGCTTCGACGATGTTGTCTTCGCGTTTATCGCCGCCCGGCAGTTTGATGGCGGCGACCAGATGCCGGCTCTCGTTCAATTCTTCCATCGCCTGCGCGCAACTCTGCCGGGGATCGTGCATCGCCATTCGCCGCGCGGTGATCTCGATGGCCAGCGCCAGCCCGCCCAGCCGCGTGATCAGCTTCAACGCGTCGTCGCGTTCACCGTCAACGTCAACGCCGCAACCGCGCAGCAATTCCATCGCGTCCTCATCCGCCATCTCGTCAACGCGAATGTCGTTGATCGGATCAACCGCCATGCGGCTTGTGACGATGGTCGTCGCGCAAAGTTCGAGCAGCCGCGCGCAGTCGGCGACGGGGACGGCTTCGGCGTTGTCGAGTATGACCAGAGCGCGCCGCCCCGCCAGCGCATTGCTCGCCGCAAAGATCAGATCGTCGTAGCGGCTGTCAGCCGGGACGGTCACATCCAGATGCCGCAACAACGCGCGAACCGCGTTGGCCGCATCGCCCCCGCGCAGATCAACCCAGTAGCGTCCATCGGGAAAGAGCGCCGCGAACCGGTAAGCCGCTTCGAGCGCCAGCGCGCTCTTGCCCACGCCCGCCGTGCCTTTCAGGCTGACGACGCCGACGACGCCGCGCGCCCGCAGCCGCTTTTCAATCTCAGCCAGATGATCTTTTCGCCCGACGAAGAGTTTCGACGGCGGCAGCGTGGAGATTTTTTGATAAGGCTCAGACGGAAGCGGCGCCGATGTTTCTCTGACCGGCCTGGCTACAGCCGGCATTTTCTTGATCAGAGCGTCTATCTCTTCGGCGATCTTCGCCAGGTCGAGATCAATCTGTGCCTCTGTGACTTCATTTTTTATGGTCAGTCCCAGAGGCCGGCCATCCGTCGGACGCAGATTCATCTTTTTCAGCCACTCGACCGCTTTCCAGTTGCAAGGCCTGATGATGATCGGATAGAGCCGCAATTTTCCGGAGTCGCGTTTGGCGAGCAGCCGCGTGACTTCTTCTTTCAAAATGAAATTCGAGGTGAGCGAATTGGCTGACACCAGCAGGATGCCGATGCCGCCCGCGTCAATCGCGTCGGTGATGGCTTTGAACCAATCCTCGCCGCCTTCGATGAGGCGGTCATCCCAGACATCGAACAGTTCCTGCTTTTGGGCGATGCCGAGATGGGAGAGAACGAGATCCTTCCATTTTTCGTCCTTGTGGCTGTAGCTGATGAAAACGAGTGGCCTACTCACTTCAGAACCTCCTGAGTCGTCAGTGTCGTTCGGGCGATTGCCGCCGGCAATGTACGATTACCAAGCGGGCGGATGCAAATATTTCCCACCGAATGATGTAAGAATTTCTCCGAGCGTGAAAAACGATGTGCCGTGGTGAATCGAGAAAACACTGGGACGCCCGTCTTTATTGGGTTTTTGCGTTTAACCGTCTGGTGAAACCCTCTGGCGCCGTGATTGCACTAGCACAGGTGGGGCAACGAGATACCAGGTGGTTAACTCCACTGGAGGTATCCGGCGGTTATCAGGGTGAGGAAGATAACCGCCAAATATACAGGCGCTACGGACAATCCCACGGACGTAGCGCCTTTTATTTTTTCCGCTATTCGTCCTCACTCATCGAATCGAGCAGCGAGAGTTGATCAACGTGTTTACTCGGCTTTTTCAGATGCCTTGCGAATTTCGGTTTGCCGGTCACGTCAAGCTCGTTCTGTTCCAGGTTGGTCAAAATCTCCCTGGCGCGTTCGATGACTGATTTGGGCATGCCTGCCAACCGCGCGACCTCGATTCCGTAACTCTTGCTAGCGCTGCCCTGAACGACTTTGCGCAGAAAGACGATCTCGCCCTTCGATTCCGATACAGCGACCTGATAGTTCTGCACGCCGGGCCGCATCTTCGCCAGTTCCGTCATCTCGTGATAGTGAGTGGCGAAAAGCGCCTTCGCGCTGTGGCGCGCGTTGTCGTGCAGGTATTCGGCGATAGCCCACGCGAGCGACAGACCGTCAAATGTCGCCGTGCCGCGCCCGACTTCATCCAGCAAGACCAGACTTCGCGCCGTCGCGGTGTTGAGAATGTTCGACGTCTCGGTCATCTCGACCATGAAAGTCGAGCGCCCGCGAGCCAGATTGTCCGACGCTCCGACACGCGTGAAGATGCGATCAACCAGCGCAATCTTCGCCGAGTTCGCCGGAACGAAACTACCTATCTGAGCCATGATCACAATCAGCGCGGTCTGTTTAAGAAAGACGGACTTGCCGCCCATGTTCGGCCCGGTGATGATCAACAGCCTGTCGGTTGTGTTGTTGACGAGCAGATCATTTGGCACGAATCGTTCGCCCAGAGTTTCGATCACTGGGTGACGGCCCGCGCGGATTTCAATCTCATCGCCTTCGTGAAGCTGCGGTCGAACATAATTCCGCCGGGCCGCGACTTCAGCCAGCGACGCCACCGCATCGAGCAAGGCCACAGCGCGCGCCACGCCCTGAATCCGCCGAACATCCTGAGCGATCTGTCTCCGCAACTCGGTGAAGAGTTGGACTTCGAGTTCCAGAATCCGCTCTTCCGCGCCGAGCACCTTCGTCTCGTACTCCTTGAGTTCCGGAGTCGTGTATCGCTCCGAATTGACCAGCGTCTGTTTGCGTTCGTAATCCGCCGGCACGCGGTCTTTATTCGAGTTGCTGATCTCGATGAAATATCCGAAGACGTTGTTGAATTTGACCTTGAGCGAAGAGATGCCGGTGCGCCCACGTTCGCGGGCTTCAATCGCGGCGATGTAGCTCTTGCCGCTGCGAGCCAGATTGCGCAGCTCGTCAAGCTCGGCGTTGAACCCGTCGCGTATCATCCCCGGCTCGCCGGTCGTCGCCGGAGGATCGTCAGCGATGGCGTTGGAGATGAGCGAGCGAATGTCCTCCAACTCGTCCATATTTTCGACCAGCACTTGAAGCAGGGAAGCGCGCGAATCGCTGAGAATCTGGCGCAGAGCCGGAATGACTTCGATTGATTGTCGCAAGGCTATCAGGTCGCGCGCATTCGCTCGCCCTAAAGTAATCTTGCCCGCGAGCCGCTCCAGATCGGCCATCGGCTCCAGCTTCTGTCTCAACCGATCGCGTTTGATCGCCGAGGCTTTCAACTCTTCGACTGAATCCAGCCGGGCCTCGATCTCGCCGATCCTGACCGATGGCCTCAACACCCACTGCCGCAACAATCGAGCGCCCATTCCCGTCATCGTTTCATCGAGCACGCCAAAAAGCGAATGCGCCGATTTCCCATCCTGCGAAGCGATCAATTCCAAATTGTTGACGGTGGGCGCGTCGAGAACCAGATAGTCGTTCGACTCAAAGTAACTTATCTCGCTCAAGTGCAAAGCTTGGGCCTTTTGCGTCTCGTTGACATAATGAACCGCCGCGCCCGCTGCGCATACAGCGTACTCACGATTGGCCAACCCGAACCCATCCAGAGAAGTGACCCCAAGCTGGGACCTGAGCAAAGACTCCGCGTGATCGAACCCAAACAGCCAATCATCAAGTGGCGTCAGCGCTATATCAGAAGAGAGATAAGAGTCTGAGTCTGATAACGGAAAAGATGGCATTCGGCTCGCATCTTTATCCGCATATATAGATGATGAGCTAACAGCCTGATCATTCTGTCCTATTTGTCCTATCCGCCCCGTCTGTCCCATCTGCCCCATTTCGTTCGAGGGGAATTGCCTGCGCCCGCGATTGAGCAGGGGCGCCAGTGAATTGGGGAAGACGATTTCACGCGGGGAGAAAATCTCAAGTTGTTCCTGAACTCGCTGCCAGGCTTCTTCGCCTCGAAATTCTGTAGCCAGGAATTCACCAGTCGAAATATCCAAAAGCGACAATCCCATCCCTTCGCCCGAACCGCAGAGCGAGGCCAGATAATTATTCTGCTTGGTTTCCAGCAACTGATTTTCGAGAACCGTTCCGGGAGTGACCACTCTGACAACCTCGCGGCGCACGAGCTTGGTCGTTGATTTCGGGTCTTCCGTCTGCTCGCAGATCGCCACCCGAAAACCTTTCTTAACCAGTTTGGCGATGTAGCCGGTCGCCGCGTGATAGGGAATCCCGCACATTGGCACCGGATTCCCGCGTTCCTTGTGGCGAGCCGTGAGTGTGATCTCCATCTCCCGCGATCCGATCAGCGCGTCATCGAAGAAAAGCTCATAGAAATCGCCCATCCGGAAAAAAAGCAGCGTGCCGGGATATTGTTTTTTGATCTCGTGATATTGACGCAGCATGGGAGTCAACTGCGATGACTTGTCAGGTGAAGACATAGGCTTAAAGGTTTGTCGTTTTAGAGCAAAGTTGCTGGATTGGTCTGAATTGTTTCGACTGCGAACGTGAATATATAATCCGCCTCGAAATTATGTCAAACACTGGTTTTAAAGTAGCTTCTGAAGCGTCCGGGCCTGGCCCAATTATCCTGGCGATTGATACGTCCTCGCCCGATGCGAACCTGACCATTTCCAGCGGAGAGAACATAGTCGCAACCCTTACTGTCAGAAATAATCGCCCTCATTCCCAAACCCTCTTTTCATACATATCTACCATCCTGCAGCTTGCGGAGATGAATATCCAGGACATCAGCGCATTTGCCGTAGCCACTGGACCCGGCAGCTTTACAGGCCTGCGTGTCGGACTGGCTGCCGTTAAGGGTCTGGCTGATAGTTTGGGTAAACCATGTCTGGGCGCGGATTCGCTCGACCTTCACGCGCTGGCTTCCGGCTCTGACGGTGAGCACATAGTGGTGATCGCCGCCGGAAGAGGTGAGGTTTATTGCGGGTTACGCGAAGTTGCGGCAGGGAACATTATTAATAGATCAACCAATGACATGGTTGGCAAGCCCTCGATTGTTTTCCAGGTGTTAATGCAAAACTTGAAGCAATCCGCATTGATCATAACCGGAGATGAGGGCCTTAAATATAAGGATGAGATTTTTGACCTTATCAATCGGCAAATGGTAATCGCCACAGCTTCTGGCTCCAGACGCACGATTTTCTTCAAGCCGGCTTTTAACACGTCTTCCGCCCTGGCTCGAATGGCTGGCGATTTAGTAAAGAAAGGCCAGCTTTCGCCAGTCAGTCCACACTACGTCAGACAATCTGACGCAGAGATCAGATGGAGGCAGTAATAGTGGTTAGAGTCGCGCAAATGACGGATGGCGATCTGCCTTTGGTCGTAGCGTTGGAAAAAGAGTGCGGCTTGAATTCCCGCGGCGTGGATGGCTATCGAAAAATATTGCCGGATCAGAATGCGATTTTGCTTGTGGCGATCGAAGACGGTGAAGACCGCTGTATCGTGGGAATGTTTTCGGGCAGCGTGGTTGTGGACGAAATGCAAATAGACAATCTTGCTGTCAATGAACGATACAGGCGCATGAGAATCGGGCAAATGTTGCTGGCCTCAGCCTTGTCGTCCGCAGCCAGGCTAGGCGCTGTTGTAGCAACGCTTGAAGTCCGATCGGCTAATTTGCCTGCCCGTGCGTTTTATGAAAAGGAGGGATTTGCGCTTGTCGGCTTCAGAAAGCGATATTACGCTGCGCCATCAGACGACGCTTTACTCCTCACGCGTGAAATTCAAATCAAATCATAAATGTTTCTTGAAAGCCCCGCGCCCTTGTATTACTATGCTGACATAGCTGAGCAACTAACCGTTAATCAACAACAACACAGGCAACTTTGCTTGCTGAGGAGGATAAGCCAATGAGCATAATAGCTACCGAAACGGCTTTGAAGGATTATCTTCTGGCCAATGACGATAGATATCGTGAATTAGCTAATGAGCACAAAAGGTACGAGGCTCGCCTGAGTGAGCTTTCATCCCTCCCCTATCCGAACGAGGAAGAGCAGATCGAAGAAACCATCTTGAAAAAGAAAAAGTTGCTCCTGAAAGACCAGATGGAGGCGATTGCGATCAAATATAAAACCAGCCCCACCTCTCACTAGAAGACCTGTCTTTCACACAAGGCTACACGCAAATTGGAAACGGGAACACCGACTGGTGTTCCCGTTTTCGTTAGGGGGAAGGGCCTTCTATTCTCATCTAATCAGAAATGCTTATCGAGTAAATCAATGATTAAGAGCTGAAGCCTGATACGGCAGGTGATTGCTTAAAACAAGGAAAGGATTTAAGACTTAGGCTGACGCTTAAGCGTTAGATAAAAGGTAAATTTATGAGTGAGATTGAACAGCCCCAGGAGAATCCACCTCGCCGGGGGATACGTCGTGGGATATACATCATTCCGAGCATGTTCACGATCGGGAATATCCTATGCGGATTTTACGCGGTGATAAATTCGGTGAAGGGGTATCAGGCGTTTCCTGATCAGGCGATGCATCTTTTTGATAATGCTGCGCGCGCCATCGGCATCGCGGTCCTGCTCGATGGACTCGACGGGAGAATCGCGCGCATGACCAAAACCACCAGCGAATTCGGAGTGGAATTGGACAGCATCGCTGATGTCATAACTTTTGGAATCGCTCCGGCGGTGATGGCCTACACCTGGGGCTACGGTTCGACGCCCGGCATGGAAAGGCTGGCCTGGGGGATTTCATTCTTCTTTCTGATCTGCGGCGCGCTCAGACTGGCCCGGTTCAACGTGATGGCCAGAGCGCCACGGTTTTCCGTGCCCGGCAATACTCCGAAATTGGACAAGCGATATTTCGTAGGGCTTCCTATTCCGCCTGCCGCCGGATTGCTTGCGGCGGTGATCCACTTTGTTCCCCAGCCCTTATCGAGTTACGAGGCCGAGCATCTCAGGTTATATAGCTGGGCTTTGCTGATCGGCATGACGCTTTTGGCTGTGTTGATGGTGAGCAAGGTCAGGTACACAAGCTTCAAAGACATCGGCCCCAGGAGCAATAAGCCGTTAATCACGCTGCCGCTTCTTTCCCTACTTGTTGCGGGAATCTGGTTTTACTCGCAATGGGTATTGCTGCTAATCGCTTTGGTCTACGCCTCTCACGGGCCGTTGATGAAATTATGGGCGCTATTTAGCCGGTTCCGCCGCCCCTCGTCCGGTTCCGAAGAGCCGGCTGATTCCGCTTCAGCGTGAAGCGAAGGTGAAATATTCCGCAGACGCTTTGGACTTCTCTGGCGCATTGTCCGCTGTCACTCGCTCACGTATACTCACGCTCTCTCTCAAATTCAAGATCAGGCAAATTCAAAGACCAGAGCAGAAGAAAAGGAGCGATCTCTTGGCCAAACCTTTCGAGACCGTCGTGATACTCGATTTTGGCGCGCAGTACACTCAACTGATAGCGCGCCGAATTCGTGAACTGGATGTCTATTGTGAAATTTACCCATTCAATACTGAAATAGAAAAGATTCGTGAACTCAACCCCAAAGGAATAATTCTCTCTGGCGGGCCAAGTTCTGTTTACGAAGACGGAGCGCCTCATTGCAATCCTAAAATCCTTGATCTCGGAGTTCCTGTCCTCGGCATCTGTTACGGCTTACAACTTTTAAGCTACTTCTTAGGCGGGAAAGTGGAGCCTTCAAACCGTCGCGAATACGGGGCGGCGCAGATCAAATTGCTGGGTGAGAGCAAGTTGCTTGCTGGTCTCCCGCCAGATTTTCCTGTTTGGATGAGTCACGGAGATCACGTGGCGACAGCCCCGCCCGGATTTCGAGTGATAGCTGAGACTGATAACGCGCTCGGCGCGGTGGAGAATGTTGAAAAGGGAATTTACGGATTACAGTTTCACCCCGAAGTCGCGCATACGCCCGACGGCAAAAAGATACTCGGCAATTTCGTAAAAAGCATTTGCGGTTGCAGCGGAGACTGGTCTGCCGCCTCGTTTATCAATGTCACAGTTGACCGGATTAGAGAACAGATTGGTAGTGGAAGAGCGGTCTGTGGACTGTCAGGCGGCGTTGATTCATCGGTCGCTGCGGCTTTGGTCGCCCGCGCTATTGATGACCGGCTCACCTGCATCTTCGTGGACAACGGACTTCTGCGAAAAGACGAATTCGAGAAAGTGCTGAGAACTTTTGACGATTACGGCAAATTGAACGTGAAAGGCGTGGCTGCTGGTGAAAGATTTCTATCAGCTTTGCAGGATGTCGCAGACCCTGAGCGAAAGCGCAAGATCATAGGCCACGAGTTCATTGAAGTTTTTCAGGAAGAGGCTGCAAAACTCGGCAAAGTAGACTTCCTGGTTCAGGGCACGCTTTACCCTGACGTGATCGAGTCGCAATCCGTCAAAGGCCCTTCATCGGTTATCAAGAGCCATCACAATGTTGGCGGGTTGCCGGAGAAAATGAAGCTGCAATTGGTCGAACCTCTGCGCGAACTGTTCAAGGACGAAGTACGCGCCGTCGGGCGGGAATTGGGATTGCCCGACAGATTGATTGACCGGCAGCCTTTCCCAGGCCCCGGCCTGGCGGTCAGAATTCTCGGCCCGATTGATCACAACAAAGTGAAACTCCTGCAGGACGCCGATGACATCGTCCGCGAAGAGGTAGAGCGAGCGGGGCTTTACCACAAGCTCTGGCAGGCGTTCGCCGTCCTTCTACCGATCCACACCGTAGGAGTCATGGGCGATCAGCGAACTTATGAGCAAGTGGTCGCTATCCGGGCGGTCGAAAGTCTGGACGGAATGACCGCCGATTGGGCGCGCCTTCCGTTCGATGTTCTGGAATCAATCAGCCGCAGAGTCATCAGCGAAGTTCGCGGTATTAACCGAGTTGTTTATGACATAAGCTCCAAACCACCCAGCACGATTGAGTGGGAATAAGCTGGTGTTTTGAATTTTAAGCAAGAGTTTTCCTTTAAAGAGATGCTTTAATCGAAAGTTGAATTATGGATAAGCAGTTTGTTCACCTGCATCTGCACACCGATTACAGCCTGTTGGATGGCGCGATAAAGATCGGACCTTTGGCGAAACGGGCGGCGGAATTGAAAATGCCCGCAGTAGCTGTAACCGATCACGGAAATCTTTACGGATCGTTGTCTTTCTATCACAAGATGAGAGCCGAGGGAGTGAAGCCGATAATCGGCATTGAAGCTTACATTGCTCGCGGCAGCCGTCACGATAAGGGTGGCGAAGGACTGGCTCCCGGTGAGAAAGCCACGAACCACATCGTTCTGCTGGCGAAAAACCTGGCTGGCTATCACAATCTGGTGAAGCTTTCGTCTTATGCCTTTATCGAGGGGTTTTGGCGCAAGCCGAGGATTGACAGGGAACTGCTGGCCAAGCACAGCGAGGGAATTATCGGGTTGTCGGCCTGCATCAGCGGCGTTCCACCTCACCTTCTGCTTCAAGATAAGTTCGACGATGCGGCGCGGGCGGCTCTGGAATTTCAGGACATTCTGGGCAAGGGCAATTACTACCTGGAGATTCAGGAGCACGGCCTCGACGCTCAGAAGCGGATTCGCAAGCCTCTGGTCGAGCTTTCAAAAAAGACCGGCATCCCGATGGTGGCGACGAATGATTCGCATTACCTGATGGATACCGATGTCAAAGCGCACGACACGTTGCTTTGCATCGGCACGGGCAAGACCATCAACGACCCCAATCGCCTGACTTACGGCTCCCCGAAATACTATTTCCGAAGCGCGGAAGAGATGTGGGAGACGTTCGGCGAAGAGCCAGACCTGCTGCTCCGGACGCTGGAAATTGCCGAGAAGTGTGATCTGGAATTCCCGAAGACGATTGACCAGGTTCCGGTCTATCCGGTTCCCGACGGCTACACGGTTGATAGCTATTTTGAACAAGTGACGCGCGATGGATTCGAGGAGCGTCTGCGAGAAGTGTGGGCCTCGTTGGAAGCGAGCGGATCGTTGCGTTGCCCGATGGCCAAATATCAGGATCGCCTGACACACGAGATCGAAACGATCAAGCGGATGGGGTTCTCGGGATATTTTCTGATCGTGTGGGACTTCATCCGCTACGCGAAAAGAAAAGGGATTCCGGTCGGGCCAGGGCGTGGATCAGCCGCTGGAAGTCTTGTGGCCTACTGCCTGAAAATCACCGATGTTGATCCACTTCAATATGATCTACTCTTCGAGCGTTTCTTGAACCCGGAACGCGTAACTATGCCAGATATTGACGTTGACTTCTGCGTTCGTGGGCGTGGTGATGTAATCAATTATGTGAGCGAACTGTATGGTAGGCAGAACGTCGCGCAGATCATCACCTTCGGAACGATGGCTTCGCGGGCGGCGATCAAGGATGTTGGACGCGCGCTTGAAATGCCATATTCCGAGGTCGAGAAGGTCGCCAAGATGATTCCGCCGCCCGTTCGTGGCCGCAACGTTTCTATTGACGACGCGATCAAGCAGAATCCCGATCTGAAGAGGGCGATTGAAACCGACGAGAAGATCAGCGAGTTGATCGAGATTGCCCGAAAGTTGGAAGGCTGCGCCCGCCACACTTCGGTTCACGCCGCCGGCGTGGTTATCTCGCCGCTCCCGATCCACGAGCTAATCCCGGTTTGCAAAGGGCAAAACGACGAATTGACGACTCAGTTCGTGATGTCCGATCTCGAAAAGACCGGGATGCTCAAGATGGACTTCCTGGCGCTGACTACTCTGACCATCATCGAGGACTGCCTCAAATCAATTGAGCGTGAGACCGGCGCCCGGCCAGATATTGCGAACATTCCTCTGGACGATAAGCCGGCGTTGAAGCTTTTTGCAGACGGGATGCTGAATGCGATTTTCCAATTCGAGAGTTCAGGGATGGTTGAAATCTGTCGCAAGCTGAAACCGGAGAGTTTGGAGGATCTCTCGGCACTCAATGCGCTTTACCGTCCCGGCCCGCTTGACGGCGGAATGGTAGATGATTACATCGAACGCCGGCACGGTCGCCGCAAGGTGACTTACATCGTGCCGCAAATGAAGGAGATTCTCGAAAACACCTACGGCATTCTGGTTTATCAGGAGCAGATCATGCAGCTCGCGCAGGCGCTCGCAGGCTATTCTCTCGGCGAAGCCGACTTGATGCGCCGCGCGATGGGCAAGAAGAAAAAAGAGGAGATGGCCAAGCACGAAGAGAAGTTCATCGGTGGCGCAGTCGCTCGCGGGATTCAAGAGGACAAAGCCCGACGAATTTTTACGTTGATGGCCCAGTTCGCCGATTATGGCTTCAATCGCTCCCACTCTTTCGCTTACGCTTACCTTGCCTATCAAACCGCCTATTTGAAAGCGCATCATCCAACGCACTTTTACGCGGCGGTTCTCTCGAACGAAATCGCCAACACCTCCAAGCTGGCCAGGTATATCGGCGAGATGAAGACCTTCGAGATCGAACTTCTTCCCCCCGACGTCAATTCCAGCCACGAGGGGTTCACGCCCGTCGGGAAAGCCATCAGGTTCGGTTTAGCCGCCATAAAGGGGCTAGGCTCTTCGGCTGTGCAGATGATTATTCGCGCACGCGAGGAGGGCGGCGAGTTCCGCTCGATCTACGATTTTGCTGAACGCGTTGATCAGCGCGCGGTGAATAAGCGCGTGCTCGAATCGCTGATCAAGTCCGGCGCGTTCGAGGGCGTCTCGTCGAACAGAGCAGCGTTGATGGCGGTTCTGGACAAAGCCATAGAATACGGAGCGCGGGCGCA